>Ga0065711_1033862_pt1 | contig 24704 bp, 20 predicted proteins | sample Hoacrofraction12_FD_59098 | JGI IMG/M metagenome (GOLD analysis project Ga0065711, IMG submission 59098) | Hoatzin crop microbial communities from Cojedes, Venezuela - Epithelial fraction 12 v2 (version 2) | ecosystem: Host-associated > Birds > Digestive system > Esophagus > Crop | place...
GGGTGATGTGGCCAAGAGACCCTGCCTGCAAGTGAGAGACCGGGTTGGCTCTCGCTGGAGAAGCACAAGGTCCAGTAAAAAAGACCAGCTGGCAAAGCCAGACCCACAGCCACCGCAGCGTCCCGCAGGTGCCAAGTTCTGCACACACACACACACACTTCAAATTCTTTCAGGGAAGCAAAAGCTAAGAAAGCTTATGGGTTTGAAAGTATTGCAATAATAATCTGTTCATAGAGATAAGTCAATTGAGCATTCATTTCCTCCAAATCTGTTTATCCGCCACTAGCATTCAGTAAAGAGAAAAGTTTATAATATTTAAAAGGGACAGCTGATATTTTATTATATTGGAGGGAAAGTTCATTATGTGTCATTAACTGCTTACCTCGGTTATGTGTTTTCAGGTCGTATATGCTGTGTAAGGCAATATGCCTGAATCCTTGGGAGATCAGCAAAGACTATAGGCTTGGCAACACTCTAAAAAAAGCCTTAGTTTTAGGTAGTAAGAGTAGTCAAACAAGCTGACAAACCTCATGAAAATTAAATATGAAATTTGAGCTTCATTTGAATGTGCACACCAGGAGACAAGCTGTGGGACAGGGGAGCAGCAGGCACTGCAAACCCAGGCAGTAACGTAGCAAAAGCCAGCAGCTGAAGTTTGAAGCCAGAAAACGTCAGACCATGGATAAAGCAAGTTTTCCAACACGAGTGGCAACTAGCCTCTGGGGCAGCATACTTACTTAGTTGCCTTGGATTTTCTGTGCTTTTATTACCATAAATCAGGCTTGGGTTTCTTTCATTAAAGATGCAAGTACAATCAGGAATAATGGTTCAGGAAAAGAAGTGATAGAATTAAAATCTTCAGCCTCTGTCAAGCAGAAAGCCAGCAGAGAGGGTTGTTCTGATCTGTACACCCTGCGAGTCTAAAGCATTCCTTCACAACAGCTCAGGCGGGTGCAGCCAGGACAACACGCAGCATATGACCAAAAAGAAATAATTTATTCTCTGTAATACAGGATGAATAGATTTTCACACCATTCAGATCCATTTTTTTTAACCACCCACCATATGCCAGGAACTGGAGAGGTTTGTGCCAAGCGAACCTGCATCTGCTTCCTCCTTCATGCTGGGCATGCTTTTTATAAAAGCCCTTCCCTGGAAAGTGGCAGAAGGCACCACCGACAGCACTTCCCAGGGTCTGGGTGAACACTCCTGCAGAGGATGCACAGAGGTGGTCAGAGTCGGTGCAAACACGCCAGAAAGAGCTGCGAGACCACGGCACAGGAGATGCGCCGGTGCCTCCCAGCAGAGCTGGAACAGGGAAAACAGACACAGCTGAACATCTCCTTCAAAAAGGAGGAGAAAGAAAATGTTCACCTTGTTTATTCTGCTGTTTGGGAATAAAGAAGTACAAGTCTTCACAGTGAGCTGGTTCTAGATACAGACAATCCATCTTTCTCTCACTGCTCACGAGCAGATTGAAAGAAGAGTAAAGGAAGTTGTAGCAAAGGTCAGGTTTTATTACAGCACTGTTTACCGTGCAGGCTATATTAAAATTGTAACCTCATAAACAACACCCACAACTATCGCCTTTTTCTTGGCTGGAGTATTCACCCAGATCTCTGCTCAGGGTCAACTGGAAGCCATCAAACCATTAGGCTGCTTTGTTTTTTCAGCTTTTAAATTTCTTCAGCTTTTATCTCGTGTCATTGGGCTTTATGTCCAGCAATTTTTATAGGGTGCTTGCAGTCGACACACTTGTACGTGTCATAGTTGGTTTGAGTAATGGTGGCAATATTACTACACTTATAAACATGAGCTTGCTTGCAAAACTTCTTCAAATTTTACCATCAAAAAACTTGCCAAGTCGTTGCGTTTTGTATAAAGCAATGATGGTATCAGTACAGCATCAGCAAAAGGAGTGGCGTATCATTCATAACATTCACACTTAGTTCAGGTGACTAATTATAAACGACAAACACTTCAAAATCAATTTGTCACAGACTTACAAGCACCGTGTCTCGGGTGCTATAGCCCATTTGCCCTGGCCCTTCCACAGCATTGGTGAGTGGGAAACTTGTCACTCAATAAACTCCACAATTATTTTTCAACCAGATCTAGAATTACTACTTAAGTGCATTACTATTACTACACAATAGACAGGATTAGGTCATCAAACTTGCTTTCTGTGCCCAGCATTGCATGTATGACAGGGTTTATTTTCTAAACAAAGGACTGTTTGTCAGTGTTACTTTTGCTCTAATGCACGCAAAGCCAACTGTGCAAACACAGAAGTATTTCTGTACCACCTAGCTGCTCCATGGTGCTCAGAAGCGGAGAGGAGACGGTCTTCTCTCAGTTCTCAACTTGCATTTATGGGGGCAGCGATTCACACTGGAGAGCCCAGCCTGCCTTGTCAGTCCAGAAAGTATTCAAGGGGAATGTATCGTGTCATAATTTGTTCAACTAGGTTTCTGGGCACCAAGACAGCCAGATGGTTAATTCCATCATTATTTTTTAAAAACAGGAGGAGCACGGGGGAGGGAAGTCCCTTGGCACTGGGCTCTGGCCGCAGCAGGCTGAGCCCCAGCGCAGCAGTTGGGATTGTTGACCCAGTGAATATGCCCAAAGATCCTTTTCAGCCTCACAAAACCGTTCAGTTTTGCCATTAGCATATCAGAGGTGGAGCGGTGGTGGGAAATGGCCCAGGCAACAAAGCCACCGAGCTGGCGGCTTTGTCTGACTGCAGCTTAGGGAAGCAGAAAAAAAAATGATAATTGGCCATTTGCCGTGCAGTGACAGACAGATGTTGACATTTTTCTCCCTTGGCTGATCAAACCCCACCCTCATCCCGGGGTCCGGAGGAATGCTGCCGGCTGCCCCATTCAGGCAGGCGGCTTTCTGCCGGCTCGCTGGAGTGACAGGGCCAGCATTTCTACAAACAGGTACAACACATGCAGAGAAAATAGAGAGGGTGAGAGACATTGCCTCTGATTGTTTTATCTTTTTTTTGTCACACTCTAAATCGGATCTCAAGTAAGATTTTGATTCTGATTCAAAAGGGCAGGCCATGAACATCACTTAAATGCTGCACCCCAGATCACCTTTGCCCCATGGAAAACCTATGGGAAGAGGCCAACCTGCCTCAGACAGCCTTCCTTTGCTCCCTGGCCAGAAAGTGAGGTTTGGGGGCCCTGTAGACTGTGCAGAGGGTTCCCACTCCCACACACCGTAGAGGTCTCAGAGGAAGACATTCCTGAGCTGTGTCAAACCAGGGTCTATAAATGTGCCTGGCCGCTTTCAGCTCTGCTCTCCTTCCCTCCTCCCGGCAGCAGCTGTCAGAGCAGCACTGGTGCTGCTGCCGCCTGACCTGGCTGCACACAACGCGGGGCGAGGCAGAGGCGAGATCTGAAGAGGTGACATATTTCTTGGCACAGTGTTAAAGTCAGCCAGCATGCTCAAAGGACAACTTCGAATTGTTTCCATTTGCCACCCAAATCACAGACTGATCCCTAAAGGCAGAGCAGCTCCCAGTTCAGTGCATGTCAGACTTTCCCTAGAGCCACACAATTTTATTTTTTCTGACATCAAGCTTAGTTGCACTGAGTATCTTATCTATCGTTTTTCTGTATGAAGAAAGGCTGCCCACCTCCACGGCTGTTATTCTGCAAACTTTTTTCTCTGCAGTAGCCCTCACTTCTGTAGCAGCACTGGGATAATGCATGAGGACAGCAGGCTCCATCAGGAACACTGCCTAGGAAATCTCTGTGAATGCTTGGCAGTGTTGAGGAGTCAAGCCCGGTCAGAGGTAAGGCCAAGCCTTGCCTGGCCCCAAATCATGCCCAGCATCCAAACAGCCCGAGCAGGGGAGAGTGCAGTGCAACGCAGATGCCAGCACCAATGGCAAAGGGTGACCAAGCAGTGTGTACCGCCGACATCGAGCTATTTCTTGCGCAGTCATCACCCTTCTGCTCTCATTCAGCAAACTAAAATCCCACAAGCTGGGCTTTCACCCAGCTTTTGGCTATTTCCAGTGACAAATCATGATTTCATAAGGTTTTTGTTCTGCTTTAAGAGCTTATCATGAAGCCTGTAGCTAATGTATCTGTTTAGAAAATGCTTATGAGGCCAATGAGCCTATTAAATGCTGTCTAGATGGAGACTGGAGCACAGAAAGTCAAGTCAGCATTTAAAGTCTAGAGCTGAGCTTGAATTTAGAGTTTAATGTTGTCAGGTTTGCCTTCTTAGGAGATCAAGGGTCCTGTCTTCAGCCTGACTGATGCAGAGGAGACACAGCCTTGCTCCTGCTGGCCATGTTTCCTTAGGCATGGAGAAAACCTCGGCTTGCAGAAAAGGCCTTCACATCATTCTGTATTTCAAAGTCAGTTGATCCACCCAGCCTGGACAAAGCAACCACAGCGAGCTAAAGCTCTGCTAGCTCATGCTTCAGCCAAGCTGAGCCACTTCAGAGGCAACAAGGCTTAAGTGGCCCCGTACATCCAGGGGCAGGGGCAGTCAGGCCAGCCAGTACGCGGTTCAGCTCCTGGCTCAGCAGGTACTGGGGTCTTCAGAGGGTCCTGAGATTCAGGGTTGGGGTCCAAACCCACATTTAACTTTAAAGATTTGTGCATGGTTGTTAAGTCCTTCATTTGATTACAGATGTAATGCACTAAGTGAACATAAAATGCGACTTCAATATGTTGGATAAATTATTTATTGCAAATTCGTGTAGTTCCTAGTAATTAGCCTCACCAAAGTGCAGTGGATATGAAGAGCCATCATTCTTCTGTGTTGCCCCAAAGGAAAGACAAAACCACCGCTACTGTTGATCATGGAGCATAGATCTTCTATGCACAGTATCTTTTTGCACACAAACCTACAATTACAGCTTGGAGATGAGCTTTTATTTCTTTTTTTTTTTTTATTAGGGGTTGAAAGGGACCTCTGTGGGTCATCTAGTCCAACCCCCCTGCCTGAAGCAGGGTCTCCTACAGCAGACTGAGTCCTGAGAGAAGTTTGTTCTGCTTGATGCTTAGTTCTTGCACTTCTTACTAGGGGCCTGTAATGCAAACATTTCCTTGTGGAGGCATTACTGCATGGTGATTATTCTACATCAGAATACATGCTCTACAGTCGAAAGGGCCCATTCTCAGCTGAGAACCCTGGGTTGGATCAGACTTACAACTTCTTATCTCATATAAATAGTGAAAATATGTCTTTCTCTGCCCTACAGCACCAGGGTTATTAGATTCTTAGCCTGAGTCACCCGTTACAAGAGACTTCACAGCAGTTACAGTGGTCCAAATATGGCCTTGAAGAATTTTTACTGTGGGAGAAAAGGGTTGAGCAGTCTGACTCAAACCCCACAGATAGGAAGGCTCAGAAATGAGTGGCAAGCTCGAAAGTTAACCTGATGTTCAATAGCCACTGAATCAAAATGAAAACTACTTTTCAGCTGTGATGGAGTCTATTATAAACAGTAAACACAATCCCCTTCCTCACTGACATCCCAGTAGGGGTATTTGAAGAGAGCACTCATATTTTCCATTTAAACTCATAATCTTAGAGTTCAGTCTAAGTTATGTTCTCTGTTGGGATGGGAATATTTGTACTTACACAGTTTATTGATCTGGTCTTAAGTTATTACTTTTAGAAAAGTAATGAAAAGAGGCTTTAAAAAATAGAACAAGTAACCTTTAATAATCATTAATTTTAAAGCCATATTATGCAATTCAAATTAGTAACAATATTGGTCTGACACCTAAAAATAGGTCTATCTAGAGATTTACAGCTGCCTTCTATTCACATTAATAAGCCAAATTTACATTCAAGCAAACCAAAATCCCCTATACAGACTCAGACACTGCAGCATCTACTTGTTTTTTTTTGAAAATAGCTATAAACAAGCATGAGAATCTGGACAAAAAGATGGTGGAGAAAACCTTTTAAAAAGATCTTGCAACTGTTTAAATTAGTGCACCTTTGACACCTGTAGCAATGCTGTGAAAGAATCCCTTCTTCATATGTGCAATAAAGATATGCTGTGCTCTTCACATTTCAGTGTCAAGGCTGTGTTATGACCACTATATTCATTGTATATGTCACCTTGCTGCAAAAGAATTAAGAGTCAGACATTTTAATGAGGGTAGCAGAAACATTAATAGCTGGCTTGATCTGAATTCAGATTAAGGAAGGACAACAGCTGATTTTTAAATAAGAGGCTGCTAAAGAAATCCCCAGATCAGCTCCTGTGCTTGTAGGAAATCTCTTAATGCTTGCTAAGAGGGAGCCTTGGAAGATAATATAAAGTGTGGCTGCTTTTCCAGGGCTCACCTCACTCATGCAAGGCTCCTCTGCTGCTGCTGCGTGCATACCCAGACCTGCCCTCCTGCGGTCTCTCCCTCCCCTCCTCCTGCACTGCTCAGTCTCTTGCTTATGGGGAAGGGCCAGGGAGGGTCTCTCTACAGCACTTTTGATAGGACCCATCTTCATTTGGCAGCTCCTCCTGCAGCCGCTCGATTTTGTCAGGCAGCTGGCCTGACAGTCTGTCTGTCCATTGTCGCCCCCGTCCCCGCCGCCACATAATTTAGTATTTCAGGTACAATCGGCAGCAACCAGGATGAAAAACATACAGCACTGTTTCTTTTTAAGGTGATCACCTCAATATGCACTTTTCAGGGACAAAAGCCCATTCTTAGCACAGGATATGATTTGTGGCTTAAAACCCCTTCTTTGACCAAAACCTTACATTTTCCTTGTTCATGGAGGTGTGCCACAAGGAGCCGAAATCCCTCAACAAACGCAGTGCTGGAGGGTACAAAGGCAATGAGTGCACTAGCACAGGAGTGGGCACTTGCTGTACTCGATAATCAATACCCACGGGCTGGTGGAGGACAGCTAAATTATCACTCATGAAATTCCCGTCTCCCTGGAGGTGAGTTTTTTTGCTGAGGAGGTAGGAAGGAGCACTCACACTTCGAAATGTTTCTAACACATGCATGGATGAGGCTGAAATCGTCACTGGGAGGACTCTTGCAGCAGAGGGACAAGGGATTTCCACTGCGGGGCAGCGGGCACAGACAGACTTGGGTGGTCAGGCCCTCCGTAAGGAAGCCTCCTCTTGGAAGGGACAACATATCTTCTGCTCTCTTCCTGCTGTACTCCATGAGAGACCATGGGCACAAGAAAGATGTGATGGCTGAGAAGGAACTTTCTCAGCCCCGTGTTCCTAAGACCTTCAGCAGAAATGTGTACAGAATCGAGCTGCTGAAACGGTGTGGTGATGGGAGGAGAGAGGTCTTGCTTTGCATCAGATCCACTTGTCAGCCTTTCTCTAAGACGTTACTGCTTTACAGATAACAACCCTGGTTCGAAGCACAGCGATGACAAGTAATGGCTTCCTTCTTCTGTCTGAGCAGCACTTTTCCCTTCCCGTTTTCCACCATTTTTAGACAGACCTGTGACATGGGAATTTTTGAAGTCCAGAAAGCTGAACTGTGAAAACCGCAGTCTGCTGGAAAAATAAATCCTTGCCAGCATAACTGTATTATTCTCCTTTTAGCCAAATGAGTGAGAAAGAAAGAGCCATGCTCGTTTTGATGGCAGAGATCCTGCAGGTGCCTCGGTGAGGACAGGAGGACACACAAGCCCTGCTCAGGATCCTCTCTGAGATCTCAGCCAAGAAGAAATCTGCTTCATACAACTGCTGAAGCAAAGAGCACATCCAGACTCACTTGTCTTCATGGCAGCATCTGCTAGAAAATACATGCAGAGCTAAACCTCAGCCGAGAAAAAAATGTTTTCAAAAGTTTGTGAACAAATGCCATCCGTTTCTTAATGGCATTTGCCTGTTAGTGACTTCTGGAATAAGAAATGTTTTCATTCTCAGTCTCTGCATTTTCTTCCTCCCTTTTGAGTCAACAGGAATTGAACCTGTAAGTCAAAATAGCTTCTGTCTCCAAACAGACTGAGTCAGTACCATGGTTTCAAAGAGATAGGGAAATGCTATTGACAGTTATGAGGCAAGAGATAGGGAGAATTTCCTGAAAAGAAAGGTTGTGATGCCGTAAAATAGATACTGGAGCTTCAGAGCTAATCTTCACTTAAAGAAAATGTTACTGGTGTATGAATCAGCCGAGCTGCTTCCACAGCCGATACTGCCGGAGAATGTCTGCCTTTAAAGATGTAAAATGCTTTCTCACTTCATAGCTCTTGCACACCACTATTGCAGGAGAAAAATTAAAGGATACTGTTCTGCCTTGGTGTTTTGTACCGTTAGCTCTCCCCCTTCGTAACAAGATAGATGCTTTCAGACAAACCAGCCTGCTGCCACATGTTTATCTATGTCTGAATCCACCATGGATATGTGAAATGCATTTGTACACACACATCGCAGTGGCATCTGTGCTGTGCAGAGCAGTGCTCGTGACGCTTGTAAAGGGAGAGAGACTGCCAACACCCAAAGCATCGCCGCTAGCTTGTCTACACCGTCCTTCAGAGAGAAAGTTAATTTTGACACTGATCCAACAGACTGTGGAGTCAGTTAGTGCCATAAAAAGGTCCAGAGGAGGTGTGGCAGAGGTGGTAACCTGGGCTGGGACTATGCTTATGGGACTGGGGTCCAGATCACCGGGCAGCCTGGGGCTGGCCGGACAGAGGTGACATTTCCACTGCCTCAGCTGGCTGAGGAAGCCAGGCCAGTTAGTCCAGCTGTAAAAATGAGGGGGAATTTAGCAGTGAAGGCAATACCTGTTTCGCAATGAAAATACTCAAAACAGTAGTTTGGAATTTGAGATAAACAATATATTTTTCCCTCACTTTACATCTCTTATTTACTCCCTGCCATCTATAAAGACAAGCTGCTCTGGAAAGCCAGTCACCTCTAACAAAACTAAATTATGGAATGGTGTGAGAGATCTGGAGATTCGGGGTCGGACGAAATCAGGGCAACAAACAACACTGAGTAACCTTGGGGCAGGCAATGCCAGCTGAGATTATCTGGACACTGATTCCTTGCGCCTTGCTCTGCTCGCTGAGCACACCAGAGAAACAGCGTAAGCCCACCCAGAATGCTGAACTCAGAGAGTGAGAGAGGAAAACCAGCGAGGAGGCTGAGCCCTCTGGCCTCTGCCCGGGCAGGGGTCATGCGGCAGCACCCCCATACCCCAGAGTGAAGAGGCTGGGAAGGTCAGGTGATCCCTTTTTGGCTGAGTGGGAAGCACTCCAGAGGAGCTCCCCATTGCTTTCCTGTTCATGACCCTGCTCCAGAGTTGTCTTCTCCTTTCCCCAGGAGCACGGCCCTGCTCCGCTCAATCTCATTTTATCAGGGTTGAATGAAATCACAGCTGGTTTAGACCGAAGGACCTCACGACGTGTTTGGAAGGCAGACAAGACACTCAGCAAAAAACCTGGCAGGGAGAAGAGGGATCCAGAAGCAGCAGCAATGTTTAGGATGCCTTATTTGGCGAACAGACTGTAACACAGGGAGGCTTCAAAGAAGCCAAGGCTATGGCAATTCCTCCGTCTGCATAGATAATGTTACCTCGCACTGGAGAAAGAAACCTCACCCATTTCGATATTATTCAAAAAAAGGTCCAGATACCACTTTAAAGGGAAATTTCCAGGATGGAAATATTTTAGGCACTCCGCATTGGTTACCAAACTGCACTTTGGGTGATGAAATGCATTGAAAATTTTAAATTTGTCGTTTTTTCATTATTTATTGTATCTGCTTTTCTCTACTGCCATGAGGTTAGGCACTTAAACAGAACAGTTTATCATGGGGTTTCAATCAATCTTCCTCTCAGGTTCTCATGCATGGAGATTATGTTGAAGTGCTTAGCTTGTAAATACTGCAGGGTAATGTTTATTTGTTTAAAAGTGCTTTCATAAAACCCTGGAATGCTTTGTTAACCCTAGATCACTTAGGAACAAACAACCATCCTCAGACTATGTCTTTTTCCATATACATACTATGGTTTAATCCTGTACTTAAAAGTGATTTTATAAAAAGTCCTATGATCCCTCAAATGCTTCCACTGATTTTTTTCTCACTAACCAACACACAGAGGTCACTTTGCTTCCTCTGCAGTCACTTTTCCATAGAATCCACTTCCTTCTTCCCATTTATTTTTAATACTAGCAGTTTCATCCACAGGAATATATTTGTTATAGAAACAAACCTCTATACTGCTGGAAACCAGAAATGGCTCTAAAAGGCCATTGTGCCGGAAGAGCTTCCTGTCAGAAAATAGGTACAGCTTTAGCAGCCACAACACTGGCTTTGATGTTCGGATTTGTTTGCTTATTTTATTTTTTCTTCATACTTCTTTATTCCATCATAGCGCCCAGCTTTCTGAGACAGCAGCAGGGTTGTGTCCGTGAGGGCTGCCACCATGGCTGGGCCTATGCGTGCTTTTATCCTGCTCTACGGTCAATCATCCATGAGTTTGTCAGTGTGTAGGTTGGTAGGTATCTTCTGGGTGTCTTCTTTGTATCCTAACTTGTCCTTGCCCACTGCTGATGGCTTCTCTTAATGTCAGAAAGTTTTGTGAGCAAAAGAATTCAGAGATTTGGCTCCCCCATCATGTACCTTAATGAACGTGTTAGAAAGTTGATAGCCCTGAGGTATTTCTGCCAGCCAAAACTGGCCAGTGGATCTAAGTGCGAAGCATAGGTGTGCATACAAAGCATGTCTGCATCAGGCTGATTCTTGGTATGAAACCAAACTGAAGACATATGTCATGTTTCCAAGCCTCTGTCAGTTGGTCCCCTCACACAGTCAGCCCTTCCCCTCTCCTCAGCAGACTCCCCAGGCCTTTTTGTGTGTCCATGGAATGAAAGCCTGAGGATTGTTCCCTTCTCAGCCACACTCCAGAGACTTCTTGCAGAAGTGCCATGTGGGAAGGAAGATGCTCAGGTAGCCCAATGACACAGCCTGTGCTCTGATATCGTGGTAGCCCCAGGGCTGCCAACTTGCTTAAGGAGACCAATACTGATGTCTTCCTTTCAGAAGAAGGACCTGGAGAGGTGAGGTTGGCCCACCCTTCCCATCTGCCATTGCCCCGCAGTGCTGCTGCTAACCACTGTCAGGGAATAAAGGCACTGGGAGCTCAGCTGGGAGCAAGAGCTGGCCCCCTCACAAGCCCAGCAAGGACTTCAAAGTTCTTTCAGAGGGAGCCCTCCACCACTTGCCCCACTCCTAGACAGCCACTGCTGGGACTGGACAGCCACCAGCATTAAACTGCAAAACACCGTTCAGAAGTGAGCACCAAGTGGACATCAAACCACAGATTCAGGTGGCAGTATCCTTTTTTTTGCCTGACAGAACTGCCACTGTCAGGATCCACTGCCCATTACTCGGTGAAACTCTTTCCCTAAACGCAGTTAATTGCAAACAGAGATGGGAAAATGTGTGCTTTGGTCTTGGATTTCAGCGTCATCCTTGGTTGACGCTGCTCAGAAAGCAGGTCTTGCTGTGGCCCACCTCCTTGTACAAGCCTGCCTTCATGCAGCCCCAGAGACAGTGCAGAGGAGGTGTCCCAAAAGCGAAATAAAAAATGCTACAGCACATGCGCTGCTGCTGTGCAAGCACTAAGGCCAAGGGCTGCAGCACTGTCAAACGCGTGGGTGTTTTGGTGTCGCCACTGATGTTTGGGTGAAGGAAACGCATGCTCTCTGACTTACAGCTTTCTACTGGAAAAATGATTGATTTCCTCCTGAAACTGTTCTGATGCCAAGTGGTGGTTACCTGAGAAAGCCTCATTCATAAACTGTGGGTGGGTAATCGGGGAGGGAGGGGAAGACCTGTTTTCCCCTCCGTAGAGAGAAGGCTCTTACAGTTCAGCTTTGTTCTGGACTAAACAAGAGGAATGGCGCACATGTGGTCTTCATTAGTGACGCTCCTTTGAAATGTCTCCAAGTCCTTGGGTTGTAACTTTAGCACACAAAGGGCTGAGGGAGCACAGAAGGCAGGAAGGGAAGAAGGGAGGAATGAGGCTGCTGGAGCCATGTGTCTGAAATCCAGATATGGATGGAGTTTTTCTTTTTTTTTCCTTTTTTTCACCCCTTTCTTCCTTGTTCTTTTCTTTTTTTTTTTCCCCTGCAGGCACAGAATTGTTCTTAACCTTCTGAACTGGGAAAATATATTTTTAAAAAAATCCACCGCTCTTCTGTCAAAGCAAAACCAAGATGAATAGTCTCTTCTAAATTACAGGCACTAAATGACAGAGTGCAATGGTTATCATTTCGTTGCTCTTTATGCATATGCACTTCCATATATGCTTTTGTGGTTCTTTGAAGCCTGTGAGTCTCCAGCAGCCTGGAGTTTAACAAATATTTTTGAGGGAGTGGTTAGAGAGCAAGCGGGAGAGTGGGGAATGATCTTGCAAGCTGAAGTAATGGATGTTGATTCCAACTCCTTAGAAACCATGTCACAGAACTGCAGTCTCATCAACAGGCCTTCCCTCCAACCGCCCGGTGCTTCCTCGTGCTTTAAAACTGTATACCACTTCTTCTTCCTGGGAACACTAATGAAGAAGGAAGTCATTTGGAAAAAGCCATACTAACTCTGCATATATTATTTTTCTGTGATTGCACCCATCAATTAATAGCATTTAGATTTCAGTCCCCTTAAATTCACAGCTGCACACACATGGCTTTCCATACCAGAAATCAATTGCAAATTAATGAAAGCTAAAGAATATTAGCAGGAAAATAACCAACAGCAAATACAAAGTGTGTCAATTAAACCCAGAGGCAATATGAACTTCCCTCAGGCAGCCTGCAGGAAATCAGAATATTTCATAGCACTGAAAAAATGACATCTACGTTTCTGGTAGTGGAAGGCTGCTGAAGCATCCCTTTCACTGCTGAGTTGGTTTGGGAGTATCGATGTGTTCAGCTGGCCATGTAAAGCATGAAACTCTCTCTCACACACATACACCCTTTCTTTTTTGTGCAGCCTCCCCAGGTACCCTGAATTTCCCAGGTAATGGGCATTCATTCACTTGAGAAGGACGACAGCGCTGTTGCACAGGCTGGAATAAAAAGGTGCTGACATGGGAGAGACTCAATCCGCCTAGGAGCAGGAAGGCAACAGCGCAGACCTGGACCAGAAACAGCTATCCTTTCATGGCAGGGCCTGAGGACACCGTCAGATCAGCCTATAAGAAAAGCTTCTCTCTGTGCTGTTCTCATAACTGCTGAAACAGAGATACTTCTATCCAGCTGAAAATCACTGTTGATGTTGACAGGACAGTGTGCTCGGAGCCCTGGTTAGCAGTTGTAAGCGGGTGGGGTGGTGCCTGGGCTTCCCCACAGTCCCTCAGTCCTCAGAAGGTGTTTTGCCTTTGCAGTCCTTTTTCTGTCCATCCTTTCCTTTCTGTCAGTGTTATAATATACAGCAGTATACCAAGGGCTTACCATGCTGTAACAGCACTATTACCAAAAGCACAGTCCAGACACTGTTTAATAAATGAGGCTTGTACAACAGAAATAATGCTATACATAGCTATGAGTTACTATACTTAACTGGGCAATGCTTTTCACCTTGCCTGCATAAGGATTTAATATCAATATGAGGCTGCATAACACCATTCAGTTTAGCATATAAAAATGTTGGGGTCTTGGGCTTAATCACGTGGCGTCAAAGTGGACCTTAGGCAAATGCTGCTTTGGTCCGTCTGCATCTGCCCGGCACTGTGTACAGAGCGTGACATGGCCTGTCCTCTGCTCTTCCTTGGACACAGGGCAGAGGGACTCCAGCATGTGGGCAGAGCTGGGCAAGTCCTCCATCATCCTCCACAGGGCTTCTTGCTGACAGAAACAACCTTGTGAAATGTCAGAATGTGCCAAAAAGGGGTGCAGGAGTGAATGGTACAGGCTATTTCATGCTCAAAATATATCAATCCAGAAAAAAATACTTTGTTGGCTTTCATTAAGCACAGGCACTCACAGGCTAGGTATTAAGATGTGGGAGTCACCTCTTCTTGTTCCTCTTTCTGTACACAGTAATAATATGCAGGAAGATACTATTTTCCCTGTGACCCACAAGCTGTTATCTATAGAATGAAATGCTGAAAACTCCCTAACTTTCAGGTGGGCAGATAACCTTCTGTAAGTTATAAAAAAATGCTTAGAAGAATGGGTGTAGTGTTTTGAAGCATGATTATGACTAATCACATATTTTAGGAAATCAGTGCACAAACAGCCTCAATCTAATCTCCCAGCAGGTTTACAGCCAGGCAGCTCTCCCAGCTGATAACCAGGGAGATCAGAATCAGGCCCCAAACAGTCATTTTTATACCACTTCATATCCTAGTAATGGCTACAAAAAGGAAATATAAACCTTTTGTCTCTGTACTTCTACTCTTGGACACTTCTCCTGTGTATTTATTGCACTCCATTCACAGGTATTTCTAAAAGCTGGGGATCGCTCCTGCTCCTGTAGCTCTTTAAATACTCGTTCATGGCAGAAAAACTGCTCTGAAAGACACAGGGCTGCCATTGCCTGCTTCTTATCTCACCTTGGCCAGCCTAATCCTCTTATAATGCCATTAGCTTCAATAGATACATTCCTGATTAACGCCACTGTAAATAAGATCAAATCAGACCATAGCCCATGTTGTTGTATGAGAACACATACAAAAGAGTTAAAGATAGCCAACTAAAATCTTCCATTCAATAACAGAAGTAGAAATCTGTTTATTCTAAGCAGTCAAAAAGGTTGGCTTAGGTAAATGCTAATTACCGGATAGGTAAAATGGATTAGCATCAGTACACACCCGAAAGTCAGTAAACAGATTAATACAAGTTCAACATGTATGATGCTATTTTGTTTTCAGCCACAGACATGATTGGAGTTCACTTTGGAGGTATGACCACAGATCACGTGGGCACTCCTTACTCCTTTTCCGCGCTAGGTAAAATGCGCCATATAAAATAGCGCTGTACTCCAGCTGCGCTGTTAGAGCTCTTGCTGTCCTGGTAGTTTAAGTGGCCTGCTTCCCAATGCACACGGGCTCCTCTAAAAAACCTCTGTGGTTGCCAGAACCTCCTGACACAAAGGCAAGGAGCTTCGGCAACCAAGGGGCGAGAAAAATTTAAAACTCAGATTGTGAGAAGTAATAAAGCAGTTCAGCATTTTAGTCTGTCTTTGAAAGTGAAGCCGTGAACAATTCTTATTATTCCTTTCCTGTTGCAAGTAAAATAATCCAAGCAAAACTGAAAACGTGCTCTAAAAAGGACTCTGACGGCAAGACCTTAAAAGTTAAAGCTCATGTATTCATCACAAATGTTCACAAAATAAATCTGTCAGTGTTGTTGCAAACTTTGTCAGCCACTTAACAGCTTTTTTTTTTTTTTGCTTTTACTGAGGGTTATATCTGTAGCGTGCATAGGTACACTTTAGATTAGCATGCATTGAGTGATGAATCACATTGTATTTCAGAGCAGCACATATTTTTTGAGATATGTCCATGTTTCTGTTTGTATCAGAATATGATGATGTAATTTCTTCCCTGTGTTATTTTGAATATTTCTGTTGCCTGTAGGGACTAGAAATTGCAGATGCAGGCAGAGATTTTTTTCTCAGTTAAATAAACATTTGCAACCAGTTCTAAGTTTGGTTTCAGGTTTCAAGTTCAAACTGGTTCTTATGTTATCCATATGTTTGCCCAATCTTAACAATAGAGACTTTCTATAAGCTATATAAATTTCCTTTAATAAAATGCTCTGAGCTAATTTTTTGCAATGTGACGACTGTTTTTGCATGTCCAATTGAAGGTATGATATTTTCAGAAAGTGAGGGCTTAGCACTGCCTGAAACTTCTGCATGTGATTGTGTCTCGGACTAGAAATCTGAACATTACTAAGTGCTCTACGAAAATCACTTCTTCCTTCTGTAATGGGGCTGTTCACAGTAGAAGCACCAAATTATTACTTTCTTCGGGCATTTCACAGGCACTTATTTTTACCACATAATTCGTGATATGCCTAACATATATAGAGAGTCTTTTAACCTGAAAAAAATACATTCTTTATTAAGCATTTTGAGACCCACTAATAGGAAAAAATGCTACAAAAGAGCCTGGAATTAATAACAATAACAATAAACTGCAAGTATCAGATAATCATTCAGATCTTACCGTCCGATCCATGAAAAGAACACATCTAACTCATTCATTGCTTGCTGTATTTTCATTGTGTTACTCATACTTTTTCTCCGTGATAAAGCAACCTCAGCCTTTCTAGTGTCTCTTAATGGGGACTGTAGACAAACTCTTGCCCCAGGACTAAGCAATGGTGTCACAGCTGTGAGCCATCTACTGCTGAATGCGCTACAATATTGTCCATCATGATTTCAGTTTCCCAAGTAGCTGTATTGAATTTACTCAGCTTGAAAGGTCTAGCTTTTCAACATGCCACTGCATTAATGGTGATAAATTGAAGCAAGAACCTAGAGAAGGAAATGTCAACGTACAAAGGTTTGATCAGAGGTGTGGAAAGGCTGGGCATGTGAAGGCACCTCTCCTCCTCCTCTCTGCATCTCTGAGGCAGAAACCAGCTGACCATGCACAGAGCAGAGCCCCTACAGCTCCTCCCATAGCTGCTTCCCAGGAACAGACACCAAAGGTAGGGGGTGATGGGCTGGGGAAGCTGATGCTGAAAGGGGCCCCACGAGGTGAGATGTTTTGCTATGCTTTTGGGCTTGATTCTCACTCATGCTAAAAGGGACTTTTTACACCCCAGCCCTGGGTCTTGGAGAGGGTCTGCGGAATGCAGAGAGTTTTTGCACGAATGACAGCGCTGAAGGGGAATGAATGTGTGAGAGAGAGGAAACATGAACATGACGAAGCACTTCACTGTTTGCCTTTACAATGTACTGTCGACAGTCACTGCTCATAGGCAGACACCAAAATACTGTCTTCTAATACTACTCAGAAATCAACCTGCATTATTCTGCATTATTTAAATTGTCTTTAAACGTGGGAAAGAATAGTTGCCTCCTGGCTGCAAGTTTTTTAACCCAGACCGTACTAATGTTGCTAACTCTCAGACCTGCAAGGTTAGTTAAAAATGTGAGCCCTGCAGGTTTGACTGGGGTAGGAGAATTCAAGGATCCCATACCTGTGACAAAAATCTTATTTGCAAGAAATGCACACATCCAGTCTCCTTGAAGACAGCAGGCATCAGAGAGCAAGATACCTTCTCATTCCTCGCTGTGACAAGGCCCTTTCACAGTCAGCACTTTGTCCAAAATCTCTCTGCATCTTCCTCTGGGTGATACTCCCAGGCCACATCTTCTACGCGCAATGTTGCTACTTCCTCTTTCTGACATGTCTGCTGCTTCACTTTCTTGCCTTTCTTTTCATTTACTCACAAATTATAAATAAACAACAGCCACCAAAACACCGTATGCTGTGGAGATGCCATTGCTTTGGACTGCACGTTCCTGTGCTGGGACGGAGAGCACAGTGGTTTCTGCCGCCTTGTTCCACGGTGGTTTTGTAAGCTGTTTCTTGACACTGTTTTAAAGGAGAAGAGCTGCACCTTTCCACTTGTATTTTTCATTGAGGTTTGGTGCAAACCAGCAACCAGAGTCTTGAAAACACCTATTTCGCGGACAAGCGAATGGAACAGCAGGCTGTACTCTGTTTCCCTACGCTACCTGAACCCCTAGCGGAACCGCGCACAGTGTTTATTCTGATAACAATCTGCAAAGTGCGAGGCTATGTTGTCATAATTGGAACATCAAATAGTAGACGAGCTCTGGCACCTTGGCCTCCTCAAGATGCTGCTCACACCAGTAGGCTGGATACATTGTGTTACTTTTTGCCTCTCTTCTAATTACTGTTCTGTGCTGCATTGCAAAGCAACACATGAGGCATTGCTCCCTTGGTCGTCACGTTGGTTATCAACATTTGACATCATAAAAAAATAACTATAGCAAAACAGAAACTACATTGGGTAAGTTAATTATATTTAATGAAAAAGGCTACTTTAAATGTTCTAGAAGCTCCAGTTGTATGACAGCAGCTGCTCATAAAGATCCTTCCCCTGTGCAAGCAACAGTAATTTTTATTTACAGCATGTACCTTTGATGAAAAGATTTCCTTCTTTCCCATTTCTCTGTCTCTTCCATTAAAGACCACCTGAAGACAAAAAGGCTGAAATATTTGAAAGGAACTTGTGTCAGTCTCCTTTTAATGAACTGTGCAGGCTCCCTTGTGGTAAGATAATTTCAATTATACAACAGTCAAGCTTCAGTGAATTCTCAGCTCTTCTAAACGAGGTAATGGTGCAACTTTCCAGGTAGTGATTTTCTGATCCCTGAGAATTGTATTTGAATAAATAACTCAGAATAAAACCTCCCATAAGTGCTGATGGCTGGTTCTGCAGCAGTATATTCAGCATCCCATACGTATTATCTTTCCCCAGAAATCTAGCAAATGAGGTCACCGGCAGAAATGCTTGTCAGAATACCAAACTGCAAACAAATGCTGCTTAATATTCACAAAAGGCAGATTTTACATTTGGGATTGATAGCATGCACACAAGAAACCTGATTCCAGATGTTATGCCTATGCAGTGGGTGGAAGAGCACTGTAACATGACCTCCACACGCAGTCAAATCAGCTCTGAATTGGAGTGATTGGTTGCAACTGAGCAGTTGCAAACATGGACAATTTTTGTTGGAACTGGAATATAATTTTTGGACCAAAAGTGACAAAATTGCAGGAAAAAGGCAAAATTTACAAACAGGATTAAAGAGATATAATGCAAGTGAAGATTCATTTGGTGACGTGAACTTCTAAGAGCAGCTGAGTAAACAGTGTAAGATGATTCTTAATGTTCTTCATATTGTTATCAATGAATTTTTAATACCAACCAGAAATGAAAGACACTGCTTTACTATAACTTAGAGGGAGGTAATGTAGAACATGTTCAGATTTAGTCTAAAATAACGAGTATATCTCTTGGCAAAGGCTCGGTGTTTGGGTTACAAGATGCTGCAGAGCAAGAGGCTCAGCTCAGATTTAGAAGCGCTGAAAGCTTCCAAGCATTTTCAGTGTGATTCTGGGCCCTGACAGCCTGAGTCTACGACAGTCAGCAGCTGTGGCTATCTTGTGAGTGCTTTCATGAAAATACGTTACCATTCACACAAGAACTGAAACTCTGTTTTAAAGACCCTTTCAACCTGACAATAAAATCCCAGAAAAATATAAGCCGGCCCAGTAAACCTGAGTTCTTGAGACTTGTCGGGGTTTAGATTCAAGATTCTGGGATGTTTTCACGTTTTAAATCTCTATTGCCCTCATGCAACGTGTAACAGACAGAAAACAGCCAAGACCAGAGTAGCCAAGGAATTCCCAACTCTAAAACATGCTCCAGGCTGTATTGCTTCCACTCTTGTGCTCAATGACTAGGGGCAATATTGACTCCACGCACAGAACAGCCAAAAATTGGCAGTGAGAGTAGAACATGTAACAGGATTGGTTGCCAGAGTCACCCGTGATGCCAGCAACCTTACAGAAAATGTGTCTGTGTCAGCGGCAGCCTGCTGGGCTACACCTGTTGCACCAGTATAGTAAGCCTCTGTTCCCAGAGGCCCTGGAGCCCACTCATTTACCGTGAGTGAGTGGAAGAAGACAAAGCAAATTGTGTACAAACCAAAAGAAGTGGGAAAGAGCTGAAATGTGTTTTGTGTACCCTCATAAGCAATGGCAAATGGAGGACAGAGACCTTATGTCTATAAGAGACATAATACTCACAGACTCTGGGAGAAAAGCATGATACGCAACCTCCTGAAAAGGAGATGTGGAAAAAGTCAAAAAACAGTAGCCATGTTGCTCCCCATTTGGAAGTAGCCCAAAGGGAATAAATGCAGCAAGTATATTCAAGCAAGCAACAGTTCTCGCCCCTTGTCTTCCATTTGGAGGGAAAACCACAGTGACCTGGTATGCACAGAGCATCCTTAATCCTTCTCTGGTCTTGTATTCAGTGGACAGACAAAGCTGCGTCAGGATGAATTGGTTTCACACTGGTGAGAGCTTGTTTGCTTCTGAATATACGGGGTTCACCACTCACATTAAAGGCACCGAGCTGGGGCACCGGTTCTGTAGCTGCCTCTTTCCCTAGTGGGAGTGTATCTTCTGTGTATATGATCCCTGTTCCTTAGTTACTACCTATCTGGGATAACCAGCTAAAAAATAACCTTTTGCTCTCTAGTCAGCCAAGCACTTCCCTCCAGTGTGTTTTGTGGGTACAAGAATGCTGCCAGCACAAGGGAAAGGCAATGGAGAGGCCAGACTGGAAGGCAGGGGAAAGGCCATGGCTACTTCTTTTGACTGCAGTGCTGTTTCATACGTACTTAAAATGTTCATCGAGTAACAGTCTGTGCCTTTGGTTGTGGTTACCTTAGCTGTGCAGTGTATCTAATGGCTCCGAAATAGGTAAATATACCCTTCCTCCAAATTGTCCCTCTTTTTTATCTTCCTTTTCCACACTCTCAGCTACATGGTCCCACCTTAGTCTTCGTACCAGCGTTGGGACTCCCTGGACCTTCCATAAACCAATCCAGTTCACTAGCTCAGCACAAACTTGCTCAGGTGGATTCTGTGGGGTGGAAAGAGGGAGCTGATGAGCTGTCTCTGCTCACAGATTCAAGGCAAGGGAAGTGGCCAGATCATTAAGATGAGAGCAGGACTTGCCATTTTTGACAGTGGGAGCTTAAGTTCCATTCACTGCCTCCCCTGAAAGCCTTAGATAACCCATGCAAAGTAACACTTGACTCCCAGAAGTACCTAAAATTAAACCACTGCCTCCACTTTGAGCCAATGAGCTGACTTACCTTGGGCTTCTACCCCTGCTCAGAAGTATTCAACTCCGAAGCTAAGCAGGGATTAACCTGACTGCAGGACTGTCAGTGGAAAGTGGCCTTCTCATCTGGCGGCAAAAGCAGGCTTACAATTTCTTGCATACTCTTTGACTCCTGCATTCTCTTATTTTTGACAGCACCAGGGCAAATAGTCTTCTCTTTGCCCAGGTGGCTGTAAGTCTTGTCTGGAAACCTCAGAGTCAGTTGCCTTCTAGTGGAAAACAATGACCTAGAAAGTAACGTCTCTTAATTCCCATGCAAGTGTCATTGTTGCAAAAAGAGTCTTTCTCTTCCTCATACTACCCCCAGAAAAACCTTGAGTGTCTTGAGTTATTTGGTCTTCAGCCTGGATGCAGCCATCCATCCAAGGCCCTCAGTTCTCCCTATGGTTGGCTTAAGCCCCAGCTGGCACCATGTTGACTCATCCCTTCAGATCCTAGCCGTAACGCTTCTGCACAGAGGTGCCATGCAAAACCTCTGCCCTGTCTCATTACTCAAAGATATTACAGAACTCATGAGGTTTTGAGCCTTGAGAAATAAGTGTATGAGCCTCCTTTTTAGCAGTTTGGTAAAACTGTTTCATTGTGTTTTGCTAGAATTCCCCTAGCTGTTGAAAAGACATCCACTAATGATAGATTGCAGAGGACTGCTATTAATGGAGAGCTTTCTCCTCAGCAGTACAGGCTAGATGGTTGCATCAAGCTTGCATCAGCTTTTGACACCAGCTTCACACAGACTAGTGGCTCAAGTTGAGCAAATCCAAAAGCTCAGCTAAAACTCTGGGGTTAGAACTGCAGCTAACATTGCAGCTTAAGCAGAAAGGAATTTCGTAGCAGAGGGTAATGCCTCCCTCTCTGCAGGGGAGAGCTCTCCTGGGGATAGTGCACAGACCATGGAATGAACTTCCTCAGGAACTTAACAACTGACCACAGCAAACACACTTTTTTTGACCTTGCTCTCTCTAAGATATGTGTTTACCTTAACACATATCACCATTAAAAAACAGGAAAAGAAAAACCACAGTAAAAGCCCAATTACCTTATTAAGGCAAATCACCATACTGAAACGTAACACTTCCCCTGAAGAAGAATGGGCCTCACAGGACTGGTATCAGTGGCACCAAAGCACAAGTGTAAAAGTTCTTTGACATTACAGAGATGAAGGAGAAGCAAGGTAAAGCTTCATGCAGTACCTGTGCACTGCAATAAACCTGTAGCATCAGATATGAAATGATGCAGATCTGCGTATATGTGAGATTCTCACACATTGTAAGAATCCAGAAGTTTTAAGAAAATAAAGTCACAAAGCACACAGTAAGTTCATGAGCCATTCTAATAATGCTTTGCCTTGAACAGAGGTGCTTTGAAATGGTCACTCTCTGTGCACAAATGGAATGATCACTATTTTTCTCTAGTGCACTCCAGAGGAAATATAAACTCTTTTTTCTAGTATTGACAGTAAACAGGCTCTTTGAGATGCAGAATCTTATGCCTAATATGAAAAAACCCTTATGCTTCACCAAGTTCTACCTTGCTACACTAAAAAACCCCCACCACTAGTCTCCTTTTTTTGTTCATGGATGATGAGGCTATTTCTCCTTTGAAAACAGAAAAGCATTTTTTGTTTGAAAAAATATATTGTCAGATTAATGGATGACTGACAGCTGGAAACTTGCATATGAACTGCTACTCTTTGGGAAGGTTTGTGTTAGATTGGACAAGAGTAAGTAAAAAAGAAAGGCCCACTTTAATCTGTTATTGGAAAGCAAAGAGTTTCTACCTTTCATGTTTTCTGTGGTTTTTTCACTGCTTGCAGCCGCGTACAAGATTTTCTTGCTTTCTGTTGAACAGGTGTTGACTTTTGCTAATGGATTTGTATAGCCATACTCTGTCAACACATCAGTATTTCTTTGTTTCAAGAAATGGACGGACTGAGACTTGGAGCCACACTCAGAGACATTTTAATTCAAACCTTCAACTGCTTTTAAGAAACCATATCTAAAAGCTCTGTTCCAAGACGCTGGAATGTGAAGTATGTGGGAAATGTTATCTTACTGGCCTCATGTCTGCCAGTGATTGAGAAACAGCTTCATTATTCTGGGAAAAAACAACTATGATTCCAGGCAAGGAGAGATTCATGTAAACTCGTTAAACCTTTAGGGAATGCAAATAATATCAAGCCTGGAGAAATTCTTTAATGCTTCAACACATGAAGATAGGATTGGTGTGAAAGATTGCCATTTGTAAGCACTTCACGTAAAAACATGCACTTAGAAAAGTGTATGTTGGACCCAATTCATCTTCAGATCATTTGTTCTCAATACTGTCCATCTTCCCTGGAGATAACAGTCCATTTCCATTGCCACATACACAGGTGAGAGAGAAGAATCAGATGGTGAACCATGGTGGCCATGTTTATCTTGCACTGTAGCTCCTGGAGGCAAAGTGGGGTGGTATCTACCCTGTGGGGTAGGAGTGTACTATGGTGCTACTTCATCTCTGGACTCAGCCTGGTCAAAACGCATGGAAGCTCTCATTCTGCCTGTGGACCTTTCCAAGAAAATGAGAGTAGTCTTGCACAAGCTTAAACCTATAAATTCAGTTCTGGGTGCTTCTCAGGTCTTCATTTCAGTCACTTCTAGGTGGCCCCCAAGAACAGTATAGTAGGTACATCCACTCTGCATCATGCATTGCTTGTGAAGAGATACGAGCTGTGGAGCTAGAGCTGAGGGTTACCATATTTCTGCCCAGGAACTCCCAGCATCCATTATCACAGAAGAAGTAGATTTCCCTGACAGACACTCAAACAAATATTTCTGTAAAAGTATTTCCTTCTCAGGTCAAGTGTAAAGCAAATAAACAGTGAGATTTTTTTGCTCAGAGAGCTAACGCGGGTCTTAAATTAAATTAACTTTTCTCTAGGCATAATTTTAAAGTTCTCCTAATATTTACACAATCAAGTAAAAGCTGTGTTATGCTATGAAGGTACTTCAATTTCAGTACTCTGGTCTTTTCAGTGGTGTTTGTTAGGAGACGATTTGGGAAGTTTCCCAATTTTGCCTTGAACATCATGTTGAGTTCCATATCAGCTACACAATGTCAGTACACCATGCATTACATATAAGCTGGTTGCTGGCCAGCTGGCTTTTTAAACGGGTAGTTCAGGGAAAAGCAATTTTGGTGAGGGCTGACCACAGCTGGCTTGATTTTGGACTAAATTTTCAGGACGTAGCATTGTCAAAACTCCAAAGTCTTAAAGACTTACTTAACATTATTTTAAACTTTGACTCAAGAGCTTCAGAAAATAAAGTGGGAGTGAGGGATCCTAGCATGTCAAATCCCTGCATATATAACTCCATGCACTTCATTTACCTGTTGAATACATTTATTTTATACTATATCTGGGTTTTGCACAATAATTTGAGTCTCATTCTTATTCTTGCCACAAAGTAAGCGTAGTAGCTGAAATGCTTCCTTGAACAGATGTGACCACCGCATAACATAAATATTGCCAAATGTTGCCTCTTGGCCTTTGGAAGACCGTTAAAGGAATGTAACTCTGCAGAGAATAATGTGGCAATACAGTGTAACAAAGCTTGTAGTACACTACAACTGGTCTGGACTTGTCAGAAAGAAGCAGTAATTGAGAAATCAGAAGGTAGGGTATTTTAATCACTTTTTGCAGATGAGTGTTTCACTCCCAAGTACACAGAATCACAGAATCACAGAATGGTAGGGGTTGGAAGGGACCTCTGTGGGTCATCTAGTCCAACCCTGCTGCCGAAGCAGGGTCACCTACAGCAGGCTGCACAGGACCTTGTCCAGACGGG
>Ga0065711_1004177_pt1 | contig 24702 bp, 20 predicted proteins | sample Hoacrofraction12_FD_59098 | JGI IMG/M metagenome (GOLD analysis project Ga0065711, IMG submission 59098) | Hoatzin crop microbial communities from Cojedes, Venezuela - Epithelial fraction 12 v2 (version 2) | ecosystem: Host-associated > Birds > Digestive system > Esophagus > Crop | place...
AAAAAAAAAAAAAAAAAAAAAAAAAAAAAAAAAAAAAAAAAAAAAAAATTACCAACCCTAAAATCAAATACAGATAGCATGAACATTACAGGCAGGTCTTACAATGGGAAGCATCCGCCAGCCTGGCTCTACCAGCCCTGCCTGTAATGGAGACTTTCACCCTGAGTAGTCTCTAAATACCTAACTGGAATTGTGCTCTGAGTAGCCTGTAATCTGAGGGTGCATGGAGACACCAAAAATGTCCGAGTAATTGCAAGGGTAATCTTCTAGCTGCTTTTGAAGACTGCCCTTGGGCTGGGAATCTTGAGTACGGTTAAAACCCTCTGAACTGTCCTCCTGGTTATCCTGCTTAAAATTCATAGTCTCTGTAGTTTAGGTCCTGTGGAGTTTAGGATTTCTGTGTGCTTTATAAGTCCTGGTCTTGCCAAGCTGTCTGACTTGGAGGGCATATTTGACTTTCAGATAATTGCTTTTGATTAACCAAGATTTAGATAATTAGAGTTTGACCTGTGCAGTGCATAGTCCATCATTCACCTATCGGGTCTCACTGAGGCTCCTTATCTGAAGCCTGTGGCCTCCCTCCAGTCCTAATAGCAAAACCTGCTCTAAATTACGTGAAAAAGACCAATTTAAAAATACCTTGGAGAGGAGTTTGGGTTTCTTAGATAGTACTAGTTCTTCTTTGTCTCACGTACCCTCCATGAAGAGTGAAACCCTTAATCTGATTTGTTGTTCTTTGTAGCTTTCTTTAGTTTTGCTACTGCAGCATATGAAAGGAGGTTGTCAAAACTGAACAATTATGCAAAGTACTTAGGAATATTAGGGAGCAGGAGTAAGAACGGCTTTTGTTTTCCAGTATGTGTCCCTTCCTGCTTTGTAAAGTGTTGTTGAGATAAATAGAGCAGCAGGGGAGAGGATTTTGGAGTTCCAACAGGCAGAGCTTTATATCTGTGTTATCATACAAAGGATCCTTCCAGCCTGAATCAGGAGGTAGAAGAGGAAGAGTGTGGTAATTTGGTGAAATTAGTGAATTAGTCCATTTGTTGACTGTTGGTTGGACTACAAGGTACTGGATATGCTAGGGTTGCTTAGTGTTCAGATACTTAATGTGCATTAGTTTGCTTTAACTTTTCCCTTTGCTTTTCTTTGTGTGTGTGATATGAAGCTGTTTCATGTTGTTAAATTTGCTTTGCAAAACCATTCTCTTGTCTGCCTCCACCCCGTTCCAGGATGAAGCTCTCTTCTCCCTCAAAGCAATGGGAAGGAGAGGAAGAGTACTTTTAGGTGACCCTCTTATGTAAGTTTGGGTTGGGGGGTGGTGTTGATGGTTTTTTGGGGTTTACTTTAGACCATGTGATGGAGCCCATCTGTGGTAGAATGTAGTGTGGTGAGAAACAGGAATGAGGAAGGTGGTGACTGAAGGCTGTGGTGAGACCTGGGGACAGTTCCCTGCTCCAGGTGTCCTTCACAGGGACGTGGGTGACAGACTGTGAATGAGCGTATGCTGAGTGTGACTGATGAAGAAGTGTAGTCAAGGAGGGACTGACCCTCTTGGTGGCAGAAAGGATTTAGGTCATCCAAAGCCAGGTGCAAACGTTCATCCTAAAAGAATTTTTCCGAGGGACTCTGGATCTTCAAAGCTTCTTTTGGGCAAAATGCTCCAAGGGGTGTGAGAATGAAGTCCGTGTTACCAGATAAATTCGGAAAGGTGGAAAAAATACTGCGGAGATCTCGGTACTCTGTCAGAAAGCAGGACTTCTAAATGCCTTGTCTCGTTCAACGAGATGAATCTAAACAAATCAGGTTAAAGCAGATTAAAGATTCCTGAGCCATGTTTTTCATCAAGTCTGAAACTGTAGTTTTAAGCAGCTCGGTGGCAACTTTGTCCATAGACAAAACGAAGGTCCTGCTGTGAGGAGGTGAGAGAGGCGGTGACGTTACTGTCCCTTTCTGCTCAAATTTGATTTCTCAGGACTTTTTTTGGTTGTTGTTGGGAATACTCTTAATTGGTTTTGACAATGAGCTGCAGGGGTTCCTGCAAGTGTGGCGCACAAGTCAGGAGAAAGTTGTACCAGAGGCTGCAGACTTGACTGTCCCCATTGAGATCCGTGCCTTTCCTGCCTGCAGCCTGCCAGCTCCAAGCCTCCTTCCCCGATGGGTGGCCGGGGTCCTCCCTGGCAGCTCAGCCACGTGGCCAAGGATGCGTCTCCCAGCCAGACCTCTGCATAAAGCAGAAGTATTCAGAAAGCCAAAATGGCTTTTTCTTAGTGGGTGGGTAGGAAACTCTGAGCGATGCTATTTGTAACACAGAGAAGAAGAATAGCTAGAGCTGAGTAATAGGAATTTCTTATTGTTTTGGAGGAGCGTAAAGGAAGATAAATCTCATTCTTCTAGGGGTTTTATAGAGGTCTGTAGTGGCTTGTAAAAGTGTAGTAGGCCTCTAGGTTAGCTGTGAGGCTCTGTGTGTCACCATACAATTATTCTGAGATACTATCTGGCCTAAATCTAGGAGAAAAGAAGCTGGTGGCAGGAAAGAACCACGTTTGATTGACATGATTTAAATGCAGAGCTGTGATGAGCCTCCTGGCTACTATTCTGGCAATCCCAGCAGAAGAGTGCTAGTATGGGGCCAGGTGTCCTGCAGCTGATCCAGCTGTGAAGTGGTTTGGGAACTGCCCTCAGCTGTGTCTGTCCCAACATTCTGCCATGGATTACTGTGCCGGTGTGAGCTGCTCCTCTGCACCCATGCGAGGTCAGGTGTATGAGTCCTGCAGTTGCTGAAGTGCATGGAGAGGAGTCTGTTAATTAGGTGTGATGGTGGTGGTACCCAGTGGAAGCAGAGCACAAAGCTAGAGGCAGTTCCTCAAACCGTTCCCTCTGTAATCAACAAAGATCGACCACAGCTATAAAATGCGGGTGGTCATCGTACCCTGCGGTGCAGAATTCTGGGATTCTGGGATTCTGGAAAGGCTTTATGTCCTGGACGTGAGAGGGGAGGCTATAAGAGCACTTTTCATCTTAAATGACTTAAAAGAAGTTTTTCGCATGTGTCAGTCTTCCTGTGAATCTTCTAGCGCATTTTGAAGGCCTAACAGAGTGAAGGTACTTCAGGTAACAATAAATGTTGGCTGCTGTGGGCTGCTACTCATGCTGTCATTGGCCACTTTTGAACATTAACTCTTCCTAAATATTTAATAGGACACAAATAATGCTTAGTGTGTGATGGGCTTTACTGGCCTGGATGCATGAAGTTGGAAAGATCACCCAGAAGAGAAAAAAGGGTTACAGAGCACTGATTTGTTCTTGCGTTCAGCTAGAACTGTAAGTTCTGGCTAGCACTGTAAGTTCTCGGCATTGCCTACCCTTCACTTCTAGCAGAACGGAGCGGTTTAGATCCCCTCAAATGAGATGAAGTTAAAACCAAGTGCTGAGGGCTTGTGCTGAAGAACATTTCTTGGGTCTGGCAGTGGTGAAGCATCTCTGTGGGCTGTGCTGGCCCATCTGGGGGATGATTGCATGGAGCCCATCCAGCAAGCCGGGTCTCCCAAGCCGAGGGTGTGCTGGGTTGCAGAGGGACATCTGTTCCAAAGCAGCGTGTTTGTAGGACAGAGCAACTGTCTGTCTGTCTGTCTGTTCCATGTAGTAGCTTGAAACTGATGAGAAACGATTCCCGTTTCTTAAGTCCTCATTGCTTTGGATCAAAACTTTTACATCTTCAAAGGAACAATTCACTTCTGCTTTCTTCTTGTTTTCGGTTAATCGTGCTTGTTCTGAAGCAGTGAGGATTATCATCTTGGCTGCTTAGACTTGCGCTGCAGGATCTCCTTCCTCCCTGACCTCAGTTGCAGTCTTAGCGTTTCACACATCTCATCTCGTAAAGGAGGCAATTGCACCTTTGAAAATTAGAAGAACTGGCAGAGTCTGCTGAAATTTTGTGGTGTCTTAGGTCAGCTGTCAGTGGTAGTAACCTGAGCTATGGCAAATCTTTCCCTCTCTCTCCCCAGGGTGCCTGCTCTGCCCTTTGCGTGCCAGTGGGGCTGATATGATCCAAATTAACTTTTTCATCTGTTTGCATTTATTTTCTGAGTCATGAGAGGACCTCAGGAGCCACAGGATTAAATGTTGTTTTCTTCCCTAACACTTTTTGTATTGTAGCAAACACTATCTTTTCATTCGTGCCTGGGATCAGATGCCCTCTTTTTCCGTGTTAGTGTGGGTATGCAGCCCATCATGGGAATAACGCGGAGCTGCACAGTCAGCAGAAGAGCACTCGTTATTTTGATGTCTGCTGCAAAATGGTGGCTCCTGCTCTAAATTACTTGGTGAGGTAATTGCTCATCTTCCAGGATATTTTGCTTCCTCTGTGTATGAGGTCTGTTAACAGGATAGGAAAGTACAAGGTGTTTTTTGGGCCAAGTTGGGTCCAACTTCTGACTGGATCTTTTCGTTTTAGTGGCAGTTGGGGTGGCGGTTAGGAGCCGAGATGTAAAATCCCAGGACTCGCTGCTGGCAAAGCAGCGGGATTGTTGTCACTCTCTGAACTACACTGCTGTGATTTATATTTTATGTTTTTAATACAAACAGCATCTTTTTGGTAGTGTGGCTGATGGCCAGTCTTGAAGGGGGGATGCCGCTGCTCTTCCAGGAGCCTTCGGTCAGAAGGGGCACAGGGTCGTGGCAGGGGATCGATCCACCTCTTCAGTAGGCAGCTGCTCCTCCTTGGAATGCTATCTGGAGAGAAGTTTTGCTGTTTGACACTTTGGTGCTTCACTTTGGAGCCAGTTTGTGCCATAGAGCAGGGGGATGAGAGAGAGCTTCATCAACAGGGCATCCTGAGCAGGCTGTGCAGCGCTGGGATGCTGCCTTGGTCTCTTCTCCTGACCGTGAGGGCTATGGATGAAATAGCAGGAGCTCTGGTTTGTGGTAGGAAAGACACTCTTGATGTGCTGCAGGGCCCTGTCTGGGCATACCAGTGAGCCGGCTGTTCCCCTTCAAAGGTCTGAAAGCAGCTGAAATGAGACTGCAGGGGAGTTTAGTGGTTTAATCCAAGACTGTGCATCTGCAGACCTTGCTGAGTTGTCGCATACCCTTGCATGCGCCCTGCCGTGCCCAAGCTGTGGTGGGGCTGAACCATTTGGTGCCCAGCTTGTACCTTAAACTGGGCCAGGATCCAGGTACGAGGAGTGTCTTCTCCTTGTGCAGTCCGAGAGGCATCTTCCAGAGCATGTGACGCATTGAGAGTGGGGTTTAGTTACCATCAATTTTAAAATGTGGGCACTAGGAAAGGCAGAGATGCCTCACTTCTTATGTACTATTAATTACAGCTTTTGCCTGGAAAGGAGATGCCCTGGTGCAGCTCAATTAGCCGGGGCTGACTAGCGTGGTCCTTTCACCTCGGATAACCCTTTGGCTGCTGGCTGCTCTTTGTGAGTGTGTCTTTTTGGCTTCCCTTCACTCAGAGTAGGCTTAACTGTTTTCTGAAGGCTTCTCCATAAGTTGTGTGACCAGCAAATATCCTACGTCTTTTGAACCTAGTGAGATATGCGGTGGAAGCTGGTACGAAAGTCCAGTTTTCAACGTGGCCATGGATTTTATGGCTCTGTAAATTTGATCCTGAACAAGTGTCTTATGTGATTTTGATTTCCTTCAAAATTTACTGCAAAATTTTAGTTACCCCCTGAAATTGTCTTTAAAAAAAAAAAAGTTTCTTTATAAGTGAGAACGTAGCTAAGGTCCTAATTAAAAACCTGAGCTTTTAGCACTATGAAAGTCAAAATAGCCCCCAGTACCTGAACGACATGCAGATGACAGCTGAGTAAATGAATGCATTTTCTGGTATGTCCTAAACCTGTTGTCTAGCCGATTTTATTCGTGCCAGGGATGGCCAAGTTCTGTACATCTGTTGGCATCCCACAGAGCGCCCAGCGGAGCTGCTAGCAACTGAGAAATGCCTGTGTAAGCACACTGCTGAAATTAAGGGAGGGAGCTGGGGGGGAGGGAGACAGGCTTTCACACTTTTCACGTAGAGCTTTTGGGTTTGGTGGTCTTGGTTTTCTGCGGTTCCAAGGTGCAAGATTAAATGTTTAAGACCCTGCGGGATCTTAAAGCAAATTATTTTCTCCCTGAGCGTGAGCGCTACACCCCAAAGCCAGAGGCCCCCGAAGAGGTGACAGCAAAGCACGCGGCAGCTGGGTTTTGTACCTCTCTGGAGAGCAGAGCACCTTTGTACTTCTTCACGGTGTTTTTGCTTGTTTGGAAGGCAACTGGAGCTGCGCTCGTGAATGTTTGAGGCTCTTGGGTGCCTGTTGAGGGAGGGAGAGCCGAGGGAGGGCAGGCGGTGCGGGAGCTGGAGGGGCAGAACAGGGACAGGGAGCGGCCCCAGCCCTGCGTGGCTGTTGCATCTCTCTTAACGCTAGTAGACTTCTTGCTGGGATGAATGTGCTCTGAAATATTTATTGCCCTGTTTAAATATTCATCGCTGCAAAGGCAGCACAGCCTGATGGCAGCAGCAGAGCCTCAAGGGACAGGGGCTGCAGCAGTCCCTGGCATTTCCTTTCAGTAATATGATAAAAATATATTAAAAAAAAAAAAAAATAATCGGGCATTCCCCCACTGCAAGATTGACAGGAGCAGTCAGGCGTACATCTCGGTGTTTCCTCTTGGTGCCGGAGACTCGTGTTTGCTCGCAGGCTCGTATGCCGGGGTGCTGCTCTTGGTTGCCAGATGCTAATGCTTTTTTTTCCGAGCCCGTCTCCTGGGGCGAGCGGCTTTGTTTAGCCTGACGCTGTGTGCGTGAAAGGGGATGTACAGAAGGGGAGACCGACCGGCTGAAAGGGCTGAAGTTTTGCGTAGCCTGTTCTCTTGCCTTTCTGTAGGTGTGGGCAGAGAAATAGAACAAGGAGAGGGGAGAAAAAAAAGGACCTTTAGTGCACTTGGCTGTGAAAGGTGGAGGTCTGCTGGGAATTACCGAGGGGTAAATTTCACGGGAACTCACGCAGTAATGTATTAATGGAACTGCAGATGCTGACAGTCGTGCCACCGAAATGAGATGCTCTTATATCAGTTTAGCTTTTAAGGTTTATCGATTTACCTCCAGTAAAATAGAGCAGTTTAAAAGTGGGACTACCAGTAATACGCAGTGGTTTAATGTGAATATTTGGTACATCGCTGTTGTTAAACCCACGCGTGTTTTATGTGACCAAGGTGTTGATGGGGTGGTGACAAGGGAGAGCAGCATGGTTCCAAAGATGCTGCTGAGCACGGGGACTACAGGAGCCACAGGGACGACGCCCAGCCCAGGAGGAGCCATCGAAAGGTGGTCGAATGCGCTGTTGACCTCGAGCTTCACCTCTGAGCTGTGCAGGTGGCCTGTGTAGGGGAGAAGTCTGTACTGGTTCATGGTTACAGCAGGAATTTGGTAAACATACATTAGCTGGAAGGCCTGGGGGAGAGAGGCTTTAAAAGGATTTTGTAAGAAAGGGGAAATATTTCCTGAGGTACTTGATGAATTCACTGTGTATAAACCACCTTTATGTTGGCTTACATGGGGACACTCTAGAAGTTAAGCATAAGCGAAGCAGGTAGTGGCAATAACATATGTTGAATGTCCCTGTAACCTCTTGTTCTGGGATGAAGTGGCTTTCAGGTGCGTTTTCGAGTTGCGCTTAATGTAGCGTAACTGTGGGCTGCTGTGAGAAGAATAGTCCCCCTCGTCTCTCTGCCCTGGCCATATGTTCAGCCTCCTCACCGCTTTGGGCATCGTGTTTAGGCAGATATAAAGCGAGACAGTTCAGTTTATGACCAAACAGATGACTATTGTTTGGATTAATTTTCTGGCTCTGACCATGACTAGATCTCACAACAGCCGGGGCGGGAAGCAGAGCCACTGCTTCCGAGGCCAGTTGGTAGTTTATCTTATTAGATGGTACACGGAACTGCACCTACACGTCTCAGGAGGTTGTTCCTCTCCATAAGGTGAAGTCGTTTTACTTATAAACGTGTCTGCTGCTTAGTTTAATCTGCTTTAATTTATGTGCGTCGACTTCGGCCAGCTCTTCTTAGCTTTCCAAAATATTGCCCTGTAGATCTGGCCTTAGATCGTCTCTTCTGGCCATATGTGCGTTGTAGGCCATTATGTCTCACTCAGATGCCTCTGTTTTGAATGACATAATGTTTTCAGCACAAAGGCATGAAGAGATGGACCGAGTCCTTCTCACCAGCTGACTTAATGGCTGTCATTTAGAAATCAGTAAACAAAATAAAATGATGTCTTTTACCAGACCCAAATTTATCAGACTCGGCTTCTGGCTATTGGTTTTCTTGACGCCTTTGTTCATTAGATTAAATATTATTAGTGCCTACTTTTTTGTCCGCTCACCATTAATATACTTTCACAAAATAATCAGTTGCCACTTAATTTCTTTTTCTAAATGATAAGCAAAATAGATTGGGCGCTTCAAGCTTCTCAGTGTACAGCCATGTAGCTTTTTCCAATCTTGTGGCCATTCCTGTGGCTCTTTCCTGTTCCCTTTTGAGTTTTTTAGTTCCCTTTTTAAAATTTGTGTGTGGAAGCATCTGTCTTATTTTTCATCTGACCGAGGCCACGTATCAAAGTAGCAACGCTTCCCACGTCCTACTTGTTGGTAACGTATCTGAACAACTGTAGTCACTCCTTGTACCAGGCTGCTGTACTGGTGAGTTGCTTCTCTGTGACCCTCTGCTCCTTTCCAGAACCTCTGCTTTCCGGGACACATAGTGGAGGCTTCCTTGAAAATGGAAAACTCCTCTTGGAACAAAAGAATAGTAGGAGATAGGAGAATTCATTGCTGGAATGGAAAGTCACTGTGGGAAGAAATCTGCATTTTTAAACCGTTAAATTTCTGTTCTTGAGCGTGTGCCAAGGCAGTCGCAGATTTCCTCCGCCCCGCACCCTGAGAGCAGCTTGATATAATATTGTTGCTGCGTTACTGACTCCTGGCTCTCGAGTCACAGATGAGTCCCGCTTACCTCGGCTGGGGCTGTGCACGTCTCATCCCCTGCCTTGTGTGCTGAATTCTGACCGTACCCACCACAGGCCAGTGGCAGTGAAAATGTGACAGGGTTGAGACATTTAGCTGCTTGCATTAAAAAAAAAAAAAAAAAAGCCCCAAGAGGAGCTCTGGTTTTGTCTTTAAGTATGCAGCGTACGCCTCGTCCCCCACCTTTGCTCCGTAGTCACGTCCGAACGCACGGCTCCTCGCTATGATTTCTGCCAGCTCTGCAGTTCTTTCCAAGGCATTCAGCGCTCTCTCCAATTGATTCCAGATGTGCTCTCCCCTTCCCGGCGCTTTCTCCTTTCCTCCTCCTCCTCCTGCGCTGGCAGCGGAGGCAGGGCTGCTTTTTCCCTGTGAGGTGGTGGAATTAGCGCGGGCAGGCAGGACGACTTTCCTGCTGGCCTCTGAAATTGGGGGAATTGAAGGGGCCTTGTGTCAGTGCTGTGTGAGGGAAGCTGGCTGGCGGGGCTTGGAGGTTTGTCCATCCCCTGGGAGCCGGTTCAGCTCAGAGCAGCACCTCTGCACAGCTCTGTGCTGCCTTCAGCGCATTCCCCTCACAGCAGGGGAGAGGTGGGCAGGGAAGCCTGATGCCAAAAGTGATCTGCAAAATCCTTCCTAGAAGAGCACTGGATATATAGAGAGATCTGGCAGACGCTGTTACAGGTAGCTGCATCGCATAATAAGGGCTTTGAAAAATTCCTGTGACTAAAGTAGATACGAATCTTTCTACGGGGTTGAATGAGCTTCATGAGGATTTAAACATTCAGGAAGGCAGTTTGAATTCTTCAGCTTGCGGGACCAACTCTCCGCACTCACGAAGATTTGGTGATGTGCTTGCAGATAGTCTGTTCGCAGAGCCGGGGACATGGGATGAAAAATTGCTTATCAGTCCAGCTCAGGTATCTGATGGGGGTTGGAGAAGCAGATGCTGGTTTTTAGAAATACGATGTCACCTGGAGAGCTACCATCTTCCTTGAAACAAGGTTGTCTGAACTGAGCAACCTGATGGCAGATCTAGCTGAGGTGACAGTAGCTGTGATGCTACCCTGACGGTCCGGTCAAGAGTTACCACAGGACCAGATGGGATTTTCTTCCCTGTTACATTTCCATGTTCTGCAGCCCTTCCTTTACTGAGCAGCACCAGGAACCACTGGTTAGTGGTCAGGAGTAAAGCAGAAAACAAGCGCAGGTGGGTCCTCAGTGCCATCTTAGTGTCATGTACATCAGTGCCCAGGTGCCCTGATGCAACCATGGGCCACTCCTGAAAGAGCAATTCCCACACCCCTTCCCCACCACCAGCCTCTAGTTCCTGCTGCCTCCCTGCGTGAGGATCTGCAGTGATGCAGCTGTGAGTGTGATCGGTTTGCTAATCCGCTGGAAAGCTAATCGCGGTTAGCTTGGATTAAACATACGTGACACATCTGCAGCACACTGCTTCTTAGCTGTGATTCATTTGAATTCGGGTCCAAAAGAAGAAACTTAACCCTCTTCGCCCAAGAGTAAAGTAGTCTCACTTGTGTGGGAGATGCTTCTGCCGCTCTGGGTGCCCACTGGATGAAGGCATGACTAGATTCGTAATATTTTGAGACTTTCATACTGATTTGTTGAAAGCTAGTCGTCTTATGGAAATCTTTTTTCCTAAGAACGTTTGACTACGAGTGTGAAGTGGAAAATACTCACTTGGAATATTGCAGAGGTGGGAAGAACACAGCCAGGATAGGTGCTAAAAGACCCGATCTGGAACAAAAAATTGAGCTTGAGCCTTTCTCTAACTTCTGGATTTGCTGCAGAGGATGTATTCCACCCTGGTGATTTTTTTCCTTTGTTCCACACCACCACCCCCTTCTCCCCAATAATTCTCGGAGGTAGTTTCATTCCTAATATGGAATGGAAACAGATGTTAAGACCTCAATGTCGTCTCTTGAAGCACAATTCTCTCCTCCTAATCAACCCCAGAGAGCGTGAATTGATTGAAAGCGTTTGTTGGGACGCCTTCATGCCAGTAACTTTTTTTTCGGGGGCGGGGGGAAGGAGGATAATGTAGATTTCAGGAGCAGCAAATCGGTGTTTTTAAAATCTGAAAGGTATCTTTTAGGCTGGTAAGTAGATGTGGCCTTATTGATGTTGCGTGACTCTAAAGCTTTGGCTACATCCGACAGGCAGGCTCTTTGCAGGTTGCCCAGGGGCTTCTTAATTAAGTGTGTATACATTCAGCCCTGAGAGCCTGCGTTTGTGCATTGGGATAGAGCAAAAGTTGACCATTACTGGAAATAATGACAGCATGGGGATGAGTGAGTGCTTCCTGTGTATAAGAGTAAGATAAGACTGTAATTTTCTTTCATCCTTTCCTACAAAAGAGAGGCTTGACCTTCTTCCCTGTAAAGTTCGTTCTTAAATGCATTTAAAAAAAAAAAAAAAGGCCAGCTGTTTTATTTTATGGAACAGTTTTTGGTGGCCTGGCATGATAGAGAGTATATTGGAAGATAACTTGTTCTTCCCTTGCTTTACATATCTAGGAGAAGGAAGGGCAAGATTAGATAATCTAGTGCAAGCCTGCACCAGGAAGTTGAAGAAAACATGCCTTTAAATGGCTCGCGAGGTGTGGGCTGGAGTGCAGCTCTACGATTAGCTTGTTTACGCTGAAGGTAACCCAGTGTAAAAAGCGTTTCCTAAAATGATTGCATCCGATCGAAATTCAAAGGAAGAACACTTACATATAAACTTTCCTCCTTTTTAACAAAACTAGCATAAAACTCCACCAAACATTCGCAAAACTACCTGTAGGTGGAGTGCTGCTTTTTGGAGGATTTGGGAGGAATTGCTCTTGTGCCCATGGTGGTAGAGGCAAAATCCAGCATCCTTTATTGCCATCCCAGTATGTCATAGATCAAATGAAGATCAAGCTGGAGACGTGCAGGTGAAATACAAACCCCCTTATTACTGTGATCCTCTTCAAGGTGCTTCTATGATCAACCCACATCAAGAGAAAGGGTGTTGATTTTTATCAGTCTGGGTCACCAGACAGACAGGCATGCCAGTCTCCCTCTCTGGAGTAACAAAAATGCCTTTGTAGTGCAGACTGTGGCTGTGGGTGTCAGGTTAGGGTCACACACCCCTCTGAATCCGGGAGAAGGTTTGTACAAAGATTAAGAACATGAGAAGGTGTTTATATTCTTTGTATGTCCTTTTCACCTCTAAACTTCCTTTCCGTAGGCTTTTTACCCACTCTTCCCATTCCAAAACTAATTAGTAATGAAATGGCCACAATGTAGAAAGTGTTATTACTGCATTTTGGTGTAAAGAGCTTGTATGATGTTTGTGGGCACCTGTAGAGTTAGCATGGCCAAGTCACCGTTTTGGCATGACTGGGGAGCTGGAAAGCCATCACTTCGTCATCCCATACATCACTTTGGCTTGTGTTCAGGTACCTTCATGACTCTAAAGAGCAGAAGCATGATTTTGAAAGTCAAGGCTTAGGTTCCGTGTGCTGTGAGAGCTACCAGCGTAGGTTGGGGTTTGTCTCTGGTGTAGTGCCCCAGCCTGTGGTTTCCTAGAAGGGATGATGCTGGAGTTCCTGGTGGGTCTTGCAGCATCCCTCACGCTGCTTTGTATCCATTCCCATTTCTAAAGAAGTTGGTTGCTGATACGTTTGTTATCATCAGTGGGATTGCCTGGAGAGAGGGTTACTGCACGCTGGAGACTGCAGCTCCCGGCAGCCTGAGCTTATCCAAGAGCTGCTGCCCATGGCCCTTCCCTCCCCAGCTCCTCCACCCCCTCTGCTTTCTGGCTCTGGTTCTCCTCCCGCTCCTTGCCAAGCCATTTCAGCACTCCTAACTGGGAACAGAACTAACCTGGCGATAAAAAGCGAGTAGTTTTTTTCCTGGGAGATGTGCTGGAGCGGCTCAGCGGAGGGTGGGCGGTGGCTGGCAGGGGGAGAGGGCAGGAGTGCAGAGCTGGCGATGGGACGGTGACGGCTCTGGCCAGAGCCCCTCCGGAGCCTGGGTCCCACCGGGGCTCCTGCGAGAGGAGGCTGTGTTGGAAGGGGAGCCTGCTGCAGCAACCTGAATTTGTGTTCAGCTGTGAGAAGGGAGAAAAAAACCCAGCCCATGTTCTTTACTGTTATTATTGCTGTTCTCTTGGACCTGCGGCAGCAGCGTTGCATGGTGGGCCCTTTCTTGTCTGCGTACAGCTGGGGAGCGGTGCTTGGCCTCTTCTGCTGGAGCGGCGTGTCACGTTTGCCTTCCTGATGGGCGGCTGTGACCTGGGTTGGAGGAGGCACGGCGCGGTCCCCGTGTCCCCCTCGCTCACAAGGATCCCTTTCATGCGGAGAGCTGAGGGCAGGCAGCGGCTCCAGGTTGAATGGTTGCGCCAGACTCTTTTCAGATCCCAGCTACAGACATTTTTGCTGTGTACGAAAGGGATTAGGTTAGTGCTGAGAGCAAACAGTCGTTGCCTGGAACACACTGGTCTCCACAAACAGGTTAATTGCCTTCCGTTAGCTGCAAGTCAGTTGCTTCAAGGTTTTATAAGATGAGTTCAGAGAAGGCATAGCTATTAGAAACCCCATTCCACTAGTAGGCGTATACTCGCATCCATCCCAATGATTTGGGGATTACCGGAGCTGAAAGGCATATTTAAGAGATTATGCGACAATTCTGTGCTGTAGCGTTTCTCTGCACCTTTCTCTGATGCTTGTGACTCGCAGCAGGGTTATGGACAGCAGAGACCATTTACCTCATGGCAGTTGGCATGCAAATGTCTATACAGAGATTGTACCGATGTAGCTTTACCAGGATTATAATTTTTATTTGGTTGGTTATGCTTTAATATCAGTCCATATATTGGCGTACCAATACAGAAGGGGTCTGGAGCTGCATTGCTCTAAGGCTCCTTTCATATCCCTATAATTACACCCGTTTTTCTAATGAGCAAAACAAAACCAGCCCTTCACAAAACAGACCGATCTCAGATGGTTTTATGGAAGTAGGAGGCCTTTGTGTGCATGTCTGGTGTTCGTGCTTGGCGCTCCGGTGCCGTGATCTTGGATCACCACCTGCTGTCTGCTGAAAGAATTCATCCTACGTTGCATTTGCTGAACCACGTTGCTGCTTGTTGAGATGTCGTCCCCAGCTCCCACCCTTCTGCAAGGTACTGCTGCGTGTGGTTACTTACCGTTCCTCTGCTTAGCTTGGAGCTACAAAGTTTGTTAATGAAGTAAAAAATTTAGTAATCTGTCCCCATTAGGGATTTTTCCATGGTTTAGCTAATTTGTTTTTTCAACAAAATGTGGGATTAGTTTGGACTGAGCTGTGTAAGCAAAACTCTGGCCTAAGGAAGGAAGTTGGTACTTGCAAGGACGTGGCTGGACCGTAGTAGGGCCGAGAGTAGGGGCTTGAAAGGGGAGCCCAGAGGAGTATCCGGTATCCCTCTTGTGCCCTGAGGGCTTTGGTGCTGGTGATTCAGATGTCAACATTTTGCAAGAGGGGAGCTGCTTTGAATTCCTGCCTGCTGTGGCTGAGTGATTTTTGTGGGAGTGGGGCAACAGAAGGAGGACAAAATGTAGGAATTACTGGTTTTCTTTGAACTATAGGTTACCATATATTGTACTGAAGTTTTTTTTCCTTTTTTTAAGGAGTGTGTGTTAATTATACTGAGTTCCAGTTGCACTGAACAGCCTTTCCCAGTTTGGTGAGTGTGGGATGGCAGCTAGCGTGGTCGGTGCATGGCAGCACAAACTCATGGAGGGAATTGGAATAAGGCAGGCTTTCCTAGTACTATAATAGCATCCTTGTGTTTGGGGACGGTGACTGCTCTTGGACATACCCATCTTGGTCTGTTGTTGCATTTGTGTCAATGTTTAAGAGAATTTCATGGGGTAGAACAGGCAGGACTGGTAATGCAGTGAGGTATGTGGTCAAGATTGGATAGATAAAATACTTTGGCTGAGTCTCTCCTGCTGCTGACGTACCTTCACCAGGAAGTTTGGGGGTTTCTCCATGTTCTTTGTACCTCCTGAGAGGAGTGGGAAAAGCAGTGCCTCTGACTGCAGGATTTTCCCTGGTGGGTTAGAAGTAGGGAAAGGAGTTCAGGTTCTGTGTTTGAGGATAAATGGGATTTTTTTTTTTTTTTTTTGGTGTGTGTTAGTTCTTGAAAATATGAAGTGTACTGTAAATGTTGAAATTTGGTAGAATGACAGAAGAGGTAGAATCTCCTCTGGGTTTGGAGGATATCAGTATGCTGTGAAACGTGCGGCGATCTCATCAGGAGTCCTTTTCTGTAGACACTAGTGGAAACAGAAGGGAAGTAATTCTAAAGCAGCAAAGGAAATTAAAATTACAGAAAAAAATCCAGACGGGAAACATGTGCATAATCGTATCAAGAGAAAAATAACTTGAGATACAGATACTCCATGGGATGATGAAAGCTGGACAAGCATAATGGTGATAGATCTACAGATAACCTGAGACTTTAAATTAAGGATACATTTATAGTAAAAGGATTTTTGCATGTTAGTGCGATGGGGGGAGGGGGGGAAGTGACAATGGTGTTAAAAACGTTTCATTCTGCACCAGAAATCCCTTATTTGAAAAATCTTAGGAAGATCAGAGTGAAGTAATAAATAAAGTTACCAGGGTGTTTTGGCTTGTGAGGTGTGATTAAGCTCATAATAAATAGGTATTATTGAAACCTCACAAGTAACAGAAGAGAGAGCAAGCATTTTTCATCCTTCAGACATTTGTAGATAATTGAAGAAGGGAGAGGAAATATTTAAAAGTTTGAAATGTGTTTAAACTGGAAGGAACAGCATTAACTGAAGGGTAAAAATGTTGAAAATAAGATGATGTAAGGTTTACGGGCTGGCATTTTTAGTAGTCTAAGAGTGAGATGAAACAAAACGCTGGAGTATGTCCTTTGGGGAGCAGCCCTGCACTGTGGTGAGGAAAGCAGAATAGGTTTTGTTTGTGGCTAATTAGCATTCTCTTCCTCCTATCAGGGGTACTAGCGGCTTGTAAAGAAAATTGGAAATAGTTTCTGCTACTGCAGCTTTCCTGGGCTTGCCCTACCAATTTTTGAAATAAAAAAAAATCAGTTTCATATTTACCTCCTATTTTAAACACAAGAAATGGGCAGACAACGTGGGCTGTATGAAAGCACACAGACAATGGAATATAATGAAATACTGTAAGCAAAGAGCTTGGAAAGGAGGCAGTATGCGGACGGAGCGGAGCTGTTTTGACAGGGGGTCAGTACTCCGAGTAGGTGAGCGATGGGGTTGCTGATACCTGGTTTGCAGTGGGGTAGCTACCGTCCAGCCTCTCCTCCCTCCCGCTTGTAAAACTCGCCCTGCAGATCTTGATGATGGTTTGGGTCTGGTCAGAAGCTCCCGGTTTTGGAGCTTGAGGATAGCAAGGGAGTGAGCAGAAGTGGAGGGCTGGTGGAGCTGCCCTCCTATTTTGGGGGGGGTTGGGGAAATACCCTGTCCTGCTTTCACAAAATGTGCTCAAAAACAAACCAACCAAACAAGAAACCCCTCCGCAGAGCTGCTAAGCACGCGACACAGGGCTGCAACTGCTCAGGGCAGTGTGTGCAAGGAACCAAGTGCTGGCCGTGGCTGGCATGCTTGCCTCAATTTTTCTTTCTCCAATAAGGCTGCGGAGTTTTGTGTTTCTGCAGGCAGCAAGGCTTTGCAGCGGCTGGACTTTAGCTAATGAAACCATCCGTCGTTCGGCGCGGGCCAAGGCTGCATCTCGGCCCCGCTAAGTGGTATTGAACGCCCTTCGCTCTCCTTCTCCCCAGCTGCGGGAACGCGCGGCCACGTGGGCCCCAGGGGAGGCAGACCAGAGAGACTAATGTCAGAGCAGATTTGGGATTCAGCCAGCGTCTGAATGACCCAGTGCTGGCTGGAGGTGCGCCGCGTTTGTCGTTGTTTCCTTCGCCCGGGAGGGAGGGCTGCAGGTAGGCTGATAAAGGGGCTGCAAGGTTGGTCTGGCTTCGCTGGAGGTCCGTCAGCCCCTGCACGCTCTCTGCTGAAAGGCTGCTTGGTAATTCCCGCTCTGCCTTTCCTATCCGCGGGGGAAGGTCTGCTTGGCTTTTACTCCATTGATTTAAGCATGCTGGTGTCAGAATGAGCTCGAGCACCTCCAGGCTTTGAGGGGGAGGACCCGGGGCTGGAACAGCAGCCAAAATTTAAAGTCAGGATTAGTCTGTTGACACGCACATAAATCAAACAGCCCTCCTATCATAAATCTTTTCTGTGGATTTTTTTTTTTTTCTGCTGCGGCAGTGGAAGCGGTAGGAGTGGTGCAGCAGCCTGGGCTGCCCAGGGCTGGGTTTCAATGTCAAGGCTGTCCTCCTTTGCCCGAGGTGGCTGAATGCAGCTCCCTGCTCTCCCCTCGGTAAGATCTCTGCGGTGGCTGCAGGGCTGCATGCTTTTGTGTTTGCTTCGGGTGGTTTTCAGGCATGGTGGGGTAGAATTTTTAGTGTTTCTTGGGGATATCTTTTGCATGGTCAGTTGTCTGTTTCCAAGTCGTCTGGTTGGTGTCAACTACATCTAAGGCAGTGCTGAAAGCTGCTAAAAAGTCCACTGCCCTAGCATAGAGGTCTCTGTGGGATACCCTAAGCTGAGGGAGGAGTGGGTAATTAATGCCTTGTGTGATGGTAGTGATGCTCAGGACTGGGAGAGAGAGAGCATGCTCCAGGCTTGTGATCTAAACTCAGTTCCCCATAGCTCTTCAGTGTTGTCTGCACAGCCAGCAAGAAGCAAGTGGGCTATTCCAGCAACTAGATACCTGAGCACCCATGCTCTGTACTCAGTGCTGCCAGAGCAAAGGATGGGTCTGCTGCGCAAATGGGTTTTGAAGAGTGTACTTCTGTTCTGTTACTGTAACACAGCAGAGAAGTGCTCTGAACTACACCATATGCTTGCTTGTGAGCAGAGCCATGAGCATCAGGCTGGAGGAGATGGACCCAGATACGGTACTTTCAGGGTTATTAAAGAACCCTGTTACTCTGTCTGTGTTTCCTTCTCCATTGCAATGTTTCAGTGCCTCTTGCCCCTTCTGAAATAATGCCTTACTGTGCGTAAAGCCTTGTGTGGGATTACAGGGGTATGCAATTTGCAAGCCCCCTAGTTTGTTCTTCGCATGCCACCCAGTAGTGAGAAGATTTCCAAAAAAAGATGAAGAAAACAATGTCATGGCTCAGAGGAGCAAGGCGTGCTCTTTTTGATAGAGAAGGTAGTAGAAGACTGTGCAATGTTATGGTGGCTGTAGGTGGGATATTTACATGAACTCTATGCAGCATGGATGTGGATGATGTGGATGATTTCTCAGGCTGATGTTTTGATTCTGCTGTAGTGTAGTAAAGCTTTTTTCTCCTTGTGCCTTTTTTCAGGGTAACCAGGAGCCAGCAGCAACTCCTGATGCAATGGTGCAGCCATTCACCACAATCCCATTTCCGCCACCCCCACAGAACGGGATTCCCACAGAGTATGGGGTGCCACACACTCAGGACTATGCAGGCCAGACCAGCGAGCACAATCTGACGCTCTACGGAAGCACGCAGCCGCATGGAGAGCAGAGCACGAACACGGCCAGCACGCAGAACGGATCTCTTGCAGTAAGTGCAGAAGGGTGCAGAGCCAGGATAGCAGCACAGTGCTTTGGGAAAAAGCAGCCGTTGGTTAGATTGCTGACTGTTTCTTAAGTATGCAGTGAATCAGTGGTAGCTGTGAAAAGGAGAGAATTATAAACAAAACTTTGAGTTAATTGGTGAATGGTTCAGGTGAATGTGATGGAGGCAAATTCTGGAAGGTTGACAGCACAAAGTTTTAGGGTGAGCACATGCATTGCAGGTGTAATCCCAATGTGGTTTTGTTTTCAGGAAGCTCACAGAGTAGAAAAATACTTTTATTTGACTTTCTGAAGACGGCAGGAAGCTTCATGGGGCAAAGATAGGAGAGGACCTCTCAGCTACTGGGCATCCATCTGCCAAACAAAGATTTTCACCTTCTATTTTTTTGCTTTCTTCTTCCCATGGCCTGGAACAGGCACTGGGCAACACGCTGGCAGATAATACCAGGAAAAGCTTTATCCACCCCTTAAGCCACTTGTTAAGACTTAACTTCCTAATAAAGAGCCTTATGGTGAGAGCCTTTGGGGCTCAGGGGGCGGATTTAATCTGTTAATGCTTTCAGTTTTACTTGTAGTTGGGTGTTTGGCTCGTAGATGATATTTTTCCCCCTGTACGTACTGAGTGGATTCGGTGCCAATGATTGGAAGAACTGATAGTGCCAGCTCAAGTCTGCATGGTTCCTGGCATGCGGTGCTGCTGTTCCTGCAGTGGGCAGTGGCTGCATGGTTGGCAACACCAGTTATGGCTTTGATGAGATATCTTTGAGTTCATCCTGGCAACACCCCAACTTTAGCACCTTGAAGAAGAAAAAGAATGCAAACACGGTAAAGCACTTTTGATAGTGCGTAAAAGGAACTTCAGGTGCCTTTCTGAGCAAACACAAATGTAGATGTGAAGAGACCAGACTGGAAATAAAACTTGGAGCAGGTGCAGCGTGCAGAAATGCAAGTCATCATTTTAATACCCAATTGTCCTCTGTCCTTCCAACGTGTAAGATCTGGGCTGTCCGTCTCCAGCGAACAGCTATCTTGAGCACTGCCAGTTGGATAGGAGAGCTGGTAACAGGGAATAAAACAGGGCAGTGGCTTTCCCCATGTATTTTCACTGTTCCCATCCTTTCCCAGAGCTTAAGAGCGTTTCTTTTTAATGGAAATGATGCGAGCCTTGACCTTGGATGTAAGCTCTTGCCAACCCTCCCGCTCCACTTCCATATTAGGAGCCATCTTCGTGGCACTGCAGGGCCGAGCTCTGTGTTTCATCAACTGATGCCGGCTCCGAGGAGCCCGCAGCGCGCAGGGAGGCTGACTAGCCTGCGAGGAGGGACTGGGAGCCCATCTGTGCGGGAGGGAGCGTTGCTGGGAGACTGCTGGGAGGCAGCGGTGTTGCCAGGAGGCTGTGGAGGGAGCCTGACTGGCAGGGGTTATCCAAGAAACAGGCTGAATAACACATAGTGCTTGTGCTGGCTGTTGGGAACAGGTGGGCACGTCTGGTCTGACCATTTGATGTGGTTAAGGACACATGAGCTGAGAGTGCAGAGTCGGGCTCGCAGATGTTAGTTAGCTGGGAAAGGGTAAGGGCACAGACGAGCACGTTGCTGCGCCTGCTACGGCTGGGACTGATCGGACGCAGAGGATCCCAGATGGTGGCACATGGAGAAATCCGGCGGGAGGGGGAAGGCGCCTCAGCCAAGGGCTTTTCACGTGCCAGACTTTTACAGGCGCAGGGTCCTGGATGTTATGAGTCCCTTTTATCTTTCTGTCTAGGACTCCTTCTCTGTGAAGTTATTTTGATTCTGTGGGCTGCTTTGGGATGTAAGTGCTTGTAACTTTTCTCCTTCTCAGTATGCTGATTAATGATGTAGGAACTAGGGGAAGGAAGAAGCCACAGTAGTTACTCAAGCTAAAGCATGCTGTTAAAGTTAACAGCAAAAGAGATTGGTGGTTTCACCTTGAACATCTACAGCTAAGGTCAAGCAGCTTGTCCATCACATAGCTGGTTATTACTTGTTTGACATACATGTTCAGTCCACGTGGACGAGACTGCTGTGCTTTCAGGCATCTTTTCCTTTCACCTTTTTGTTGTCTTGCTCAAACAACAGTGCTAACTTTTAAGAGAGCAAAAAATCGTTGTGGGTGATGTATGATCCTTCCCTCCCATCCCTGCGACAGACAAGCGCAGCTGCTGTCATGTGTGTGAAGGCGATACCCCAGGCTGAACAGCCGGTGGATTTTTTAGCTGCTGACTTGAAGCCTGTGCTCCCAAGGGATGATTCAGAAATTCCTTCAGCCAGAGAGATAAGGTCTCTCCCTGCTTTTAAGAACAAGGCCTGTGCTTGGTCCAGTTGGCAGGACAGAGCGAGATAGCGAAAGGTGTGCTCAAATGGTGGGGCTTCCCTGCTTTTCAGACTGGTAGCCTTTAGGATAATCCCAAAAGTAACAAAGAATGGGGGTAGCTTAGAGGTCCCTCGTGGAAAGGAGAGTTTTGTCCGGTTGGTAAGATGTTATGCAGCAACGTAATGGGGTCTATAATGGGGTCCCTGACACGCTGGGTGGCAGCACCTTTTCATAGAAACTTGGCAGGTTCTGGCGGGCAAGTCAGATTAGAGATGAGCAGTGGTGTCTGAGGTAACAGACGGTGGTCTGGAAGCCTGAGGTCACACAGCAGCAGTGAAGTAAAATAAACTTTGAGAGTCAAATTCCATGCCTTCCTATGCAGTCTAAAAGCCCTGAGCAAAGGAGAATGGCTGGTTGGTGTCATCAGCTACAGATGAGCTTGGTTCTGGAGGTCTGAGTGTAGCGGAAAGCATTCAAAGCTCTCAGAGCAGGGGTATGGAAAAGAAATTGGCACAATAGGTGGTGTAATACAAACAGCTTAATATTTTGGAATCTTTTTTTATTTTAGGATCGAGCCTCATCTGTGGGGCTTTGTTTCTTGCCTGGCATTTAGGTCTCCCAGTCTTCATCTCCAGGCATCTGTCCTTTCTTTTGATACTGTCCCAAAGCACAGCTGAAAGACCTGGATTAAAAATAGACTGAGGTACTGGACCATATTTGGCCTACTCGGTCTGCCTGTTGCAGCCTGTCTCTTAAACCGTTGGCGCTCTGCATTTCGCTTCTTATGGTGCTGGGTCGCCCGGTCTCTTCCCCCTTCTTGGTTTACGTTAGTGCCCTTCTCCCTGATGGAGACACCCAGCACAGATAGCTGCGAGCGGAGGTGCTAATTAGGCTGCAGTACCTCTGGCAGCTGAGCTGATCTAAAGATTCACTGCTGTCAGAAAGGAGAGATCTGGCTCCAAGCGCAAACTCCCACTCCTGTTTACTGGCTCTGGCATTCCTTACGTGAGCCACTTTAATTCACTGACCTGGCAGAAAGCTGTCCAATTCTTTTGCTGGGTTAATGAATTAGAGCAGCTCTTGGAGGGATCCAGCAAATGCTGCTGTTGCAAGGTAAGCGTATGGAGTGCATGGCCAGAAGCCGAGAGAGTTGTCAGCTCTCTGCATCTCCTGGTACTCTACCCGCAGAGGGAAGATTAATCATCCGCTGAACTAAAAAAGCTTGCTTGATAGTAAAGGCAATGCACTTAATACTGTGAGCTGATTATTCAACTCATTTCTCTTGTTAATGTCAGAGGGAAGAATTTGTGTGTCTGTATAAATTATGGAATGCAGCTGGAGGTGTAGAAGTAGAGGAATAAGTTTATGTAAATTACTTTGCATGAAAATGGCAGGTGCTGTCGCCTTGGTGTTACGTTGTCATGAACCAATATAAAGCATTATTTAATTACAGAGAATCGTGTCTCTTGGCTTCTCGATGTGCCGTACTGAAGCATATTTAACTCATCTGCTATACCGTCAAGGGATATTGACTTTCTGATTTTTATAAAGGAGACACATCTGTGGTGGGAACACCTGTGTGTCATGTTCAGAAGCAAGACAGGGAAGCTGCTCGGTCATCTGGCTGTGCCCCATATACCTAGCAAGAGTTTGGAAAGAAGGGAGCCAACAGCACCAAGAGTTCCTCAACTGACTTTTGTAACACATGGATAATGTTATAATAATGACTTTCCCTTGGGTGTTTCTTGACTAGTCTGAGATTGCAGAATTTTCCTCTGTAATTATTTTTCATCACTTCAGTAATTAAAGCAATTGCTCGTGTGAGTTATTTCAGGTGAAGAATATGTTTAATGAATGTCCTCACCTATCTTTTGATACTGCTGAGCAGATAGACATGAGGAAGAACGAGCTTCAAATAAGTAGCTAGCTGCTGATCGTTTGGCCACCTCAGCTTGGAAATTGCTGTCTTGGGGTAGCAAACTCTGACATTTAACATCAGGAATTTGCTTTGAGTGTGAGGCAGATTATTTTATTATTTTGAGCTTGAGGCAGATTATTGTCAGCACTTGTAGACTTGTGTCTAGTGAGGCAGATTTAAAAATTATTTCAAAAGAGAAACAGGAAATAAATCAGCAGATATCATTATGTTAGAGTATACAGCCGTGGTACTTCAGCATATCTCAAAGGTTGTAGCAGATCTAGAGTAGTACAGGGAAGGATAATAGTGATAATGAAAGGGATGTGGAAGGTTCTTTATGAGAAGAAGTCTTCACTTACGAAAAGAGCTGACAGGAGTGAAGGCATATGACAAGTACATAGAATTTTGAATGGTGTGGGAAGTAAAATAGGGAACATTCCAATTTTCATTTACTAGGATGCACACAGGAAATAATGGGGTGCCACATATGAAAAAAACAGGATTTTGTTTCTTGTTTTTTTCCATATAATGAAGAATTTGGCATTGGAACTCGTGTCCATAGGATGCTTTGGAAGTTGAGACATCAACTGGCTCAATTCGCTGGAGGCTGTGCTGGAGAAAAATCACCAAATGTTTACCTTGTTCTTACATTCTTCCATAAATGCCACAGATTTGGGCGCTGTCAGAGAAAAGGTAGTGGGCTGGGTGAATCTTAGTTTGTCATTGTGTGGCTGTTCTTCTGCCACTGTCAATGGAGTGGTCCAGGGGCTCCATTGCTGCCTCCTTCCCCTTGTGAGGGTATCCCTGTTTTGTGAGGAACGGGCTGGAACTGCTCACAAAGGGTTTGACATTGTGACCAGCAGAGCAGGCCTTTCAGGGGGTTTCATTTCACCACTTCATTGAAAGGAAAAAAAAAAAAAAAAACACCAAAGTACCCTGTAAAAAGTACTGCTCAGAAAAACAAAGTAACTTTGAACGTCACTACATGGGAAATGTCAGCTGACACACCAGAGATGTCTTCGTTGTGCAGGATAGGTAGCAAAGCTTCCTATGTGCTTTCCTGTGTTAGGTTTATGTTCTCACTTCAGGTGGGGTATATCTTTATTTAATGAGGAAAGTGAACAAAATGGCTTAAGCTTCAGTATGTCTGAGGACTAAGAATCAGAAAAAACATGCCCTGAATTAAGCTGACTATTGAAAATAGTTAAAAGCCTAGCAGAAGTTATTGGGTACGTCCTTTGCAATTTTTTTGGTTTGGTTTTTGGCATACAAAGTACTTGGGCATGTGGTTAATTGTGCCTGTAGTGTAACCCAAAAATTTTTTAATATAACACTGCTGGCACCTCTGAAAAATCAAGTACATGAATGTAATTCTAAAATTATATTTGCTGCTGTTGAAAGGTGATTATTAGCCCTGCAGTCACCTGTCTGCTAAACAAGTCTTGTTTAAGCAGCAGAAGTTCTCATGCCTTTTGCTCTGGGGTGTGTAGGACCTCAGTCCTACTTTGGTGGAGTGTGGTGGGGCAAGAGAGTGGTTGTGTCTGGTGCCTAATTCTTCACTCGTTTTTCCACCAAAGCTGCTCAGTGGGTATCTGTTCGTTGATGGGTGATTGATTGTTTTGGCATGGGGTTCTTCACTGGAAGCTGCAGAGATCTTCCTGCATTGTCTGCCCTCCCCTTTGCAGTGGGAAGATAGCCTTCTGCCAGTCATAGCTTTCAGTCCTTGTTGTCACACAGTTCCTCAAGCTCTTGAGCCAAACAAGGTCTTTTTTTTTTTTTTTTTTTT
>Ga0065711_1004178_pt1 | contig 24702 bp, 21 predicted proteins | sample Hoacrofraction12_FD_59098 | JGI IMG/M metagenome (GOLD analysis project Ga0065711, IMG submission 59098) | Hoatzin crop microbial communities from Cojedes, Venezuela - Epithelial fraction 12 v2 (version 2) | ecosystem: Host-associated > Birds > Digestive system > Esophagus > Crop | place...
ATGGGGACAATCTTTTTAGTAGAGACAGCAGTGACAGGATGAGGGGTAATGGTTTTAAACTAAAACAGGGTAGGTTTAGGCTAGATATAAGGAAGAAATTCTTTACAATGAGGGTTGTGAAACACTGGAACGGGTTGCACAGAGAGGTAGTGGAGGCCCCATCCCTGGAAACATTCAAGACCAGGTTGGGCAGGGCTCTGAGCCACCTGATCTAGTTAGTGGTGTCCCTGCTCGATGCAGGGGGGTTGGACTAGATCACCTCTAGGGGTCCCTTCTGACCCAAAACTTTCTATGATTCTATGATTCTAACTGCACTGCAGTTAGATAATGGAGTGATACAAGACCTGAGCTGTGCTGTCTAGCAAATTAAAAGCTTAGTTTGAAGTGCAGGGATTCTGTGATTTCCTTTCCTCCTTTCACTGATCCCCATAAAAACAGAAATTAAGGCTCATTTCCCCTGTCCCTGTAGGTCAAATTTGCCAAAATGTCCTAATGAATGTTCTGGGAAAAACTCTAGTTTGGAACAACTGTGAAATTCTAGTTACTGGGAGTAATGAAATCATCCACCTTTTATACAGTTGTCTTACATATCATAGAAGTAAATAATCAGGAAATGTACTGTAATGTGCCATGTATCTTCCCAATGCATCTTTTGGGAGTGCTACCATCCATCATTTAACAACACCCTTACGCTAATTATTTCCCAGCTTTTCTGTCCTTCTCCCTTGTTTGACTTGACTGACCTTGACAAGAAGGGGAGGACCTGAACAAGATGACAAAGAGAATAAAAATATAATGATTCAGAAAGACAGAGCAAGATAGCTCAAACTAATAGATGAAGTGGCTGAGATATTTCAGAGCAGTAGTCCATTCTGAGAACAATTGGACAGGGTCACCAGGGCATTGCAAGATTTGTTCTCATGATATAAAAAGATGTACTGATCAAAATCTCAGGCCAGTATGCGGTCATGTATTCAGTTTTGTTTTAAAAAAGTAATCAGCATCTTCAACTAGTGTAAAACCAGGTGCTGAAAAGCAAGTTGCTCAAAAGTAGCATCTTGTCCATCTCCTCTGTCCCTATCAGGCATTGTGGCAGTTGACAGTCCCGATGATCCTGCTTCCACATATTTATTCTCCCTGTCATCCTTGTCATCTTTGAACTCTGGTCTGACAGACCACTATTGGTGTTTCACTTAAAAACTTGAAAAAAAAAACAGATAATGTTTCCTAATAATGTTTCTTTTATGATTTTTTAGGCAGAGATATCAGGATACAAATCAGATAGATCACATCTGTTATGTTGTAAAATACTGTCCCTCAATATTTAAACTGTGTGTAATTCTGAAGCACAGATCCCACCCACCTCCCTTGCATTAATTCCTACGGGAAAATTTGTTTTGCTATCTGTCGGATCACTGTTCCACTTTTCAGGAATGCTTGCTCAGTGAGTAGTAGGATATGTTTATATCAGGAAATCCCCCTCTGTGTATCTAACGCCACAAAAAAAATGCATCTTAGTATAATTCTGTTACTTATAGCTGTATATGCTGGGGAGGTTTAGAAGACTCAGAAGCTGTTAATCAAGGAAAAAGACTCTATACACAAAAGACATGAGCTCAAAAGTTCGTACAAGTTAATGGAAGACTTTGTGTAGCTTGTAAGACCTCTGTTTAAAATATCCAGGAAGCTACTACACAGTACTGATCGCAATGGTATTTTAAGCTCTGACCTAGCAAAGGCTTAAGCGTGTGCTTAACTTTGGTTAAATCAGTAACCCCACTGAATTCAGTGGGGCTAAATGACACCCTTTTAGGTTTTTGAAGACTAAAGTGGATAACCATAACTGGGACTGGGAGAAGTGACAGCCTCCAGGGTCCCATGGAAAGCTTTCTGCCTGGGTCCTGGGCCGGCTGGGCTTCCCGCACCTCCAGAGCTGTGGGGCATCGCTGTCACTGCTGCAGCTGCCGCCCGCAGCAGCAAACAGGAACAAGGCTCTCGTTTAGCAGCGCGCTGCCTGCTTTGTGCAGGAAATGAAGAGAAATGGAGTTCGTCAGGCTGGGTTCTCCACTGGGATTGCCAACAGACTAGCACCAGACCACTTCTTCAGAGATATTGAAAGAGTGACAGGAGTTTCTAAAGAAGACAGCCCTCAACATTCATTGTGGATAGGTGTATCAGAGTTTTTAGTAAATATTTGTGTACCACCCTCCAAGGTTAGAAATCAACACTGTTGCTTCCCTTGAAAGACTGGAAACACTCAGCTGAAGAAAAGTAGAAGATTTTACCACGCCGCTGTTGCTCCCCTTAACTGTTAGCATTCAGTGGCATGCAAGCTGACAGAGAGGGTATTGATTTTTGTTACTTTGAATGCGCCTTCAGAAGTAACCACTGTCAAAGACAGGAGTACAACCGAGTACATCCAGATATTTGAGGGAAATTCTTCACTTTTAATGTCCTCAGCTGTGTTTCCTAAATGTTTTGGCACGTTGAAATTTATAAACAGTGCAACTTTCCTGAGTCACCTAGTAAGCACTGTCTGTTGGACAGTTAGCTTGTAACAGTAGTAGCTCAAGGCCAAAGCAAATACCAGCACCTTGAAATGTTTAATTAGTTTTCAGGTGCAGCTTTTATCTCTCTACTCTAAATATACAACTGTCACACACATCACTATGAGTGAGAGTTCATAGCCAGAAGCCTACAATAGCAATTCAATGACCCACTTAATGGGATTGTTGCATGTGGTGGAATACTGAAATGCATAACTAAGGTAGACAGCAATCACTTTCCTCCTCATAATATATGGCATTTCTGCTCTTTCAGTGGGAGTCAGTCAGTGAAAATTGGTTCTCCTGCTTCATCTTCTGTTCCTGATCTAAGGTGTAATACATGTTTCAGTCCTGGACTCTAGCATTTTGTACTCTTTCATGGGTCTTCCACCTCAGACATGAGGATAGCATCCATCTCACCAGGTGTTAGATGATTGTACGTAGATATCTGAGTTAGAGCTGTAAGTGCTTTTCATTATAAACAAAGAGAACTAGAGATTTCTAGTATGTGATTTACTAGTTCTCTTTTAAATATCAGAATTATAAGGAGTTTTCTGTTTTCCATGCACTAGAAAGGGGTTTTATATTGCTACCTTTGATGTAAGCACTGACATTTAGGAGCTCTGATGTTAGACAAGGTGAACCCAAATTCCGTCTGGTGGACTTACGTGAAGACTGCATGCCGTATAAAAAAGTAAAACACAATATTGACTTAGTCTGCAAACCTGTATTTCATGGGACAGATTGTACTGGCTCGGGTTGCCATTCACCATGAAGCAAAATATTGTCTGCTTCTGCAGAGTATGGATGGGTGGCAGCTAAGTACCATGTGGGGATCTGGCCTTCAGTGCCAGCCCTTCCCTTAGCAGAGTGAAGCCTTACTGGCCAGCGAGGATGAGCTGCTTCAAATGTTTTAAGATTTTCTCAACCAAAAGAAGCCACATGGACCATGGTGTAAACAAATAAATGGTAACAATAAGATGCAGACAACAGAGATCTGCATATTCCTGCCTATCTGGAGTGTATTTAGCATTGTATCATGCCCTTCCTCCATGTGATCACAGCTAAGGTGGAACCACTGCTTTCTTTTACAGCCTTTCCCTTTAAAGTGTGATGTATCAACTGCAAAAAGAGGAAGAAAACATAAATTAGGATGCCTTAATAAATAGTACTCCAAAATAAGCTGGTGAGACTTTTTTTCCTCCTTCTATACACAGGCACAGAGTAAACAGGTTAGTTTAAGATTCTTTTATAAGGTCACAGTGCTCAGTATGATTGACTGGAGATGAAATTTTGCAGGCAACACGTTTATAATATGAGCTAATCGTGTTTGGTAGTGTGGGGAGGGAAATAAAGAGCTTGGCTGAGAAAGATTGCTTAAAAATTGGCAACCTTGCAGATACTGCAACTTCTCTATGGAAATCTCATCAGAATGATGAGCCAACCAACTTTTCCGAGCCTGTCCAAAATTTTTCCTTTCAAAATATTTGTGCCTAAGTGATAACGGATGACTTCTATTACTGGATAGCTCTTGCAGTGCGTTTCAGGACTGACCTGAAGTATCCCCTGCTATTTCATTATTGGACTACAAACTGCTCTGCCAAAAAGCCTCACTCCTCAAATCCCTCCCTTTCTTTCAGGCCTGGTGTTCATAGGTTTGTTGGAATATTGTCCAATAAACACAGTAAGGCCAGACAAGACTGTGTATCATCTTTGTATCGTGTGCTGCCTCCAGAAACAACCAGGACCATATATTTCAACAGTTATAGACAGTAAACTCATTGAGATAACCTGTTCCAGCTCACAGTTCTATCCAGTTCTCCACTAATAAATACTAACTCAACTCCTAAAGTTCTTATGGTTTAGCAATTATACTCCTTACCTCTTGCTGTCTACGCATATGTCTAATACCCCTTTTAAACTTTCTAAGATTTTGCTCCCAGAGGTGTGCAGTGGAAATGATCAATTATCTAGCTACATGTTGCATCAAGATTCAATTCTCCAGTCAGATTTGAACTGGCCAACTCCTATATCATTAAATTACCCCTTGGTTCCTAAAAACCAAGGCAAATACTTAAACCATACCTCTCTGACATTTTCTTGATTCAGCAGGTTACTGTTTTTTTGGTAAAAACAATTCTCGTGTTTTCTTTAATTGCTACCAAGAGACCAGTTTACTGTTTTTTCTCCATCTCTTCTCTGTTCCTCTCTATCCTCTAGTCCCACAACACCCATTTGAAATGCAGTGATTGGGAAGAGGTGAGTAACCCACAGGCGCCATCCTGCTGATTAGATCAAAGTCTCGCATCGTTCTCTTGATCATGCTCTCCTCTGTCCATGCTTGCTGGCTTGCTGGGATGCAGCTGCCACTGCAGCCACCACCTCTTTGGTCTGCCCAGAGCAGGACCCAGCTCACTTGCCTCAGGTGACATCACTAACATGTAACTGAGAAGTGCAGGGGTAACTTACCCTTCTGATGCTTGTACTGAACTCTGCTTGTTGTGTTGTCTGCTTCCCTAGACCCTTGCTTAGACTATGCTTGGACCCTTTGCAGGTTCCTCGTAGACATTCCTTGGCCTGGACTGATCAGCTTAACCTCATGCTATCTGCAACAGTTGCTACGTCTCAGCTCACCCCTCTTTAGTATGTGTATTAAACTACGTATGGCTTCACATCCATGTTAGACACCTCACTACATCTATGCTGCCAGGTATGAGAAAGAAACATTCATTCCTATGCTTTCTTCCTATCTCTCAGACAATTTTGACCCATATACTTTGTTTCTCAGCCATGATAGTTTAAATTTATTTCTGTCCTTCTCTAAGGCACCTCAGAAGGGGCTGCAAAGAGGTCTAACTGAGCTGTGGCAACAAGCTACCCTCTACCTGCTGCTTTACTCTCGTATAAATTCACTGGATTTCTGCCTTGCAATGCCCATTGCTATTCTGAGTGCAGAGCTCCTCACAGCGCTGACACAGCTGCCACTGTCCTCACCTGCCGCCGCCTCAGGGGATTCCTGCTGAACTTCTGTCTTCACCTGTGCAGTTCCCCATTATTTACGATGTGGGTCTCACTGTCAGGTATATACACAGCCCTATTGGTATGAGCGATTGACGTGAGCGTTGCCTAATTTTACCTCAGGTATCATGGTTTTTTTAATATAACCTCATGCACTTTTTTCCCGTATGCTCAAATACGCAGCCATTAGGTCCCGTTGCAACATCACTATGAGGTGCCTGAAATTTTTGCGCCATAAAAATTGCTTACGTTACAAATTAGAAATAAAAGCACTACTGCCACGAAAGAATGATTCATCATTCTGTAAAGCTTTGGCAATGTGACAAAGGGCAAATGTTCAAGAAAAGAGAATATTTTCCCAGTGTTTGTAAAATGTTCAGCAAGATAAATATGAACTCCCTGGAGATCACAGGCAATGAACATCTAATTTCAGCCTCCACAGAAACGCATCATTGTTTCTTTTATTCTTTGCAGTTCCCCAGAATATGAAGTGTATTTGTGGAAGATTAGTCTCTAGATAGTGGGTTTCCCATGAAAGACATTTACCTTTTCTGTACTCTCTTTTGACTCTTCAGAAACTAGCACATTGGTGTTCTGAGCATTGATCGCCAGACAGTCATTCTGGGGTGCAGCCTTGGGCACACACTATAGGAGAGATTCTTTTAACATTGCAGATTGCCTTTGATTTACCTATCTTACCTGTTGTGTAAAATAACTTTCAGTTTATGAAACAGAGAACTAAGTAGGCGCAGGGCCGGTGTGACACTGAACTCTATAGCACATTCTGCGAGTACCGTTACTCGAGGCAGAATCCCCGCTGTGGAGCAGGCGCTTCCGTCCCAAGCATGAGCCCTGGTTTCCAGAACTGTGCCACAGTGACACCTCCATAAGGGCACTCTGGGCACAGCAGCAGTCCGCTGCAGAGGGTAACCCAGCATCTCTACAGACGGTGCCCTTGGACAACCAGGAAGAGAGGGCACCTTATGAGGAGGCCCAGTCATGACCTGGTGGCTGGCTGGTTTGGGGAACTGCAACAGAAACAGGCAACCCCATCCTGTGGTGGAGCATATGCAGTCAAAAAAGCTCTCAAAACAGGTGCTTATCTTCATAAGGATAATAGTCACAACTGAATAGGTCCTTAAATGTTTTATTGAGTGGGGATGGGCTGAAACATGTTCACCAGCCACAGTTGTTGCATTGTCCTGAGGGGAAGAACTGTCATATCAGGATCATAATCTGGTTTAAATTGACCTATCAGATGTGAGACGTACAAAGTTTTCAGATGTCTCTTGAAGTGTAATTACCTTATATTCCTGGCATAAGGGATTAGCCACTGTTTTTTCTTATCCTTTGCTTTTTCTGTCCTTTAAACATACTATCCTTGTATAATAGAGGGAAAAGACATGGTTAAAATCATGTGGTGAATAATATAGCACAGTTCACAGGAGGAGGAAAATTATTGATTAGGTCAAGTGATATAGCTGGAAAAACCAGACAAGCTTTCAAGCACACAAGCGTGAGTGAGCCCAGAAGCCTATGAGTTTTTCCCAGCCATATAATTTGATATAAGGCAAGCTATTTCCTCTCTCTGTGAACCGGGTTGTAGGGATCCTCTGGGGGCACAGCGTGGTGAATGCGCTGGGAGCAAGGAAGCCCACTGAGGTGGCCTAGCATCCCACTTCATAAATTGGCATAGCCTTGGGTGAAAAGTGCCTTGTTGTTATTCAGTTGCCTTGAAATCACTCTTCATTCAAGCCAGGATAAGATTAGTTACAAATAAATGCATTTATTCATGAGATCTGAAATAGGTAATGTTGTCACAAAATTTGTTAAAGGTAAAGGTGAAGCAATGGAAGGAAAAAAACATTTGAGATTCAGTAGGGAGGGACTCCCTCTTACACTCTCCCTCGCTTTCCCTCTGCCTTTCTCCCAGCAGTTCATTGCAGCCTTTCCCCATGCTCACCTGGCAGGGGTGGTCTCTCTCTGCATGCCTTTCACCTCAGCCTTAACCTGCAGGAGGACTCGGCTGGGCAGACTGTGACAGTTCTCAAGCCTGGTCTCCACTGTGAAGCCTTGCAGAGGATGCAGGCCGGTGTGATCCCTCTCTCTGAAACTAGCTTGTTTCTTTTCTATCCAGGCAGAAGCCTGATCGTTCTTCATTAAAGTGTGGGTTGCTCGGCTTTCTCAGGGACTTCAGCATCTCTGCAATGGACCAGGTGTTATTTTCCATTCTTTTCTGACCACTTGCATTATGCTTTCTTCCACATCCTCCTGCAGCCATACATGCGTGACCTTACACTGAACCCCACACATCATACCAATCTGTACCTTAACAAGTGTGCTTGGTATCAGCATCTCTGTGGAGTAACTATATACATCTCCTGACTGGATTTTGGCTGAAAGCAGACACGGAGGTAATTAACCTCTTTATGGAAACAGTGGATTTAGGGTAGCTGACTGCGAATATCTTTCTTCCAAATGTCCTCAAATAAGCATCCTACCCTCCTGCCTCATAGCAATTAATGAATGCTTTCTCACAGCTCTAAGCAAGATGATTATTGTGTCTCATTTTTCACTTGAGGGGCTGAGACAGATGGGCTGACAGATTAAGCTCAGGAGTGTATTTGTTTCTGTGGTCCAAAATGAGGTGCTCAGAGTTTTTTTTTGTTTCTTTGTTTGTTTGCTTTTAAATGATCTTGTTTCTTCTAACGGTACCAGAGCAGATTCCCATTGGCTTCCATTACTGCTGTCAGTGCCCATTCTCCCGCTGGTCAAATCTTGGGGTGGCAAGTGAGGAACCTGGAAAAACCAAATGCAATTAGCTGAAAAGCTTGTCTTAAAGAACCCAGATGAGGTGTTCAGGTCTTCTGTGCCACTCTACAACAAAACTGTGGATCAAATCTGCAGGATTCTGCTTCTTTGAAGAGAAGGCACCCTCCTTGTATTCCCTGGTTTAATTCTCCACAATACTGCTAATTTCTGCAGGATGTAAAGGCAGACGTCTGACTATTTCCCACCCTTGGTAAAACGCCATAAGGCAACATCTGGCAAAGCTTTCGCTTTGTGTCATTTTGTACAAGATATGCAAAACAGTTGGTAGAAATGGTTGTTTGGATGATGTGCCTTTGTTCAGGACCTTCAGCACTCCCAGAAAACCCTGCTGTCTGAGCAATTGCTGTTTTGTTTTTATCCCATTACTTTAAGCATTCTGGGATGTTTCAAGCCCAGAATCAGTTGCAAGGTCGGCTTCTCAAGGCTGAGGGGGAGACACAAAACTGGGCTGCTTGCCACTTGGTGACTCTCCAGCCAGAAACTTCTGCCTTCACTGCAGCTCTTTTCTGACATTTCCTGAGCTATAAGAAGAAGCAGAAAGGTGAAATGGCAAAAGGAAGTGCAAGATGAGCCTGTGCTCTTCTTGTTCCTTTTTGAGACAGATAAAAAAAGGCCTGAAAAGTGGGACTTTTTCTCCCTCTCAAAAAGTCTCCATTCCCTTCTTCCTTTTAACCTTTGAAGCATCAGAAAGGTCAAGGCTCATCTTGAAGCACGGTCCACTGCTTTTTCTTGTGAAACTGCATGACTATCTGTGATATTGGCTGTATAGAGCAGACTGAGCTGATTCTTCAGCAAATTGATATTTTTTTGTCCAGCTGTTTATAGGGAGGTTGCATTACACATGTGCTAACAAAACCCAGCGTTTTAAAGAGCCTAGCTAAAACTTGCTTCCTCTCTCAGCTATTCATGTTATACCTTTATCATAGATATCATAATCATATCAGTTCTTAATCTGTCCAGAGAGTCTAGCAGGAAAAACAGTAAAGATAATATCTGAATTTTTCATGTACAAAGTATCTGCTGAAAAGTTGTCTCAAAATATCTGTAAAATAAAAACTCTTTCAGGCTCTTTTTATAGCTAGAAAAGGAAAGAAAAGACACGGACCCATTTGTTCCTCACTTGAGATCATCTCTAAAAGCTGGGAAAAGAGCTGAATTTAACTCAAATAAGCTCAGCTCAGCTCTTACCAGGATGCCATGGCCCAGGCTGGCCTGACACTCCATGGCCACCAGTTTTGAATTCCAACACTGATGACAGCCCACTTACTGCAGCACAACAGCCAGCAAGGCGAAGTGCCAGGTCCTGCACTGGGGTCACAACAATCCCACGCAACACTACAGGCCTGGGGAAGAGTGGCTGGAAAGCTGCCTGGCAGAAAAGGACTTGGGGGTGTCAGATGGCTGAACATGAGCCAGCAGTGTGCCCAGGTGGCCAAGAAGGCCAACGGCATCCTGGCTTGTATCAGGAATAGTGTGGCCAGCAGTACAAGGCAGGTGATCGTGCCCCTGTACTCAGCACTGGTGAGGCCGCACCTCGAGTACTGTGTTCAAGTTTGGGCCCCTCACTACAAGAAAGACATTGAGGTGCTGGACCGTGTCCAGAGAAGAGCAACAAAGCTGGCGAGGGGCTTAGAGCACAAGTCCTCTGAGGGGCAGCTGAGGGAACTGGGCTTGTTCAGTCTGGAGAAAAGGAGGCTGAGCTACCTGAAAGGAGGCTGTAGCGAGGTGGTTGTCTGTCTGTTCTCCCAAGTAGCAAGTGATAGGATAAGAGGAAACGGCCTCAAGTTGCTCCAGGGGAGATTTAGATTGGATATTAGGAAAAATTTCTTCACCAAAAGGGTTATCAAGCACTGGGGCAGGCTGCCCAGGCAAGTGGCTGAGTCACCATCCCTGGAGGTATTTAACAGATGTGTAGACGTGGCGCTTAGGGACATAGCTTAGTGGTGGAGTTGGCAGTGTTAGGTTTATGGTTGGACTTGATGGTCTTAAGGGTCTTTTCCAACCTTAATGATTCTATGATTCTAAGAGTTTGCTGATTTCTCCTGCTCTGCGTCCGCAGGCTGCTTTCCAGATACAAGAGGCACAGAGCTGATGTAGTGGGAAAAAAAAAGCCTTTCAGTCTTCAAAAGATGTTCATCTGAACAATAGATCTCTTATTTCAAAAATGTTGGATTCTACCTCCATGCAAAATGTATCAGGATTGCATCAGGAAATAGTGCCATAGAGATTTCCATTGCGCCTTGAGCAGTTATCTACCAGTGCTTAGTATGAACAGAAGCTGTTCCACACATGTACCAAATAGGCAGGCAAGTGAGGCTGAAAGAACCGGTGCTGTGTTGTCCTCTAGGAGCTGGCATAAGATGAGAGCCCTAGCCCTGAACAGAGCTGTGTCAAATGTGCTCAACTGAAACACAAAATTGCATGGAATGAAAGTTACACACTTGAAACCAAGCAGTTTGGTCAAAAAATGATCCCTTTGTCTGGAATGTACCTGGCCCCAGCTCTGAGGAAACTTGGATGATATTGTGAAAACCATAAACTGCTTTTTCTTGGGTTTTCTTAACTTGGAAACTGCTGAAACTCAGTGAACACAAATCCACTGAGACAGAAGCCAAAGAAAAAGGTTGTCGTTATTCTCTTTTACCCTTGTACCCACTTCTTCATGATGCCTTGCCAGGACACACATTGAGAAGTTCAACGAGTCCTCGAATGAAGGAACAAAACTCTCTTTCTTCCTGTACAATGAAAGCAGATACATTTTGGTGTGACACCAGAGAGAGTTATTCAACAATGATGTTCTCTGTACACATGAGAGACTTTGTCCAAGAGGAAGATGGCTGTGATGCTGATAAAGCCAATAATCTGTAACTTCTATATGAAGTTCTTCCTCCTCAGATATCAAAGGACTTCACAAAGAAGGGTGTTCTTATCCTGTCATTGTATAATAAGGGAACTGATACAACAAGAAATGAAGGAACTAGTCCAAGATCAAATGGTAGGTTAGAGGGAGAGAAATAACCACCATCCTGTTGCTGTCCCTCATGATTAGCCTGCCCTGTGAAACATGCTGAAGGTGAGAGTTGCTTCCCCAGTCTGCTCTTCAGAGGGAGGAATTCACACTGATTTAATCTCATCTTCTCCCTCTACTGTTGCTGCTACTCTTTGTCACCAGTTACCACCCTGGCACATGTTTTCTCCAGACCCTGAGCAGCCTGGGCACATAAACAACATCACTCAGAGAAGGCAGGTTTGCTGTGACTCCCCTTGCCTCGCTGCACTGCGGTCAGTGCTCTGAGCAGTGTGCTGCACAAACATCGCGTACAGCACGCGCGCGCATAGGGACGGTTGGCATCACGCACACCATGACCCACAAGCGGTCTCAGTGCATTGCAGTAGCCTGTCCTGTCCCCAGAGCAGCAGATGTTCAGGCCATATGTCTCCTCCTTGCAACTCCTCACAGCCTGGAACAGGCGCACTGCAAGGGCCTTGGCGCAAGGGCAAGGACAGTGGAGAAATGCAATATTGCCCTACAGGAGGAGACAATTTCCCAGGCCAGGAAAGAGATGCTCAGAGCAGCTGAATAAGAAAAAGACACAGAGTCAGTTGCCCGAGATTCAGATGTCATTGCCATTGAATACTGAGAAGCAGAGTCTTGTGATGTCATTTTTTTAAATTAAAAAAAAACCCAAACAGTTAAACACACAGTGGAGAATTGCTCCAGTTTTTACAAGGAAATAGGTCTGTTTCTCGAAGACGAGTTCCAAATTATTGTACACACATCATTAGGAGTCAGAAGCTCCAAGAGCCCAGAAGTCCAGGTGCTGAGCTTTGCCTCACAATGTGCTGCAGGGGAACTGCCTGTTGGTGCCTTACACAAGTTCACCCCGTGGTTAGGTGGAAGGAGCTTCGCCAGGTCTCATCTCACGTTGAAGTCTCATTACGGCAGATGCTGCATGCGGAAACAGGAGATATTTCTTGCCCAGGTGAGTTATGGTCTCTAACACAGACACTTCAGAGCTTCAAGGCATAGTGCAAGGGGAAGCCTTGACAGGGATCTCAAAGGAAGTTTGTAGCAGAAGTGCAAACACGTTAAATACAGATCTGCTGAGCTGAAGCCTGTGTCCCGACTTCAAAAGCCCCTGCCTTCCATTGAGCATTTTTAGACTACTTTTTACCTGTCTTTCCTCTCCAGAGGTTTACTGGAAAGTACTGTGCCATGATGCTTAGAGATTCGGGTCTACAAAGGAAATAAAAGAAACACAAAAAACCTCATTTGGGCTACTCTGGATAGAAGTCAGAAGGTTTACATATGGAAACTATCTGTTTGCCAGGGATTTAGGGGTTGAAGGCAGACCTGTGAAGTGTTGTCACTAGGGCCAGGATAAACTGGGACAAACCCCAGCGTATGCTGAACACATACATCATTTTCAACAGGGAGCTGTCAATTAGCACAGAGCGAGTCAGATGTCATTGGAGAAAAATCTCTGCTCTTTGGGGAAGGGAGGAATCTCTCCGTGACTCAAGAGCGGATGGTTTGGCAGCAACAGCTCAGCCAACTCCTATCACTGGATTAACAAATTACACAGTTATGCTCCCTCCTTTGTGTTTACAGCACATGACTGGAAAGAAGGCTCAGGAAAAAGGGATAATGTGAGAAGAGCTCAGTTTCCACATGTAATGTCAGCTGAATGGCCAGAAGGAATCCTGATGAAAGCCAGCAGCCTGCGGCAGGATGCTGCCCGTCTGTCTGCCACTAGGGCATATGCCTTGCTGTTTAAGGGCATAGCATCCCATCTCCTCATTCCAGATAAAACACAGCTTCACTGATATTTCCCTCTCTCTAATTCCCAGTGCTTAAATTAATGCTGAGCCTGTGTCTTTAAGCCCCCTTTGTTGCTCCTCTTGTTGCCATAGCATTTAGTGTTTCCATATTGGAGATTTCCTTTTTTTTTTCCAGACATTACCCCATCAGCACAGTTCCAGACCTGGGATTCCAGCCTCTTTTGGCCAAAGGGAAGCTCTTTTTTGTTGCTATAAAAATATCAAGCCATGTAAATGCCTGTGGCTCAGATTTAGGTCCCTGTGTCTAGGAATAGCAGTGCAGCTGAGAGTGAGTGAGAGAGGAGAGGAGAAGCAGAAGCAAACAGATCTCTGTGCATCTCGTCTCATTCCTCTCAGTCAACCTGTCCTCTCGAGGACAGGGAGAGGAACAGGCCTTTGCCATCTTCTGGCACAGTAGCAATCCCTATGGCTTTTTTTTTTTTTATGTGAAGGATGCTTGCCTCCAGGTTGCACCTGAAAGAGAGATGGCCAGCGTGCCCCACCTGAAGTGCTGACCCATATGTAAGGGTCTGGTCTGAGCCATAGCTGACAGAAGGTGTCACCCACTCTAGAATGAAAGGACTCAATGGCAAAAGAAATTGCTCGGTTTGGGCCTGATCCAAAGTCCAAGGCAGTAGAAATCGAGCCATCCCTTTGAGAGGTGCTGGTCGGTGGTTAGACCCAGCTTGTCACTAAGGTCTTTGCTGGCGTGCAGTGGTCATGGGAGGAAGCGTGGCACCAGAGGCCCCTCCTTTGCCACAGCCCACCTTGCAGCCCGCGTAGGACCGGAGTCCAATCTGCCCGCTGCACTCAGGGGTGAGCAACATTAAGGGTCCCTCAAGAGACCAGGAGTGGCCACTGTAAGAGGAGAGATAAGCTGAGCCTTCTGAGGTGAGCTGTCTTCTCCTGAATACCAGAGAGTTCAGAGAGAAGCTTTGGCTGGGTAGAGCGTAAGTGCCGTGTTGCTTCTTGTGCTGGGCTCCTGCAGCATCTGCGAACCCCTAGAAAACAGTGGGGGGGAAATGCTATGGCGGTGCCCGCAAAACACAGGTGCCAGGTACTAACGCTGCCCTGAAATCACTGCCCTGGTCTGAGCCTCTGGTTGCCTGTCTGGAAAACAGAAGTAATGAAGAATGGACCTTTAATTGTCTGAGTAAAGTGTCTGCCGATGCAGGAACGGAAAATAGGAGCTAAGCACAAAGTACCACTAATTTTAAGCTATTTCTTACAGTATTGTTAATGCTGCTTTCTGCAAATCGTGGCTGTTTGCTCACCCTGGCGCTCAAGTTGTTTATGGTGCCCGAAGTGTCAGTCTGTTACATTGCAGCACAGACTGAAAGAATTAGATAAAATACTTTAAGGAATATGGCATGAATTTTTAACCAGCTCTGAGTAACAGCTACTGCTGATTATTAACAGTACACATTTCACTAAATTACATTAAAATAATAAAGCATTTCAGATACTGTATTATGTCATATTGTAATATATTAGAAGCAGCAGTGCATGCTAGTAATGTGTCAGGAAATTACATTTTAAAATACAAATAAATTAAAAAAGTGAGGGAAATTAATTTAAATCTCAAGTAAAATTGTGATGCAAACCCAGACATTTTCTACAGTGCTTTTTTAATTTTGAACACTTCATTCAAATTGTGTTCGTGAGCCTCATGGATTTTGAGGAGAAGCAAATCCGAGATCATTCCTGAAACTTTTCATGAGACTAAAATGGGAAGTGTGGTGCCAAATTCAAGCAATCTTCCTGATTTCTACCCACTTGTGTTTTCTTGTGGTTTTGGATGAATACTTCCTGTCTAATACTCATGGGTTATGTTGCTCTGCGGGGAAAACCTATCAAAGAAAGGAATTTCAATACAGAGTTTGTTGGCCATACTACCATGACCTATTTTTATTACCACTAGAAGTAGTATCTCTTTTTTTTTTTTACCTCGCACATGAAAGGAAAAAATGTTTCTGGCAAAGGTGAAACTTGCAAAATCTTCTAATGTGAAAGTCTCTTGTTTGGACTTTCTTGAAAGCCCGGGACACGAGAGGGCTAATGGCAGCAGCAAGACTGAAGGAGCTGGATAAATCCTGGTTAGGGAAGCAGCAAGTGTTGAGCAGCCATGTTATTCTTCAGCAAGTGGGAGACCCCGAGCCTCGCTAGCAGGACACTGTGTCACCACGCAGGAGCTTTCTGCAGCAGCGGTGAAGAGCCCCTGCTCTGAGAAAGCACAGGCAAGTGTCCTGGCTTCCCCACAGAGACTCCTTGGCAGAGGGTGACCAGCTCTGGCATAGCACGAGGCGGCTCTGCCGTAGGGCAGGGGTCACAGGTACATCTGTTGGGCAAATGACAATGCCTGACCTTCCCGACAGGTCCTCAGCTGGGATTTCTGCTACCCCAACAGTTCGCATCATTGTATCTCCCTAGCTTTGCCAGGATGCCGAATGAAGTCTGTTCAACTGGCCAACAAGGAACACAACAAGTAACTAGTGAAGTCTGAGGGCTGAGTAAAGTGATCTGGATCTTCTCTGTCTCCAGGCTCCCTGGCTATTAGTGAACCTGCCCGTTTCCAGGCAAGTCAAATTAGAGCCTGTGGTAAGTACCAAGGGGGATATAAAAACATTTGTAAAATCAAGATATGCATTTAAGCAATGCTGTCTGACGCTGCAAAGCAGAACTGCACTTGTGAAAATCACATCACGGGTTGAGAGGGGATAAACTTAAGTTGCATCTAAAATCCTAAAGAGGATTTTAAAGGACCCTACAGAGGATCCTAAAGAGAGGCCTAAATAAAGATCCATGACAGATGGATTTTTATAAAGATTAGAGACATACAACCCCTCACTTAAACTGCACACAGGAGACCCTCATCCCAAGTTTCCTATTAGTGCAGGGCTCCTGACTTACACCTTGGGTAAGCCAGGGTGGGGGCAGCCCTGAATACACCTTCTCTTCCCTAAGCTCCCTTCTGTAGTGCCAGGCTACTGATTATTTCTGTTCTTACCTCCTCACCAGCCAACCTGGTTGCCCAGCTAACTGCCCCCTCGCCAGCCGAGTTAACAGCCAAGCTAGAGTCAATGTTTGGATTTTCACCAATAGACACATCTTGGAAATTTAATAGCACAACGCTTCTCCTACCAAGGCTGCCTGCAGGGAGCTCCTACAGGCAACCAGCTTTCCTGGAGCAAAGATTGATTCCATCTTCTGTCGTTTTATTTTAAAGATCCGGACCCCAAATGATGTCATCTTTGTGCCGATCACACCGCTGTCAGCACAGCCAACCACATCCTGGAGGGTGTCAAAGGCTCTGAGCTCCGAGAAACATCTCAGCTGGCTCTTGGCTCCCCTTGGCTTCTGGACACAGTGCACATGTGCACGAAAGGCATTCACTATCTCAGGTCAAAGCTGACATCCCAGTCTGCAGAGCTCTCACCACGAGGATTGGTTTTGATTCCCACACATAGTGCTAGCCCCATGTGCTGCAAGCACAAATCCTGTGCAAGGTGCACATGGCAGAGGTATGACCCAAATTCTCATTCTGCTTGTTCACAAAAGAGCCTGACCTTGTTTCTGTCACTCCTTTTAGCTCAACATGTTACTGATTAAACACTGTTTTCATGTGCGTTTTGCATCCTTAACCTTATTTCGTGGAGAGTGGGGAAGAAATCTCATATAGACAAGTCTTGAGACAGCTGAGCTGTTTACTTCTATGTTGGTATTCTGACCATAAAAAACAATAAATCACAGAATAACTTGCATTTAAATAGAGACTTTTAGTGGTACATTGACAGCATTTTAACTAGTTTGGACATTTCAGAGCATCTGACCATGAGCAGATTCAACCTTGACATTTGAAGATAATAAAGCAATTAAGATGGGTGTTGCACACTAAATATTGTTTTGTTTCCCGAGTAGAATTCATAATATGACCCCATCTGAGCATGTCGCAGCTGTAGTCTTAAGCACAGCCTGAGCATCATCCTCACACTGCAGGTGGAACCTAGGGAATATTGTGCTTTCTTTGGTTTTGGCAGCAAAGGACACAAAGCTCTCAAAGTCCTTGTTTGGGCTGCTGAATGCTGCAGCTCCAGGTGAGAGGATGTACAGAAGGAAGGTCCAAGGGCTTCCCATAGGCTTTGTCCTTGATGCCCTTTGCCCCAGCAGGCAGAGGAAAGAGCACCAAAAGTCATTTTACAGAACTGCTTCAGGCTGCCCGTCCGTACAGCGGCATAACCCTGCTGTACAGAGTGCTGAGAGGGTTCGTGGTGATGCTGGCCCTACAGGGCTGAATTGCTCCACGTTGGTGCTTAATTTGAGGAACTGTGTGAAAGAGCAATTAGGTAAATGCAATGTATTCCTAACACTTAGTTCTGTCTCAGAATAAAAAGCATCCGGTATAGAGCTTGCGAAGGGATCTGTAGTGCCTGTATCTGCCTCTGTGATCACAAAATCCTAACACAGAACTTAAAGACAACTTTTGATGTAAGGACAGGGAGCCAGAGGGGCATGCAGGTGGGTCCTGGTGATCTGAACGGGTGGGCTGATGTGGGGACATGTGCCCACGTGGCTGCTTTTTCAGCCCTGAGACACCCAGCTCCTCCGCACCAGCTACTTGGCATTTCTTGTGGGGCAGATTACATTAAGCTGCGTCTCTAGTGCCGCTCCGTATCTGAGGAAGCTCAGATGTCTGTTCAAATCCATCTCAAAGCTTAAAAAAACAAATGTATATTTTCTCCATGATGCCTTTACTTATTTGTGCTGTCTCTTGTTATCTCCCTGCTCTGTTTTTTTGTGACTCAGTGGAAAAGCAGCTTCTGTGATGGCTGAAAATGAGCAGGAGGAAGAGAGCGCTCACTTCAGTAACTCATGACTGTATTTATTTTTCCTTCTTTGGGGGATTTATTTTATGACTCTCACTAAACTGTTTACAGAAAGTTTGACAGCTAGGCAGAAAGTCATTTGCAAGGAAACTGGGCTAGATTAAAACAAAACTGCTGGTCAGTTTCCCAGAGGAAAAAGAGCTCTTTTCTGTAATGTCTGTGCTGCTCTTCCTCTCCACCCACATCTCGGGGAAGTTCAAACACGATAATGGGGAGCTGGGGAGGGATGAAGACAGAATGACCGGTAGGTGGTCTGGAGGACAGGGAAGCTCATGTATCCCCCAAAACTTTTTTTGCTTTTTTCTAATCTTTAGTTTGAGGTCAATGAGAAGGACACAGTCCTATACAAATCAGAAGTTACATGAAATGACAGTGTGTAGCAACAACAAAACCAATAAAATTCTACTGTGCTGACTTTCTCGAGTGTCCACCAGCTTGTCACAGCTCTCAAGGAGAACTCGAAGACCTCTTTATACATCATCAAATAACCTATCTTCACAACATCCCATCCTGCAAGTGGGGAAACTGAGGCATGGGCAAGCTGAGTGGCTCACCCAACATTACAGAGAAGAAATGCAGTAGCACCAGTAGTAGAAACTACAACCAGTATTACCTGTCTTGCCAAACTACTGGATGCAAGGAAGGCTGAGGGAGAGACTCACTCTCACACTTTTGCATTTGTCATTCCTGAGAAAAGACACGCTTTGTGCGGCACATGGTGAGCACGACGTGGAGCCTCTTGCGCCGCTCTTAAATTGGCTGCCCGGAGTGCTAAACCGGTCTGAGGCTTTTGGAGGAAGATGAGCAGCAGCTCCCTCCCCAGCGAGGTGGAGGAGGCGTACCCTACCAGAACACGTGGAGGAATGTACAGCCCAGCTACAGCAGAACTGTACATTGTATCTTTACTTTGTAGTTTCACAGCCTGAAGCTCCAGCCGCTAACCAGCGGGACTCCTTAGTGCCGCGCTGTTTCGTGGCCAGGCACAGGTTTTGTGGCTGAGGAACGAGGTGTCGCTTCGGGCCAGCCGAGCCACGCAGTAGCTGAAATGCTTTCCTGTTTGTAGATAAAGCGTTTGGATTTCATTTAGAGTTAAAATACATTTTTGTGTAACAAAAGCCCCAGAATGGTATTTTTAATAAAGCCTATTGAATATAAAAATGTTTATGGCGCTTGGGTATCGGGCAGATTCAGTTCCCGACTGCGGTTCTCCACTTCTGAAGGGTACTTCACCAGTTTGTTTTAAATCACATCAGTAACTGTCGCTTGCTTCTGACTCTTTATTTATTCCTTAAGAGAATGCTAGGTAAATACCAGACAAGTAAATACGTAATCAATGAGACATTTATTGAATGTTAATGCTGTGTTTAATAAGGCTTAGAAATTTAAATGGGTCACATTAAGATGTAGAGTGCACAGCAGGGAAACTTCTCAATGTCACCAACCCCAATCACAGAAAAATCACGAGCTGGGACCTTCAGAACTGTGGCACCTCCGTGACTCAGATATGGGGGGGGTATTTTGCTTCCTGCTTCTCACTCGGTCAACAGGAGGGCTCCTGCCAGGGAACATCTCCACTGCAGAATGGACCGTGGCATAGGGATCACTGCGGTTGCAGAGACCCAAACTGGTTAAGTCCACTTGACTCGTAATTTAGGCTAGTCATGCACATGTGGCGGTATTCCTGTGCTAATAACCTGAACCCGGGCTTCTGAGCTCAGACAGGGAGCCTGGCTAAAGCAGCTAGACCTCATCCAGGCTCAGCTGGCTTACCTTCAAACCGTTTGGCTGTCCTTGCACACATCAGCGTAGACCCTATTTATTTTCTTCGGTGACGACTGAGATTGTCAGTAAATAACTTGATCCCAACAGCTGGAATGTGTAGAAAAACTGTTACAGTAGGTATTGTAGCCACAGTCAATGCTCCCAGAGATGTCTGCTGGATAGAGCTAGGAGGGGTGGAAATCTCATTACCTGAGTCACTTAAAATTGGACAAAACAAATCCCTAGAGAACAGGGAGAAGAAAGAGTCCCCATAAGCGAGGAGAGCTTCAGTGTAGCCTGATGCAAAAGATGTTACTGTCACCTGAGATGGGACCGTGCCCATCCTCAGCAGTAGACTTGCTCCCCATACGTGGCTGCTGGTTTGGCACGCTCTTGTACAGCCCTAAGAGGCTGAGTGTCAGGCCAGGGATGCTGCTATGGGCCAGCTGCAGGCTCCCTGGAGTGCCTGGTACGGGGAAGAGACGAGCAGAGCTGAGAAACCCTGCACCACGCAGGCACCGTGTGGAGAGGACCTCCTCTGGCAGGACCCATGGGCCAAAGGAGGGGGGCTGGGACACTGCTCTCCATTTCTCACCACGTGACCTCACAGCTTCATGCAGGAGCGGAGGACAACTTCCAGGAGGGGAGAGGCTGGAGGAAGAGAAGCAAAGGTCGAGGGAATTAATGCATTCCTTTCTTCTGTGTCTTCCCCCACCAGCACTCCTGGCAGCCGGAGGGGCTCCTCTGTCTTTGGAAAGAATCCAGCTGCATCTCCAGGCAACACAACAGACAGAAGATATTAGGGGCCTGGAGACTGGGTTTGCTATTTACGCTGGTCTTTTTCTCTGCTTCGCTTAGAGAGAACTGAACAGCTGGCTTTCCACTGGCACAGAGGGGGTTGTTACCTTAAGACTAATTAGAACAGTTTTGCTGGCAGTGCAAAATTTGCACTTTTTAAGGACTTGCTGAAAAGTTTAAGATCTGTCCTGGGTGTATTTCTGCAGCAGAAGCTAACTTTTACAACCATTTTTTTCCTTCCTGTAACAATAGTAACTCCACCTTTAGCCCGGCCTCGTTTTTCTAGTCAAGTGTGGTCCATCTCAGTTTTTAACTGGGCCCATCGCAGGGCTGTCTCAGTGCCTGGAGAACACTTTAAAGTGAGGACGTTTTTAACAGTGAGGGCATTTAATCCCTGGCCCAGCTTACCAGAAGGTGATGGAGAGTCTCCACCTAAGGGTGCTATCTTTCCAAACCATACATACTTCTTCAAGTACAATTTCATGGGTTTGCAGGATGGGTCAGGAGGAAAGAAGGTCTACGGACTATTATCAAGGTGGTTTGACCCTTCTGGAAAGACGCTGAGTCTGGGTTTCCCCTCGCTCTTCTGTTATGTTACACCAGAGCAGGTGCCTGGAATTACTGTGAATTGTATTGAAAAATATTCTTCACCCACATGTTTTGGCAGCCAGAAGAATGAGATTAGAAAAGTTATCGATATATATTACATGAATGTTGCAGACCATGGGATCTGACCCTTCAGGAAACCCTACCTGAAAGTAGGGGCTAGTACCCAATGCATTATTTATCCTCTCATGTGGTAATTACCTGTTGTCTCCCTAAATCGCTTCAGCAGTTTCACTTGAAGAGGTTTCTTGAACCTCTTTACTTCCTGGCCTAAAAAAAAGCGCATTTTCTGTAACGGACACAAATGGCTGCTGTGTTTCCCTCCAGAATGGAATGCATTTCAGGGTGAGCAGCGAGCAGTGACCTCCCAGAACTCTTCTGATGTGGATGCTGCAAGTTTCACTGAGCCGCTCACCGCCGTGCAGTGTTGCCGGTTCAGATCCACCAAGGATCTCACTCCAAGTCATGAAAAGCAAGGCTGCAGTGTCTGATGTTGCTTATATGGAAAATCCTTCCAGCTGAATCATCAGCTGTGTGGAGAGGCTGGGTTGTATTTGTACAAGGGATGCTGCTGGCCTATCCTTCCAATATCACAGAATCACAGAATCACAGAATGCTTTGGGTTGGGAGGGACCTTTAAAGCCCATCTAGTCCGACCCCCCTGCAGTGAGCAGGGACATCTTCAACCAGATCAGGTTGCTCTGAGCCCCGTCCACCCTGGTCTTGAATGTTTCCAGGGATGGGGCATCGACCACCTCTCTGGGCAGCCTGTGCCAGTGTTTCACCACCCTCATTGTAAAACACTTCTTTCTTATATCCAGTCTAAATCTACTCTCTTACAGTTTAAAACCATTCCTCCTTGTCCTATTGCAACAGGACCTGCTAAAAGTGTAAAAACATATAAAAATGTATAAATATAAAAAATATCTTTCTTTCATTACTGCTCGGCAGAGTCTGCTTGTCGGAGACCCTGATAACATCAGTCTGAGCGTAACACAAACTTCTTTCTGTCTTTGCAGTTCACCTTTAACAGCGATGAGAACAAATCCCCTCACTGACAGAGCATCATCAGGCACTGACAAGTCTTACGAACACTTTCAAGGGCCAGGCACAAGAACTCCAGCACTTACTCATTTATTGCTTTGATATTAAAAGCAGAGTCACAGATATTAAAAGCAGAGTCCCAGAGTACGGGGGAGATAGGATCCGTTGTGTGTACGGAAATTGCCTAGCTTCATGTTCTACATGGTGCTTCAGATTACAAAAAAAAGAATCCTCGTAGAGTCCCATCTGTCTGAGAGCTTTTCTGTGAAATCAGCTGCGGAGTCAAAGCAACAGAAAAGCTTCCAGATTTCTCTGTTCCAGGCTGAGACAGGTTTGTAAATACTTCCAGAAATTGCCAACACCCCTGCAGGGCAAGGTCACTGATGTTCACCTCCCTGCTATGAAATGCAGAGAACCTTAACTTCTTCAGCCCTCCCCCAGTCACAGCCAGCCATAACTCCTGCCCTCCGGTTGCTGGAACATCTCACCACGAGGGATGCTTTTGCAGGCTGAGAAATACAAAGCCGCCTTGACAGAGCCGTAGTCAGGCGTACACACAGGCTGCGTTGCCGATGTATTTGTACAAAGCGCTCCTAGTGTGGAGACAACTTCTAGTGCCAGTAAGCACGTAACATCTTTGCACGCTGACTTTTTTGCCAATATAGTTTACTCCAAAATCCCCGCCCTTCCCCAGGAGAAGCGGGCTGTGTTGGCAGTAGCGTTGTTTTGATGGGAACCCTGTGTCCGTACTAGGCGGCTGCGCAGGCACAACTCATCTCCCCAGCCAGCGAGCCCAAGCCACGTCCTTGCAAAGGCCGGGGCTGGACCCCAGCGGCCGCACGCCCCAGGGGCTCTGCGCCGGAGGTGCCCTTTCTCCAGGAGGCCGCAGGTCTGGGCAGCGCGGCAGGGCAGCGCGAGGTGCTCTCGCCCCCAGCACGCTGACACCGGGGGGGCTGCATCAGGAGGGACCCACCAGCAGCAGCAAAGGAGAGCTGTAAATCAGCCAGTATAGGTTACTGGGATGCAGAGCGCTGGTACTGCGCTGATGGAAGGCTCCCGAGACCCGCGTTTTCACGGATCCAGCGGCGCAAAGCACAAAGAGAGGGAGAAGCGTGGAGGGACAGGAACGCGCAGCGGCGCAGAAGCAGGGGCATCATTCCGCTACAGCCTGTCTGCAGTAGCTTTCACCCGCCCGGGGCAGACGCCAGTTCCACAGGCACATTGCGCCACGGGCTCAGTGCTCCTCTCCTGGCAGCCATCTCAGGTGGTCCCTTTAAAAATGGCGACCCCGAGTCTGGGGGCTCGTTGGCACCAGCTCACTGCCAGGAGCCAAAGCTACCAAACAGGGATGGGAACAAGCTACTGGGGGACAGTCGAGGAAATGCTGGATAGAAACAGAGGTGTTTGCAACCTGATGGACAAAGAAGAAACGGTGCAGATGGAGCTGGAGAAGTACTGAAGGCGGGAACAGGCTGTATAAAAAGTCTTGGGAGGGTGAAATCTAGAAAAATTATGCCACACTGGAGCAAAAAGGCTCTATTCCCACCTATTCCCAGGATCCGGAACCACAATTCAGAGTCAATGAAGGGCTTCATGTGCTCTGCTACTGAGGGAGGTGGTGTGCGAAGAGTAGAGCCCCCGTCCGCTTCCCCTTGGAAGAAACAACGCAGGGGAGCCAGAAATTATTTTGTTATCTTTTTACTGGCTAGGATCCCGGGTCTGGGCCGCGGGCAGCTCTCCCGTCCCCAGCACAGGGCTGAGCTCGGCTGATGTTTGACCCTCTATCAGTTTAAAGACGTTCCCGCCGGTAAGCAGCGCCCGCAGCCAGCGGGGTGGCTCGGCGCGGCTCCGGCTTGCTCTCCTTCCCGGCGGCAGAGTTCGGAGGCCGAGCGTTTTGGGGAGATGCTGCGTCCCCAGCCGCCGGTTTCAGGGTGCCGTCAGGGTGCAGCCTCCTGGCGAGCTGCTCGGCAGGACGCGAGCTGCACTGGAAGGAACGCCACGCGAAACTGGGAGCTGACGCCCACCCTAACGGCGGGAAACGCAGGGGCCGCGGCCGCGGTGCTTCTCCAGGGGGGTGCTGGCACCGCCACGGGCACAGCTCTCCCCGAAAGAAACGCAAATAATTCGCTCAAATCAACATTCGCGCCCAGCCTGGGCACGGGATGTAATTCGCCCTCTGCTCTCAGTCCCTTTCCAGCGAGCCGGAGCCGGGAGGGTGCCCGGGAGGGTGACCGTCCCTCGCCATTGCGGCACGTCCCCGTGTGCCCCGCAGCACGGCCGCTCCCCGTTACAGCAGTGGCCGCAGCTGGGAGCTGCCGCCGGTCCCCGGAGCCCGGGAGCGAGCCCCTCGCCGCCGCGGCCCGGCCCCGCAGCCCGGTCCCGGGCCCCGCAGC
>Ga0065711_1004179_pt1 | contig 24701 bp, 15 predicted proteins | sample Hoacrofraction12_FD_59098 | JGI IMG/M metagenome (GOLD analysis project Ga0065711, IMG submission 59098) | Hoatzin crop microbial communities from Cojedes, Venezuela - Epithelial fraction 12 v2 (version 2) | ecosystem: Host-associated > Birds > Digestive system > Esophagus > Crop | place...
CAAAAAAAAAAAAAAAAAAATCTGTGATCAATCTACAGAATACAGATTGTCCATTATTAGCTATTTGAATGATTCATGAGATACCATAAGTTGGCACAAATACTCTGGCTGAACGACAACCATGTAAGTCTGACATTACAAGGATGCTTTAAAATGTCTTTAACCTGCATTTCTCTGCTTTCACAGTTTAAAATGGAGTTAGGGTTTGCTTCACAAAAGGATGCTCGATTTATGATGATGTTGGGCATTCAGAGTAGAATCCAACCCATGGCCATAGAGAGGGGGAAGAGTGACAGAATGGGGTGCACAGATTAGCACCAGCCCTGAAATCAGGTAGTGAAGCAACTGAAAAGGAGGAGAGGACACAGCAGGAACTGGTGGTGGCTCCCAGTGGCCCAGGCATTACTGCACTTCGCAAAGCTTGTGGCAAACATAGCCACGTATCCTTGAGACACAGAAATAGGAGCATAGGCTAAAGAAGCCAGTGCAGCTCTACAGGAGAGACAGATAATGTGGATTCCAGAAACTATTCAGTTTCACTTTTTTGTTCTTCTTTCCAAATATATCAAACACTCCAACTGAAGCTGGACTATTTACTATTAAAAAAAAATATATATATATATAAACAGTCCTGGAAGCAGAGGTGAGTAACTTTACTTTGATGATTAGTCCGAAGGAAGACCCAAGGGCATACTCACATGCCTGCAGGCTTGGGCATAACAGGAGTAATGCTATACAGTGCCTTGTTATGCTTCTTTTCAGCAGAAAGGGTTAATACATTTTCTTCATTCTTTTTTTATTTTAAGGCAAACTTCATCATAAAAGACAACCAGACTGTTCATCAAATAACACCAGCAGGTTTTTTTTCTTGCTTGAACGAATGTCATGCACCAATATAATAAAAACAAAACCAGTGTGGCAAATCTGAATGCAACCAATAAATGCAAAGATCTAATAGAGTTCAAAAGCTTGAAAATTACTTGCAGATGTGGCCAGGTACTTCACAGAAATGGACACTTGTGTCTGTAGATACATCAAAACAGAGAGTGGAAAAGTGAAACAGTATGTGCTAAAATATATTCAAAGGGGAAGAAGATTTTTATGCTCAGTTTGTGTAGTTTCTAATGAGACATCCCACAAAAGAGTATACCCTAGACAACTGAAGAGCACTACTTCTTTTCTTTTATGGTAATGCAAACTGCATTTAGAAATGTCCTCAGATTGTGTTTAAAATACAATCATACTTTGTGCTTTTTGTTTTTCAGCCACAGATGAAATAATACTCTTTAGTGTCCAAAATAAGGACTCTGATTATCACTTATACCAAAAGCATTTTAAACAATAGTGGTAGAAAAATGGGCTTCAAATTATATTTGTGTTTATTTTAAGCCTTCATTACACTGGATGAGTGGTGCAACATGGACTTTGAATAAATCAGAATTAAAATCAAAGTCTACTTGAAAAAAGTAAAAACCCAAAGCAGTTCTTTTTTCTCAACTGAATCTGAAATCATTGCAATGAAATGACTAATCCATGGTACTCCGCAGCAACCAATGGAGACTTACACAAGATACTCAGACAATAGACCTGTCAAGATGCAGACAAGTGGCTCACAACAGGTCAACGTTAGCTCACTTGTTTTCTCCACTAGCCATGACCTGAGCTTGATCTTCCTCCTCACGCAGATACAGGTTAGTACCCTTTTCTCAGCCAGCTGAGGCACGTATTTTGGAGAATCTCCAGTGGATTCTAACTACTCAGTTAAAAGTACTCATTTTTCACTATCCTCAGGTGATGGGTAAAAAGAAATAAAATGTTCTAGCCAACTCCAAACTCCTCTTACTGATTTCAGTAGTCTAAACAAATCCACAGGATATCTACAGGGGACTCCACTTTCAACAGCTCATGTATATTCATGTACATAAGTGGTGCATATGTCAAAAAACAATACTAGCTTCACACATAAAATGAAAGGCTCTGTGCTGATCATTATCAGCCAGAAGTGAGATCCTGAGGTCATGATAAATCATGAAAACAGCTCAATGCTCAGCAACAGGCAAAAAAGGCAATCCAATATTTGGAATTATTAGCAAGGGAACAGAAGAACACATTGCTATGTCACTATGCAAATTTGTGGTTGCTGTACCTTGAATACTGCATGCAGTTTTCGTCCCTTCATCTGAGAAAGGAAATGGTAGAGCTGGTAAAGGTTCAAAGAAGGACAAAAGGGATATGGAAGCTATGGAATAGCTGCTATAGAAGGAATAAATGCCTAAAAGTTACACCTCTTCAGCCAGGAACAGAAACTACTTTGGGGAATGTGAAAAGCGTCTACCCAAATCATAAACGCCATGAAAAGAGCAAACAGAGATTGGTGTCCACTGTGTCTTTGGGTGCAAGAACTAGCAGGCGTCAAATGAAGCTAGTAGGAACCAGGTTCACAAAAAAAAAAAAGGAGGTGTTTTGTCACAGACTACGTAGTAGCTTTGCAGAAATCCTTGCCAAAGGATATTGTGGGATGTGCAAAGCTTATGAGAATTCAAGGTGAAATTGAGCAAGCTCATAGAAAAGGTTCCGCTGAAGGCTATTAGGTATGATAAACAACACCTTGCCTGGGAAGTCGCTGAGATGCTGGCAGAGTATTAGAAAGAGGTGTCAGTATGGGCTTGTTCTATCTTACTCCTCCTTAGGAAACTGTTTGTTGTCATTAATAGGGTGAGGATACTGAGGGACACGGACCTTTCATATGACCTAGTATAGCTCTTCTTGTACAAAAAATACATATTCAAGGATGATGATATTACACATTGCATGCACATGCTTTCACTCCCTCAGATCTGGGCAGAAACAGCACCACTGAACAGAAAGAAAAAAAAAGAAAAGTACAAGGCAACATTTAAAGAAGTGAGTCCTTTGTCACATACTGTATATTCAGACACATCCTACGGAATGAAATAGTGAAGGTTTTTATGCTTTTCCCTGAAGCTAAGTTTTGGGTTATGCCTTTGTATACATTTAATATCCAGCAGCATTTACATTTAATATCTACCAGCATTTGAGAGACTGTTTCCTGATGAGATGTAATTAATCCTGTACAGCTACAACAGAGAGCAGCAATTAGCTATTTTCAACACACCTGTCAGGCTTTTGCCTTTGGCTAAAGATGTGGAAGCTATAGCACATAAGTACTCAAGATCAGAAGTTATGCAAGAAAGAGAACAAATCAATGTAAGAATACAATGTTCTAAAAAGAATGCATAGACATTTTTTGTGCTAAATTTGACCTATTTAGTGATCACTGCCTGGTTGGGAATGTATTCCCAAGACTAAATACCTACTAAAGAGATATGGAGGCAAGAAATATCGACCACTCTGTTGCCAGGAAACAGTAAAATGAAATCTGAAGCAAACAGCAGCCTTTTAACCTATAGATTAAATGATTAGATCACAGCTACAATATGTGGACTTCCCTTTCAGAAAATCTTTGCAGTCAGAGAAGGAAGCATAAGTTAAACCATACTCTCAGGGTTGTGTGGGCGTTATTGGCTGCATCAATTATTATGTCGAGGCTTTAGTAAGGAAATAACTACAAAATTCTACATACATACAATCATACAACAGTTTGGGTTGGAAGGGACTTCTGAAGGTCATCTAGTCCAACCCCCCTGCAATAAGCAGCGACATCTTCACCTGGGTCAGGTTGCTCAGAGCCCCATCCAACCTGGCCTGGAATGTTTCAGGGATGGGGCATCGACTGCCTCTCTGGGCAACCTGGGCCAGGGTTTCACCACCCTCATCATAAAAAATTTCTTCCTTATATCCAGTCCAAATCTACCCTCTTTTAGTTTACAACCATTACCCCTTGTCCTATTGCAACAGGCCCTGCTAAAAAGTTTGTCCCCATCTTGCTTATGAGCCCCCTTTAAGTACTGGAAAGCTACAATAAGGTCTCTCCAGAGCCTAAAACTGGCTGGAGTTTTGGCTCCACTGGAAGCATGGGAACAAATCAACGGCAAGATTTCAATAGTCATTTCAAGCAATGGGGAAAGAAAAACCCCACCAAGAGTTACACATGAAAAAATATTGTCTATGTCATGTAGGTAGGGCACTGCCTATTGTTACAGAAAAGTAATTGTGCTTTACGTGTGGACAGGTGTATGAAGGGAGTGCAACTGTGACTGTAAAATGCTTTAGCACGCTTGCAGTATCTTCTGTGGGCAACAACAGGGTCCCTGTTAATTTGTGCTCGAGTTGTCTTTGCCCTTTCACCACCCGTGCTAGCACAGCCGCTGAGCCTCACCTCTGAACAACCTCCAGCACAGGAGGTCTCCGAGCAGGGAAGAGCCACAGCACTCAACAGTCTGGGGGCTGGCCTGTACTCACATGGGTTCTGCTGGCATGATGTCTTACCCAGCAGCTGCTGCTCACAGGTGTTTCACCCTTTTCACACCATCAGGCTGCCTCCTTTCCTCCCATTTACGTGACATGAGGTACCGGTGTGTTATTCTTCACTGCAAAACCCCAAGATCATAAGCAAATGTCTTCCAAGAGCAGGGAAGTCTTTCCCTGCCAGGAAATCCCTATTTTATATGTGTCCTGTTCTTACCTTGTTCTCAAAATATCTGATAATGGCCACTCCGAGGAACACCACGCTTGGTTAGATGGATCTGTGGTCTGGCATTTCCTACAACATTCATACATTAGGTCAGAAAAAATTTGACAGGTTTTCACAGACTACAACATTCCCCTCTATATTACTCTAGAGACATAATTTCAAAGTTACAGCAAACGACTGATCAGAGATTGCCAAAGTATCCTGACAGGTCAGTTTTCAAATGCAAGCTCTCCAAAGACATCATATACACAAGATGGTTACAGAGCTTAAGGAATTTTGTACAGGTACCTGAGAAACACTATCAGGAAGAAGCCAGACCTCTACTGAAAAATGCAGTTTGTTCTTGACAGATTTGTGTTTCGTCTGTGCTCACATTTACACATATCTATCACTGTCAGGTATTGAAAGAAACTCATTTACTTAGGTTTATCAGAAAACTGAACAATTACATATAATAGCATGCAAAAAGACTGAAGCCGTCCATGCCATGCTAGAATTCTTCAGTGATTCAAACAAGTAGTATTTTTCACTCCAATACCTTAAGATTTCAGTGAAATGTTAAAATCAACTATCGCACTAAAAATGAAAACACACACCAAAAAATCCATAATCTATAAACACTTTTTTCCTCTTAAGCAAAACAGAGGAGCAGACTTTATCTGCATAGAGAAGGCTGTTTTCCCTTGCAGAAGAGTTCAGTAAAACAAAATTGCACATTCAAACAAATTTAGAGATTTCTGGCCCTTTTAAACTTACTTCAAGTCACCACAGAGTACATTAGGAGATCTCTCTGAAATATCAGTGAATTAATGGCCATCATCATAGTAGCAATCACAAGCCAGACTAATTGTAATGATAAATATAATATACAAGTCTTGTTTCTCCCCCCCACAATTTTATTGTAATATCACAAAATGCTTTTTAGAAGCATTCAACCACCGGTCATAAACACAGAAAGATGCCTGAAGTGAGAGATGTCTCTTTCATTTAATTTTAACATAGAGTTTGTGTTTATTAGTCCCCATCCTTCGCATAGAAGATTTACTTCTAAAACGTGAGGCAAGCTGGGAGAACAGACACCTCATTAAGCTCAGTGGCAACTCCCAGTTAAGAATCATACTAATGTATTAATCCTGACAGAAACGTGTTACTTGGACCTTAGCTTTACAGACACATTATTCACTGAGAAATGCCTGCGGCACATCATGGAGATGGAGGAGAAATAAGTGTTTAGAGAGGTATCGAGCTCAAACATAACATAAACATCAATCCACGAGATAAAACTCTGTTTGCCCCAATTAATAAATCACATTCAAAAGGATCCTATCAAAGGTCTAATCTGAATTAATCTCCGAGATGTTTTACCCCATCTATCAGAGAATCCAGTGCTCATTAAGACCCTTGGGGTCATTCATGCAAGACTCAGACTTTGCCTCCCTGCCAACACCTGTCTCTGCCCTCCATCATCAGGGGATCGCACGTGCTCGGCCACTACGGCGTGATGCTCCTTAGTGGGGACGCTTCGGCTACGTGGTGTGCCACTGCTTCTGAGCCGAATCCCACGTGCTCAGCTACCACAGCATGATGCTCCTTAGCGGGGACGCTTCGGCTGCGTGGTGTGCCGCTGCTGCTGAGCTGAATCCCATGTGCTCGGCCACCACAGCGTGATGCTCCTTAGTGGAGACGCTTCGGCTGCATGGTGTGCCACTGCTGCTGAGCCAAATCCCGTGCCCAGGCTGCCTGCCCACCCCGCTGTTTCCCTCAGCTGGGATGGCCAAGCCTTGTGCTGCTGGCAGGCTCTTTGGCACAGCAAGAGACTCCCGGGCATGTTTGTCCTGCTCTGCAGTTACCCCAGGGCATAAGACCCGCTGCACCATGACTTGTGTACCTCCCGCTGCTGACAAGGCTTGACTGCCTGCTCAAGTAGGCAAGATAGCTTCTCTGTTCGGGGGTATATGGATAAAGAGAGACAGAAGACCTATCCTACTGGTATTCACCTGTCCTACTGGTATTCATCACTGGAGTGCCCACCAAAAGCAAGATTACTATCCCAACTTGATGCCTGCCAATGACAGCTGATTGAAATATGCTTAATATCATTGATATAATCTTATTCTTTGAATAAACTTCAGTGTGTCTACCTCACCTGTGAACTTCCCCAAGATCTGTGATGCAGCCCTGAATCCGTAAAACTACCATCGTTAGGTTAACAATTCACAGAGCTTCTGCATTTCTGGTGCTGTCTAAGCCAAACTCTTACTCTGAATTTGAAGACCATATCATCTTCCTGCTGTCTCCTCAGGGATTTCAAACTATTATCCAAAACTGAGGTATGGCTTGATTAAGGTCATGACCTGCATTCAAATAATCTCTCCTGAACTCTTCTTCTTTTGTAATTACCCCTTAATTGCACTGATTCTACTGCTTCCACTGAACTATTTTATTTTTCTTATTCTCAAAGCTCTTTAGAAATTATCTCTACGTGGTTGAGGAGATGGTGGGGCGGCCGGCTGCACGTCCAATATATTTTCGGGGCTCAGTTTCTGCCACATCTTCACCAAGGATATAGGCTCTGCTGGTATAACAGAGACGGCCAACAAGGAAAGATAATATCGGGGTAGAATAGTTGGAAAAAAAAAATCTCCATTGTCAGCCTCCTCTGTTAACCAACTGAAATTTCAGTAAACAAGACCTTTTTACTATATTTTTATCTCAACATTTTTTCTGTTGCATTGCCATGCATTCATCTAGTTCTTATCCTCCCACTTTCCCTTAGTATTCACTTCTAACAAGTTTCCATCCACATGTACTTTCACCCATTGTACCCCTCATTAAAATAAATGCCCTGCTTATGCTTTCATTCAATTCCTTTTACTGTCCCACAGTTCATCCTATAACAAGAACTGTAAACACACATGGAAATCCACCCTGCACATTTTTCAGTAATTTGACAGGAAGGCTCAGCATGGCTGATAGTTTAGTGGACTGATCTGAAGGAGAAGGAGGTGGGAAGATTTGCAAATGAAGCACCGAAGGCAGAAAGCGTTTCAGGTAAGAGCAATGTTATGGCAGATACTGTCAAGGTTTCTTTCTCTCATGCTGCTCTAAAACTCACTTTTTTTCCAGAGTCAGTTTAGAGAAAAAGGATTCTTTTTTTTCTGCAACATTTCAACATCCAAAACAATTATTTGCTGCCATATTCTTCCTCTCTTAATTGATTGTTATCTTCAGCCTTTCTAGCAGAGGTCACAATGATGTCCACAATTAAATGACGCTCCTTTATACGCTCTGATTGTTGGAAAAATCAGGTTATCAACACTTCATACAAGTCAGAGGCAAATGGGCACCACCCAAGATGGGACAAAGTTTTGGGGTTTTCTTTTTTTTTTTTTTTAAAAAAAGTTGTGCTTCCAAATTGTGGATGCTAATTTGAGAAAAAACACTGCAAAGCAAAACATCATCCACCATTCTCAGACTGCAAGTCATGACCTACCACACTGAAGCCAAGCAGGATTAAATGGGAAGTTCTTAATTTATTTTAAAGTTGCTTTGTCTTGCTGATCTTGTGACTAAATACACCCCTTGAAGGAAAAAAAAATTAATTTCTTCCTGTGTATATCCAAGTAGTCAGAATAAAATGCATTCTTTGCAAGCATCTCTAATGGCATTTAAAGATGACAGTCTGGTCAGTCACATAACACATTCCTGTATAGGCTCCTATTCAAAGCTTTTTATGAAAAATATTTAACAAACATATCAAAAATGTTTAAGACATTTCTGAAAAGTTGAAGTTAACAAGTTGCTGTCCTGTACAGCTAGAATGAAGGCTGCTTGGTTTGCTAATGCAGAGCAACTTCCAGCTGCTATCATCCAAAGCTCAGCCTGGACCAAAAGAATTGGGCCTCTAATTCCATAAGGCACGTTTAGTGCCCTAGTTTCTGAACTCCTGGGTTAAAACTGCTATCTCCAATTCTCCTTTGAAATTCTTTCTAACCTGACTAGATGTATGGTGTGGTTTGCTCTGAGCCACATATGCCGACATACAGTTACACAGTGAGAGAAACGAGCTCCAAGGAGTGTACACGACCTCCTTTCATCCCAGCTAGACATGCGTATTCTTGCAGTCTGGAAAAGGAGTGGTGGCAATGACTAAGTGTCCTGTGTCTCAACCTCCCTTGCAGGGTTCTGCTGGCAAAGTCTGAGCCACACTTGGATTGTACAATCTCCTTGTCGTTACCTGATGCAGTTTAAAGGGATTTGTGAGCCATCAACTGGAGTTCAGGGGGAGGTTTTATAGAAAAGGAAAGACGTGTTGATGACAAGGATGGACAGAATGCATACCTGCTCTGTTGTGTGTAGACCCTGCAAGGCAAGCAGGAGTAACAAAAATGAAGAACATGCTGTAACTTCTAAAATGAACACCCATGGCTGTACCTATCTGAGCCACATACTAATTTTTCAGTGTAGAACTTGGGTTTTTCCAAGCATGAACGTGGCAGTAATTCAAGTTCCTGCGCTGAAAAAAACCACAGATGGCTTTAAGGAGGTGACAGAAAGTTACCTGATGAACAAATGCAAAGTATAAACACATGGATTTCCGGGCTTTATTCTGTCCCTAGCTAGTTAGAGATGAGATAAACACCGAGGGCCAAATCCTAGTTCCGCTCAAGTCACTTGGAGTTTTGCCATTGACTGTAGCTGAGCTGTGTTTCCCCCAGAAGTCAGAATTCATCATCCTCTTCGCAGGAGGAAGGCTGTCACACTTGCCTGCTTTTTACACTGAATGGAAGTTTCACTGGAGAGTGAGATGATATGCACAATATACATCTGTTACTCTTTTAAGATATATTTTGTTGGAGAATCTTGTAAGCAGCGATGTTTATGGAAGCGAGTGCACGAGAAGAGTTAGACCCAGTGTGGGTGGGGTGCTGCATAAGCAGAGGTTTCACACTGGAACCACAACCCCCAGCTCCTTCACAGCGCTGTCTGCGATGGTCAAACACTGGATCTAAAGCCTGGTTTTGTTCTTGGAGCTTTCCAGAGGATGGCTGCAAATAGAGCATAAATGTATTGCAGTCTGTACTGCCTTTGCAACAGGTGGAGAGATTTAGGGAATGCTAATATGAGAGCACCAAACTCTCTTCAGCTGTGATTTACTCCAAACTGAATCCCGCACAAGAAAAAGAGAATCTGGAGCATAAACTCTGCTATTTACAGTAAGCCATTACATCTCATATTATCACTCACGCATATTTAAAAAAAAATGGTGGTACTAATTTCCTCATAAAGCATCAAAATACCTGTAATCTGGAAAAATAGTCTTAATACTTTCCTTTTCTAAAGAGGTCGTAAAAGCTTCAGGCATGTTGTGATTAATGCAACATATGTGCTGATGTGCTCATGAGAATACTCCTTAACCTCTTCTGATAAACTAGAGTTTCCGCCTCATTCTTTTTCAAATTCCTCATTGTATTAGCCTGAATTTTTCAGAGGATTTTGTTTTTCCACTCCTATCCACTTGTCTCTCCTCATAATAACTCATAGCTCTATCACCTGTAAGCTCCACAGACACATTATTTACTCTCCTCTTATTCAGCAAGATATAAAAGTTTTACCTCTTAAAACACATCCTCAATGTCTGTATTATCTGTTTGACATTTCTTCTGTGAAAAAAAAACCCTAAGAAATTTGTCTGCAAAGTGAAATAAGTAAGCTGCAAAAGAAGGATATGTTTCCTGGAACTTTTTTGTTCTCATTTATTCTATATCCCTGAAAATGTAATTATTCATCGTATGGTAATCTAAGAAGTGTATCAATTTTTTTCTTTAAATACAAAAACTTATGCCATTGTGAGTTCAGTTACTTTTTCAATGACAGCCTCAGACTTCAGAAAAGGAAAATTGTTCCAAATATTACTCAACTATTACACTTCTAGAGCAATTACTACGCTGCAAATCATAAGGCAGAAAGAAATCTCAGTTTAAAGAATCTTAAGAACTGCACCTTCAAGTCCGCAAATATGCCTGTTTACACACATTTCTTGACTTCTGCACAACGGCTCATTACTTTTCTATTCCTGACAGGGTCATATGGAGTATCAGAAGGATTTTTGGATTCCAACTGTGGTCTTAAACAAACAAGTTGCATTTAAAATCATCTCTAACCACAAAATCACTTCCTATGACTTTTATCAAATCTAGTCAGATTTAGAAGACCTCTAGTCTGACTGTGCAAAAGACAACAAAGCAACACAGAAAGTTCTAAAATTGTCTGCCAAAGGAGATTTAAAAATCTGAATGATCAACATTTGGTTCATATGCAAGATACCAATATTATTATGAACATATTAGATTACCCAAACTTCAAACTGGCTTTACACACAAAGCTATACAAATAAGAAAGCATGTTCTTCTGTAGAGGATTAAAAAAAGAAATAGTAACACGGCACTCAGCACAGGGATGTAAGCAAGCTGCAAGGCATGCCACATAAGGAATGCTGAGACGTGGCTTTTTTCTTTTTCATTGCTTTCATCCTGCTGTAGTCAGGCCCACACTTCTTTAGCAGCGCCTGCTTTGTCTTCCACCAGCTCTGATGGTCAGAACTCTGCCTGTAATACCCAGCCCAGTACATGCCTTTTACCCAAATTCTCCATTTAGTTTACCCACTCAAAACTCCATTTTGGTGCAATGACTCTGCAGCAACAGCTCTATCTGCACCATATAAGCAGAAGAAGTATATAAAGCAGAAGATAGAAGGGTGCTGCTGGAAGCCTGCAGGATCAGCTCCTCCCAGAGCTCACTGCTGTAGTAGCACCTTGGGACAGAGGTACGAATCTGCATCCATTGCTGTACAAATGCCCTGAGCCACCTTCTTCTGAATCCAGGCACGAGGGCTCTACAGAGCTGCTCAGCTTTCTATACCACAGGTAGCTGAGTAGGTAGTGAGATAACCTAGCACCTCTGCAAGAAGTATCATGACACTGTAGTACCAGCTTCCTAGAGCACATGCGATGGTGGCTGCAGCTTATTCCCGTCCTGGCATAAGGGACAGAAGTAGCAAACAACTGGGTGGTAGATGCAGGCAGAGCTCTCCTCAGATTTCCATGGGATAAATGCAACATTTCTGTAGATGGCTGCCATTTGTTCACACCATAGCTACGTTGCCTTCATCAGTTCTCCGAATTTCTTCTAGTTAGCTGATAGTTATCTTCTTGTCAAGTCCAACACGGTTCTCTCCGATTTCCTGAGACTGGTTACAGACAGAAACACGTACACAGCTGGGTATAGCACGGGCGTTCCCAGCAACATTTAAGTCTCATGTGCCTGACTGATGTGTCTTCTCACATGCCACACACTGGGTCCACAGTATCAAGGCTATTTTCTCCACTCTCTGTGGTGTGGTCTAGGGGAAATAAACTAACAAGTTTTCAGCAACTGCTGGATCCAAAACATGAGCCATATCCTCCACCTCCTATGCTGTGTTCTCCTGAAACATTTTTTGGTCCTTTTCAAGAAGTTTAAAGTTTATTGGAAGGTAATTACACAATCAAAAGTGTTTTATAGCCAGTGATGAGTAAAAGCACGTGAAGAAGATGTAAGGTGCACTGGTTTGACCCAACCAGCTACCGACTGACTACCTGAGGCAGCAGTGACCTGGATTCAGGGACCCTGATGATTCCACCTACACATACAGGGTCACCTCCAGGTTGTACAGGCAATTTGAATTCTGGCATTTGCAAATTACTCTGCTTTTTTATCTTAGTGATTTCTTTTTAAATGAACATTTCTTTGTATTCTGCAACTTCTAAAGTGAAAGCAAAGAGAAAAAAAATGAATCCCTAAGCATCCTAGTGAAACCTTCCTCATCAAGCCAGGTGAAAGAAATCTTTCTGGATGCGCTAGCTTTCTGTTACTTGAACTAGTGGAAGAACTGACACCAGATACGTGATTAACACAGAATAATTAGCATGAGGTACACAGAGGTTTTCACAGTTATTTGCTGACTTTGAAGAAAGCTGCTGAGATTCATAAACCCTGGACCACTGAGACACTTTTTTTTTTCCCTCCAATAGACTTGGTTACTAAATGCTTCTATTAGCCAGATATTGTTACTGATATTAATATTAATCATACTTTTGCTGTGTCTAAAGAGGAATACAACATTGTATTAGGCACCCTGTACACAATGAATAGAAGTAGTGTCTTTGCCCATAGGTGATGCCTCCAATAACCGTTACTGATGAAGACACCATTGGTTTTTTGCATTAGCAACTGCTCCCATCACCTACCAAAAATAACTAGGACCATCTACTGGAAAGCTGCTCCTACTGAAGCATCTGGTTGTACCCCTTTTCCAGTTCTATATATTTAGAAGCAGCACAACAATGCATTCTACAGAGGTAGAGTCTACATACCAACAAACTGTTCCTTTTAAACCCATGAAATAGTTTGTGGATCCCAATGTTTTCTCCTCGAAGAAGAAGAGGAATAAAGAAGGATCTTTCAGAGTGGTGGGATTATAAATTCTCACCTCTCAAATCCACTTCTCCCCTCCTAAGTGGCATTGGAAACTGTTTCTAAACAAACACGCTTTAACAAGACTTAGATTTATAGCCCTTTGTGAGCATAGCACGCAAATTACAACACAGGAATTTGATTTTAAGCAAAATTATTCAGTATCATCCTCCAGCTTGGCATTATGCCACTACCCGAAGGTCAGGATGACTTATTTTTGTTGTTTAGTCACACGCAGTTTCCGAGGTATTTCCCCATTACCTACCCCACCTCAGCTTTTCCTTTCCCAACCAGTGTAGTCAATTCAGATTATGAACAGCAACAATTTAAGGTGAGAGAGTTTGCTGTGGATAGAAGAATTGACTATTGCAAACTGTTGCTGATTTTCTGCTTTGGCATACGTTCTGCAAGCTTTCATGGAGGTTTTAAGCTTAAATCTCTTCTATAAGCTCTGTGAAGCTTTAATTGGCTTTTTGACCGTAAAATCTCCACCGTTTTTCTTCTTCTGGCTTGCTGGATTTGCTGGCTTTTAAGTCTAATTCAAGCCGCATTCTGCATTTTGTATGATTGCTGCTTTTACGCACATGGGTCTAGTCCACAATTACATTTGTATTCAAATACATAAATCAGTATAGCTTTTCTGTACCAACCAAAGAATTGCTAAAACTTCCTTGCATTAGTTCTTGCAAGGTGGTTACCTCTGCAAAGCAGCCCTGATCCCCTCTGGGCGAATGGCCATCGCTCAGTATTACCTACAGCAAAGGTCAGCTCTGCAGGAATCGGCAAGCCACAGCGGCTGGAGAGAAATGGGACGGCAATCCCACTCCAGTCACCTTGCCAATAGCACTGCCTGACCAATTTTGTCAAATCAAAATGTTTCAAGCCACCAAGACTGTGTGCATCCCCCATCGTAGACAGCTTCAATATTACTGCCATTATTAATACTAAATCTGAAAGCAAAGGCACAGCAAGAGAGCGCTAACCTGAATAAATATCTACCTACAGGATGCTAGAAAAATGTTTTCACTTCATCTCACAGTCCCTCCTGACGGCTCATCTCCTGGGGAGAGGCTCTCAGACCATGACCCGCACAGGAGAGGAGCACCTCGCACGGCTCCTTGCGCTCCCCAGCTGTGTTGCTTTGCCCAGCCTTCCTCTTCCTCACACATCCACAGAAGCACTGGCCTGGCAGGCAGCAGCAGATCCCGAGCAGCATCTGGTCTCCGACAGGTAACGGATTACCCTGACCTACGTCTCCGGCTTTCTCTCGGAGCCAAGGCAAAGGGGCTGCACTGGGAGACGGCGCGGCTTCTGCTCTGTACAGGTCTGCTTGTTCACCTTGAATTCCCCCTGAGCTTTCTGGCGACCTTATTAAAATTACCAGGGAAACTGCTCTGACTGAAAATTAGCAGCAGCACCCCAGGTGTGTCTGCACAGGTGTGGATATGGACTGATTATCTCTGCTGCTGGAATACTTCCACTGTTGGGAAAAGCACAATTAATTAGAGCTGTTATTCAACATACAAGACCACCTATTAAAAACCACCTATGAATAATCTTATTAACCAACACAGGTTTTGTTTATCCCTGAATCACCTTCCCGAGAGCTGATGCCAGACGCTTCATAAAAGAGTTTATGAGCCTACAGATTGAAGTCTAGAGGGAAAATCCTGCTGACCAGTCATAAGAGGTAACACGCCACAGCTGCTGAGCAGCATGTCCTGAAAATATTTGCTGCCCTCGATGCTGAAGGACAACGGGGCCTCCGACAGGTCCCATACTTTCAAATGAAAGCTGCAGCAGGCAGGTACTGCTATTGCAGTGCAGTTTGTGTATACAAACTGAAGCAGCTGGCAATGCTGCATCAGGCAACAGCAGAACAGCAAAATCAAGATAAGAAAGAATACAGCAAGGGGGAAATGGGTGGATGAGGAAGAAGATGGCCAGCAGGAAACTGAACGGCAAACAAAGCAAAGGCAGAGGAGGAGGGAAATGACTGAAAAAACCCCAGAGAGCAGTAATTGCACCTGGTCAGCTCCAGTAACTGTTTTGAAATTCCTTCACTTTTAAAAAATAATTAATCTAGCTTTTTTCAAAGCCTTAAATTATCCAAACAGTTGCACTGCTACAACTCTAGACAAACTTCTACAATGAAGGAAATGGAAAAGGCTGTGTTTCTTAAATGTTGCTACTGCTGGATAACATTACCTCAATTTACAAAAAAAAAAACAAACAAAGCAAACAAACCCTGTGGGCAAAACAGACACTACTGAAACGCTACTCACATAGTTATTCCCTAAGTCTTCCACAAACTGCTTCTGTACTTAAAATTAAGCATGTGTGTAATTACTGCAGCATCAGGAGCTACATTTTTTATTTTATTTTTTATTTCCACTGGATTTAGTTCCACCACAACAAAACAGCACAGCCTTAAGAAAGCAAAGTAATCTTGCTTTTCCAACCTTTTAGCAGAGTTATGGTGAACTTCTGAAATAAAGACAGAACAGATTTGTTTAAGAGCCTTTGAGAGGCTCCTGAATTTGTACTCAGACATGTGTCAATGAAAATTTCCAAAAGCACTGAAGTGACATGGAAGCACAAGCCCCAGAGCTCTCACCTGCAGATCTTGCTGAAGTGCAGGACACCACATAGCTCCAGTGCCTACAAATACTAGGCACACCATTTACCTCTCAGCTTTGTCTGTACTGATCCTGTGATGCAGACACTAATGAAGCTCTGGAACTGTATTTTGTAGCTTAGACAAGCATTTTAAACCGAAAGTTAGTAGGCAAAAATCCTCTACACAATCTGAAGCTTTAGAAAGCTCTACAGAATCTGAGGCTTCCACAAGTAGACAAGTTAATATATAGACATTATATATTTCAGTTTATAAAACACAGAAAACAATGAGTTTGCTGGATTCTCTTTTTTAATCACAGTTTTATCTCGTCTGTGATAGTCTGTGGAAGGAATTCACTGGGAAAATAGAAAGACCAGTTACGAAGCACAGACTTATGAGAATGACTGCACTGTGGGGCCAGGGACAAGTACCACTAGAGCAGGTGGTTGTGAAGTACCAGCCAGAATATTCGGAAAGTTTTACTGCTCCTGTATATTTCTCCTTCTTACCAGCAAAAGAACCCTCCCAAGGAAAAAAACAATGGTATGACTTTTGTCTTACTCTACCATGAAAAAAGTAAGAGTAAACTTCATAGCTTTTTAAAAGTGGAGAAGGAAGGGTTGATGGCAGCATCACATAGTACGTACATTAGTTGACCAAAGTCTTTCTGCACACATTACAGACCCACAGACCACCCTGGCACAACTACAGCAAAATGCACTGGGCATCAAGCAGGCAATAAACATATTTTTAATACAGAATTGCCCTACATACTGAAAATTTCATTTTTGTTTCTTTAGTATGAGAATAATTTTTAAAATCTCTATTATTATTCACCATTTCAACACTCAAACTGCCCCTTGGGAGCAGAGGAATCTGGCATTACTTCTCTGAATCACTAGGCAACTGTTACCACTCACCCTCTCCCCTTCCCTATGCAGCAGCATAATTTCCCCGGGTGATTATGTACTTCACTTTCCTGGTTCACTTGGTACCCAATATACAATTTGTACACTGCGGAAGGAGGAAACAGCTGTCCAAACACCAGCTCCATTTGTGCCATCTCACCAACCCCGTGAGGGGAAGGCTGGAAGCTGTTCAACAAGCTCAAGTACAAGGTCCTGAGTGCTGGTGGGAAAACACTAATATGGAATCAGCTGTATTTCTGCAGAAAAGGGGGCCACTGTGGACAGTAAGGTGAACAGAAGTCATCAAGGCCATGCTGTTGTCTGGGATGTATAAAAAGAAGGACAGCGATGAAAGAGAGAGCTGGAGACATACTGGGTCCATCTAGCACCAGTACGCTCCGAGTGCTTTCCCCCCCAGTGAGGCTGTGGCTGGGAGGGTGCCCTGGGCAGATGGAGTGACCCACCTGCAGTGTCCTCGAGCAGCTAGAGCTCTACACACGAGCTGTGAGCCTCGGCACAGCAACAGGCACCCGCTTCACGGCTGGTTAAGGTGCCACGTGGGCACGCAGTCCTGCAACCCGAGCAGACCACAGCGGGTCCTTCTTTGTGATGCAGCAGTTGGGAACGTAGCTGCACACATTCAACACAGGTAAGGTCATAGCCGGAGTAGCTGTCAACAACAAGGCAGACCACCTGGACAGAATCCAGAGGAAAACACCGAGAACCCTCAGAAGTCTAGCAATGGTGAGCTACGAAGAAAAGTCAAAGGGATACAAAAAAACCTGGAGAGCTGACAGAGGTGAAGATGCTAACACTCTGCCAAAGCACGAAAAGTTGCTGCAGGAGGGAAGGGAATAATGGTGTGCAATCCATGGCGGGAAGGATAAAAAGAAGTGAGCTTCAGTCACAGCCAGATAGATCCAGGTCTGATATTTGTGATGATCTGTTTATCACCCTGACAGGTGGCTAGGTTACAACAGTGCACATGAGAACAGCCCAGTTGAATGTTCAGAGGCACTGACAGTCCCCAAAGTCCAATGAGCTTTCTACAGAGATGACTCCCCTTCCATGCCTTCTCCTCAGAAAGGCTGGCTACCCGACTAGCACTTTGTGCAAGCGCTTCTACAGCCGATTGATCTTTTAGCTAATGATGCCTGCCTTCTGTGAAGGTCAAGTCCAGAAGGAGGTGGATGTGTTCATCTGAGCACAAACCTAGATTAGTAGAGGTGGTCTTCCATTCTGGAGTACCGCCGTGACAATGAAGCACCAGTGCTCCCCAGCACTGTTGCAGAGCAGCATTCTCTGTTTGCTTCTTCTGCCGTGGTTGCTGGGCAACCACAGAATCTTTTACATCTGTAAATGCAGAAAATATTTTATTTTGAGCCATTTTAATACTCAGCCTGGTGAAGAGCTGATTCATCGGCACTTTTCTTCAGATGGGTATAATTAAGCCTCGCACTGTAGTACAAGCCTCTGGAGTTGGTAGTAGGTTGAAATTACAGCAGATGAAGCAGCAGTAGGAAAAAACACAGGTTGAGCATTGTCTGAAAGGGGACTGACACATTGCTCTTTCCTCATCCTCACGTGGGTCAGGCCCGTATCACAATGGCACTGCACAGAACGGGACTCCTTAGATACATACATGACTGTTTTGTGTGCTTAAGTTCTATTTAATCTGGAAAGCACATATAAGAGACGAAGAAACATAAAAAGCACATGACTGATGTAACAGTCACGACTAAATTTATTTGCAGTGTAGAAATTATCCCATTTGGTATCTCTCAACATCTCCTGAAAAACCCAACAGACAAGCCCAATTAATAACCACATGGACGTATATTTCTACCACTATGTAGCACCAACTACATAACCAATTGTGGTATTATGCACCATCAACAATCTCATCTACAATACAGTAAATAAGTCAGCTCCCCCACAACTCTTCCTAAAAGTACTAGCAGATGTTCTGTGGCAATCTTGCTGCAGCGATGTAAGATTTCACTATTTCCAGTTCTTTTTTCCAACTGTGCTACTTGCCCTACCATGGTGCAGTAGAAGAGAATGCGTACTTACAGCTCGCTCACTCCCATGCAAAGCTTTGCTTTGAAGCATCCGAGCTGAAATTGCTGGTGACATTGGGTTTGGGCAAAGCAACTGTGCTGAGGGGTCTTCCGTACTGACAACTCTTGCCAAGTCTGCCATAGGGTAGGTGGCTAGGGGTGACAACAACTAAAACTTCTGCACAAAATATGCCTGAGATATGCCCTAAACCTCTCACAACCGCTCAGGAAAGTTGCAACAGTCACTGGTTTGAAAAGGTGAATGGAAGACAGGGAAGTACTCGTTTTGTTTATTTATTTAAAAAAACCTTTACGCCATCATACCACTTCCCTCAGGGTGCTGAGCACTTAGATGATCAATTAGTGTTTATTCAGTGCTTTTGAAAACCCCTTTCTGCACACGCAGAGTTCTTGGATTTGGCTGCTCCGCAAACCACGGGAATTTTACTACTGACATTTACAGGAACAAAACTATATGAAGGCAAGGGGCTGTAAAAAATATTATTTTCCCTTTATTTTTAAGTCTTCCAAGATGATGCTGGACACCAAAGCTGCTTGCTATCTTTCCCATGAAGACGATTAGTATATGCCAGGCCTTCTTCATGCAAGTGCTTTTATTAAATGAAGCCCACTTTAATGCCCTATTAAGTCATATTCAGACAATCCACAGAAAAAGCAAGAAAAAGCAAATGTTTCAAAACATCTCATATAAAGAAAAAAAGCTATTTAAGATCTCAGGTTATGACCTCATCAACTAACACAACGCATTAGCACACCAAAACCTTACCAGAGGAAGACATACTGCTGACCTTAGGATAAAGAGAAACAATTGGACTAAGATTAAAGCAAAATATTCCTTACAGTGAATAGATTTTAATTTGCAAATAGGTTTTAAAAATAGAAATCTAACTTCCCCAACAAACAACAAGATAAAAAATAAGCATATCTAATGACTTTACTAAGTGGGAGTTCTATAAGTGATCTCAGCTGATCTAAGAACCTTCCACTATCATACTTCATTCTAATGACAACTATCCAGAACAGATTCTCCTTTAAAGTAGACATTCTAAAACATGACTACAAGTTCAGCTTTGAAATTGGATTAAAAAATAAAGCCATTGCTTAGAAACACATTTCAGCTAAAAACTAAGCATTTGATTTTAAACATTCTTCATCAGAAAGGGGGAAAATCTACCTGAAACAGATTGTCTCAGAAGAAAAAAAAAAACAAAAACCAAAAAACAAGCACAAATGTTTTTTTACCATATTCTTATTTTTTTCTAAGTGATTTATTTCTGATGAAATACACAAGCTCAGAGGTTATGACCTAGCAGCCTTGCACTACCTGAAAGAGACTTACAAGAAAGCTGGAGAGGGACTTTGTACGACGGCATGTAGTGATAGGACAAGGGGTAATGGCTTTAAACTGAAAGCGGGGAGATTTCGATTAGATATAAGGAAGAAATTCTTTACTCTGAGGGTGGTGAGGCCCTGGCCCAGGTTGCCCAGAGAAGCTGTGGCTGCCCCCTCCCTGGCAGTGTTCAAGGCTTTGAGCAACCTGGGTTGGTGGAAAGTGTCCCTGCCCATGGCAGGGGGGTGGGAGCTTGATGATCTGTAAGGTCCCTTCCAACTCAAACCATTATATGATTCTATGACCTGTCCCACTGAAAACTTCTGTGTCTTAGATAACTGCACTGCCTAGCAAATACAACAATACTCATCTCTTTGTCCTTTGTTGTATCAATCCACAAGTAAAATATCAACAACGTTATTATATAATGATGGTATAAGCAAACCATGTTTATAGTTGGGGGAAAAAAAGAAAATTAAGAGAAGCAATCAGGCACACAAGCTCTTTCGATTGCAAAGAAAAGCTAAATGCAGATTGACTGTTACGAGTTGCTAGTCTAGGTCAAGTGGCTATACATTGGTCAGTGTCAGTGGAGCAGAGGACAGTGGTCACAGATGAGGCCGCTGCAGACATTAGTCCTTCTGGGGGGCACAGGAGACAGGGACAATCACTTTTCCTAGCGTCTAGTTTACAAAGAGGCTAGCTGGGGCAGAATTTGAGGAAAAGCATAGGTGCCCTATCTTTGCTTGAGCCCAGTGAAGAGACAAGGACTTACATCCCAGACTCGTCTTCTGGAGGTATTTCAATGTCTCCAGTCCACTTCTTCCTGTCTTTCTCAGGAATCCTTTGTATCATTTTGTAAATGGCAAAAAGAGGCAGATCTAAAATACAAGCAACATCAAACAAAAACTGACTCCTTGGAGCATTTGTCTTTCAAGCCCCTAGCTGCAGAGAGAGGTGAAAAGGACTGGAAAGCATCAGAAAGAGCAGCTCCTACTCCTGGAATAGAACCACATTTTTCAGGTCCTCACGACAACGCTACGCTTTTCCAAGTCTCTCCCTCTCACTGTGCAAAATGGGAAACAGCCTTTTGGTGTGTGGGGCCCAATGCTCAGATGCAGCTGGCAGAAGGGAGGTGTCCTGGTATTTGTCAGGGTAGCTATCCAGGTCTTGCCCCACACGGCAGAAATCAGGGAATATACTACGCGACTCTTCTTCTCTGATCCTTGAAAGAAAGGTCACTGGAAATGAAACACAGAAGTCAGCTATGCCATCTCTAGCTCTACCACAGGTTCCTCTACATGTTTTCCATGGCATGGAAAGTGGGTCTTTGCACAGCAGAGGCTGTAGCATACTATACTGCAAGTTTTAAAAGCCTCATTTACTGCAAAAATGACTATCAGTTACGAAGTGAACTAAAGTAATAGGTACATTTTGCAAGGTTGCAGTAAGAATAACATCTTCTGGTCTCAACCTCAGGACAAAGAGGTATGCCATCAGTCACGATTATGGGTAAAAAATCATTATTCATTAAATTAAATGGTCTGGAAAACAAAGCAAGCTTGGCTATTTGCAGCAAATGTCTAGGGAGGCTCACTCTTTCCTCGAGTTGCTCAGGCTTTCAATGTCCTTGATCCATTTGCTCTGTGTCAGCCCATGCCACCCGGACATAAATCTCTTCTAGCTTCTACTCCTTACGCTGTCTTTTAATAACTTATAAGACTCTGCAGAAAGGCACAACTTATTTATATATCTGCAAACGGTGCAGGATCTATTTTTTAAACATGCCTTTGGTAGTACACATCAACTCCTCCTCAAGGTAGTTTCCTGCACAATGCAGGGCTCAGTAGCTGCATTACAAACGATCCGGTGCCTGCCAGACGACCAGAGATGTACAGCTCCAGCAAGAAAGACCTCCTCAAGCGTTTTCTTCTGATAGGTGTGATGCTTCACATGCACAAAAGCACATCGACTGTGCTCTTAAATGTGTTTCTCTCGGGCAACAATGATCCTGATAATCTACATGCAAAACAGCAGTCACAGTCCCTTTACTACCTCCAGAGATGTGAACGCTAAACTAAGAGAGCATCAGTGTTGTATCTCTGTCCTCTCTGCCTTTATTTCTTAATCAAGCTAAATAATGTTTAAGCAAATACTCATTTCTGCTAGTCTTCACTTACCAGCTGGTCCCCTCCAGCCACCTAACACAGATATGTTTATTCCCTTGGGCTCACTCAAGTTTGAAAACATACCAAAGAAATGGTGCCCAGAACCAAACTGAGTATACACTCAGTTCAATTCCATCATGGCATCAATTGCCTTTTCCCCAGGATGGGCTGATAACGCATGAACAGTCACATTTTTCCCCCATCAGTATACACCATTGAAAATTCGTGTCTACAGTATTTATCCTACTCTCAGACCATCCTCAGCACTGCTGTGTCTCAGGCTTTTCCTCTTTCTACCAAATATCTGTGTTGAAAATCACTTTTCTGAAGCTGTTTCAAGTAAAACTCTCACAAGTGTGGATGTAACCTAGCACTTCTCAAAATTCAGGTTTTTTTTATACCCACATTTCTAAATGTTTTTCGTCCTTTTGTGTTACTTCATTGTCCCTGCTGATGTTCTGTAGAATTAGTGTTACACATTATTCGCTCCAATGATTCTCCTCCCCATTTAATCAGAGATGCTGTGCTAATTGTAGTTTGATAAAGATAACATTCCTTTTAAGTCAAGATTTCCCATGCCCTAATAACATGTCAACCAGAGAACAACTACAGCACTTTTACAGACAGTGCTCTTTTAAAATCTTGTATGTTACAGCATTAAGTGAAGGTGAAGGATCTAGAGCACCAGTCTCAAGAGGAGCGACTGAGGGAGCTGGGGTTGTTCAGTCTGGAGAAGAGGAGGCTGAGGTGGGGACCTTATCACTCTCTACAACTACCTGAAAGGAGGGTGTGGTGAGGCGGGTTTGGTCTCTTCTTCCAAGTAATTAGCAATACGACAAGAGGCAATGGCCTCAAGTTGTGTCAGAGGAGGTTTAGATTGGATATTAGGAAAAATGTCTTCACTGCAAGAGTGGTCAGGCATTGGACCAGGCTCCTCAGGGCAGCGCTGGAGTCCCCATCCCTGGAGGGGTTCAAAAATCGTGTAGATGTGGCACTTTGGGACATGGTTTAGCAGGCATGGTGGTGTTGGGGTGATGGTTGGACTTCATGATCTTAGAGGTCTGTTCCAACCTTAATGATTCTACGATTCTAAGTGTTTTCTGTTACTTAATGAGGAGATCACCTTCACAGGTACCAATGACAGTAATAAAACTTTAAAAAACCAAGAAACCACCAAACAAACAAACCAAGCACACTACAAATTAAAGCAAAGCCCAGTTTGGCACCACAGAACTACATCCTCCACATCCTCTTGATCTATTCATAATAAAAATATGTTATGAAAAATAAACAATTCCTTTACACTGTTTGCAAGTAGATGATTTCATCAGTTTTAAACTTAATTATACAAATTCTACACAGTAGTTTGTGTTGGCATCTGATAAATATTCAATTAAGCAATGATATTAAAACCTGAAATTACTTGTAAAGAAAAGCACTGCTGGGAAAGCATAATGGTACCAACGCTCCTATGCGGCAAAGAAGCAATTTAGAATCCAGCATTTGACATGCAGGTCAGACCTCCTGGTTGCGTTAATAGCACAGATGCGTTGAGACTAAAGATTAAAAACAACATCCTCAAGTCAGAGGCAGTTTCTGAAGAAAAGCCATAAGACAGGAGCTGGAAGACTCCAATAGAAGAGTGGCCATAATACACAAGATCCACTGGGATCAAGAGAGCAAGTACGTATGTGCTGTTCTGAAAATGGACAGATTTAGGCACATATCTAACTGCTTCACAAGAAAACTGCTCTATGTATATAGCATAACTTTGCCTGCAGAAAAAAAAGACAGACAAAAAAGATCCAGTAGGTGCTAAGTTTTGAGAAATTAAAGGAAACAAAGAAGACAGAACTAAGGTGAGTTTCAGAGGAAAAAGAAGGAAAGCAATAGATAGGAACTTCCAGGTAAAAGTCTAAATGAAAGTTTACTGTGTTTGTGTTTCAGTAATTCAATATGCATCTAAAAAGTCCATTAGAATTAGAGATGATCCTGTCTTTCCCTGCTAATTCAACAGAGACCTTCCATCTTAGGTCCCCCACGCACGTAATGAAAATCAGCTTACACATGCTTTATATAAGACAAAAGCATACAGAGGCAGACAAACAAAAGGCGCTAGGAAAAAGATAAAATACAGCAACAGAGCAGAAATATTAAAAAATAAAAAGGAACAAAACCCATGTCAAACACATACAGTCAATTTACTGTGGTAACCACGGGAACAAAAGGCAAAAGAATTTAGTGACAAACTATAGCAGTTAACTAGATACACTGTGGATTGAGAACTGGCTGAATGGCAGAACTCAGAGGGTTGTCATCAGCGGCGCTGAGTCTAGTTGGAGGCTGGTAACTAATGGTGTCCCTCAGGGGTCAGTACTGGGCCCAGTCTTGTTTAACTTCTTCATCAACGACCTGGATGAAGAGTTAGAATGTACCCTCAGCAAGTTTGCTGATGACACCAAATT
>Ga0065711_1004180_pt1 | contig 24699 bp, 13 predicted proteins | sample Hoacrofraction12_FD_59098 | JGI IMG/M metagenome (GOLD analysis project Ga0065711, IMG submission 59098) | Hoatzin crop microbial communities from Cojedes, Venezuela - Epithelial fraction 12 v2 (version 2) | ecosystem: Host-associated > Birds > Digestive system > Esophagus > Crop | place...
GGAAAGCTGGGCAGAGAGGAACCTGATGAGGTTCAACAAGGGCAAGGGCAGGGTCCTGCACCTGGGGAGGAACAACCCCATGCACCAGTACAGGCTTGGGGCGGACCTGCTGGAGAGCAGCTCTGTGGAGAGGGATCTGGGTGTGCTGGTGGACGACAGGTTAACCATGAGCCAGCAGTGTGCCCTGGCTCTCAAGAAAGCTAATGGGATCCTGGGGTGCATTAAGAGGAGTGTGGCCAGCAGGTCGAGGGAGGTTCTCCTTCCCCTCTACACTGCCCTGGTGAGGCCTCAGCTGGAGTACTCTGTCCAGTTCTGGGCTCCCCAGCTCAAGAAAGATGAAGAGCTACTGGAGAAAGTCCAGCAGAGGGCTACAAGGATGATGAGGGGACTGGAGCATCTCTCCTATGAGGAGAGGCTGAGGGAGCTGTGCTTGTTCAGCTGCGAGGGACCTAATATCTGCTTATAAATATCTTAGGGGTGGGTGTCAGCAGGATGGGGCCAAACTCTTTTCAGTGGTGCCCAGCAATGGGACAAGGGGCAATGGGCACAAACTGAGGCACAGGAAGTTCCATCTGAACATGAGGAAGAACTTCTTCCCTCTGAGAGTGACAGAGCACTGGAACAGGCTGCCCAGGGAGGTTGTGGAGTCTCCTTCTCTGGAGATATTCAAGATCCGCCTGGACAACGTCCTCTGCAGCCTGCTGTAGGTGACCCTGCTTTGGCAGGAGGGTTGGACTAGATGACCCACAGAGGTCCCTTCCAACCCCTACCATTCTGTGATTCTGTGATTCACAGGTTTAACCTACTGGGCTCATACTTTTGCAACATAAAAAGAGCATCTGCAGAATAACCCAAGAGAAGTCCTTTAAGGTCTATGGCTGGCTGTGACAGCTATGTTTGCTGTACACAAAGCAAGTTTACAAAAAAAAAGGGGTGGGGCAGGTGGGCAGAAAAATCTCAGCCAAAAATGCTTGCCCAGTGGCACATGGCTACTGCAGATGAATTCTGAGGTGAGCAACTGCACACTAGCACTCAGGAACGTGAAACCTATTGGAACACTACAATTTACCAAGAAACCAAAGCAATTCTTATCCAAGGAACTGTAAGTCTACTGCTGGCATTGCTGGTTTTGGCTCTTTGCCCTGAGGTTAGCTTTGGCCTGACGTGGCAGCCCCACCATAAGTTGCCTGGGTGATACATATAATGACAGAAAGTTTTGGAAACTCTGCCCTGGGGAACCCAGTCCTATTGAACAGTGAGGAATGAGGTTTAAAGAGGCTAAATAACTAGAAAGGCAATTTTAGCACTTTGCAAGATCAAACTTTGTTTATTTTAGTTGAATTCTGGTTGGGGTAGACAGTCACCTTTTAGCATTACTGGTGTGCTACAAAGAGGAAGCATTTTGTGGCATTATAAATTCCAACTTTTCTTCAAAAGAAATCTAAATAGCATCTCAGATGATATGCTTTGTTGTTTTCACAACAAAAATGTTGCTTACTTCTGACATTTCAACCTTTTAAGTGTAATTTATTCAGCTGTAATTTTTACTAAGTTATTAAGTGCAGACCAAAGTTATTAAATAATTAATTTTTCTTTTAGAATGACAAATGGTATTGAGTGATGAGTGGTTGGATGAGCAAGGTCTGAGCTGCAGGCTTTTCCATTAAAGGTAACAGACAAATGAAGACACAAGTGAAAGGAGCGTCCAATGTCAAGCACATTTTGTGAAGACTAAAGGAGATGAGTGTTTCTAAAAGGAAAACAAGAAAAGAATGGCTAGGAACAAAGAAAAAAGATACATTGTGAGTACAGTCTCTCCTCTAAGACCATTGTGCACAACATTTTACTCTAAGCTTGCTTTTCACAAGCACATTGCTGAGTAATCTTTTATGATCTAATGAAAGAAGTCCATACCTTTCCTGATCCCTCCATCAGTAGCACACGTGTAATCACCTGTTGTCAGTAGGAAACATGTTCCCCCTCTTCTGTTTTTGTCTCTGGTACTAGAGCGTCTGATGGGAGGGAGCCTTTCACCAGGTGAGAGTGGCTGCTCACTTCCTGCACTGTCTTCACCTGATAACACTGGTTAAAGCACCATGCCCATTTACAGACAATAATGAATGAGGAAATGAGACATCACAAAGAGCTTATGCTGAATGCCGGATATTCCCATCACTCAAAAATAGTTATAAGGTAAATCATTAGAAGAAAACAAGATTGCAGTTCACCGTTAATCAGTACAAAATGGCAAAAAGTTTATTTTTTATTCAAGAACAAATGATTTTTTGACTTTCCTGTTCTTTTTTTAAAGCTCATACAGAGTTCTACTAAACTAACATGAAATAAGAAATAAACAAATCAAGGCTGAGTTAGTTGCCTATTATGGACTGTAACTTCTTGGAGTACAGTCAGCCTTGGATATTTCAAGCAAGTATTTACTCTTTTGGCTATCCTTTTTGCTAAACAAGAGGTTGTGTTAGACTTTTTTGCTTAGAATATGTTGTTTAGCATATTTTAAAGACAACCCCTCCTCCAGAAGGGTTGAATTTTCAACATGTGGCACTAAAACCTCTTTAGTAACACACTTAGCTTTCATTTCTATACTTATCACACTTGCACTGCTGGTCATCATAAATACCCAACATTAAATGCTGTCTTTGGTCTGTGCAGTTTATTTTGTCAAACAACCAAACTCTTACATCTCCTGATTTGACACTCCCAAAGGATTAGCTTTTAAAATTATCTACTAGTTCAGATTCAGGCCCCACCTCAAGAAAAAAATCTCTGCTCAATACAGCACATAACAGGTAACAGCATGTTATTGACTTCGGCTTTACCTTTGCATTTAAGCCTGAGCATGTGTTTTTCTGAACAGGTAATGCAAATGGCTATGTTCAGCCTCGAAGTCTGGCCCAGAATCCCTGGTGACTCTAACAGCATTCCCTAGCAGAAATCGTTACAGTGCACCATGTGAGCGGTGGCACTACTGAAGAGAAAGTTAACTCTTCAAAATGGGTCCTTTTTGCATAACTCCTTTCTCTCTGACTTCAAGGATTATAACACCTTGTAAATAAAGCTGCAGACACAGAAAAGTGTCTCTTTGCTCTGATCACACTGAGCAGCCTCCATTCTGGCATACCTTTAGTAGGACCTGATGGCATGAAAAAGCTGTTATCATTAACACTTTAAAGACGTTGTCTGAAAGTGTGTATCAGTCAAAGCACTGTAAAACTAACTATATTCCACCCTCAGTGTGAGTCCTTTCAAGGGTTTCCATCCTCTTAAATATATTTAGGATGTTCAAAAAGCTGTGTTAACTTTGTGAACACTCATTCGGAGACTGAAACCAAGCTGCTTTGAACAGAAATGCTATTCAGTAACAAAGCAACAGACCAAAGACGGATATTTTTCATAGACCGATTTTCCAGACTCTTTAAAAAATAAATTTCAGTTACTGAATGACACCAGTCATGGGTGGTTTTGCTCTTATTATTCTTTAGCAGCTTTCCAACAGGAGTCTAATGACTGGTATGTGAGCTTTGTAATCAGATTATGCTTGGCTTCAGAATAAACACATTCAAGAAACAAACAAAAAAATCCTTGCTGCTAAAAAAGTTCTTTTCGTTATACTGAGAGATAAAATTCACTCTTTAATTTGAAGAGCTATGGAATATGGGGCAGTGGCTTGGAGGGGCAGAGGCTGTCATATGATATGCATCTTCACAGTGATTAGCACAGACTACTCCTTACCCATCATTTGGAACTCTTAACAAAATAAGGTAATATAAATCATAAAAATCAACACTCAACAATGATGTTGCTAGGAGCTGTCATTTTCATTTGTCTTGACAAACTTTACATCAGCTATGCTATTATTATTCAATTAATAGTAAATATCATGCAATGTCTCATCTAACACAGATGAAGGAGGTTCTTCTAGCCAGGGAAGCAGAACGCCAAATGGAAAGAAAGCTAGAAAGATAATTTCTTCTTATTTCCTTTGAGTGCTGGGCTTTTGATGTAAAGCACCTGCTCCTTTTAAATGACTGCTTCTTTGTAGGATCTTGCTTAACAGGCCACGATGTGGAACAGGCAAAGCTGACACAAGAGACAGACACTGAGGCAAAACACCATGGAGTCCAACAGGGTGGGACACGGTGGCTGCTCAAATAGTCACAGTCATGCAGAAAAACAAGAAACATCCATATGACGCAACAAACAACAGGCAAAAAAAAAGGTTGATATCATCAGCAGGAAAGCATTCTCAACAGAGCAAGCAAAACTGTATAGACCAGCTACATAGAGGTTTGGGAACATCGCTACACCTATCTCATCCTCTATGTGACTGACACACGCAAACACTGGAGGGGAGAAGGGTGGGACCTACATCTTCTCCTGGCAGAAAGACTGGCTGCTTTCTGACCCCTACCAAACACACTGGTCTATAAAGTGTTTTCAGAGAACATGCATTTTCAGTGGGATCCTACCTGATGATCTGTTGTGCTCCATCAGCTGGTTGTCCTTGCCCAGGCAGATGTCCCCCTGTGTGCTATTGCAGGCCATGTTCAAGTCTGTCTTGCAGAAGGTAGGTGAGCTGGCTTGAGGAGCAGGAGGGATGTGCTTCTTCCGCTTCCTCGGCAGTTTCTGCTTTGCCATGGCCAGGGAGTAGTACATCCCGAAATTGTTAACAATCACAGGCACGGGCATGGCTATGGTGAGCACCCCTGCCAGCGCGCACAGGGCTCCCACCAGCATGCCTGACCAAGTCCGTGGATACATATCTCCATATCCCAGGGTGGTCATGGTGACTACAGCCCACCAGAAGCCAATAGGGATATTTTTGAACTGTGTATGCTCACTTGCTGATGGGTCATTAGGCTGGGCTCCCACCCGCTCTGCGTAGTAGATCATGGTGGCAAATATCAAAACACCGAGTGCCAGGAATATTATCAGCAGCAAAAATTCATTGGTGCTGGCTCGCAGAGTGTGGCCCAGCACCCTGAGTCCCACAAAGTGGCGAGTGAGCTTGAAGATTCGCAGGATCCTCACAAACCTTACCACCCTGAGGAAACCAAGCACGTCCTTAGCAGCTTTGGAGGAGAGCCCGCTCAGGCCCACTTCTAGATAAAAGGGCAGGATGGCCACAAAGTCAATGATATTCAAGAGGTTTTTGATGAACTCAAGTTTGTTGGGGGAAAAAACAACACGTACTAAAAATTCAAATGTAAACCACACCACGCAGACTCCTTCCACGTATGTCAGGGCAGGATCTGTCTCAATCTCATACTGTAGCACAGCTTCTGTCCCGTTGATGACCTGTTCAGTTTTGTTTATAATAGTATTGAAAGCCTCATGTGTTTCCAGGCAAAAGGTTGTGATTGAAACTAGGATGAAGAATAAAGAGGCAAAGGCAATGAACTGAAAAAGAAAAGTGGGAAAAAGGGACATCAGAACCTTCACATTAATACTAACAATGTCAGTGACCGTTATAAATCTTTTACTGATTCGTCCCCAAATGATTCACAAGTTTGTATGCATAAAACTTTGCATCTAAGCCAGAGAACAGCAGACAGCTCTCACACATTGTCCAGGAGTCTGGGAGTAGGAAAAGTCTTAGTGATGGACACCATGACAGGTTGCATCTCATTCAGAAAGTGGAAACAAATTCTTTAATCAGTGCTAAATCATCTGAATTCCATTTGGTTGTCAAAGTACCTTACTAACAGCCCCTACACATCAACCACAACAAGAATAACGGCTGTCTACCTCTCACATAGCAGAAAACAGGGCTGACCCTAATGGTCTTGAGATCATGGTTCAGAAATTCACACCTGGCCTGAAGGGCACCTCCGAGGGTCCTGGGAACAGATCCAAACACCGTGTTTCCTTTGGATTTTCAACGATTCACAAGCACAGGACAGAAAATGCCTTCCATGTTACAGGTAGAGTTGGTTGCACAGCCTGCTATGCTCACAGTCATCCATCACTCATACTCTTAGACAGCACTAATAGTAAACCTAGCAGAATCTCTCTCATTGAGGTGGCAGAGCTTTGCCAGTGTGTTAGGATCCACAATCCTGCTATCAAAGTTACAAACCCAGGACAATTAGAACAAAGAGGGAAATACAAATTCAGTTCTAGTAGAGCACATGAATAGATAAAACACAGCTATATAACCTGGAGACAGCCATCACAGGGGATTACTAAGGACTTAAAAAACATTTACTGCCTGATCTTCAACTCAGTCATCGCAGTCAAGCGTTGAAGAGGACACCCAGGACAGGATCTTAGAAAAATTAACACTGAGCCAAACAGCTGGAAGGGGAGATAAACTTTCTTACACTCAGTAAAACATGTCAAATGAAAAGATATTTTGAGGGCAGTTGTTGCTTTGCTACAATGGCTAACTTCTTTTAAGTGACAGTACATTACCACCATGCTAGCACTCGAACAGCAATGCCGTGGTACATGAACAATGTGTCCAATGCCTCCCTAAGCCAGGGTTTATGAAATGTTATCAATGTGTTTGCTATTCTGGATTTTCATCTTAACAGACATTTTATAGTCAGTATTATCTCAGAAAAAACTTTCTGAAGACTTAAAGAGTTTCAAAGGTGTTAGGGGCCCAAAGGGATAAAAAGATGCCTGAAGAGGTTTTTGAAAATACCTAGTGCCTATGTGCTTCCTTACATATCTAACAGCTTGAAATTCTACAATTGCATGATACAACAAAGAAACACTTTTCTTTCAAAATGGCAGCAAATTACTACCTGTTTTGGCTTTGGATTTTTATAATTTTAAACTGTCACTTGCTAGTGAAACTAAAATGTATGATAGAGATCTCAGAGCTTGAGGCAGGCTCTTCATCCTTTTTCATACTATTTGTTTTAGTAAACAAACTTTACGTATTTTATGTTTCCCTCAATCTTCCTTACAAATCACTCAGGGAATCTCTTTTTTAACATTAATCCCCAACCTGAAACCGAGTACCTTAAAAAAGACCAGCAAGAAGCAAACAATTTCATAACCTTTACAATCAGCCTACTGGAAAAGGCAGCTTTGAGTCCGGGTGCCAGTGGTACAGGCAAGACAAAATGTGGCAGCAAGATGCTGGTATGTTACCACACCAAAATCTTGAATCTCATTGAAAAAATCTAGTTAGAAGGGAGACGGAACAGCAGCCATAACCAAAGCCTCCATTCTGTCATCTTAATCCAGGCTGCAACATTACCACAAAACTGATCTTGAGTACTTTGGGTATCAATCACCAAATTTCATATTAGCACACAGATTTAGTATTGCATGCCACAGGAGTTCATTTGGGCTGGTACAATACTGAATGCTTGCATTTTTCTAACACAGAACATCAATTAGACAACAGAATGTTGTCTCTACAACCGGTAGAGAATTGCTTTTATTCTGAGAAACAGTTCTGAATTCGCAATGCAAGCCTGGCAAATTTATTGCATTCAGACTCACAAGATATATATATCTATCAAAAAACCCCCATATATCTACCTGTATCAGAGATTTGCAGCTTGTTTATGGCTTCCTTTCCTTAATCAATGAAGTAAAGTTATTGCACCAAGTCCCTCAACTATAAACGCTCTAAATCTGTTAACTTTCAGAAAGAACTGACTCAGGGACTGAACTGAACACTCATCATCCAGTCTGAACTTCTAGTCACAAGCTAAGCAAACAATCTTACACTGTCTGGCTGATTTTCACCGAACAGGATTTTCTGCCTTTGCCTTAACTACAAAATTTCTGCATGTTCATAGCTCGTCTATTCCTGGCACCTGACACCAACACACACAAAAAAGCCTCAGTCTTGTGTAAGACAACTAGAGTCAGCAAATACAACCAGATTTATAGAACCTAAGCAAGTGAATTAATTTCAGCAGACCTTTGCAAACCTTTCCATAACATGGACAGACAATTTATTAGACTCGAAGCCACCAGTGGGCTAAGAATGACCCTTGGAACGCCCCTAGAGCATCCTCCAGCATCTTTCTACACAGCGAAGGAAGGAAAAAGCAAACAAATCTGTGGAGGTTGAGGATCACCGAAGCTAAGTCAGCACTGTAGTTTGCCATCAGAGTGGGAACTTTTAATAGATAAAATACTGGGCAACGTCTTTAACAGCAACCCTTTGGCAATTTCAGGCAACTATGAACATTTTTTTTTCCAAAAAGAACACAAAATTACATTCAACCTAGCCAAACTAAAATTTACCAACAACTCAGATACAATAAGGATTAAATATGCATTCAACAATACACTGAACCTAGTAGTATGCAAGTAATTAGCACCTGTTTCTGGGCTGTATTTCAGAAAGAGAGTCCATTCTGGTTCAGATCCCATCTAAAAAAATGCCAGATACCAAGGGATTAACTACAGGTAGAACTGCCTGCTGAGTTATTTATTACTGTTTTGCTCAACACTGACATTGTGAAAGGCCACAGTGCATTTGGCACTCAGCACTTGGCAAAGCAGCTTGAAATTTTTAACTGTGCACCTACATTCAATGGTGCTTTATTATCCCTGAAAGAAAATTATATTCAGTCATTTCCAAAATCCGCTGAGTAACCTACTCTGTTATTCTAAAGGCAATCATCTTTCAGAGGTAAGAACAAACAAAGGCAAGAAAAAACAATTTGGTGACAGATTTCTTGATAATCCCACAATTTCCATTCACAGCAATGTAAAACAACGAGATGTACACCTTTCGCCATGCACACAATAGCATTTACATCACTGATTTTGAGCAAAGACACTCCTTCCTTTTATCTTTTGTTGTGTTTTGTTTTAAACTGTAAATTATTTGGATCAGGACATTCTGGACAGGACTTGCATAGCACCTAGCACAATGAAACCTCATACATAAGAATACATAAAATGTTACTGCAATAGTCAGACGGTTCAGAGAAAACTCAAGAAGAAAATGCAATGGCCAACTCAAGAAGGAATATTTTATCAGTCAAAGAAAAATGCTTAGGGATTTACTTTCCTTAATATTATCTTACATAATACTAGGTAACATGTCGAAAAGACTCTAGCATGTTTTTCACAAACATTTGTAATGACAGAAATGAAATTGTCATGTGCTGTCCTCACTTTATGCTATCCTTCTGCTTCATCCTAATTCCATCTTCTCTCAGTTCAAAGGTAATGAGCCTCTAAAAACATATTCTTTTTTGCTCATTTGTGCAAACACCACATTTCAGACAAAGTTCGGAAAGATCCAAATTCCCAGATTCTCTTACAGATGGGACCAACCAAATTCTCTTCCTAGGTCCTGCTAATGATCACAATAATTGGGGTACCACATACAACTATTGGGGTTCTTTTTCACAAAGCATACAAATCTGCAAGGAGTTCACCTGATCATCATTTCAGAAGGGTCATAGGAAGAGACAGGTTTTTTTGAATCATTAGCAGTCTTTCACTGTGAGAAGTTCTGAAAACTTCAGTTTTGACTAGCTGCAAGACAAATCCAGACTTTATATACAGCAAAACAGCTTCACCGACCCCCCTTTTTAAATCAAAGATTGTGGCCCAAGCACAAGACTTGAAACTCTTTGGAAAAAAAAAAATAAATAAAAAAAATTCAAATAAGATCCAAATAATGAGGATTCTTTTCTAATTTCTTAGAAGTTTTTAAAAAATAGTTGTTTCTTGGTTGTTTTGATGGATGAGATAAAATTATATTTCTTCATTTAGGTTTTCTTTTTTTCTCCTGATGTACACTTTTCTAAGTGACAGAATGGTTGTACAGACACTCCAGGGCCACCAAACCAGCCTTTTTCAAAACTGAAATGAATACAAATTGAATTAATAAAAAGTTCTCAAATTTTTGCCAGAAGATAGCAGTTAAAAGTTACAAAAATGTTCAGTATGTAATACACAGCATGCAGAACGTTCCTCATTAAGTAGTTAAAGCTCTCAGTAGGCTGCGGATTTCCTCTGCTCCCAGTGTGCACCCAACTTTGTTCATGTGTGTTGGCATCACATTTCAGATGACGCTGATACAGATTCCAGCTCCCAGCTTCTCTAGTTGATGGGATCACCAGCCAAGCTCTGCTGCCGAGTCCTACTAATGTTCACAGGATTAACCTTCTCCAACTTGATTCTTAATGAAGCACATAAATCTAAAGCAGTTGTCAGATGCCTGCAGATAACTTGTTGGAAGCAGAAAACTTCATGATTCCTATTTTGAATTAATTGTTCCTTGGGAAACTGAGTTGCTCAGCATTTAATGCAATTTTAAAAATGACAACAAATTCTAGGACTGCAATTGTAGGAATTTCTGCGCAGTCAATGCCATGTTCTACCTCGCACATAGGTCCTAAAATGCCTTGAAGAAATTAAGGTCACTTTTAAAATTGTGGCTGAAAATGACCTGAAAACAATCTCGTAGGTCGTGTCTGGATTTCACAGTAGGAAAAGGCACCTGGTCAGAGGATGCTGTGGCTCGCACCTAGCCTGCCTGCCCAAGTTTCCTTTCCAATGCAAACCCAGGCAGGGGACTGGTTGCATAATTTGACATTGTCCTGTGATGGAGCCAGGACCTGACTTCCATCATTCTAAGGTTTTTCAGCTTAGACACAGCCCAAATAAAACACCAACAGAGCTAGATATTCATCCTCACGCTCAGATGTGTTATTCATGTTCACAAAATCACTCATACTACTCCATATTCATGATAGGCTTTACCTGTCCATCCCACACCCTTAAAACAGGCTATTTCTACACATCATTTAGTATTCCAAGATGGACAGGTCATAGTTAGTGAAGAGGTTAATGCACTGTTAATGCACAGTAATCACAGTCACCCTTAGTTCATGCTTCATAGTTAAGTTTTGAATAAAACCTCTCACATCAGTTCAGTATTTTCCCAGAAAGAGTCTGCATCCTGTTTGGATACAACTTGTTCTGGGGTTGGATCTCAATATCTACTCCTTCAGCACCCCTCATTGTGTAATGTATATTTTCTAACATGAGTATTCAATCGCAGCTTTAAGGTTTGGTTAGTTCATTTGAGTTTCATTCAAGGACTTAGAAGGCTTGCCCTTGACACACTTGACTACAGAAAAAGAAAACTACTGAATATTTAATAAGCCCTTGGAAATCCAACATTTAATATACTCTAGCGAGGGTATAGAATTGCCTTTAAAGAAAAAAGGTGACAATGTTGCTTTAAATAAATATCTTCACAGGCACATTATGAAACTTGATACATGCATGTTGCTGGCATTTAGAAGAATATAAAAACCAACAATAATCCTCCCCATCACACTTAGACTAAAAATACAACTATAGGGAGATGGGCACAGGAAAGAGACTGTGTTTTATTTCTTAAATGAGCTTTGACAGCTTGCCTGCCATTGAAACCACAATCCTGTTTTCACCACAAAAGATAAGAGTTTACTGAATGACTCTTAACTTTTCCTGAACAAAACAAGAGTGGGGGAGTTTCCAGAGTCATGAGTTCTTTGCTTTCCCACCAAAGCATTAGTGCTGAACGGAACCCTCAAAACAGAGTAACTTTTCTGTTGGATAACAAAATACTTAAAAGGGAAACAGTATGTTTTTTCCTTAATATCATATTCATTTTGAAAAATCAAAAACAAATTTCCATATTTTAGACATTAACGAATTATTTCCAGTGATGTCTGTTCACATGTGTTAGTTTAGGCTTCATCTTCTAATAGTTCAGAATATGACACAAATTATTTGAAAAAATAACTGATTCAGTTTCTTCTTCCTCCTAACCCCCTGACCACAACTAAGCTAATCTACGCATTAAATGCATCCAATCTCATTGACTGCAAAAATTTACACATATATACATCACAAAATATTTTTAAAATGTTTACAAATTCTACAACATTTACAAAGTATTTTACAATTTTTCTTCATGTGTACTCTAAGACTCATTGATCAACACCATTTCTCAGAATAAGACAGTTATAAGTGCTTATACCAAAATTAAATATTGCCATCATAAATATTATAATCCGATATTTACTTTTTTTTCTCTCAAAGTTCAGGCAAGAAAAGTCTTTGTTCCTGTAAATCTTCCATTCATTTGTCCTGTACTATTCTCCACAAGCCTTTTTTATTCTTCTAGGAATTCAAATCCCCAGTTATTTTGTGGACTCCCTCTAGTTCTGTGGGAATGAGACTCAGCCAAACAGGGAACAAAGCCAGGTCACGCACTGTTTCCAATCAGTCACAACTAACTTGCAATGCTGATCTTTTAATCTAGTTTTATAGCTACTTAGTCATATAAAACCAAAGTCTTAAAAAAAAAGTCCCATAAAAATTCCAATAAATTTGAGGGATTTGAGTGTTCAGTGAAACTATAACTCGACTATGGACGTTATTTAAGCAGAAAAAGAAACTGTATTTGCAAAGTATACGGCATGCTTCACTCTAATGAGCAGCAACTAACATTGGAATGAAATCACAGAATTAGATACCACTTCCAGCTTTAAAGAGAGCTGTCTCCAGATTTAGATTTGACAGATTGTCCTCATTTCTGGTTTTAACATGATAGATTGTTTTTCCCTTTGTTTAATTTCATCTGGCTATCAGGAGACTGCTAAAATCATAATGTGATTTCAGAATGAGCTCTTGTGACAACCTTACTTCTCTGTATGGTTTCTTGTTCTGGGGTGTGAAGTTAAATATTGACTTTCATTTTACACAAATCCACATATCTCACCAAACAGATCATCAGTCTCTTCAGGACTCTGTTCCTCAAAGTTGCTATTCTTCCTCAGCTATAAGATCCCCTTGGAAAATTACCAAGAAAAACAAAAGGGAAGTCACATATGTTTTCATGGTGTGACGCAGTTTCAGTGCACTTCATCTGGGTATACTGAATAAGAAACCAAATACCATCAGTAGCTACTAACCACACTGCTGGTATTTCAAATATAAACTCAAGGCAAATACACTATCAGTTTGCTTCAAAATTCTTAAATCACAATCTCTCACATTATCACTCTCCAGAGATCACGGAATGGATAGAGACACAGCATTTTAAATTAAATATATATATATAAATGAAATATCAGGCATTAAAAAAGACAAGTATAATGTCTCTCAAAATCTGTAACTCATCCTCCTTTTGAGGGACAAGGTGCAATGTCAGCATTAAACTCTTTTTAAAATGTCTACATAAAGATTTTACAGCCCAACCTTAGCATCCTAACTGAAAAACTCTATCCATTATAATTTCTCAAACATCAAGCCACAGTTGGTAGAGTTCTGGCCAATATTTGTTATTATCCTGTGAAAGAGAAGTCTCCTGTTTTCAAATCCCCAGTACAGTTCCTCCTTATTTGTACTCTCTCCTGCTAACATTATTTTGCATTCAGTTTAACGGTGCTACAATTCTATGTATAATCATATTTGAATGAAAAAAATCTATATATCAATACACCGTTACTGATATACTGTTTAAGAATAGCCTATAAATAATACACTATGCATAGATTTACAGTGCAGGAGTATTTACAGCTCAGACTGGCTACCATCTGTATGTAGTAGTGGGAACACAAATGTTCTCTTGCTTGCTCATTCTTTTCCAATTTGTTACAGTTTTACAAAGCAGTTGTCTTTCATTACCAGCTGGAGCACAAACAAAAAGGTTATGAATGCCTCTTTTCATATTCAGAAATCAGGTCCACAATTAAGTCGCTCTAACTCAGCTGTCAGGTAAATCGGCAGTCTGACACCCGTTCAACCCAGATACACATCTGACTCAACAAATCTTAGGTACATCTGCATTTTAAAGCAGATCATAAAGAAAACCAGAGTTACAAATTATGCTGTATTTTAACTGCATTTAAGTGACATATATCTTCCCAAAGCATTCAGAACTGATTTACAATCCTACTCTGATATAGACACGTTCTGCTGGTCAGCATGGAAAAACTGCCTCTGCCGAGCAACTGCGAAGAAGATGTGACAGTGCGTTTCACTTCCCCGGGACAGGACTGATCTGCTGCCCTTGTACTGCATCCCTTGCTGCCTTATGGACAAGAAAATGACTAATTTCCTAAATCACCAACACGGTTTCCCACTTAGGAAATCAAAATCCTCTGACTTTCTTGTCCCATTGAGCGGCTAACTCAAATGTCACATCAACACACCACACACATCCCACTGCTCGTTTTCCACGCCTGAAGACTCAGCAGAAATGCCTGAAAAGCAATTATGCTGCCTCCAGAAACTTCCTTTTCCCATCCACTTGAATTTATCAAGCTTTCTGAGTTGTGACTATCCCAGCAATGTTTTAGGTTTTACAGCCAGCTGTGCTGATTCTTTTAACTAGATTTGGCATTTATATTCCAGCAATCATTTTTCAAAAAGGCATGAGGAAGGCTCACTTTGACCTTGCTTTGTCGAAAAGGTCTGCATGGTTACTTGGCCTGATAAGCAAATCACTGCCACTCATTCATTAAACATTGCTGCAAATCTAAGCACTGAGACAGGCAAAATATTTCTAGTGGCTGCAAAAATGCAATGGGTGTTCTTCCTGGAGTGAAGGTAAGAGTGAGAAAAAGAGGAATTCTCGGTCTATATTCTGGGTCTGGTATCAGACATTTAGAGGCTTCTTGTTACTACAAGAGCATCTTCCAAAAAGAAGTTAAAATCCTCTGGAGGGCTGAAGAAGGCAGATTTTGAAGGACTAATTTTTGCCATTCCCCGATTTACATGCTGAGTTGAATTAGCCTCTCTGTACGCTTTGTTTCCCTTCCCTAGACTACCCGCTGTTCACACCATTACAGCAGAGATTAGGCCCAGGGACCTGGCAACTTGAAATATTAGACAGGTAGTATCTTTCTTTCTGCACTTGATTTATCATGAAAAGGTTTCATTTGGCTCAATGGGTCAAAACTGGAAAAAAAATCTTCAGTATAATACTATTTATTATTAATAGACTTTCATACCCATGGAGACAAATAGAGAAAAGAGAGAAATTCTTAAGAAGACAAATTTGTGAAAATTCTATTATACTGCAGATTGCCTAGCACATAAATCTCATGTCCATTAAAATTATAGAAACATTTGCAGCCCTATCATCTCTGTCTCACTTAAGCACTCAGGCTCATTTATGTCTACTTTTTCTCTCATTCAAATCAAGTCTGATGGCCTCATTCAGAATTACACTTGGGCAAATTTAGAAAACTTTAAGATTTTGAGGTTTGAAATCCACTAAGATTTGTAATAGAGCCCATCTTAGTTTTCACCAGAGAAGCCTTATAAGCAAACCATATTACCTTTTTTTGCCATCCCAAATCTAATCAAAACATACTGGAATTATTTGCAAGTTTTCCAGGCCTGTGTCTTTCCTGTACAACATAATAAGACTTCTACTGCAAGTGCTGGAACAGAAATTATCAAACTACTTCTTAAAAATTGAAGGGATGGATCTATCTCCAAGATAGTCAGAAGTGGATGCAGAGCCTTCAAACAGCTGATTAGCAGGTCTCTTTTGACTGGAAGCTATTTCTTCCTTATACTAATTAAGCAGCATCGGTTTAATTCTTCATGCCTACACCACAGTAATACAATATAGTTGATATTAACTGGTACCCTTGTTTCACGGTTGCAAATTAGTTACAGGAAAGCATAAACGCAACGAGTAGGCTACCTAGACTATGGCATTGCCTAAATCTTAGTTGGTTGCTATGGTAGACTTCATGATGAGCTTCCAATGCAGCAGGCTTTGTGGAATAATCTAGATTTAATAAAAGCAAATTATAAACCCAGAAACTTCCTCCTATGGTTTCTTACAGGAATTGTCCCAGCTGCAATCCTGTAGACAAAACCCCCCTGTCATTTGCACTCGCAGGGTAGCCAACAACAGGAGGAGTTTAACTGACTCATGATAGAGCACGTGGTGCTGACACTTAGCAGTCTCAAGCTCCCTGGTTCTGACATGAAAAGCCTGTAGCAAGTATAGATTTTTTTCCCCATGTGTCCATAGTTTGCTCAATTTTTCATTTCAGACTCCAGTGTGCCCGTTCCCTGGTGTTGTCTCTTCCCTGGCCTTCACTCCTTTTCTCAACCCTAGCTCTACTCCTCAGGTTTACAGTTGGATCCCAGACTTTCCTCCTCTCTTCTTCTGAGCAACTCGTTCTTACTTGATTTGTATATCCATGCCCTGTATCTCAGATCACTCCTTATTTTCATACGCAGCTCTCTCTCCAGAGTTGAGATGCCTCCCCCGTTCCAGGGTCCTCCTCCAGCCTCAGCCTTCACTTCACAGCCTGCCCCTAGCTCTTCGTCCCAGCCTGTTTGCTCAGCCAATCCTGTTTTCCTCCTGGTCTCAATCTCTGTAACTTTCTACCTCCCTCCACATTTCTGGAGAATCTTCAAGCCCTTCTTCTCTGACATAAATCACAAATACCTCCCTGTTTCCCATCTCCAAAAGCTTCTGCTCCAGTGCTGATACCACCCCATGGTTCCCTGGTCCAGCCACTCTGAGGTTATCTTTTCTGCTTCCACTGATAACCTCATCAGGGTTCTTATGCCAGTATACTCTCCTTGTGTGGTTTCTGTGACTTTTGTATTTGAATCTGCAAGGCACACATGCCTGCAAACTCATCTGCTTTTTCCAACCGAATTACTGGTCTAATGAAAGACTATTTCTTTCTCCAAACCTGGCCTCATTTTGAGGCTGAAGGCTTCCTCCCCCGCAACAGCCAGATGCCAGGAAAGCAGAAGGGTGCATAGGATAAATGCTGACCTTAATTAAACAAATCTACCACCCAATAAAATTAAAAGAGTTTCTCTTCAGTGGAAGACTTATGCCTTTCTATAGTCAAATCACTGGATAGTCTATAAAATAAAAACAATATTTCAGCTTTAACCTTTTCCTAGGCCAGGCAAGCCAGTGTCCTTGGAATTCCTCCACGATCTCACAGGAGCCTCTGAAAAGTATTTCAAGGTTTTAAAAAAATCTTTAGAGATACCTAAATTGATGACCTATGCATCCTAACACTCTGGTACAGTTGAAGGAGTGATGCACTTGGAGAACAATTTGAGGTCAGAAGGGCCTTTTTATGAGAGGGGGAAGGGTTGAGTTGTTAAAGCTCCTGTGCATGATGCATGTGAGTGTGTTTCAAGCTCACAACACAACCACATAGATCAAAGCTAAATTTAGAGACAGTGAATTATTCATTGCAACAGTACTCAGCTAGGCTTATCCGGACTCTCAGGAACTCAGCACATCTCCCCAGACAACACTAGTTCATACATACACATTGTTTTTTCAGAACTATCTTTTGACGCCATGGTGCAAAAAAATTGCATTGGTCAACCAGTTGCCCAGAATCTTATTGAAGGCTTTCCTAAAGATAGGTAAAAACCTATATGTAGCTTACTTGCAGTTTTTAACACATTAAAGTTCCACTCACCTGTCTCCAGGGACGCAGAAGTGACAGTTCAATTGAACTGAGAAGAGGAACATAAGAAAGAGAAAAGCCCCCCAGTGTGACAGTTATTAGGATACTCAGACAACTGTGACTTTCAGATTTCATTCCTGCCCTGTTCAAAGCAGACACTTGAACTGAGATAAAAGATAGTTCAAGTCACTCCTCCAGATCCTGAGAGAAGCACGTTTAAGCATATGAAAAAGATTACACAAGTCTATGAGAGGGATTATTTGACATCGGGCCTGTGATAACAGAGAATTGGACTCAAAGACCCAAGAGTCTCCTCCAGCCCTCTGTCCCCACGAATATTTCCAAATCCAATTTACACATTTATTTAACACATAGATTATGTTCTAAGCTATCACCATTGCAAGCATTAGCATTGAAGCCGCATACAGCACCATTTCAAATGTATTCCTATTATTTAAAGCATCCGCACTGCCAACATTATTTAGCTTATACATTCTCTTAGAGCTTTATCACCAGCTTGCCCTAGGGACTGACACTAATCCTTATACTCAGGGTTGGACTAATTAGCACAATGACAAATACCAGTGATGTTGTGCACAGACCATCATCCTGCTGAAGATTTCTTTATTCAAGAGCTTGTTACTAATGAGAGGGAGCTTGTAAGCAGCAGAGGGGAACCATATGGGACTTGCCTTGTGACCTCAGGAGAACCAAGGAATGAATTCCTGTCTCAAGCCTGTCAGTCCACCATAGCACCTATTTTTTCAGACCCAGGTGATGAGACGGAAAAGAGCATTCATCCCAATCCAGTAGGCTTCAGAAGAAGCCTTCCCAACTTGCCATGCAAAGCTATTGTTTGTCTGCTGCACTTTTGCTTTGTAGAACAACTACATCTCTTTCAGATGTCTAATTTGCTTATTTTTTAATTTGCATTAATAGCTTATGAAAAATCAATATCTGACTATACAGAGTGGACCCATTCCAGGATTTTTTTGATTAAATTCTCCACACAAAGGGGCATGGGAAGAAATATAAACTTAGTACAAACATTTGGATGTCTTGGATGGCTAAAATTAATCTGCAGTAAAGCAGCCAGCAATATCAATACGATCACTTATGTGTGTTAGAGGCAACATATCATTCAGTTGGCAGGGGCAATTCTTGCTCCATGCAACTAGGATTTCAGGCTATCAGAAGGAAAATAATTCTGCACTGGTTGTAGTGTTGGTTGGTACCTTTACAATGCTCCTCATGGCAATGAAAGGCAGTTTGCAGCATGCAGCAGAAACCTTGCACTAAGGGAATGCAATCCTCTAGAGAGAGTTTCTGTGACGAAGACCGGAGTCAGAAAATCACACAGTAAAGGGGTTCTTTGACATGACTTGAGATCTTGCTGGTGATTATGCACTGAGTGGAAATACTGGAGGAATGAATTGCCCCCGCTGCCACTGCCAGGCAGGCTGTGCTCATTAGAGACTGTTTGTGAATATAATCTGCAAAAGGAGTGGCAGGCAATGCTGCATGGAGGCACATTTCACAGTCTCCATTTGCAGTTTAAGGTCTACTTGGGATATCTACTGCTGGCACATTCCTTTCAAGACTGGTTACATCTGTCTGCATTCTTCTTTTAAATAAGGAGCAGGTTACTTGTACATAGATTTACAAGTTTTGCTGCTGCTGAAATATGCATGTGACATACCAGCAGAGGTCGGTCACCAGTGGCAGTTATGAACTAGCAGACTGGACTTTGGGGAACTCTGCGTTTTTTATTTAGGGCTTTGCAGTCCTGATTTGAAGGGTAGTAAATTCTCTTTGTTTACATATCACTGACAGTCATACAACATCTTGACAAAATGATGCATGCCAAGGAAAACAACTTTATTTAACAGCATACAAGCAGAGAAGTCTAGTAGCAGGCTCAGCCTGCATTTTCACCTTGTATCTTTTCCTCAGTTCAGCTGCTCACTCTTCTCTTACCATTCTGCAGTTTGAGATGTAGAATATGAAGATACGCCATTTCATCGTGAATTTTCCAGATGGTTTGCTTGTTCAGGATTTGACTGAAAGCCCATTTCTCTGGTGTCAAATGAAATTTGCCCTGGTAACTCTTGGAGAAATTGAAAACAAAACCAAAAAATTAGCAGGATGCTAGTGGCAACTGTCGTCTTTACAGCCTCCTAATTCCTAACAAAATCACTGTTACTCACCAAGGGTTCTTAACCATTAAGACTCTCTGTCCCTTAAGATGTTCAAAATTATAACTGCATTAAAATATCAACCTTTATTCAAATAGGGTTTGGCGGGGTTTTTTTGTCGGGGCAGGGGTTGTTGGACTGAAGCTACTAGGAGAGATGGTGCTCACTAAAATAGTCTAATATAAAGTTATCACTTGCAGTGTGCAAGATCACTTTGCCGAGCAAGAGCAGAGACACATTAAGAGACTGCATGTGACAAACCTGTACGTCCAGGGGAAGCAGAAGCAAACTTCAGTGCACCAGAGGGTTCTTTCTGGTTTGCAGCACACAGCAGAGAGAGCTTTTCTTTCTGCTCCATTTTAGGAGTAAAAGACTGCTTCTTCCTTTAGTAAAGGATATGCTATAATGTAAATGTTATCTGAGCTAGTCAGGTATTTCCCCTGCCCTCAACACATGAACAGCTCAAAAAAGTATCATTCATGAGCAGGGTCTACCATTTATGCTATGTTTATAAATACATTTATAATATATGGTATTTGCAATTCAAATACAGATTGCTTATACATCATCATGTTTGACTTGCAGTTTTCTAACAGGTACCTTTGGTGCCTATCTCTCAGTGCAAGTATGAGTTTGGTCCCTAGGGAGAGACAGGGAGTGACTGGTGTCAGATGAGCGTGATGCAGGACTCACACGAGGCACCAAGGCTGAGCACAGCATGTCCGCTCAACAAATGCAAGAATGTTGCTATGAAGGGGATCTTTAGCATTGCAAGAAATGACGGTCATCTTACTTCACAACAACGATAGTGACTATTGTCTGCAAATACAGCCCCGCCTTCTCTAGAGGGCAACAATGAAAAGAGATGTTACCTGCTAAATTACAATTAGTAATAAGGAAACTCACCTGTACAGAATATTCTTCATCCACCCAGCTCAAGTACTCCAGAATGATCCGTGATACCACCTGTACTGTGTGGGCTGGGATTCCGGATCCCAGGTGCCCCTAGTGCTTCCTGATTCTGAGCTCAATTCCATCTCACAACAGCAACGGCAGGCCGCTCCCAGCCCACAACACTGCTTAAGATGTCCCAGTGCCAAAAAAAGGGATTATTTCTAGCTTCCTCATATAAAACAGAGATGAAAATCATTGATGTTCAGAGAGAGACAACCTGTCTCCATACGTCTCGGGGTCCCAGACCTTCAGACCTCTGATTTTTCTGTCACTGCTAGATGAAATGAAAAATTCCTATACAGTGAATGACATCCAGTTATAAGTTAGGGTGTTTGGGTAAGTCCGTTTTTCTTTGGCTTTTTTTTTTCTCTTATTCCAAATATGCCCACTTGCATGTGCTTCATTCGTGTGAAGTTGGACCCTCGATGCTGCGGCACGCTTTCTGCACTGGTGCCACATACAGCGGTACACAAAAGCAGCAACCGGTAACAGCCATTAGCAACTCCAGCACATTTGCACATTACTGAGAGCATTTGAAAGGACTGCATAGTGCATGGCACTTTCATTGGCAAACTCTCATGAGGAGACAAAGCTCCTGTCTCAGGCCCTATGACAGATGTCCTCCAAACCTACACATTTGCATATGAATAACACATTTCTAATAATATCTTTCTTTATGCTGAATGTGGACATTGATATGTTACCCCAGTTATCCAAGATATTCTTAATACTTGAATATGGCACTTATGTCTTATAAAACTTTCTGTGGCAGTGGATCTTCCAAGAAGACCGAAAACTGTCAAGCTTCTTCATCCCATAAGCCTCCATATATTTTTGGGTGGGAGGACATAAAGAAATGTTATACAACCTCTGGAAATGTTCCAGTTTGAAAAATCATAATGTCTGGTCAACTCCGTTAGCTGTAGCACATCATTTGCATGCTGCTACTTTAATTTCTAAAATAAGGCAATCCAAAGTTGAAAAGCTGAAGTTATTCACAGTGAAACTGTTTGCAACATTTCCATTAGGAATTGCGGTCTTTGCAGGAGAAAATTTAATTTCTGCTCTCCCCTGTCTCCCTCCCACAAAAGAGGTTTCCCACAAAACAACCAGTAGCTGGCAGTTAGGATGCTCACAGGGGACATGAAAGACCACATTAAAGTCTCTAAGGAGTCAATGCATGCCCTGAACTACAGCCTTGGACTGATGTGGAGTCCTCACCTTCTAAAGGGCTGTGCAACAGACTGCAAACCCCTAAAATTTCATAAAATAAAATTTTTGTTTTCTAGTCAGCCATAACCATGATTTTTTCCCAGTTCCTAGAGGGTAAGATTTTCTAACTGCAACACCCCACCATAGTCTCGCTCTTTTCCTCTCCATCTCTTCTCTCTGCATCATGCACCATCTGAAGTGACAGACAGGCAGACAATGCTCCAGCCTTTCCAAACCCTACTGGGAAAGGCACTTGAAAGAAAAGAATCAAAACCATCCAAAACCACACACAAAATATAACGGCATGCAATTAATTAACCTGTCAAGAGAGAAGCAGACATTATTGTTCTGACGTGCTTTTTGGATTGTGGATTGCTTCCTCTTGCCAGGTGCAGCTGCAGTGATAGCAGGGGGGGAAGCTCACAAAAATACTACACTGCCAACCCAGAACAAAAACTGGCCTTCAGACAAACGGCCTCACCACGCGCTCACTGAATACAAGAGCTTCTCTCCAGAAGAAATCAGACTCAGAATGAGACAAAGCAAGGGTGGGGTTTTACTCCGTTTTGCACAACTGGCACCAATACTGTTTCCATTTAAAACGAATAAATATAAAAAGTGGCTGGAGCTCAACCAGAGCCAAATATATGGAGCTTTACAGGCTCAACCCTGTGAAATATCGAGCCCCTCCTGCAGTGGGAACTGAGGATACTCGAGAGAGCGAGAGATAAGCAGAACACAGGACTGGTCCATTGAGGGCTGTCTGCCCAGGCTCCCTGTAGGAAACATATGAATGTGGGAATCTGACAAAGCTCTTTAGCTTTATGGAAAATAAAACCAGTAGAAATCTCAGTTTGTACACAGTGTTTCATCTGACAGTCTTGGGCTTTTATCTCCATTTCTGTATGGGATCTATAAGAAACTTTATGTTAGTGCTTCCAGAGCTCATGTCTTGCTGTCATAGCTTTCTGGAAATTTTTTCACTTGATTAATGTTTCATCTACTGTTTCTTTCATTATATAATGTCCTAGTGCAGCTCTTACAGTTCCCCACACTGCCAGCTACAGCTTTCTTTTCTGGCCCAATCTTTAAAAATGTTCTGGGATTCAGAAAATTATCTATGTTACATGGGGTTAAATCACTACCAAGATTAAGAGGGCTTGTTGAACAGTTGCTGTTACACAAGTCTCCTTATTCTGGGGCCCTTCTTGTTCGTAAGTTCATTGCAATTTATTTATAAGGTAAATGAGTAGGAAACAGATAATCCTTCAGGTGCAGACAACTGCAGGATGGGAGGTTCTCTGAAATAAAAAATAGTTATTTATGTATTCACCTTTTTTTTTTTCAGATTTCAGCTGAATCTCAATAGGCATCCTGGAGAATAGATAGCCATTGTAGCCTGGAAACATATTCTAAAAGGTAGGTTCTGAAATTATGAATAGTAAGAAGCTGGGAAGCAAGAAATATTGTTTCTCTTAGAAGACTATGAATATGGAACAAGTTTTGAGAGTATTTTTGTGAAAAACAGGGTTATGGACACTTATGTCCCCACTTATGTCACCAACTCAGGCCAGCTGAGATGGTGTTTTGCTCACTGAGTATAAGTCTATGTTTAAAAGATAAAGTTTTATTCCCCATGTTACTTGTAGAGATTTCATTAAACATTTTGACTACTAGCACGCTACCAAGTGATATAATGCTTCAGATATGAAGTGATGAGCAACAGTGTGAAAATCCAAGTTTTACAGCTTCATATTCATTAACAGTTTATTTTAAATGTATGAAAAATGATGTTAGATATGACCAGAAAATGTACTCGAATATCTATTATTAAATTCCTTTTTGTCTACCACTGGCTAATGATCCAAATACTCAGATGTTAGAAGCTGAGGACGAAGAAAGCTAGAAAGGTCTTTGTGAATTTGTAGGTAGACCTGTGCCCATCCTAGGAGGACTGACTGCTGGTATTTTACATTACTCATTGTCACAAATCCATGACTACATCAGATAACCAGAACAGGAAAATAGAAAGTCACTACCTGTACTGTTGAGTTAAAATATTTTTCTTATTTTATTTTCCTTATCTGATAATAGTACTGTGTGTAAACATGACTATATTTGTTTTCTGTGGTTCTGTGTTACTGAAACATGCACATTGCAAGAAGCTAAAAAAGGCCACAACGCGACATTGCCATAACTGGTTTGGCCCATGAGGTTCTTGCACTTTCCAAGAATACAGGGCAAGTGGAAAACTTCCCTTATACAAACAAAATGAGCCAAAATTCTCTGTAAATGCAGCCAGATACTAAAACATTTTGGGTTTTTTTTGGCTGCAGGAATGACAATGCATAAAATTGGCTCATGCAATATATAGTCAGGTACGGTTTACATATGCATATCAGTGGATGCACACGGAGATCAGAAGCAGCCCATTTGAAAATTTAGGCCCATGACAGATAATAGAAGGCAATAATGCAAGCCGCATGCAGGAGCAAAGGAAGAACATTTATCAGTTGAATGTGCATTTACAAGGTGCACTAGGGAGGCAGTAGACCATTAGATAAGACTTAGTGTGGTACACACGCACCCATCTATCTGATAGAGCAGCAACACCCTGCACAGGCAAAGACAATTTTCCCTCATATCATTCAGATCCAGGCTGCCTGCAGTGCTAGCTGGTATCAATGACACTCTTCCAAAAATATTAGCTGATTCAGGCTTGTACTCCTTCAGTGGCTGATCATCGCCATACAAGACCTGATTATGAATGCAGGTGCACTGGTGTAATAACAGAATAACTTAGTACGACTCGATGGAGTTTCATGCTTGTCCTGGGTTTGGCCAGAACAGGGTTAATTTTCACTGGAATCCAGGAAGGGGCACAGCCGGGGGGTGGGGGCTGACCCCACCTG
>Ga0065711_1033864_pt1 | contig 24699 bp, 22 predicted proteins | sample Hoacrofraction12_FD_59098 | JGI IMG/M metagenome (GOLD analysis project Ga0065711, IMG submission 59098) | Hoatzin crop microbial communities from Cojedes, Venezuela - Epithelial fraction 12 v2 (version 2) | ecosystem: Host-associated > Birds > Digestive system > Esophagus > Crop | place...
CCGCCTGGACAAGGTCCTGTGCAGCCTGCTGTAGGCGACCCTGCTTCAGCAGGAGGGTTGGACTAGATGACCCACAGAGGTCCCTTCCAACCCCTACTATTCTGTGATTCTGTGATTCTGTGACCCACAGCCTCCTCTGGGAAAATCTGCCCATGAGCTCATTGTTCCCTCTAGGAAATCTCTTCTAGAGCAGCTTTTGCTGATAGAAACAAACATTCTGATTTCCAGCCTAAGCTTTGTCTTGGGCTATTTGCATCACGTGTTACTACTCCAGACTGGTCACTGAATTAGAATGTCCACCTGCCTTACTCCTCCAAACCTGTGTCTACACTTCGAAAAAGCGCTTTCTATACTCTCACTTCAGAAAGGGCCTGTTTCACCAGCGTGAAGCTGAACAGTCTCCCCTAGATCTCCAGCCAAGACTACAAAAGTCTCATGCAACCATTGGATTTTGGGAGATCTCCACCTCTGGCAGCCAAGCCCAAGTAATAACAATTTGGGTCTGAACTCAACCATTGCCTTGATTTGGCGCAAGCTGGGCTCTGGATCCCGGCATTTGGTCACGTCTGTCTTTCTTCCACTGAACAAAAAAAGAGGAGGGGAATTTCTTACCAGGCCCTCCCAGGCTTTCTTTACGGCAGTCAAGAAGGCATTCATCTCCATCTGATCCGACAAACTCCATCTTGTTCATTTTGGTCTCTCAGGTGCCAGCAGGAGTTTCTCACTTTTGGAAAGGAGGAGTTTCTAGTGTCTTAGTGATATGGAGAGAGGGCAAGTGAGTGTTTTCTGTGGATGCCATTGCAAAGTGTGTGTGTTTCAAAGGACACACCAAGTGCTGGTTGTGTGAATTAACACCAGTGCCCTTCACTGCACCTGCCTCAGAGCCTGACCACCACCGACACAAATCACCACACCACACCACCTAGCACCACCACTACTGAGCTGGCCTGAGGAGACCCACGTCAGCCAAACAAGGCTGAGGCATGGCTAAAGAAGCTGGAGAATTCAAGGTAAAGGAAAACAAATAGGATATTTAACATTGAGTAACTTTATGGCAGCACAGAATTACAAGTAAGGAACATCAGCATTTAGAGAGAACAAGACAGCTTTCAAAAGAGAGTCCATGTTACTATAGCTGCTTCACCATGGAGGGAGATCTGCAGTCTGGGATTTTGTCTTTGAATCCTTGAATCTCAGGGGCTGAACCTGGAACCTTCTGTGGAGAAAGCCTAGTAAGACGACTGCTGCCAAAAGACTCGGTACACTGCCTTATGAGTTAGGTGCCTGCATACCAGTGTTTGTTAGATCCAAAAACAAAAACCTTGTGCATGTTCCCCCTCCAGCTCCAAGAGACAAAACCAACAGCAAAACATGAACACAGAACTGCAGCAACACCCAGCACACCACTGATTCTGAGGTACAAGCCAAGCTGACCACAAGGCCAAGGCAAAAATGCTCTAGCCTGCTCTCCCAGCGATCCTCCTAGTTTCAGAGCACACCACAGCCTGTTACCCCAAACTCATTGCTCTGGCAGCCATGGCCTCTCCTCACTGGGACATCCAGGAACTGCCCTGCAGCACTAGGTCATGCAAGAGTGCAGGTTGCCCTTCACGTTCTGCAAAGGGACAAATCTATGCTCACATTTCTCCTTTGCAAAACCCCAAAATGGCCCCAAAATGGTTCTTCGTGAGCTAACCCTTGTTCCTTGTGCCCCAGTCACAAGAGACCAACATTCAGTGTTACTGTTTTGTGACAGCATGACTGAGCTCAATAAATCCACTGCAGGCTTCTCTTGACAATATGCCCGAACAGACTCCTGAGGCCTTAATCCACTATTTCAGAGTATTACTAGCAACAAGAAGTCATGAGTTCTTCTTCATACAAGCCCTGTTTGCACTGAACAGCCAGTCTGCACAGGACCAGCAGCAGATGTGATGGATTGTGCCATTCAGAATTTGTCTGCAGCAAGCTTTTTTGTTTTTAAGAGTATAGCAGTCATCAAAAGCACAAGGTGGATGGTGCTGTTGACTTGGAAAGATTACACAACTGCATGTAGCTATCACTGTGCTGTGGAAATACCTTGTGCTGACACCAGGGGCCCAGAGCATGGGACAGTTATGCTCAATTCAGATCAAGGTCAGATCTAGGTACTAAGGAGCACCAGAAGGATGTGGCTTTGGGCTGAAACTGCAGCCAACACCCACTTTTATAACAGATCTAGTTGCTCTTGTCCCAAATCTATCATTTCTGCCATTTACTGGGGGGGGGGATTTGCACATGCACATAGTAAAAACCCAGCATTGGGACCACTTCTCCAAGAGAAGTTAACAGCAGCCCTTTTGAATAGATCCTACTTTTGATTGCTCCTATGTAGTTAGAAAGATAAAAAACACATGAAAAAGCTATCCCATCTCCTGTTTTCCTAAGAAATCATGATGAATAATGATTTTCCAACAGAAAGTAAGTCTACAAATTCAGGAGCCAGGATGGGGGGGTTGAGAAGGAGCCTGCAATAAGCAGTTTCACCCCTATATCACTTCCAGTTACCTGTTGAAGCACGGGGGCGGCTTTCGTGTCTATTTCAGAGATGAAGAGTCTGAGACAGGGGGTCAGTGTGGACTGATTTTACACCAAGGCAGAGGCCATCGATTCTCAGTCCATCTGTCTTTTAAACCACTGACCCAAAACAAGAACAAAAATCTTGAATCCTTCAGTTGTTCTGAATATTAACAACTTGATCTTTTTTGGTATAGTATGTTTAGGCATCACATCAGCATCATTGTGGAACCAAGAAATTGTCCATATCTGGACCATCAATGAAGACTTTCTAGGGACACAGAAACATATGTCATCAAATCTAAGTATATTCTTAAGCAAGCCCTTGAAGATATGCACAAATTCTCGACGAATACAATGCCCAACAATCTTGTCTTCTCCTCAAACTCAGTATTCACGGTTAGCAACCTTACATCCATAGCGGCAGATGAACCCTGGTCAGGGCAGATGCTTGAGCACTGAACCACAACTGCCCTCACCATGGAAGCGCTGGTGAGCTCCCTTACGTGGTTTCAGCTGTGCCAACCATCTTCCTCCCAGGTGACATTTGGGCACGCTTCAGGGAACAGTATTTTCTTGGGACTGTTTGGATACGACCTCTCTGCCTGGCAGAAGACAAGAGGAAAGAGATTAGTTGTGACTTTTGGGACTTGGCTTTGCTTATTAGTGCAGAAGCATTCACTGTGTCCTGATCTGGTTTCATCAGAGCCCAGGCAGCACATGGTCTTTATTTCACTGCTGGCCTGTGTGCTCTCACTTTCTTCCAGTGATTACTTTACACAGACACAGCCTACATCCAATGGCAAGAGCACAAACCCAAGTGTTGGTTTTTTAAACATGCTAGGAAAGAATTGAGAATAGCGTGCAATAGCAACACCACACAGGACCCACCCATCCTATTGTAAAGATGAATAATTGCTGGGTATATATTTCATGAATGCTATTTCTGGGACTGTCAAGTTTTCCTGAGTAGGTTCACAATGACCATGCAGATTCTTTCATTCCAAACACTTAAGTTCTTCAAGGTCTCATTTAAGCTATAGATGATCCACCTCGTATAGCCAGGTGTCAGGCTATACGAATTACTTCCAGCTTCCACTCATTAAAGTGAAATAAAGACTTCAGGGTCAGTGTGGAAGACAAGGGAAGGACTCATTGGCCCCTTTTGGCCATATGCATATCGGCATTTGACACTTGACTCCTCTGTATAGCAGATGCAAAGGTAAAAGAGGAAGGCTTCAGGGATACTAGAATATCTTCTCTTTGCATACAGTGAAAACCTTCTGCCTAAAAAACCTACGTTTCTTAGATCACCAATTAGCACGATCATAAGTTTTGCTGCAAGTAATCGTTTCTCTTTAGTGGAGCAACAAAATAAGCATATTTTGAACTAAAGGTGGAAAAACTCTCTCTCTTTTGTACTTATTCTCTACTAGCTTAACTACAAAGTGGCAGAATTAAGACCTCAAGTCTTGGATTATCAACAACACTTAATATTTATGGAACCATTCTATGTCTTTAATTCAGTAGTAAGGCTGTGTGTAAAATACTGTGATAAATCCTCTGCTGATGTAAATTTTCATCACTTCATTAATTCCGTCTTATAAAAGGATTGGCTGATTTTCGCTAAGAATGACTGGCCATATACTTAGCTGCTAGAAAGCTGGTAGGTCAATTGTAGGAAATTTGTCATGCCAGATAATAAGACAGGAGAAGTTAGGAAGAGAGAGAAAAGCTTTCTGCACCTGTAGTAACAGTTTAGTCTGATCTGATTAATTTAATTAATTTATAATAACAGACAATCTTTTTTTTTTTATACCCTCTGGGAATCAGACCAAAAAAAAATATTTCAAGCACTAGATCTGAGACTTACAGAAATAAAAAGACAATATTCTTAAATGGGAGGGAAAAAAATCTATCAGGCAAGAAAATGTTTACAGTAATTTTACTCATATTTTCCAGCTCACATCAGGGGAAATCAAAGCACATGGTGCTTTAAGTCTGTAGAAACATTTTCTCCCAATATAAGAGCAAAGGTTCCTACTGGAAAAGCCATTTGAGACACAGCCACATCCACTTTAGTGTCGTGGAGACCTTCTGTGCAGGAGCCTCACAGCTGCAGGTGGCATGGCCAGATATCTCAGGCAAGTATTTTAGCTTAGGTACACGCTTCTGAAGTTGTCCCATGTCTTTCTGAGGACATCAAGAAAGAACTTCAGTTTGTGTGCACCTGCCTGTATAGAACAGAATAAAATGAAGGAAATCTCATTACTGCTGTAATATCTATAAATCCTCATCATAAGCCAGGAACACATTAGGTAAGTTGAAATTATGTGGAAAGATAGGAAAAATTTATAAAATTAAAGAAATCAACTTCCTTTGGAAGAACATATATGTACTGTGAACATAAATGTACTTATATGTCTCATTTCCACAAACCAAATGGACTTTTTCATTCCAGACCAGAAAGGTTTTCTGTATAAGTTGTTACTCCTGCAGCAGCTGAATCAGTGGGAATTGCTTTTATTTACAGGAACAGGGTGATGCTTTCAAGGAGCTGTACAATGTCAAGGATGGGAAGGCATGGGTCAGCGTCACCTGGAATACAGTAAATTCTACAGAATACTCTGGAAATGAGAAATCATTTTGCATGTGCAATGCAGGTGCATTTTCAACTATTAACATTCAGTAAGGTGTTGCAAGTCAACAACAATGACATTGCACTGCTGCTCTCACACATAGTCCTGCCCTGGCTGCACCCCTCAAAAACATGCAACAAACTATAGCAAAATCAGAGATCAGAGAGGAGTGTTGTTATTGAATGTGAAAGAGGCTGCTGAGGTGTTGAAGACTAAATCATTCATCTTAACAAACAAGCAGACAGCTTACAGGTCCTCAGGTTATAGGCATCATTCAGTATGAAGAGTTTTCTTTTCTCCTAGCAGAGCAGGAGGCAAATTTAACGTCATGCAATCATGAAGCCTAATATCTGCTTTGACCACACTGTAAATGATTGCATTGGAAACCACTGGCAAGAGGGTACTTATCTCCAAAGCTATGATTATTATCATAGGCTAGTTAAGAGTATGTTATTTCTTTCCCACATCTGTTACAGATGTCTATGGCAAATGTTTAGCTCTTGCCGGGAAGCTCTTACTTGCAGCTTTAGAAGTTTAAGATCCAGCCTCTGCTAATCTCAACAACGTGAGGTGCTACACACCCCATGCTTCTTCCAGATCTTCATCCAGATGTTTCCAGCCCGTCAGCGCCTGGTTCAGACCTCCAGCAGCCCACAGACCAAACAACCCCACCCAGTCATCTTTGAATCAAGCCTGTCATTTCTGGGTTTGCGCAAACACGTGTGCATGTACAAGCAGAGAAATGCCAGGGAGGTTAGCATCTCCCTTCGCACATGCTCAGCCACCAAAGAAGAGTGACACAAATTTGCGTCACTGGAAGAAATAAGCAGTGGCTTGGACCACAACAAACGCTTGCAGTCTGGCATCCTGTTGGAAATCTTGTGAGTCTCGTCATCCTCACAAGACAAGAACCATCTCTTTGTATTCCTCTGCCCCACACTGTAACAGGGGCCTGAGGCCTCGTTTCAAGGCTTGACATCAGCAACACAAGTGCAAAATTAAAGCAAGAGCTGGCTGCACTCCAAGAATTCATCTTGCTGATGTCTCAGCTGTTGCAGTTGGAGTTCGTTATCGAGAAAGCACTGCAGAAACTACCACGAGTGCTGAAGGGACTGGGAACGTCATGTATGGCGTAAACAGGACCTGCAGAGCGTCGGCAGGACCTGTTTGATTTTTGCAGTGTGAGAGAAGACATGGCGCAGCTTGCTTTAGCACAGTCTTGCTCTCCCTCTGCCCAGAAGTCAATGCTCAGAGACTGCTAATGCAGAGAGCACAAGAGTAAAAAAGGAGGCATTTATAAAATATCAGATGGAACTGACATCTTCTGGCAAAATGGGCAGGTTTCTTTCCACCTATTTTCTCTCTTACCTAGACCAGCTCTTCCTGTCTTAGCCTGGTTCCATGGGCAAGACCAGCACCCCAGGTCTGGGGTCTCCTCAGCCTCAACACCTGCTACAGCTGCGATAACTAACATTAAATTACACTATGGAAGAGGAAATCCTGCGAACTACAGGCTCTGTCACAAAGCTATTTTTGGATCTCAGACCCACATTAACCCCATGCCCAAGAGCTGCCTCCACCTTGGCACGCAGGCAGCTTCTTGGTGGGTTGCAGATTTCACTGGAATGGGACAACTCCCTGGCTGACGTCTAGGGCTACTGTGAATTCAGTCTGAGTCTTTTTTAAAGGGCCAATTGATATAAGCAGAACAATATATTCTTTGTGTCCTCCCCTAAGACACATTCACGTGTCTTTGTTGGAAATTCTTCAAGCATAGATAAGCAGTTTTTTAATTTCCTCACGCCCTACTCACTGCAGCATTAACATGCTCCAAGAAGCCAAACAGCCCGAAGGGCCAAGCACAACACAGCCCTCAGATAGCTTTTACAGTCCTCCTTCTTTCCCCCAAACACATACCCTGCAGGTCCTGACAGTGCTGTTATGGACAGAGCATCACCGGGAATCACAAGATGATATGAAACGGGAACATGTTGACCTGGATGCTTTAAACTCTGGTCAGCACCAGAGAGAAAACGTATAAGTCAAAAATATGATCTTCTTGAGAGACCGAAGATGAAAAAGAGTAAAATGCACCATTTAAGTCTGACAGTTGTTACCAAACCCACACATCTCTCCTTACCTCACTGCCACTGATTTATGAATCGGATGCCTTGTCCTTTGGACAGGTGCACACATGTTTCACATTGACACAGGTTTTCTTTCCCACACATCTCTTCTCTGTAAGGTGACCATTTGAACTCATTAATTCACCATACAAAGTAGGTATATTCCCTTAGCTGGTGTCCTACAGAGCTCAAGTTAAAGACAGGAGAGTGAAAAAGACTCCTGGTCTGGAGGAAGGACAGGAGGAGGGAAGAAAGCATGTGAAAAGGCTATTCTTTAATCCAGTGTGACCTGCCTTCTCTTCATCCACAGCGTATGGTGTACACGTGATTTGAATGCAGCAAAATAGCTCATTACATCATGCAAACCAAGCTGAGCACGTCTGTAACTCCGGTGCGTCCCCAAGTCAGCCTCAGCTTGGAGATGTAAGCACTGCAGCTTTTCCTTACCAGAGATACCTGGAGGGCTTCCAGCTCTCACGCTACATTTCACTATGTCACAAACCCTCAAACAGTTGAAACAGAGGTGGCTCAGATCAGCCAGGTGGGAGAGGCTGAAGTAAAGCAGATTTCCCTTGGCCTCACCCTCTAGCTGGCCTCATCTGAGGGCATCTGCTCTTCCCAGCCTTGTGAAGTCCCACATGTGGGACACTGGCAGCTTGCTAAAAGCAAATGGAGGCTGCTTTGCTCTTTCCTTTAACAGCACACATTTTGGTATGAAAGAGTTGAGAACTTGTCACTGAATTGAGGTGCAATACAGCCTCACAAGTAAAGCACAGGGTCCTGGCATCCAAGCCCCCGTTGCTCCCTGCTCCATACCTACGTGCCCAAGCCTCATCATTGCTTCATCACTGCCTGGGCCCACATGAAGTACTTTTACTCATGCAAGAGGCTAAAGGACACTCACAGCTCATGTATAATGTTCTCCATTCCTCATCCCCAGACAAATCAGTGAGAATCTGGTAAATTTGCACCAAATTCACACTTACTCTTGGATATCACTAATATTAGAGGTTGGGAATGAGTCTGGTTGTGGCAAGCAAAAACCTTGAGGGGAGGAAGCAGTAAAAAATAATTGACAGGTGGATGACTTTAAGGAAATAACTACATGGTTAAAAGTAATTCCATGGTCAAGAAATAAGTTTTTCTTAACTTCTTGTTTCTTAACTTTTTCTTAACTTCTTTAAGGGAGACAATATGTACATGGTAAACCAGAGAAAGAGGAAAATAATTTTTTAAAAAATTAGATTTATTTTTTTATATATATATATATATATATATATATGCACACCCCTAATGCAAGAAGGGTGCCCCCATCACCCAGTGAACTTTGGGGTTCTTCGTAACATTTCACAAAACAACATCTGTCACCCCAAACTGTGATGGAGATGAATTACTTTCTTGAAGATGCTCAGTACTCTTGACTCCCACTGACAGCCCTCTGCAACTGCCTGAAAAGGCCCATAATTAGTAGCCATATGCCGTGGATGGAAAAAATCCACGCCAGCTATTACTAGAATGCAGTAACATTATTTCCAAGGGATTTTGAGATGCATCCAGAGCAAGGGAGACCTGACTCATTTCTCGTATTTCGCTTTTGGCAGGAAGAAGTGGGAAGAGGGGTCAGACTGAAACTGCCAAGTAGGAAAAGAAAATGATAAACCTGCCATGCAGAAGGTGGACACAGTGGGTCACTCACTATGGGACATGTGGGGAAACCATTTGTGTCCCTTCTTCACTGCTTCACGATGCCAAAAACCTCAATTGATGGAAATTCTTGCTCCCCCTTTGGTTTCAATGGCATTGTGCCAGTTTGCAGCAACTGAGGATGTGGCACAACAGTTTCCACTCCCTGTCAATGTCGACAAAGTTATGCAAAAATTCAATAAAATGCATTTGAATATTAACTGATTTTAAACTATGTCCTATTTTGGAAAACTATTTCACAACTCCATAGAAGAATTTGACGTCTAACATCCTGTTGTGATAACACTGTTGATGGCATTAATACTTACATAAGGCTTTAAAATAGGCTTTTTAATCTTTTCTTCTCCTGGCCTTGCACTTAAGGTATTAGAAGAGTGGGTGATAAACAAGCAAATAAATTCTTACGGCCAACAAGCACTGCCACACTGCTTCTGAGCTGGAGTATTATCTCAGGCAATCAAAACTTTAAAGGGAAAAAGTCAGCTGCAGCAAAACCACCGGCTGTGAAAGCGGCGTGTGTCCTTGTGTCCATATGGCTGCAGCATGCCGAGAGGGGAAATGCCTGCAGCCGCTGACACCAGCCCACAAGGGGCCAATTCTCCCGGCACAGCACTGAATTAGCAGAAAAGAAATGTGTCCCGCACAGCTCGATACTGTTACCTTCACAAAATGAAAATTCCTCGCCTGAAGAAATGGGTTCATCCTGTAGGACTCGTGTGGGAGACCCCCGATAACACAATGTGGGCTGGAGGAGCTGTCGTCCCCATCCTTCCCAGGTCCCATGGTCACTCCTTCTTCTAAAGCTGAGGCGCTCTTAGTGTGATGCTCCTAGAGAGGCTCTTTCTTTGCTGAGGCAGACACCTTTATACGCAAGAAGTTGAATCCAGCAAACCAAGCTGAACCTTGCCATTAAATCACGTTCAGAAACAGAGTGACCATGGACTTCTGCCATTTCTTTAACCACCTGCAAGTGAACATGCTCTCCCAATTTTGAATCTTTTTGAATCCTCAATTTTGAATCCTTCCACTGAAAGCAAAGCTAACTGTAAATATAGCAAACGTCCTGGGACAGTGACAGGCTAGGACAGAGGCACCGGCCAAACAACACAATCATCCTTCTCCTACTGTCCCACCACTCTGGTCTGCTTCCTGCAGCCCCACAGCACCAGGGAAATTCCCGTTTTAGCGACAAAGTTAACTGGAGGTCAGGAGAGGTTTAGTGCAATAGGCAAGACGATAACATTTAAAAGTCCAAGAGAAATAAAACCTGGGACTCCTGCCTTCTCACTGTCAATGTAAAAGGATTTTCTGTTCTAAAGTCTCTTCATTTACACTTCTGCAGTGTCCTCATATGGCTGCAAAGCAATCCTAAGAAAACAATAAAAAACGATACACACAATTCATCATCAGTTGTGTTTTCATGTGTTAGGAACATCAATGGTCTTTCCCTAACCTAGGAAAAGGTGGTAAAACCTGAGTTTCTATCTATGCACTAACCTGAAGCAAACGTGTGTATATATATGTATGTACATGTGCGTATATATATATATACATATATACACATATACACTACTTATGCAGAAGGAAGGCTCTAATAGTTTGTCTTACCAAGCATCCCCAGTGCCTTTTATTACAACACTGCAAGTTCCCTAATGCTTTATGTCCTCGGTTCCTAAAGGGAACTATTAAAGAGCCGACATGTGAGCCAGCATCCATTTGTGGATGAAGAATGCTAACGGCCGGCACTGCCGCGGCGGGGGGGCGGCAGGTCCTGAACGACCTCCAGACAACCAGGAGGTAATTCAAAACACTGCTGCAGGGATGTTAATCCCATCTCAGCCTGCAGTAAAAGCTCCCCATGCCATTTTGCAATGCTGCAAAGATGCTCCCTCCTTAAAGCAGCAATTTCTTCTCTTCTCAGTTTTGTCATACAGCATTTAATGTCAGTGCCAAGGCTCCTTCTCCAAAATCTTTCAGACATAGTCACAATACTTGTCAGATGTCTGGGGGAACCACTGAATTAATACAGTGAATACACAGAAAAAGTCCTGTCTTTTTAAAGTAACATTTAATTTCCTCAAAACTTCTTCCCCCAGTCCCTCCTGCCCCCATCCTGAGGAACAGCTCTCAGCTCCACAATCTCTCAGTTGGACAAAATCCATAGAGCTGGGACATCACTGCTGGGCACGTGAGTTTTCCGTGCGGAGCCACAATACCGAGGAGCAGCAAGATGCAGGATTCGGTGCTCCGAGGTGGCTGCTCGATCCGTAGGCTTTCATTTTGCAGTTATGCACGATTGCCTCCACTCGGGAGTCTGAGTCCTCAGCCAGCAGATGCTTATTTAACTCATGGCAAGATCTTGGCAGGCAGTCTGACATCTTCAGAAGATGGCTTCAGTTAATAGCACAGGTCTACTTAAGCACTTCAGTCAGGTCAGAATGACCCAGTGTTGTCTTCTGATCTGATTTATGAAATGATGGCGTCAAATAGGATAAAGTAATCGGCTGCTACAGTGTCGATGACATGATGTTCCTGCAGTGCTCGAACACATGGTTTTGGCAAGAGGCAGAAGGAGAGCTAATGAAGCTGCAGAGACAGGGGGTTACATCTTCCTCAAGAGCTCCAGCACGGCACATTAACATCCCAACAAAGAGCATTTGGAACACTTTACACAAGACTAAATTTGGGCTTGTATACTTGCACAATCCCTCTAAGAGAGAGCCTGGAGGCAGAAATAAATAAGTAAAAGGGGAGATGCAGTCATTACCTCCAGTTCCTCCTTCCTTTTAACTCCCTTAGGTGCTGTCCCTTCTCTCCAGTGGCCACCACCTCTACTGGGCTCAGCACACGATTGCCCCACTGACAGTTAATAAACACTGCTGGCTCCTTACTGCGGCTCCTCCATAGTCACCTTCAGGCCTGCTCCTTCTAAGCAGTGACCTCAGTTCTTCCACAGGCTCTGAGATCCTCCTCCCAAGGGATGCACAGGTCCCATCCCCAAATGTCTGCAAACACAGTGGTTTGCAGCCTGCAAGGTATGGGCCAAGCAGTGATGGGCTGCAAGGAACTGTGAATGGGTCCATGAAATGCTTCAAGGGAAAACTAACCAAAAAAGGACTTTTCATGTATCAACAGGTATTTGGAAACAACTATAGAGAATGCTGGTGACTGGTCAATTGCCAGACAAAGCTCATGATTAATTTTTTGTCATCACTGTTTCTCATTTAAGAAGTTTGTAATTACAGCTTTGCACAAGACTACAGTTCTGGTTATTTCACTGGTGCAAAACAAGCTGGTCTGCAGATTTTTCTCAAGAAAGATCTAATGGTCAAACCACCTAACATCACCAGTACAACTGTTTCAGGCTGTCCAGTCCCTGCTGCTTCCAAAGCAGAAAAAAAAAAATGCATAATGTCAGGATATTTTTGTGCCAGAGTTTTGTGACCTCCTTGGTCTTGCAGATACCTTACAACTCATGCGTCCGTACCACGAGTATATACTACATGGAATCACAGAATCATAGAATCATAGAATGGTTTGGGTTGGAAAGGACCTTACAGATCATCCAGCTCCAATGTGCCTGCCATGGGCAGGGACACCTTCCACTAGACCAGGTTGCTCAAAGCCCTGTCCAGCCTGGCCTAAAACACTCCATACCTGTGCTGGTTCAAGTGTGGCCCTTCAGAATATATTATATTCAGAACAATATAAAATAGGATTGATCTGACACAACTTGAATTATCTAAGGAATAAACACAGCCATCTAGGTTCTCCCTGTAGTCAAAGGAAGAGAGAGAGATACCTTCAGAAAGACATCAATCATGTCTGTCTAATGATGTTAGGACAAGATGAATCAAGCTGGAGACACGCTTGTCTCTTTTTCACTATTGAGAGAGCTTAGATGGGACACCTGCCTCAGCATCATTCCAGGTAGGTTTGACTAGCCCAAGGCAAAAAGACTTGCCAGAAATAAAGGTGCTTGGGGGAGGCCCTTAACCTCTAGATCCTGCTATCTTCATCTCTTTAACAAGTAACTCTTTCCTGCGTATACTGCAGGGTGCCAACGCATGGATCCTTGCCTGTCCAAGAGCAAAAGGAGTACAGGGTGTGCTTCGGCCTCGGCCAGGCTGCCTCCGCCCGTCACACTGCTGCGCTGCCCACAGACTCCAGCGGAAAAAGTCCCCTTAATTTCAACAGATGTTGCATCAGCTCTTTTGTCTGCAGCAGCCTAGCAGTGAGACACAAGGACTAGGAATGCATCCCATCCCATCCTTCCAGAGCATTCCCTCACATGTGGCTTTTTTTTAAAAAAAAGCAAAAACAACAACAAAAATATAATTCTTACTGGATTTTTCTGAAAGAATCAATGTACTGTTTCTAAGTACACTCGTGAATTCAAAGACTAGGGATTCGATCACCAGGAGATTATCTAAACAGAGTTCTGAATAACGAGGGTCATTTCATGGCAACCACCGACTATTAGTGAAATGAAAGACAGGGAAAAAATTGTTTTCTTCCCAGTGAAAGTAAAACCCTAAAACCAGGAAAGACCTTTTTGTGTTCTTGTTGCTGAAACTTCAGGTTTTATATCATGGAAAGCCATGTGATAAGGTCCCTGCACAAGATGCCAGGCATTTCCAGGCAAACCGGAGAGACCGCAGTACCATTAAATTATCTTCCACTACTCGACTCTTCTCCTGATTGAAAAATCAATGCTAATAAGGAGCTTTGGGAAAAGACTGTGTTGATGCCTCATCTTGTATGGACTAATTTTAACCTGCTATGAAATGACTAAATGGCTTTAAAGAACCTATAAACCCAACAAAGAGATTTTTAAATGTCTCTTTCCCAAACAGTGCTCTCCGCTGATGAAGACATCTAAATGCATGAGGACGGGTTTATGTGCTACCTCATCCTCTCTGTCAGGAACGCTGGGGATGGAGGCCAAAGTCTGGTACTTCAACCGCATCAGCTCCTACACTGGCGTGCAGGAAAGCACCAGGCAATGCATCCGACAAAGAGCAATTTCAAGTAGTCAGAGACACTAATAGGCTCTGAATCCACTGTAGCTGAAGGAAAAGAGCGTGGTGTTATTTGCTCGTTTGGACAAATTGCCTGCTAGAGCAACAACCAAAGCCTGAAGAACAAGCGTGATTTTAAGCAATAGTTAAGATGGGATAAAGAACAACACCCTGAAGAGTCTCAGCTTCACTCTTGAGCATCCCCTCCAGCGCTGACCTGAGATGTCTGCCTTTACCTTCCAGGTCTTTGGGGAGGCAGCCCAGGAGGTCACAAGGCATCTGGGAGATCATTCCTCACCTGTGGGAGCTGTGAGATTCTACTTTTCTGAATCACGCAGCTTTTTCCCACTTTTTGGCAAACTTCCCATCAAAATTTGCAACATGGCCACATTGCCCTACTTTAAATCACCCCACAGTGCCTGTTTCACCTGGGGACCACTAAGTCATGCCCAGAAGACAACAACTAGGTGAATTAGGATACTGTCTTTCTCAAAAACTTCCTTCATTTTACGACCAGTCAGTTCTTCCAGTTAATATGTCTCTTTCATTCCACTTTGCATCCCAAAATTAAATCACTAATCACATTGATCTGACCACCAGAGCAGCAACTCACTAACTTCTTTCTTTCTACAGCTCCTAGCACTACGAGGGCTCAATATTGAAATCAAAAGTCCTGAGGTACCTTGATTTGTACTTGTATACAAATAAACACACTGATATTGCTAGCAGTTTTTTAGAAAGATGCCTTGCTTTCTGAAGATCCACCCATCAACACCGGAAAGAGCCTATGAATTTGTCAAGCAAATGCAAGTCCTCCTCCGTAGTGAATTGATTATTTACTGAATATTCACTAAACTTTCAAAGTCAGAATTAATTTCTTTTCCCTTCTATTCAGCAGCTTTGACCATGGGGGGAGATACGGGAAAGGATAGATCCAAGATTAAATATTCACTCAGCTGGAGAAGAGCTCAGAAGCTGCCTGTCTCTTCCAAGCGAGCCCCTCAACTGCCAATTTCACAGTTCCCTCCTGAACACAATAATACATTAATAATGTCTGCTATTAATACAAATGAGGGGAAAAAAAAAAAAGCCAAGCTGTGGAATAGAGCAGAGTATTTATCCCAGCTCAACATCACCGTCTTATCACTGCGATAGGAGCGAGAAGGAAACCAAACTCCACTACATCAAACCAGCTTTTAACACTGAGATCCATGCTGATAATATCACGGCAGAGAGTTTATCAGCAGGATCTCATCCGTCACTACCTCCAGACAGGGAGTCTGTGATGCGGCTATCATCCCAACAGAACCCTGTTTCATTTCCCCAGTGCCTTGCTTTCATCTGAGTAACAGCATGCCTGGCAGAGAGACCAGTCCGGACCCCACAAGGCCAATCCCAGAGGGACCAAGGTGTCTCAGACAAGCTCTGTGCTCTGAGGGGCTGCCAGCTACTGTTTTCTCTTGCACATGAACCGCCATCACTTCATACCTTGACCCTTTAACAAGGCTGCTCTCAGATATCTGCTACGTAGTGCCACAGCCTATGGGTCACAGGGAATACAGACATGGCCAAGGGCTTTTCTGGCACCACGCATCAGCACTAACATGACATTTGGCTACTGAGTTACCAGAAAAGCAACTGCTGGATGCACACATGCAGATAAATCCCACATCCCCAGGCACACGGGTCGTGTCCAGCCCGCTGTGCCTCTCCACGAAGCTGACCTCCGTGTCTGAGTGCATCACCCCCGTGCCAGCTGTAGCTAAGGCACGCACCAGGGCCACATCTGCCTCCATGCTGGCATGACTTACCTGCCTCAGACAGCTCAGGTTCCCCACCGCACTGTGCCCAGGCTCTCCAAAATCTCTGTGCCTGTGTCGTCAGCGGTCCTCTTGCCTGTTCCCTGTGGGGTAATGCTTGCAGTTCTGCCTTCATGACCCTCCCTTAGGGCACAAAAAGGAGAGGGAAGGCAATGGGGAAGGGATTGGTCCAGCCGAGGTCGTGGACCCCGGCACCTGAGAGGGCTCTGAGTCAGCAGCACATCGAAGCTCCTGTCGGGAGGGGACCAGTCTGTGCAGCACGCTTCGGGATTGCCATCAGGATAGAGTTAGCAGGGTGGAAAATAATCCCAAAATGTTGTGTCAAAGCCTGCCATGGTGCTTTTTTGCTCCTGCTACAGTAAGTTACATGAAACAGAAAAACTATATATAGGAAAACTTGGTTGCTTTCTAGTAATGTCCACAAACTCTTACTGTTCTTTATTTGGTCATTCTAGAAATCCCTGCTCTCACTCATCCTTAGCTCATCATGCAGCAGGAAAATGGGGTAAAGCTGAAAGATAACAAAACCTTGGCAAGTCTCCAACCACCATCAGACATTTTGATGAATAACAAGCATGACCAGAGCTACAGCAGTAAATATTTAAAGTTATTTTTGAAATGAAGTCTCGGGAAAGATGTAAACTCTCCTGATTTGAGGCATTAGCTAACCTCTAATTACAGAGGGAAGGGAGGAATGGAAACTTTTCTGAGATAAGGGATAACCTAACTGCTTGTTGCAGGATTTCTTGGAACACCCTCGGTCTGCCCCATTCTGGTCATTGTCAAAATCCTGGGCTAGAAGGCTTGCAGGTCTAAGCAAGCTTAGCAGCTCCAAAATTCCTAGAAAAGCAGTTTTAACTTCTACTTTGCTTCCTATAAACATTTGATTTCCTACAGACATTATAGAAATATATTATTACATAAAATCAGATGTTTTGTTGCAGGAAAACCATTACCATAGCTACCTCTTTTTTTTTTCCCCCAGAAGCTGCAATTAATAGTTTGTCCATTACAAACATCTGGTTTTTATTTTTATAATATATACGTTATATGTATATCTATACACACAAAAATTAGATGCTGCAAACTGTTTGCTAAAGTGCTTTTCTAGCATATGAGAAAGTCAGAATAATAAAACAGTTTCCCAGCACAGGAGACCTGAGCTCAAACACCTTTACAGATAAACTGTGTAAAGACGATAATACTTACGGATTTACAACACAATCTGTTCCATTCACTGAAACTTCTGATTATTGTATACAGCCTGTTTTACTTCTCTTTCCTCCATATAGTTTTGGATGCATTTATTGTTTAATTCTAACCTTTTGGGAAAAATATTTTTACGACCCATTTTGTAATGGCCCAAGCAATGGCTCTCCAAACTTGACTGGGTAGTTTAATACAAATGTCTCACAACATATGTATGTAGCTATACGTACCCAGGTTACCATCCTTTCTGCTCTCGATCTGCCAAGGCAGGAATGTGTGGAATGGTTGGTTGTGGAAGCAGCTGGGTTTGGGCAAGGCTTATACAAAGGAGGGCCAAAAGAAACTTCTTGGACCTGGAAGGTTGATGGTGGTCCTCAGATCCACAACCTCAATGCAAGAATGTTTCACCTCCTGCCCAAGTGTGTTTTCTTCTGCTGTAGCAGGTCACCAAAGGATTAAATGGTCAAGCCCAAACTTCTGTCCCCAACATCTAGTGATGTGGCTCACATCCACAAATCCCCTGGAAAAAGGGGAATGCCACGGGAAAGTGGCACACAGAGTTGGAATAGATATGCTGGGGCAGTCGGCGCTGGTCCAGTGACACAGGGCAGGGTTTTGTACCAGTGAAAGCCATTTACGTGCTGCAGGCTGTGCCAGATTTACCCTACAGCCATAGTCTCACCAAGGGTAAATCTGTGCTTTCTGCCAGGAGGAGATGCAGAAATACCCCAGCCAGCTAGGTCAGCTAGCTCTGATCCAGGGAGCAGGCGAGCCTCAGCAGAGACGCCCAGTCAATGGGCCTGTCTGGGCTCCTTCTGGGGCCCTGCTGAGCCGTGGCTGAACTGGAGGAAAACAGAGGCAAACAGGTTTCTCTGGGATCTGCCGAGCCCCTGGAGTCAATACAACCATGGGAAGCATGAGCACTCCGATGCAGACCAGTCAGTGCCATGACCAGCAGATGAGGAGATGGAATGGCAGCACTGGCTAACACTGAGGATGGTACCTTGAGGGGCCCCATTATCTCCAAACCAGCAGTGTTGGCCCATTGGGGCTGTGCACACCAACTCCCAAGCCAGCATGCTGGGAGGGATGGTCTGTCTTTGGTACGTCGCATGCAACGCAGTTTGCAAGCACGCAGCGTCTCCACTAGGACTGAGTTTCAGTACTGGCTGCGTGCAGACATCGAAGAAATAAGCAGGAGGAGGTTGATTACTGTGGGACTTGGCAAGTTCAGCAACACCAGTCCTGGGCAGTCTGCTATTGCTGGTCACTTAGCGAACCCCTCTATGAAAAATTCAAATTATTCTTGTGCATTTTCCTGGAATGCTCCTCCTCAGCGAGGTGGCACCTAACAGTCACACTAATAGACATTGATGGGATGGGAAGCAGCGTTTGCTCTGAGTCCTGATAGGTGATGGTCTTCCAGTTGTGCCTGAACCCAAAGCCTGTGTTTGAAACGTGAGGTTCAGTGAACACTGATGCTGTTTGCCTGCTGAGGAATGAGCATTTTTGGCAATGGGCTGTTGGTTAGAAGAGGTGACAGGACTGCTGAGTGGCTGAATCACTCCTGAAGAAGAAAAGGAAGATTCTGCCTCCAGATCCTATTCAATGGGCATCCCCAGAAACTTCCACAATGCGAGTTTGTCTCCTTTCCCCATTTGCAGCCCACCTTGTGTTTGTCAGCACACGTTATCCTTTCACAAAAATCACCTTAAAGAGGGTGACCCAAATCAGTGACTCGCTCACACAGATGTTTGAGTTCCAGAGCCCCGCTCCTTGACATTCACGTGTTGCTTGTTTTATCAAAGCATCAGGCTGCACCTGAAGCGGTGGCCTACCACCCATCGCCGCTCCTCCAGCACGTTCCCAGAAACCAGCCCAGCACTCGGCTCCGGGCAGCCCTCCTCCATCTCCAGCGCCTTCCTGAAGAGGAAGCAGCGCAGACTGACCAAATTCCGATCCCCTTACACAGCCCCTCGGAGCCGCTCCCTGAGCAGCTCGACGCAGCCCTCAGCTGCTTGCTCAATCCGAAAACGCAGCAAGGATTCAGAGCGCCAAACTATTCATTTACAAGAAGAGATGAGTGTGGGATATTCCTAACCTTGGGCTAACCAGACCCTAGAAACATCTCTGCATTGGATGTAGTCTCAAGCTGCTTCTGTTGTTATTGATGCTATTAAAAAAAAAAAAAAAGGAAAAGAAAAAGAACACAGTTTTGGGAAAGAGTGCAGCCAACGTCCCAGCCCAGGAGTGGGGGTGAGATGTAGCAGACTGAGGAAATCACTGCAGTGCACAATATCAGCTCCTTCCTTACCTGCAACAGAGGTTTTATTCTAAATTTATAGCATTTACATAGCAATACAGTAGGCTATTTGAGAGATACATATCTGCACACAGAGACGCCCAGAGCACTTCTCATAGCAACAGCTGTAAATGCTGATCGAGGTTCAGACCACAGAAATTTCCCATGGTCTGATCTCCAGCTCCCCCAGACTCCAGAATAAATCTAACCCCGGTGCCGATGGGGTGGGCTTGGTCTTCCATCGGATGTGTCTTTTAAGGATTTCCAGATCCAAGCCTCAGATGAGCCATATATGCGCCTGGGAGCTGCTTGGGGCTGCAGAGACCAGGGCTCAGACCCAAGGAGTAAATATGAGTCCAAACCATGGGAAGGGGTCGTGCATTTGCTGAGCATGGAGCAGCCGTTGGTCTGGATGAAAGCAGGTGGTGCCGGCCCCGCAAACGGCATCATCCCCAAAGCCTTGCTGATCAGAGACAGCTATCTCTTCTAAAAGGGAAGGGGACAGACACTGAAGATGATGGTGCCTTCGAAGCTGAAGGTCCTTCAGCAAAGCAACTGATTGAAACCCCACTGCTCTGCTGCCCAAGCAAGGGCTTCCCGTGCCAAAAAGACCTAGACAGTGCCTTCCATAACCAAACTCACCCTGTAAGAGCTGATTAAAATGTTTAATTAGTTTTTGATTAACAGCATATTTCAAAATTCTTTAGAGACTTGAAGATCGGCAGAGGCACAGCTGCGGGATCTGGGGCCGTTCGTTTTTAGACGAGTTCCCTGCTTGAGAGCAGACATGCAATTACGCCACGGTATCAATTGTTCCTCATTTGCAAAGCCAGAGCGTGAAGCAAGTTGTGTTAATGTGTCCAAATGAGGGGAGAAATAAAGAGAGCAATAGATCACCTAATCTTTGAAGGGAAAAGTAATATTGCAGTAATTTATAGAAGGGAGAGTTTGTGGGTGGGACAGTGGCTCCCAACAAGCAGCGTCATTGCGCCAGTAAACACGGCTCGCTTGAGAAGAGCATCACTGCCATCTTCAGGAGAGTCCGCTTCTCCCTCCTGCCAGGTGGCAGCGTTCCTGGCAGCATTCTTTAGTTTATGCAATGCAAAATAAAGCGTTTTCTGTGACTCCGGCCACAGTTACATTTTCAGTTATTATTGGCGTTCTGCAGTTGATGGTTTGGTCCAATGCCTCCAGCTGCTGAATTTTGACACCTCAGACTGTCTACACAGGAACATTCCATAAGCAAAATTTCCAAGGCAAACTTTAGTTCAAGATGGAAAAGACCCATCGGTCAGCCCGGCCCACCTCAGTGCAGCAGCATTTCCTAACAGACACCTCTCGCCCTTTATTCAGTCTAGCTTAAACGTCTCCACGGAGCCTCATCCACATCTCTTGTCAGATGTTTACGTTAGCATAAGAGATGTGTTAGGAAACTCCTCGTGACATCAGCCAACTTTCCTTCCCATGGCATTAGATCATCATTCTTCTAGCCAGAGAGCAGTCAATCAGCTGATAAATGCAGAAAGCACCTCTAGCCCGGGTCCTCGGTGGCATTTCACTCTCAGGCACTACAAGCCATTTCAAAGACACAGAGTGCTGAATGCAGAGTATATCCCCTTAAAAACAACAGTAACGATACTGAACATGATAAAGGCAATTGCTTAAAAGCTAGGAAATAGCACAGTTAAGACTTCCACATCACTTAAACTCAAGTCTTTCAGCAAACACACTCCCACGCTGATTTTAATTATCCCAATGCTGATCAGGGGTCATGTAGCTGGTTATGGGGACATCAGCTTTACACTGCTACATGCCCCTCCTCCCTGCAATTGAATGTGTGTCTCGTGCCCCTTCACATGGTGGGTGGGTTTCCAGCCACATGGGATGAGCTGGATGTGTGCACATGCTCCTTTCCCAAGCCTGGACACGGGCCCATCATTTGGCCAACGTTTGAGCATCACTTTGACACAATGGGCCCATGTGAAATCATGCAATGAGGGAAGACGGGAAGCCAGGATAAAATAAGCAGCTCTGTTTTTCCCTTGCCTGCATCCAAGGAAAAGATGAGCCACAGATCAGACCACACACATGCTCTTGCCGGGCCAGCTTTGACCTGGAGCTGTCTTTGACTCCCACGGCTATGGAAGTCACTTCTTCTCTGCCTGTCAGTTCATGGAGTACACGGTTATCTGCAAGAACTGCAGAATGGTAGGGGTTGGAAGGGACCTCTGGGGATCATCCAGTCCAACCCCTCTGCCGAAGCAGGGTCACCTGAAGCAGGCTGCACAGGACCTTGTCCAGGCGGGTTTTGAATATCTCCAGAGAAGGAGACTCCATAGATGTCACCTACAGCAGGAGCTCTCCATCCTTCCGCAGACAGGGACATCAGCAATACACCCTGAATGGTGAGGAAGGGGAGAAGCACACAGAGAGGTATCTGAGGAGACCTGTGGACCAAAAGGGATTTGCTGTCACTAATGAGGAACCCCATGGCAGGAGCCAGGAGAAGGCACAGCTTGCCAGTGTCCCGTCCCATCATCACTGGCCACCAGCTGCTTGTAACTCCTCACCTTATTTACCTGACACTTCTGACCCCTGCAGCAATATGTTGGCTTCTGGATAAGGCTCAAGCATGAGCAGAGAATGTAGGTCCCCAGGGCAGGAGCCTGCAGGGAGTAGATTGCCATAGTTCACAGCAGACTGCTTTGTGGGAGAAGACAAATACACCTTCTGAGTTTCTCCAACTCCTGTTACACAAACTGAGGTCCCAGGAGCCATCCAATGCAGCCAGCAGCATCCAGTTTTGAATCAGAAATTACGTGTCCAGCAGGAGCAGGGAGGTGATTGTGCCCCTGTACTCGCTATTGGTGAGGCCGCACCTGGAGTACTGTGTTCAGTTTTGGGCCCCTCAATACAAGAAGGACATTGAGTTGCTGGAGTGTGTCCAGAGAAGGGCAACAAGGCTGGTGAGGGGTCTAGAGAACAAGACTTATGAGGAGTGGCTGAGGGAGCTGGGGCTGTTTAGTGTGGAGAAAAGGAGACTGAGGGGGGATCTTACTGCTCTCTACGACTACCTGAAAGGAGGTTGTAGCGAGGTGGGTGTCAGTCTTGTCTCCCAAGTAACTAGAGATAGGACAAGGAGAAATGGCCTCAAGTTGCATCAGGGGAGGTTTAGATTGGATATTAGGAAAAATTTCTGCACCGAAAGTGTTGTCAGGCACTAAACAGGCTATGTCACCATCCCTGGATGTATTTAGCAGACATGTAGATTCAGAGCTCAGGGACATGGTGTAGTGGTGGACTTGGCAATGTTAGATTTATGGTTAGACTTGATGATCTTAAAAGTCTTTTCCAATCTAAATGATTCTGTGATTCTTAATCACAGCAGCACATTGAAGATGACAGACAGTACCAAAACATTTCCATATGTATCAGATGAATGCTTTTCTAGCCTTTACCAAAAGGAAGATGAAGGGTCTTGGATGAAGCCGTAGATCTAACTATGAGACACGCAGACATGAGCAGGGCAACCACAGGAAGGCTGCAGGTGAGCGTGGCCCCAAGAGCTCCAGGACCATTCACACACACGGGAGACCTCAGTAACCATGTTTGTAACACACCAAACCTGTGCAACTTGCTACCAGCCTACCACACGCTCCAGCATTTGCAGGTGAAATAATTACAGCACTTAGAAATTTTTGTTCTACCGCTTGCCCAAGTCTTGTAGAGCATCCTCCCAGTAACTAGTTGACTTCATCTCTGCCCCATACAACTCCACAAACACCCACTTCACATTGCTACAGCTGTGACAAAAAGGGACCAGAACATTACTCACATTCAAGAGACAGGGTCAGACTATACCTGTCTAGATTTGCTCACCAGGTATGGCCCTTCTTCTGTCGAAACTTGCACAGAAGCAATTACCCTGCCCAGGCACCTTCGTATCATCACGGAGATGAAACAGAACCATAGAATGCTTTGGGCTCGAAGGGATGTTTAGGGGTCATCTAGCCCAACCCCCCTGCAGTGAGCAGGGACATCGTCAACTAGATCACGCTGCTTAGAGCCCCGTCCAGCCTGGCCTTGAATGTTTCCAGGAATGGGGCTTCCACTGCCTCTCTGGGCAACCCGTTCCAGTGTTTCACCACCCTTACGGTAAAAATATTCTTCCTTATATCTAGTCGAAGACTAGACCTATATCTAGCCTAATAAGTCTAGAAGGATGAGAACAACTTGAAAGGATCATCAGTACCGAAGCGTGGGGAAGCAAAGCACTGTCACAGATCCAGGGCACTGAGCCTGATGCAATCATCCAGTTTTTAAATACCTCATGTGACATCAACTCTTTACAAAATTCATGTGCAAAGTGATAGCATGAACTTTACGCCAGGACTGATTTAGTCCTTGCATCACTCCCCCCAGATGGAGAGCTGCTCCTGCTGATCAGCCAGCAGATACTACACATGACTTGGGAAAAGGAGGAAGAAAACTTCGCTTAGGCCAGTAAAGAGACCAAAACAGCAAGAGCAAACAGCCTGGCAATTCAGGGGTAGTCGTCTATTCTGATATGAGAAGTTGCTTCACAAAGAGGCGTTTCTCAAGATCTTGAGAACCAAGCAGCCCCATCACCACAGCCAGAAAGGGCACCTGAGGGATGCTTCCCACCACACACAGGGCTTCAGCACAGGCGCCTGCAGCGCCCAGCAAATGTCACAGTGATTTTCCACACAGACGCGCTTTTGAAATGCCACAACAGACTCTGAATTCACAGCAACTGCATAAACTACTCCTTGTCAATTATTTACATTTCACAGGTGTAAGTATTTTCAAGGAAAGAAAGACAGCACTAAGTTTAGAAAACCCTTCTAGTGAAGCAACAGCCTGCAGAGCCACCACATCCCTGCCGCAGAAGACACGCTGGCACTGGCTTTGCGAGCCAGGAGACAGCAGGCAGAGGATGGTATGTCCAGAATGCTATGTTTGCCTGGGAACACTTCAAGTCCACCTCCACCAAGCCATGTCAGGATCTCCCTCTCCAGACCCACACCAGCCACAGTGAAACTACTAGAAAGCAGGCAGCAATCACAGAATCACAGAATCACAGAATGTTAGGGGTTGGAAGGCACCTCCGTGGGTCATCTAGTCCAACAACCCCCCTGCCACAGTAGGGTCACCTACAGCAGGCTGCACAGGACCGCATCCAGACGGGTCTTGAATATCTCCAGAGAAGGAGACTCCACAACCTCCCTGGGCAGCCTGTTCCAGTGCTCCGTCACCCTCAGAGGGAAGAAGTTCTTCCTCATGTTCAGACGGAACTTCTTA
>Ga0065711_1033863_pt1 | contig 24698 bp, 16 predicted proteins | sample Hoacrofraction12_FD_59098 | JGI IMG/M metagenome (GOLD analysis project Ga0065711, IMG submission 59098) | Hoatzin crop microbial communities from Cojedes, Venezuela - Epithelial fraction 12 v2 (version 2) | ecosystem: Host-associated > Birds > Digestive system > Esophagus > Crop | place...
TAAAGCCCTCTCAATGAGCCCCGCCAGCTCGTGGCCAAGAATTCTTTTCCCCCTTTGAGATAGCTGAGTTCCACCTGTCGCCAGCAGGCCCGGTGCTGTGTACACCTCCTGTATTGGGCTGCAGAAGGAACTCAATGCCATTATATAAAATATGAAGGTTAGAGGGGTGATCCAAAAATGCTGGATAACAGCAATATGACCACTGACTGAATTTGCATAATCAAGTTCTTTTCCACATTATGGTTTTGGCTAGGTATTACAGCCCTGTAACCCTGTTGCTACAGTAGGGATAGGGAGCAATAACTGATAGAATATCATCTGGCTTAACAGCTTGGCTTGATTTCTCCTATTGTGCTCAAATTTCACATTGCAACATCCCTGTGACTACTAGGCATAAATGGACGGTGCTAAGCACTGAGCATCACTGATTAGAAATAACTCATGTGATTGTGTCCCACGACCAGCCCACAGAGCTTTATACTTCTGGCGTACTCATTTCATACTGTCCTGTTCATTAATTTATCATGATTCATCTTTCAAGTATTCAGTCAGTTTATTCTTACCCCATTGGAAAGCTGTTCCAGAAGCCCAGAGCTCTGATACTGGTAGCCCTTGCATTTCCAGCCTAAAGATATTCATGGCCAGTTTATATTCAAGTTTCTTATTTGATGCTGCAGATTCTGCAGGCGAAGAGTAGAGAGTCACAAAATGCAATCCATATTCTCAACAGGGCAGTACTTTAAAAACAGTGTGCAGCTCCTAGCTTATGCCTTTTGTTAGGCAACCTCAAACTGGTTTAGAAGCCTGCAGCAGATTTCTTCTTGCCTTTAGCAAAAGAAAGAACAGCAGTGTGATGTTGTTTGCAATGATCCACACACAGCTTTGAACAGCCCAGGTATTTTGCTCAGTGGACGTATGTTCAGGCTATGATTCTTAGGATTACATGAATAAAGCATCTGGAAAACGAACTTTCAGGAAGCAAACCCTCTGTATTAGTTACATAGCTTTGTCTGTCAAAAACCAAGAGTGATCTCCAAATGAGAGAAGCTGCTACAAATTTCAGGTGATACAGCTGCCCTGTTTCCATTTCACTGGAAAAGCCTACTGACCTTGCTGGCTCTAACATTACCTGAGGTGAGACCAGAAGAGATATAGTGTTGGGTCAATAGATACTGATACCTGTGAATCCAATACTGATACCTGTGTATCTAATTCAAGCATTTGCTTTCTGAAACTGTATCCACCTGCACTGCTTTTTATTAACAGGCCATTATGAATGTGCCATTGGCAAATTCACTGCTAATGGAAATGTAAACATGTCCCTTGATACTGTCTAAAAGGATTTATAAAGAATGGAGAATGATCACGGGACATGCAGCAGCAAATGGGTCAGAAGCAGTGGAAAAAGCCACTTGCCCAACACTCCCTGCTGTTAACAGTCTAGTATGTCCCAAGCCTCTCTGGTAAGACAGAAGTCCTTCCACGGCCGGCTCTGAAAGCGAAGATCACTGTTTTTAGGAGCGTTTGACTCTGCAGTCAGTTTTTGTTCCCCTGCGAGGCAGGGACAGCTTTCCTAACATCTTTGCAGGAGATGCCATGGAAAGGACTCCCCCCACAAAAACAGAGGAGTGAATTATGCCTTTCAATACACCAAACAAACCCTGTGCCCTGCTTGCGACCAACACTGCAAAAAGTGGTCACCTGAAGAGCTGGCTCAGGAGATTTTGCTGGATGCCATGTCTTCTTTGCCCGTGCTAAGAAGTATCTCCTAATCCACATCAACCAGTTTTCTGGGGCTTTGGTCTAACTCTCAGTCTCAGGAAGACAGAACATACACGTTAGCCTGATCCTGACAGTCTTTAGGAGACACTACACATATCCGATGATGACTAATTCCCATATGCAGTAGGAAAGTTCATCTAAGTGGGAAATTTTGTGGAGAGGAGGCATTCTGAGAGATTAAATAAGCCGCAGACTATCTGAAGTTTGCAAGGCTTTCGGGAAAACTCTGATGAAATTGGGGGGGGGGACGGGGACACGAAGATGACACACACAGACGACACGGACAGATGGGGACAAAACTTTTTATCTACAAGGCAACAGTCATGGTATTCCTACTTTATATGCGTTGTATATGGACTGCCCAGAGCTATTAAATTAAGGAATTATATCAATTCTGTCTAAGTTTCCTCAGAGAATTTGCAGGATACATAAGGCAGTAGAAAGTAAAGACCAAGGATATAGACAATAAGCGCAAAAACATAACCGAATGTCCTGTGGTGAAATTAAATTTGATAAACTCTCAGCTTAAAAGCTAGAAAGGCACCCAGCCATAAATATACATTTCTACTGACATAAAGAAACGTGATGTTGTGACAGAGAAAAAACATTTCAGAAGACAATTTATTTATGGCTTAACAACATTTAAACCAACTATTATTTAAGTTAGCTGAAATGAAAAAGAAATGACTGGCAAATTGGAAAAGAATGACCCTTAGGTCAATATGACAAATTTGTTATCCTGCACGTGGGAAAACATCCCCTGCAAAATTTGAACTTCACAGCTGGATGTGAACACATAAGCAAATTTAATGCAGAGCATAAACTGTTGGTTGTCACCATCAACAAAACGTACATTCAGAGCACACCACGTAAATGAGACACAACCAGCCTCTCTCCCTTTGTTTAAAGCTGTACGGAAATGGACGTTTACCAGCAAAACTAGGGTGTCTCCATTTCACACCACGCCAAAGCTTTCTTGCAGATCTACTCAAAGCCACTTAACACATTGTGTTTGAAAAGGGTTAAACAGCAGATCCTAGAATCCCCTTGATCTATCCATAGTCTCTGCCTAGCAGCATTGCATTTCCATTTGAACTACAAATGACCCTGTACACACAATCATGTAGTTCATATTTATATAAAGAGAGGGTACAGTATGTATAATTTGTAAGATTTCTGGGAGGGGACACATCATAACTAAACTCCTACTTTTCCCTTAGGGAAACAATCGCATTTGGTTTTAGTTAACTTCAAAGGAGAAAAGTATTTTCCCCTCTGTGTCAATAATTTAACAGAAATTTGTCATTTCTGTCCACAAATCAAACTTTCAGAATCACCCTGTTAGCAGTAAAGCAGCGACTCACACACACACACGCAAGCGCACACCCCCGCGTGTGCACACACACGTACAAACATACAGAGCATAACAACTGCAACACAATGAAATGCTCCTGCAGCAATTTCTAACCATGGAAATTGAGTTTAGTTTCACTCAATTGCCAGAAACCTCTCCATGCTGAGGAGTTGTATTTCCAAGCACATACCATGGGACCAGGACCTTTGGTGACATGTTGTTCCAATTCTATTGAGGTCGGGTTGCTGGCCAGCCCTTTCAAATCATAACCAGCACAGAAATTACCTCCTACGAAACATCGTGGAAAAGTGGGACTGTGCAGCAGCAAACCCAGGAAAGCTTCATTTTGGGGTCAGCGCAGCTTCAAGCAGCATTCATATTTTTTCCCCCTCAGAGGATATCCAAGAGCTATATTGGGAGAGGCTGAAAGGACACTGCTTTTATTTGGAAATTTATGTTGCCCTGATTGCCTAAAAAATAAAAATCATGAACATTTCAGGCAACGATTTGCATTAGAAAAATATACATATAAATCTTAGGCAATCATCATTTTTTCCAATCCATTCACTGTCTGCAGCACAGAGATAGGAAGGCATTATTTTCAAAAGAAATTAATAGGAAAAGCGCAGCAATGTCTATTGTCTACAATCAAGTGCACAGTTTAATTCATAGCAAGTCAAACTCTCCCAGTTATAAAAACCTGCAAATATATTATCCAAGCCATGTAAGAGCTGCAGCACGTCCTCAATGGGATGACACCCTGGATGACACCAGGTTGACATTCCCATGCTTTCAGATCCCTGGCTGTCAAACCCCCAGCGTCGTCTCTGTGCATCATCTGCAACTGAGTCCAGCCTTCTCCAGTTATTTGCTTCGCCGCAGAAGGGGTTACCAGCATCTTCTTCATTTGTGAAAATGATTTTAGGCCAGACTACGACATTTTGTAATGGATTATAATGTTTGATAGACCTGTTCAAAGATAGTGAAAAAACCTAACAGCTAGAAATGTATTTTTAACTACAGGCTAATCATGTATCCTTCTTTCAAGTGTTTTACTTTCATTCAGACACTATTTTAATTATAAAATTCAGTGGGGCTTTGGGCCCTATAAATAAGTAATATTTGGAGATATAGGGCCAGTAGATTAGGGTTGTTTCCTTGACATATCATTGAGATTACACTAATTTAAACTAGCTGAAAATCTGAATCATAAATTGAGATATTTAAATGGGAAGTAACATAGCGCTCTCTTTCAGTTGTATAATATATAAGCAAGAGAAGACAAAGTACTCCGTTCTTACTTATATTAATGCCTGTTTACGCCACCATGGAAATTCAAAGGTCCTTACAAAGGTATAAGCTGTATCTCAAGACTGCAGGGAAAATTCCTGGGATATTCTGAGCAGCTTGCAGCAGCGCTCCATTTCTTAGTAACAGCACTACGTGCTCAGTAACTTCAATTTCTTTAAGACTGCAATAGCCTAAATGCACATGCAAGACTTTTTTTACATCTATTAAATAGCTTGTTGGAGAGCTAGTGAGTGGTAATGAAGCAAGGTCTAAGCACTAATGGATAGAAAAGAGGGCAGAGAAGAAAGTTGTACAGGCAACCTTAATTCTTCTCTTTCAAACCCTAATGGTTCCTCTTTCCACTCCCGATTTTAGTGCTCTCTAACCCAAGACAGCAATGAGGGTACAAGCCTCTTTCCTAATGTGGGTTTGCCAGATGTTTGCCACCTCCTGAGGGCCTTTTTCATTGCATAAGCACATGTCTCAGCATCTGTTACAGAAGTCACGAACTGGGACTCCTAAACTTTTAAATGAACACCTCTGCCTTCACCCCAGGCAAACTGCTCTGTCAGTGGGGCTAAGAAAAGTTTTCCGCAAGGCCCTGCCCCAGCAGCAGCGGTGCAACCCCTCAAATACAGAGATGTGCCAAGGTACACCAACAGAAAATGTGGTCCACGGATTTGCAAGCAGACAGGTTGGAATCCATGATCTGAACACAGGGATGGATGATGCATGGAAAACAGCACGTCTCTCCAGAGAATGGTAAACCCTTCACAGACAAATGGCGTTCTTCCTCTTTGCTGGGATCCCAGCTGCTCAGCTACTGCATGTATGGTAAAGTATTATAATGAGAGAGGAGAGCGAGCTACTTCATTTTGCCCAAGGAAGAATTACCCTTTCCAGACATGAGTATGTAAAAGAAAGCTGAAAGCAGCCTACAAAGACTAAATGTCTGATATAAAGTGCTACCAGCTTATGAGTCCAGCTAAAGCCAGGTTACAAACAAGGATACAAACAGCTGATTCAACCTGTAAAACAAATTAAAAAAAAAAATGTAGATTAAGGTTGAAGCTTTGTGATTGTATGTATTACATCAAGAAGAGAAGATGAAGCAGATTTTGTTTTCCTGCAATGGGAGCAATGCAAAGTCGTGTCGCCCCATAATGAACAAGGGATGTTCTGCTCTGGGACAGGGATTCTCGTGAAAAGAACTGTTGAATCCTAATGAGGTGTTTTGCCTGCCAGTAGGTTAAGAATGAATTCATGCCTTTGGACTATCTTCTGAACCTTTCTTGGGCATGTTGTGAAAGATGAGATTCCCCTGAGCATAGGAAAAGGCCCTTTATTGAAAGTATTGAAAAACACATACAAAAAAGCCGTGTTGTTTTTTTATCCTTGCAATGGTCAAAGCAGAGTTCAAAAATGTCCTTGAAAGAAGGGAGGAATGTCTCAGCATATTAATTAATCTTAATACTGTGGCATATTTAATAAATGCATATGCAAATCTCTCAAGAAATCAGTTTTTGGAAGACATTAAAAAGGAGCACTTCATGAACACCGAGAGTCAGCAGCAGCTGTATAAACCTAAATGCCTACCTGCTGTCTGAAATTGAAATCAGATTAAAAGATAACCAAGATTTTTTTCATCCACAAATGCTAAAGAGATGCTGATACAAAATTAACTTTTTATTTAAGCTTACAGTATGAATGAGGTGAAGAAAATATCAGATGTAGAAATCTAAAAAGCTTCATGAACGGTTTAAAAAAATTGTGTATGGTCTGGCTAAAAAAGTTTCCAAGAACTACTGTTCAAGGGCATTAAATCTCTGTCTGTGAAAGCCACATGATAGGCTTCAACTACTGCAGTCAAGCAGGTTTTAAAAATTACTGTACCTGAAGTAGGCTTTACGGCTACTAAGCCACTCACTGTGGACCAGACCTAATAATGTTCAAATATATGTTCTAGCCAGGGCCTTTGAACCTTTAAGATTCCTAGGGACATACAGGATCAGGCAAAACACACAGTTACATACTCCAAATCAAGAGTCAACACAGTATATGGTAGCACTTATGCAGGGAAGCAATGATTCTCTTTCCAGTTCTGCATCCAATGAACCACGGAATGTAACATTTTTCATTTCTTGATGGTAACTGTCAGAACGCATTTAATTTTGGGGAGATGAAGATGGAATGCACAAAGAAGCGTAGAATAATTATGTGTTGAAAATTAAACCCAGTTGTCTGAACTGGGAAGAACAATGTAACGTACCAAAGGAGGTCTAAAGTGTTTTGGCCAACAAACTTAGAGGTCATCCAAGATGACATATTTTGTGAACGAGAGGCAAAGGCAGTTCTCTGTAGTGCACTCCTCACCTCTGTTCTTGAGTTTGGATCTATGTTTAACACTGCAGAATTCATAGTTCAGTGACACAGGGGTGTTTTTCTCACACCTAACCAAAAACAGTGAGCAATGTCTGAGAACACAGAGGCAGGCCCAAATTCCTAGTTCATGGATGTGTGTATGTGCAGGACTCCAGAAAGATTGTGAAGAAAAAAATCCCATTCAAGAGTGGCATGAAAGAAGGAATTTTCTTCCAGCTGCAGACCAACAGCAATGACAGAGTTGGAAGAACTATGAAACTCAACCTCTCCAGCATGCCCGTGGAGCTAGGGGTCTACTGGAAAATATTTTAACTCCCAGTCTGCAACCTGAACAAACCTGCAGGAGGACAGGCTCTCTAAGGCCCGAAGGATCCATGTCCAGCATATGGAACACCTGAATTACATGTCAAACACACAGTTTCATTGCTAGAAGTTCCTGCTACTCCTCCCAAGAAACAGTAGGAAGAAATAATTGTCACTGTGGAGCGTCCATGAAAAAACCATGGCTCCCTGAAAGGTAGAGAAGATACCAAATGTCTTGGTATCTTCAGCGCTGTGACAAGACTTGAGAGGTCTAGCATGCCCTTACTATGATTAAGACACTGCTTCCCTAAAACCAAACAAAACAATTAAACGAAATAAGATGCTTGCTGTGCTGATGGCGGACATTCTTGCCTATCAACAACTTATCAGTATTGCAGTGATTTTTCTGGTAATCTGTCCCATGTTCTGTTCTTGCACCCTGACTGATTACGCCCCGAAGAGATACTACATTCCACAAAGACATGTCATTGAAAAGAGAACAAGCACAGAGCCAAAGCAAGCCTTGCAATGACTGGTGCCAAGCTGAAGGGGAACCCAAAGGGAGGTAAGGCAAATGATGTAATTTGATCATTTTTGGACAAGGGAGGTTGGTATGCACTTCTCAAGGCTGTGTATACACCACAAAATACAAAGGGAGACTGCAGTCATGTAACTGCCACATGCCCTGCATTTTAAGGATGGATAGACCGAATAAAAAATTTAATATATTTCCAGAGAGTTTTGACAGCTTATCCCAGAAATTTACTCCCTCCTAGTCTTCAGCCATATTTCTTTGTCACTGAGGGTATACCTCCTCTGTCGACACAAACAGGTCAGACAGAGAAAACTAAGATCATTTTTGGGTGACTGAGGTATTATTATTTTGAGGTGCTGCAAGAAAACTCAGCTGCTGATTAAACCACACTGATGGAAATCAGAAAACAACATTTACTTTAATACCAGACTGTATGACAACACAAAAAAATCTGTCTTCAAAACACAAAAGGAAAGCAGGAATTTCCCTTGTACATTTGAACAGACAGAATCACTGAAAGGCTGCAAAATTCAATGTTACAATTTTCTCACTTTAGTTCATTTGTGTGCTATATATGTCATATGTATGCCTCAAGAAAAAGAAGCTGTAAAACACACACAAGTCCCGTTCTTTTTTTCCATCTTTTCTTTTTTTCGGAGTCTGTTACATTAATTTCCATAAGTTTGTAGGACTTACAATACCACTACTTCCAGTTCCTTCCTTTCACCTCTTTTCCCTTTGGATAAGAAGTGGCATGGCTTTGTAACTATGTGTGTATTAGCATTGTTATCATGTCATAAGTATTATAAAATAACCAATAGTCTGGAAACTGACAAAAAAATTGAATAGTTAAGCTCAGGGTGAAGTTTTCAAAACCTACTTGCCATTCCCGGTGTTTTTGTTTCAGAATGCTCAAGTTAAGGTATTTTAGAAGGGTTTTGATTTTTTTCTGAATGGGTGGTCAGTACCCCTTTGCGCTACACCTCTAGAGGTAAGGTATCTCAGGCCATGCTCATTCAGACACTGCAAGCGGATAAAGGCTTTCTCTACCTCACTCCAAGGATGCCAGCAACTGCCCCCAACTGCATACAGACAACAGCTCTCCCTGAGCCAAAAGGTCATGCTGACTGACTAGTTTGAAGCACAAGTGGAGTAATTTTGCGTTTGTTGATGTCAGACCATGTAAAGATGCCATCAGCTTAGGCACTCCAAAACCTAAGAAAGAGTTTCCCACAAAACAACACATAAACAAACAACCTTGTGACATTTTTTCGGAAGCAGCTGGTAACACCAGGAACAGATTTTTTTGCAGAGAATATGATACCATTTTGAACAACAGGCACATCTGTGTTTTGCAAGATTTTGGGGCTAACTAGCTTTGCAGGGAAAAAAAAAAGATATTGTGAATCACATGACAGAAACCATGAGACGTAAGAGCAGAAAAAGACAGCTAAATTCATAGAGGCTGTAATTCTACAGAGGTAAATGAAGATATCTTCCACAGAAATTTGGCCCAGCATATTTTTCTCGGAGTGAAGGAACAAAACTGTTCCTGTGCTGAGTGCGGAGGGAAGCTGTTCTTCCTGAAGCTCCAGGCCGCCTCCTCTGACACTCATGGGATAATAAAAAAACACTCATAAGTTTTGGGTGTCTTTGAGAAGCAGGATGACTTACACCACAAGTGTGTTCCTTGCTAGTCGCTATATTGCCACATCTATGACTTCAGTTCAAATAAAAATCCTAGAAAAGCTAAGATCCCAGCAGGTTGCAACCAGCAGGGTGCTCATATCTGCAGTTACCGGGTAATAAGCGATTATAAAGTTGGCTACATTCTTTTTCGGTATAAATCAAAGTAAAGACAGATCAAGTTTTCATTTGGTTTTTCATTTGTTTTACTAAATTTAGCAAAATGAACTCCACTGGAGAAGTCTAGCTTGCAAAAGCCTGGCCATCTCCAAACTTAGAACTGTAATGTTAGGTTGGGTGTTCAAACTTCTTCCTCCCTGAAATAGCTGTTTTCTCTCAAAAATGACAGGAAGATTGGATTTGGACTTTTCCAGTTCAGAAACACCAAATGAGTCCCACTCATTTAGTTTGTATTTTTAAAGTGTGTTGAAAATCCACCATATAAAAATTAGTTACTCTGTTTTTTATTAATGGTATTTAAAAGACTAATAATGAATGTTTGATACTCTAGGGTGCAGAGCTTATGCATATGCGCCTATATACATTACACATACATCCATATACGTATCTTTCATAGTATTCTAAATTAGAGAAAAGAGATTCAAATGCTAACTTAGTTTGGGGGCAGAATATGCCTTCAATTTACTCTCTTTGCATTTACAGTAGTGATAAAATCAGCTCTGAGGCTGGATAGTTTGTAAGGTAAACCAGAGGACAAGAGCATACATGCAGAAAAAGAAGTTAATACAATAATAAAGGCCATTAGTTACAAGTAGAGGTCCTACCGAACCAAATGCAAGGTGTCATTGCTAAGATTTTACCCTGCAAATGTGAATAACTGCCTTTGAACTAAAACTGCAGGAACTGCGGCAAGCGTTCTTAACACTTTAATGGTAGATAAACAATAGATGCAAATGTTCCACACCTAGACAACAGCAGGACACTTACTTCTAGTGAGAAATTAATTACGTCTTTGCCTGTTTTGCTATCTTGGCTTGACAATTCACAAAAGTTCTTCAATATATTCTTTGAAGTGAGGTGCAGGGTTGCAGTTTCCAGAGCTGGGTTTTATATATTACCTGTCCACTATTCTGCTGCTAAACTTTCAAGATAAATGAATACAGCATAAGACGGGCACATTAAATAACATGCATGCCTTCTTTCCCCATTTTGTGTTTCATATTCAAGTGTCTCTAGCTGTGGCTACACTAACAAGTAGAGCATCCCAAAATTGTTGGTGCTAAGGATCTGATGTCTGCGTTACACACGTTTCCAGGGGGGTTTACTTTCCTTTCCTTTAGTTCTGGTGTGGTCCCATGGACAGAACACCGGTCAGTGGTTGGAGCACAGCCACTGGAGTGCATCTTCCAGTTCAGTGCCACGTGGAAGCAACGTAGCTTGGATATGCATTACATGAAAGAAAACACAGTAAGAGAGGACATTCAGGCTTCAGAAATACACCCCTGCTCCAAAGTAATTTGCTAATTGAGATGCGTCTTATGTTTCACCCTCACAGATGTGCTAGCATGGAATGACTTAAGTCACTGGAGTTTTCTGCCATTTCGTACAAGCTACGCCTCCATGCAAGGACAATAAACATTTTCAGAAGTCACACAGTACCCCAGTCACTATAATTAAAATAATAACCAGGTTAGACTCTTTGTGTGAGAAAATGAAGGAAGCCACACTGTTTTACAATGGATGAGGTTCAGATACTGAATTTTCCAATTAACATGCTTCTCTATATCCTTAAAAAGAAGAAAAATTAGACTTATTAGTTCAAAACAAATTAAAGATGCATTTTACAGCAAACCCCAAAGAAAATCAGTATGTCACATTTAAATGCTTCACCTAGCCTCAGTTTAATTACAATATGTAAGTGGACTTCTAAGAAAAATGTTGAATAATTCATAACCTAAGCTTTTCACATGCCCATTTTCATCCAGTTGTTGAAAAATGTAGAGGATTAAGAAACTGTTTCCGTAAATAGATGCAAATCATATTTCATTACTCATTTACGTAATCGTGTTTTAGGAAGGGCAAGAAGACAGTAGAGGTATAAGATAAACTCTTTCAGGCCTTTTTATTTCCTAGTGCCCAATCATTTTAGCATCTTCAGTGATGGGGAGATGAGGACAGAGGGTTTTTTTATACTGAAAACTACAAGTTTCAATCTTGCTTTGGCAAAGAAAAAAAAAAAAGAAGAAAATAGTCTCACACTGTTTAGAGGATAATTCTTTCCTTTTTTGCTCCTGGAGAAAATACCATTTACAAGAATCACTGTGTGTTAAAGCATGCCTTTGACAGCTAACACTGTCAAAGTAAAATTGAGCCATCGCTGGCAAGCGCCAGCAGAAAGGCTCTGCCACAGTGTAAGAAAAGGACTCAACACAGCTAGAAGCCAACTCTCTGCCTAGCTATCCCTAAGGAAGAGCTGGTACAATAAAAACTCCCCAGCAAAAAGCCGGAAAAAGAAGAGCATTCACACATGAACTCCTTCAAGCACAGATACAACCTAAGGAAGAGAGCTCGCCTGGGGCTTGAAAGAAATACTGCTGTTGGAGAAGGAGGAACAAGAATGGCTCTGCATATTTCTCTCAAGCATGGTGACCAAAGAAGCCTCTGGAGCACGAAAGTCAGGGCTAGGGGTTTACATTCCCCTGCTGCTCACTCTGTTGTTTCTGTAACTGTCTTATGTAGCTTATGAGAAAAGCCTCTGCTTTTAGCAAGTTCTTTCGCAAAGCATTCACTCCCCACTTGAACTGTGACTTGTTCTTGACCATCAGGATGATAAATTAGAGTGCTCAAGTAATTAGAAGTCTGGAAAAAGCCAAGAACCATCTAGGAGGGAACTAGGAGAAGTTTCGCACTTGCTTTAAGGCCTCAGGCACGCAAACTAAGAGGACCTGCATTGCAACGATGATGGCCAGGCATAGTCCCTACAACTGGAGAATACGCAGCTGAGGAACAGAGAGGCTGCAACTGGCTTTTACTCAGATTTATATGGCTACAAAGCACACAAAACCCACAATGAGCTCTCACTGTATCCATCTGCTGACCATTCACTGTCAGGGTCAACAGTCCTAAGAAACTTCATGTTTTTCAGGAAACACAGCTAGAGCCATCCACTTCAAACATATTGAACGTCAGTAAAAATAAAGCAGCAGTTTCCTGGTTTACGGCATTGCTAGCTTCTGGTCTGCTAATCCCAATTGTCATAATGGCCTGGTGCTTTTCCGTGCTGACATCTCTCTTCCCACGTGAAGACAAAAAACAACAGTCATACTAAAAACGTATTTGGGTTCATTAAGAAGGGTGTCTGGGATGCTTATGTTCTCCCATTACATTTACTGTGACACTTCAAAATAAACACCAGAGAAGAACCTAGGGTATTATTTTTTTATCCCCCACAGAAGTTACTTCTTCACAAATGTGATCCATCACAAAGTATGATTTCAATTTTTACACTACTGTGTTTAAATGGATTTTGCTCTGTTTGTATTTAAAAATCAACAAATTAGAACACAGGCTATTTCCTGGGAATTAATAAAAATGACCAGCTGTGAAGAATGGATTGTGTCAGGCACAGCTGGGGACCACTAATCTCTCTGCACAAAATGAAAAATATTAGACTTTACCTCAATACCTTAGAGAGATCTAGTTGGGTCTGTAGGCATGCACCATCTGCATAGACTTAGTTCAGAGAATACTGCATGCTTTGAGTTGCTTGAAAATTCTCTTGGTAGCCCCCCTTCAAAAAACACTAACTTATAATCAGGCAGTAATTGGAATTAAATGAGAACAGAGAAAAACCTAAGTTTTCTTGAGACACAAGATCTCAAATGTACCAAGAAATGAAATCCAGGAATTTAATCCTATTCTCAGCGTAAGGAACTAGCCTGAAAACCATCTGGGAAGGGATTGTCCTTTAGGACGTGTTTGAACAGCATCTAACAAAACGGTTCGGATTTCTAGGACTATTGTAACACAAAACAATAAAAATAGCTGCAGGAACTCACACAGAACTACTCGAAACAACTCAAGTGAAATGGTGAGCACCATTCAAAGATGAAGGTACATTCCTTGTAAATGTTTTCAGCGCGTATAGTTGAAACCAAAATGTTTTGACTCTAAATAGCACCATGGAGGGAGCTGATGCTTGAAATTCAGAAGAAACAATATGGCTGCTTTTCAGTCTGTTTCATCCTGATTTCCTCAATACAGGCAGATGAATTTACACAAACTAAGGTTCTGTCCTTATTACTCATTTCTGATGGACCCGGGGAAGGACTCATCTCTCTTTCTGCCTTGCACTGATGGAAACATTAATGCCAAAAACTCTTCCACCAGAGGGCAGGGATCCCCATGGGGGGATATACTCTGCAAAGAGGCCTGTCAATCCTACACAACTATCCACACACTTGGGGATAGAAAAGCTAATAGTTGTGGGAACAGGGTATTTTGCCATATATTATTATTCCGGATTGAGAGTGAGGAAAAACTGCTGGCTTTCCTTCTAAAGTTATTGTATTTCCAATTGCTCACAAGGTCTCCCAGAGCCCAGAGAGGTATTTTGTTCAACACTGCAATAAATAAAAACTGCTGTCTGATCGGCCAGAGATGAATAATTCCTACTACCCCCACATGCATCCATCTAGGATGCGCTTATTTGCATGATATGGGAACTAATTGTTTAACACTACCCCAGAACACAGCATTGTTCACCCAGAGAAAGCTACACAATGGAAATTTATTGACTCATCACGCTACTATTTTTTAGCCAACTGTGTGCCAGGATTTTTTCCTTCGGGTATATAACAATAGCAGACAGGCGCTTCGCTTCCTTGGGACCGTTACTCTCCCGGGTGGCAAAATTAAAATCAGCCTCCACAAAACGCACTAGTGACGGCTGACAGCAGCCCCCAAACGGCACGAGGGACATCCTTTATTCTTACGCCCCTGCTCGCGGCAATCTGGCAAACTGTGGGGATAAAAAATAAAAATCGGTAATGGAAGTGACCGGTTTGGTTTTATTCCTTTGGAGATGGCTGCCAGGCAGAAGGAACTGTACCGCCTTTCCCTGCCCCGCACCAGGCCGGCCCCAGCCCCGGGTGACGGGGGCCACGGCAGGCAGGTGGGCAGCAGGGAGGCAGCCACTGCGGAGGCCCTCACCCAACGCCTCTGCCTGGCCAAGGCCCTTTGCGCTGGCAGCATGGCTTCTGCTGGAGGCCCTGGCTGGCAGCTCAGTCTAAATGGGCAGCCAATATTATAAGAAACACATAATATATATCTATTTAGACACACACGCCCCGTCCCCAATCCCTCAGGACACGCCTTGGCAAGCACGAGGTGGAGCAGGACGTGGCATGGTGTCACCTCCTGGCTTAAGCAGCGTGGTCGGTCATTTAACTGATCCACTAGCACAGCGTATGAAATACAGGAGGGCGTGGAGGGACAGCTTTCGGTAACATGGTGACTGCTCGAATGGCACCTTGGGCTCAGGCTCACGCATGTGCGGCCCTGGCCACGATCCCCAACAGCAGGCCAGACAGCTGTGTGTGGGGTTTTTTTCTTTAAAAACTCCTGTTAAATCTAGCGGACAGCACCGTGCGTTCCCCGAAAGCGGCTGTAGCTGCAACACCCTCTAACCACGGATGCTGGCTTCAGGCAGTGTAAACGCACAGCCCTGCAGAAACGCGGCCGGGCACCCGGTGCTGAGATCGCGCTGCTGTTTTCCGTGTGCTGCCGGACCGGCAGTGTCCTGACCGAGCAAGCCCTGGGGGTGGGCAGGAGGCTGGGCAGTCTGTGCAGGTCCCTGCTGCTTGGGCTCTGGTGATTTTATCGCCACTGGGGAATGACTTGGGCAGATAGCCTATGAAGCAGACGTCCCGGTGTGAGCGTATCCGCAGCTGCAGACATGGCGTAATAGCACATCTCTGCAATGGAAACTTTTATGCCTTCTACAGATACTCCTAGCTTGATTTTTCCAAGTTCCTCTTCTTCTTAAGAGAGACCCTGTTGAAAGTCCTTTTTACTCCAAAAACACCTGCTTTACTTTTAAATGCTGCTAGTCTCAGCTCGTTTGAGCAAAGCCAACTTTGCTTTTAACTAATGAGGGAGTGAAAGTTTTCAAAGTCAGTATTTTGAGCGTTTTGCTTCATGAAATCTGAACTGTTTGCTGGTAGATGGCCTTCTTCGGGCCATCTGTGAACATTCCTGCTTGCTTGTTCTCCATAGCCTTTTACTAGATAAAAGAAACCCGTTCAAATAATAAATATTGTAGGTCAAAACACACGTAGCTGTATGTCCTTATGGAGTGGCTCCCCAGCTCTCGTAACCCAGCTCTGTCTTGGGACACGGGCTCTTTACTACAGTTTAGACTAGAATAGTGCTTGGGAGCCTGTTACGATACAGGCCTGGCATGGTATGGAATCGGCTACAGCACTGCCTGTAGTAGCACACACACTCCTCGCTTCGCATCGTGCATGTGAAAACTTCCATATGTTCCAGCTATCATTTTAAGAAATGTGGTTTCCTGTTTGCTTTCTCAGTGAGTGCTCTTCCTTACAAAGTCTGCAATCCATAAGCACTTTGCAGCAAGTCTGGACTAGATTTGAAATATCACTTCCAGGTACCATCCCAATATCAGCTGTAAGACACGCACTTTTCTTATTCGTAACCTGAGTACATTTTTAGTCCTTAACACACCAAATACTTGTTTCACTTGGTCTGTCCCCTTCGATTCCATCAACATATGAGGAAATTTTAGAGAAAATCCCCTAGAACTCATTATAGACAATTTATTAAATTTAGCTTCACCTTCTCAATTTTTATTGATTCTACATTCTCCTGTAAACAAGAGGATGAGGGAAGGGAAGATGGTCTTCATTTCACTAGCCAAAATTTCATCCAGAGTTCTGATCTTCTGTGTGACTAAATAATTGGTGTCATTCCCATATACACCTATTGCCTTTAATAACTTTTTGGCAGAATTTGTAAGTCTCTACGATGGCAGAAGATAAAAAGACTGTTCTCTACACAGCTATCAGTCTGGACACATCATCTGGCAAACTGGAATGCCTTTTAAATTATTTTATGTTAGGGAACCTTGTCTCTCTCCGGAGAGAATATTTGGCCAGTCGCAGAAGTCTCCAGGTTTCCAGTAGATCAGCTGATGAGTAACAGAGGTGGTTACGGTAGCCTCTCTTTACTGCCTGTAGAAAACCTCCAACAATTAATTTGCAAGGGCCTTAGCCATGACCCAGAGCAGAGCTCTGAAAGCAAGGAGCCAGCTGCATATCTAACTTGGACTAATACCTGAACCTTGGGGAAGTGATTTCATAAAGATATGTACAGTAATGTGGTATTTTAAAAGGCTGTGAACTATTTTTGACATAGAAGCCCTGAAAACATCCCTCTCCTAAGTAAATAAGAGAGACGGAAGCTTGGAGTTCTTTCCAGGATTATTAATGTTGCTGTTTTTCAAATGATAATTCAGTGCATGGTCACCTGCAGAATGTTGCTTGATGTTAGAGGTCGCTTCTGATTCTACAGCATCATGAAGTAAATTCCACTGACTAAAGCTCCTCAGCACAAGAATAATGTGGCTACAGAGGGGGCCTGAAGTGAGTATATTTTCCTTGTTCCCCCTTGCTATGGCTAGAACACATAAGTGCCTCAGCATGGAGGAAATTGGAGTCTGCTCCCTCAAGCACCTTGCCTTTGGGAACAAGTGAGTAGGGAAAGGGCAGTAGTTTTGCCCAGAGGTCCCTCCTCCCACCCTGCAGAAGCAGAGCAGGCAGGCGGTGCCTGAGGGTACGTTACATCTCCTGGTGAGACCCTCCAGTCACTCTGTTATGGGGTAGTCCACCAAGGAACTGTCTCCCTCCTGAAGCACCATGTCCTTACACCATATCACGGCTAAGTGAGAAGTCCTGCTAGCTCCAGTCAAGGCTCTGTGTGTGTGTGTACAACTAGAAGACAGCAGGCACAAATGCGCTTTGGCTATAGAAAAGGAAGGAGCAATGCCTGGGTCTCATTTTAGCTAGCAAGTTTTAAGTATCAGCTTGATCTGGAACTTCTCTTCCTCTACCAGACTGGCCGCTATGAATCGTGCAACATCTAAAGATGGAACTGTTTTGTAGTATGCTGATTTCCTCCTCTTATTTCTCAGTGTGGGGTATGCTGGCAGTAAACAGTAGGCTCCCGACAGCAAAGCTCTTTTATCAGTCTGACAGAGGCAGTGGCAGATCCCCAAACACACCAAATTCTTCAGCAATGAGAGATTCAACTCTGGTGCCAAACCTTATCATCCCTTCAGTCCTCCCTCTGCTGAAGCTGACCATTAATTCAGCGATTAAAAGGGAGGCAGACTGCAATATCTCAGTATAAGATTTTGTACTGGTGACACTTTTTTTTTTCTCCTTGTGAAATACATCAACTAATATAACAAATTCTACCAGTTCACTAATTGATCACCTACAGGCAGTAGATACATACTGGAAAAGCACCATTTCCTTGGTCATCCTGAAGCTCAGAACACCGGATAAACAGTTTGACTGTTGTTCGCTTGAGTGCTTTACCTCAGAAGGGTTGGTTTTACAAACGTAAGGCTACGTATGAACAATAAACAACAGACTGCAAGGCCAATTAACTTGTTGGCCATGTACCTTGTTGCCTTTGTCCCCTGGCTCTCCAGGATCCCATTCAAAGGGAAAATATTTAGAAAATTGCATTTCAAATTACTCTTAATGTCATTAATGTGATGTGTTCTGTTTTTCTCCCCACCATATTTCAAACACATGTCTCAAGTTTCTGTTTCCTAAATGACTGTGTTGAGCTCCCCCCCAAGCATGTTTACAGGCCACGTTTTAAAAAGAAACACATTTTAAATTAAGGGTCATATGACTAGAACTTGAGGAAGCATCTGCAGTCTGCTTTTGCAAATGTTCTGTGGTGAGGTGAAGACTTCTTTTATTTGCAACCTTTCTGGAAAAAACTTTACTTTTTGAAAATATTTTCTGGGAAGAGTTTCTTTCTTTTGGTAATACTTTTGATTAAAGAATGAATATCCAAAATATTTGTGTGGGACAGGTTGGAATACATTAATTTTTTAGCATGATTTTAAGCATCAGTAGAATTAGGAAAAAAAACAGCTTTTCCCTCTAGCCTTATGGCTCCTTATCTCTCACATATTCCTCATTTCAAGGGACATCATTGGGTTTAATATCAAAATATCTATCAAAACCAAAAAATTGGTGTTCACTCTTAATGTTCCAGATGTAGCTGATTTCAACTGTAGAGATTGGGAATGTGTAATCTTGAACTAAATTAATAGAATTATTTCCAGGGGACTTCAAGATTCCTGTGCTGATGGTTTTCTGTGGGTTCTTTTCCTTTCTTTTTGGATTTTTATCATATGTTATATCATTTATTTGGGTCTTAGAAGGTTAAGAAGTATGTCTAGGCCTCAACACCATGGTGCCTGAGTGTCTCCTAAATTATTAAAAACAGATATAGCAACAACACGAACATTTACTTTTATGTATAGTGTAATCATTAGTACTCTGACCCCAATTCAGAAAAGGATGTATATCCAGGGGAAAAAAAAAAAAATCAATGTATGTTTAACTAAACATCCATATGAACCACCTGGAAATGGCAAGATTTAAGTGCACAACTGGAGCTAAACAAGATATTTCTGTGAATCATATATTTCATCATGTGTTCAACTACCAGTGCCCCAAGAAAGCAGAACTGCAGAAAATCCCACTTGCTATTGAATAAAATATAATACAGGGCCAGTTTCAAGACACTTATGCGTTGTTTTTAAACTATAAATGAGTATAAATTTTCTGCTTATCTAACTGCTTCTTGCAGAGTTTGTGTCTTTCTGCAGAGCTTCACGCATTCTGACGGATATGCATAAATGGAAGCAGGAGTCTATGGCCCATTTATTCCAGCCACAAGAGACCAACCCAGAAGAAAATTTGAGCCTTAAATTAGTGGCAAGAAAATTAAAGTTATAACTTCTGAAAATGATTTGTGGTCTTCTGAAACCGTGAAAAGATGAAATAGTGCATTGATTTATACTGGCTTACAACGCCTTTTTCAGTTGCAGAAAAGGATCAGCAGTCAAAGTCATGATTTCTATGAGGAACTAGTGCCAAACTAAAAACTCTAAACTATACAGTAATAAAGCTACCAAGAGCCCCTATAGAATTCATCAACTCTAGGGAAACAATGAATTTGGTTTGAAGTTGTTACACAGAGCTACAAAGCTTTTGGGTTTGCATCAATAAAATGTGGTTGAAAACAAAGTATGGTTCCCTTTCTCCAGTTTTCTAGTCACAAAGCCATGTGCTGCATCCAAACGAAACTGCCATTGGTTGGCTAAAAATTTCCCCATCCATTTTGACCCAGTTATTTTGTCCCTGTATTTCCAAGAATACAAAGTGCATCAGTGATTTTTTGCTCTGTCTGTGAAGACCCTTAGAGGTCTGCAGTCAAATTTTAAGGTATTTAAGAACAGCAATTCAGAAAATCATCTCTGTTACTAATTGGCTTGAGTTGTGGATTTAGGGGCTGTTGTCTTCCTGGAAAAAATAAAGGGCCTGCCAACAGAAAACTAAACCGCAGTTATTTCTATGTGCGTTTTATTTGTATGTCTCTGCACACGCTTCCATATTCACATCCAGATGCAGCAGCTAAATTCACGTCCACATTCCTGGGAGCATTTGCACAGATTTCCCTGTTCCAGCCATGTCTTCTAGACGGGCCGGGTGACAGCATTTGCCCTGCTTATTGCAGGCTGTGAATAGCTCCCGAGGTCTCACTGCTGACCAACTTGACTCTGAAGCCAGCATGGCCTTTGGTCTGACCCCGAATTTCAAGGAGGCGAACGTCACTTTTCAACACAATAAAAGCTATGGAGCCACTAGATGGCACTTTCAAAACATGGTTTTGCACACTCTGTCCAGCCAGCGATGGGTTTGGGTCTGACTTGCAAGATGCCTGTAAACCCGCATTATAAATGCTCTTCTCTGAAACGTACACTTACTGCCCTGAACAACAGACGTCTTCGAAAGGCTGACAAAGCAAGACCTCCGTTTTACCAAAGACAACATTTCTCCTGCCTTCCCCCATAGCACCATCCTCTCTGAAACGCAAGGCCATCAGTACATAACCACAGGTATGCTTAGTGTGGCATCTGACAACCCCTATAGCATCTGTAGTGAGAGAAACTTCACAACAGATGAGATACGTGACATAGTGGGAGCAGCAGTCTCCTTCCTAGTTTAGAAACTATCCGGAAACTATCCAAGAGACCAGATTTTCCAGCCATAAGACTAGAAAATCAACTGCATTTTGAGTATATTTTGTATGCTTTTTTCCTGTTTTATCCCTCCTCAGCCACTCATGCTAGAGATGATATTGCTGCAGGAACTTGGCTTTAAAAACAGAAAACTAGAAGTCTTATTTTAGGCAAGAAGTTGTTCAGGGCAGGTCTGTCTGTCTCTTTTTGTGTTTCTGTAGTGCTCAGCACCACAACAGTGCACACTGAGTGAGGTGTCAAAACTTTTCTGCAGTGTAGATGATTATATTAAAAATAATCCCATCATATAATGCTGCAAGATGTTGCTAATAAGCCATTAGAAGTATAATGACTACTTTTACCCCAGCGCAGGAAAGATGGAAACATACTACCAGTGTAACAGAGAGGCACAGTCTGTTTAGGCTGTTTATAAGTGGGTTTTAAATCAAGATAACCGCGCAGCACCTGAAATACAGAAACTGCTAGGCTGTCTGCTGCTACTCTGAATTCATCACCATCAATTGAAATTTTCTAGTTTATTTTCACTTTCGTCACTCATTACCTACTCCTGTCTATAATATCCACCAACAATATGTCAGCAGACACTTTCACTCCTGGAGTCTTGTTATTTTTTAGAGCTCTGGATGCATAGTACATGGGATTAGCTGGTATTTAATGGCTCTGGGCATCTTTATTCTCATGGCAGTAGAAAGACTGCCATTATAAAAGCTACATGACCTCAACTCTTGAAGGATTTTCTGCAGATGAAGTGAAATTTATAATCCATGGAAGTACCTGTAGTGTGCTATGTATTTGTTTGTTCAAGAGATACTCGAAGTGTAAAGCTCCGGGGGAAAAGTTCTCACAGTTCCAGACTTCATCATCGAGAAAAGGGGCAGAACAGTTGATGAGCCAGACAAGGCTTTGTTCCACTAAGCAAATGGCATATGGAAATCTTGTTAACTGTGGCAGTCTGCTTAGTCTGCAAGGATTTAGAATTTTTGTTAACAAAGAAGCATTTTAGTTGTTTTTCCAGAGTAATTTCTTTGTCAAATACAAGGAAAGGGAGGTTTTATGAAAATGAAAACATACCATGAAAATATATTTCACTTAGACAAAAAATTCTAAGAGAATGTGTTTAGGGTGCAAAGTTGAGCATATCAGAATCAGGAAATCTCAAAATTATGGTTACTCATGGACCATTAATTTGGTTCCCTTGAGTCTACAAATTCTGTTAGTCTTTAATTTTGTTATAATAGGTTGGTGGTGTTTCTTTCCATAGCAACCCTGTTTTATTGAGAATATATAACTGATTGTCATGTTATTTTGTTATTAATATATCGTCTGTTGTCATTCTATGTATGATGCTCATTTGCTGCATATTATTTAAAACCTTCTAAGAATTTGCTCATTAACTTTTCTAAAGCATTCATCTCTTGAATAGCTAAGTGCTTCATATATCATTTATTTTCATAATACCCATGTAAATAAAGGGTGAATGAGAGAAAACCAAGAGATTTTACAGATGGGAAAGGAGACTGAGACATTAAGGTCAAAACCATTCCTTTTGGCTGCTTAGCTGGAAATTCCTATAGCATGACTTTTTGTGTATTTACCATTATATGTAGGTTTACATAGGCAGGCAGGACTCTACTGGTGCTTATACAGTAAGTGAAATACAAACTATTTTTTCATGAACTCCAATTGACTCATTAGCATCAAAACAAGAAGAAGTAAACATGTTTGATGGAGAAGCATATACATCTTAACTGTATGACATCTTTCCTCTTTTTGCAACCTTCTGCTTGATTTCCTATTGTGCATTGTTTGACACGTGTGACAAAGAGACAAATCCAGACACAAAACCACGTCTTCATTGCATGGCCCTAACAGGAAAAATGTCGCAGTAGCAAAGCTGGCATACTCTTTGTGAATCAGCCCTACAGGGAACTGCAACATAGTACTCTGCTTGAAAAATGGCAAACCTCTGGAATGACCTTTTGGTGAAGAAGAGAGCATGCCCTAGCAGCCACAGATTCCTTTACCCACTCAGACAAGACCAGTTTCATTCACTAGTCCATATCATGCCCTTGTTCTTATTCATCTTTGCCATCTTCTCCTTAGTTCTAGTGTTCTTGCCTACTCCAGCCTGCTTTTGGCTTTGCATATTGGCTTCAATCTCCATACCTTTTCCCTACTGAGCTCAAGTCACAGTCTCCCTCATTGCCTTTCGATCTCCCTTCCTAGTTTCTTTGCCCAAATACCTGAGTTTCCTGTTCCTACTTCTTCCTTCCAGCTGTCTCCTACTAGCCCACCAATGACTCCCAATCTAAGTCTCCAACTCCACGCCTGTTCTATCTCAGCAACTCTGCCTTTATAATTCATTTATTTGTATCCTTCCCTGGATTTACCTGGGAAATGCTCTTCTAATGTATGTGTAGAAGAGAAACATACTGTCTTAGGAAATGCCAGGTAAATCCTATAACTTGGGACAGTTAGTCTTATTGTAGCTTTTGAAGTGTTTTTTTTTAGTTAAACTATATTGTACACGTGTAGATAATTTTTATCAGAATAAGGAAGCTTTAATTTAGTGTTCTGAACTTACCTGAAATTCACATTTATTGTTAATTTGTCATCTATATCATCCTGACTGTCCTTATGTGTAAAGACCTTAGGAGAGGAATCTTTGAGCATAGAATGAGCTGGTGCCTTTGAGTTGTCTTTTCACTTTTCATATTTCAATAGCTTAATTCTTGACTTTTTTTTACACCTTGAATAGTATGTGATACAACTAAAACGCACAACGCCTAACTGCAAAGAGAATGTACAGAGGGTTCAGAGATATCATTAATATGTGTGTGGGGGCAGGTCACTTGATCAATGCATATTTTCCTTCTGCAGCATTTTCATGCAAATCTAATAACAGCACTGTATATTTTTTCTATTTTAGAATTTTCTCTGTGGAAGTCATCAAACTCTGAGCAATGTCTCTAAAATCATCCTATCCATTCATACGCTCCATTATGATATTCTCACTGTTATTTTTGCTGTCAAGCCAGGTACTGTGCAATTTGGCCAGTGAACAAGACCTAGGACAATTAACAAGAATAGGAGGCAACATAGAATAATTCAGGAAAGAAAAATCTAAGGAGCAAGGACCAAGGAATGATTTTACAAGAGACATAAATCACAGTACTCCATATACTTTTCTCTCTCCTGTCATATGGTTTCTATGAGAGGAATTAAGACATTAAAGATGACACAAAGAACTAATGTTTGGGGTTTTTTTTCCTCTGGAAGAGTGGAAATTAGGTATTTGCTTGGGTTTTTTTTTTAAAAAAAGAACTCATGTCAGTTTGATACTAGAATAAGGGGCCAAGTTCTGGAATGCTTTCCAGACTGAATAAATGTCTCTGGAATTCTAGTCTCTGCAGTGTGATCAGTACTCTAGGTACTGAAAATTTCTGCTTATTCAAGAACAGAATTTGAACAAACCACTGTTAAAAAAATACTATGCAAAGTATATTACTAGTATGTCTTACAGAAAATGCTTTGGTAGGCAAAATTGTTTCATTGTAGATGAAAGCTTATTATCATCGAGTGAATAGCTGTGACTCACAGCCTGACTAATCAGAGTCTGAGTGAGAAACAAAAGGTCCATTCAGTGAAACTTTTTTGCGTCTGCTAAAGAACAGGCCTTTTCGGTTCAAGTCTTGTTTATATCGTCAGGTTGTCAGAGGACACAAAGCTCTGTAGTACGTGGCTTACATGTTTCAGCATATCTCCTGTTACTCCCCTGCATCTCCCTCGCCACTCATTTCACGCATGAGAAAAGGAACTGTCGCATCCCTCGGAGAGGGATGCGTTGCCCGGCGAGGGCACGGGCTTCTCACAACACACCTAGTTTAGGCAGAATACCAAACTGCTATCAATCACGGGGACACCCGCATCGCGCCCCGCGAACCCGCACCTCGCTATACCGGTGGCAGGACTCGCGTGGGCCGTCCCCCACCTCCTCTCGTGGGGGAGCCGCGGCTCCCCGCCCGGCCGGG
>Ga0065711_1004183_pt1 | contig 24695 bp, 13 predicted proteins | sample Hoacrofraction12_FD_59098 | JGI IMG/M metagenome (GOLD analysis project Ga0065711, IMG submission 59098) | Hoatzin crop microbial communities from Cojedes, Venezuela - Epithelial fraction 12 v2 (version 2) | ecosystem: Host-associated > Birds > Digestive system > Esophagus > Crop | place...
GCTTGTCTTCTCAGAGGGGGCTGAGAGGCCATTTTAAAAGGCAGCTGCCGCTCCCCAAGGGTGTGTTCCTGCTGTTCAGCCCCAAAATTCCCCACGGCTACAGCTCGTGGGTCCCTAAGGCTTGGAGCGACGGCTTTAGGTAGCGTGGCTGGCCTTGTGCTGGAGTGGATGAAGAGCGTGCCTCTCACTGGGTCAGCTTTGGGTGAAACAGTTCAGGGCAGCAGGTGCTCAAACCAGAGCCACGACCATGGCCTTAGATGTAGGCAACATGGCTGAGTCCTCATCTCCTATAAACCTGCTTTGCTCCACTGAAGGTGACCCATTTTATACTGATAAAAACCCAACACCTGATACCTGAACTAGGACCCTTGTCCAGAAGTAACAGGAGGGAGGACAGGAGCTCAAAGATTGTGTTAAGCCCACTTGGTTTTTCCAGTGATTACCTGGCACTGTGGGGTAGCCTTGTAATCCTGTTGTTCCTCAGATCAGTTGTACCTAAAAAGGTTGTAACTTGGTACACACATACTTGGCAAGCTGTGGTGAGAGACTAGAGGTTTTCCAGTGCTTTGGCATGAATATCATTGGGCTTGATTTGTGATGGCTTTTTAGCAGCCTAATTCGCTGGAGAGCCAAAGGATTAAATGATCAGGTAATGAGGGCCTACTAAGTCAGTGAAGTTTCCTCATCCATTCACTGAAGGTCAGTAATTCCTCCCAGTTACATAATATTTTATACATTTTCTTAATTTTATTTACTGGAATGCTTGATTGGAAAACCCAATAGTATTTATCTATCTAAATCTCTCCTACAGTTTAGATTGAACAGGACATTTTCCACTCCTGAATATGCATGGAGTATTTTGTTGTATCTGGTTAGATACACTGCATGCTGCACTTGAGACATATCTGCATTTGCAGTTTCATAATCAATAAACATGGGTTTTCGTCCCATGAATCTAGAATCAGGTTCTGAGATGTTTTACATCAGTGTGCCTCCACAAATTTAATGCCTGCCAGAGAATTTATATCAGCTAAAATTTTAGCCTCTGAATTTAAAGAGCTACTTGGGATTCATATGATGAGAAGCGTCTTAGTAACTTTATTTTTTAAATTTTGCATTCCTGAAAACTGAGTGCGCAATAAAACATCGTCAAGTCCTTTGCTATAGAATAACATGTAAGATTATGATTTAAGTGGGTCAGTGCAATTCTTTATTTGTTTTGTAAGGTGCTTATGTTTGTGCTAATAGTTCAACATGACTCACCTACAGTACATATCACTGCCACAGCTGTTGTAAACCTTCTTCTGAGTCAGAGAATGACTTTATGACCCAGAATTCTGGCAGTGAGTACTATCCTAGTGATTTTCCCAATTAAGAGAGAATTGCGAGTTGGTATCAGTGCAGGGTGAGTCAGAGTTTGATGTAAGAGGCAAAACTGGACACAGCAGTTCTTACTGGACTAGCTCTGTATCCTCTTCCCTTCCAAAAGTCAGTGCCATGAAAACCTGGAATGAGCCTGTGATGGGAACTCCTCTTAGAGGTCAGAAAGACTGCAGTGGACTAGTGAATTAGCTCTCCTCGGTCCCGAATACTACTAGCTGCGGTACCAGCCATCTGCCTCCTGTTGCTGTGGGGTGCACAGTAGGTTTGCAGGGGGATGGGGCCAGCAGCAGTAAATAGCTGAGAGTTGGCAGGGCTTCTCCGGCTTACTCTGACAAACCGTTTTGCTTTTTGAGCTTACCCAAGTACAGGACCTATGACATTAAAACCACATGTACTGCTGCGTGTGGTTCTCCATGTTTGTTTGTTTTATTTTTCTGAAAAACAGCCCAAATCTGTCCTAACTGATTTTGAACAGCAAAATTTAGGTGCCCTGTACTCTGCCAACTGCTCACTGCAGAGAACATGTTGGAATCAGTCACCCAGCTACTCTCTGTTAAAATTATGTCAGAAGAAAAGGGGCCAGCATCGAGGGTTGGGTATATGGCTGAGCCGTGAGGGCATGCAGAGCTTGAATTTAGGCTGGTTGCAATCTGGCATTAAGGTTGGTTCTGGTGTTTGTCACCCTGCCAGTCAGGATCTAGCAAGGTTAGGGCCTGGCTTTACTAGACTGGCTAGACTTAGTCTGCGCAGGGCAGTGAGGGGGAGTCGTTGCTGGGGAAGGCAGAAATCGCTAGCCTGCCACAATTACGGAGGGTTTGAGTGTGAGGTTGGGGTGCAGTTAACATCGGACATGGGGCTGTGGGTGAAGGTTAGGGATTCAGCAGTGAGCACTCAGCTGGGTTTATTGCCAGCTATGCTAGGGACCAAAGTGTTGACTCTGGCAGCAGCTTTCTGCTAGGCCGGCAGAGATTGCTGGCTTAGGGTTACAGCTGGGATCAGGTTTGGGTGAAGCACAGCTGATGAGCCATGTTTGAAGTAATGTTCAGGAGGTACTACCTAAACAGTTTTGGAGCATCTGCTGATACAGTTGTGGAGCAGAGGTTGTAGCTGAAATCTTGCAGAGAGTGGAGCACGCACACTAAGCTGGGTCTGAGGCAGCTATTGGAGCAGGTAAAGGATCCTGGCTAAGGTGAAGGTGGGAACAGCTGGGAATTTGTAACATTTGAAGTTGGTACACTGCTGTATTTGTGTCCTTGTTAATGCTATATGTCCACTTGATTTCATGGCTCAGGAGTCATTAAAAACTCTAGTCCAGCTGGTTTCTGAATTGCCTGGCTCTTTGTTCCCCTTTTGACCTTCCATCTGCTTGCAGCAGAGAGCACTCAGGGCCTCACAACATGCTTCTTCCAGTGAAATTCTTGTCGAGTGGATGAGGGATGTGGGCTGAGACTGCAATCCAGCACTGTCTTTGGCGTAGAGGTATATTTTTTTTTTTTAAACCTCAGGTTCATAACTGTAAATCAGCCTTCTGGAGGCAAAAAGCCAGTGAAGGTTTTAATTTTATGACAAGACAGACACACTGAGGTCAAAACACTACCTGGGCTGCATTGGTGGGGTTGCTTCCTTTCCCTGCATTTCATCTACAGCAAAACAGCTGACCTACATTAGCAACCATGACTTAACACCAGCCCAGTTCTGCTTAGACGTAAGAGCAAACCTTGTGGAATCACAGACACCGTTGCAAGTAATCTTCATGAGTTTTTTGAGGATCTGTGGCTGAGTCAGTAGGAGCAGCCTTCTGCAGCAAAAGCCCTCTCCAAACACCAAGATGACATCCTCAGAAGAACGATGAGCTGTTCAGCTGTAGCTCTCACGCACTTCTTGTTGACACTCAATCATTCCTTTTAAAAAGGGAAGGAGGGGACCCTCATTGACAACATAGCAGATAAAACAACATGGTCCCCAGTGGACTTGCATTGTCTTGGGGGAAAATAGCAGTCGATAAATCATGCAACAGCTCTGGGCCTCACTCCCAAATGGCTTAGTTCTTTCAGATAAGCCAAACCTGCTGCTTTTATCTGGCCATGTTGATACATATGGGTGGCATCATTTTTTTTTCACTTTGCAATGTAAGGAAAGGATTAGTCCTTCTTCCAGTGGGAAGAGTCCAGTGGAACCCGGCAGGCTTCTATATTTCTTTTCCCTCTCTTGGTTACTTCAGCCTACGTCTTATTTTGAACAGGACAGACCTCATGCAGAGATGGTGGAATAAAAGAGCCAGAAGGCTAACCAGAGATGGCAGAGAGCATTGATGAAGTCCATTTACGCTGATGGGAGAAACATTTCCAGCCCAGCTCAGTAGTTCTGCATCAGGTATGTGAGGTCATACAAAATGAACATATCCACCTTCCCTTAAGTCTTCTCCAAATGATATTAGAGCGAACTTACATTTGGCTTCAAAGTCAGGTCGTATCTCCCCATCTCTTTGCTGTCCTGAGGTAAGGTAAGGAAGAAGTGATGGAGATGGACTTTGTTGAAGTATCCTCTTCTCAAACTAGCAAGAGCAGGTCCTTGAGTAATGGAGAATTAGTTGGTTTTTTTGTGTTGTTTTTTTTTTCCTACAAAAGGTTATTAAAAAAATCCTGAACTGTTGCATGTATAATTAAGTTTATTTTGACTTTGAGCTATGCCTTCTGTTGTGTTTACCTTTCGTATAAAAAATATCTATACATAAATGTCCATGGGAGCAGACAGGATCCATCTAAGGGTGCTAAGAGAGTGGTTTATGTCAGTACAAAGTTGCTCTCTCCTATCTGAAAGGCTGTGGCAACAGGCGGAGGTCTCTGGTGACTGGAGAAGGGCAAATGCGATGCCCATCTTTAAAAAGGGCAAGGAGGGAGATTTGTGTTACTGCAGGCTGGTTGGTCTCACTTCAGGGAGGTTATGAAGGAGATCTGCGTGGAAGCAAGTTCTAGGCACATGAAGGAGAAGATAGTGACTGGGAACATTCAGAGTGGGCTTCCCAAAGGCAAACTGTACCTGACCAGTCTGATTGTCTGTATGATGAAAAGTTTAGTTCAGGGAACAGGAAGAAAGCAGTAGATGGTTTTTACCTTGACATCAGCAAGGCTTTTGACTTGGTCTCCTGTAGCATCCTTGTAGACTGTTGGGGAGGCGTGGAATGATAGGTGAGCTGTGGGGTGGGTGAAAAATTGACTGAGCGCCAGGGCTTGAAGGGTAATGGTCAACAATTCAAAATTTAGCTGGTGACTGGTTATTAGTGGGGTTCCTCTGGGGATCTTGCTGTTTAACGTGACCTACATGAGGGGACAGACTATATCCTTGTTTCACAGATGAAACCAAATTGCAGTTGCCATTCGGAAGGATGTCAAGAAGCTGAGAAATGGGCTGACAGAAACTTCATGGTGTTCGGAGGCAAATGTAACGGTTTTGTGCTGTTGTGCAAAGTCTTGTATTTTTGTACTGTATTTTTTTGTGTTGATGGAGTAATCCCATGTGACAGTACAAGCTGGGGACCATCTGGCCAGAGAGCAGCTTTGCAAGAAAGGATATGGGAGTCCCAGTGTATGACAAGTTGCACCTGGATCAGCAGTGCGCCCTTGCAGCATTGAAGAGTATATTAGAAAAAGCATAGGCAGCAGTTGAGGGAAGTGATTTCTCCCCTCTGTGATGTACTTGTGAGGCTGCATCTGGAGTTCTGAGTCTCCTTATACAAGAGAGAGATCAACAAACTGGAGAGAGCCTAGCAGAGGGGTCCCTAAAATGATCAGGAGCTGGAGCGCGCTGCTGCCAAGAGGGGTTGAGAGTGCTGAGGGTTTGTTGTTTCTTTTTTTAACCTGGATAAGAAAAGGCAAAGGGGGAGGATCATGGTGGTGTCTTCACCTACCTAACAGTGAGTAATAAAGACAGACTGCATAGCAAAAGAACAGGAGGCAAGTGCTCTTAAGTTGTAGCAAGAGCTACATTCAGACCAGATGTAAGGACATTGTGGCTACTTTCACAGCAAACGTGGTTAGAAACTGGCACAGGCTGCCTAGAGATATCATGGTATCTCCATACTTGGCAGTACTCAGAACTCAGCTGGACAACGCCCTGAGCAACCTCATTTGACTTCCAAGTTGGTCCTGCTTTTAGTAGGAATTGGACCAGACAACCTCCAGAGGTCTCTTCTAACCCAAATTATTCTGTCGTTTTAGAGGGAATCTTTGCAGTTAGCCTGTGATAATGACTCTGTACCCTGGTTTCCCAGAAAGGAGTGTAAGCTTAAGGCAAGGAAACAGGAAAAACTGTGTGAAAAGTCAGGTAGTAGGTACTAAAAAGCAGCTATGGTAGAAACTTTATGGCCAGAAGATTTAGGAAGAGCCTATGCAGTGGATTCTGCTTAGAGGAGGAAGGAAATGTGTGTGAACCATCTGAAGGAACTGACTTGGGTTGGTGTGGAAACACTTTGTTAAACAGGCAGAATGCAGGGAGCTTTGTATGAAATTCTGCCTGCTTAGCTGGCCCTTTTGTTTTGTAGTACCCTCCACGTCCTCCCATCTGACTGCTTTTCTTATATCTGTATGCATGATACAGATCAAGATAGCTTTACTGAAGTGAACAGAGCCACATCACATTTGTTTTGGTTAAATATGACATTAAAATTAGAGGGTTGTTTTTGTGCAGTAAACTTGGTAGGAGCATAAGGGAGAAATGCAACTTAAAATAGCATTTGAGAAATATATATAGCAAAATGAACAAACAATATGCAGTGAGTCATGTCCAGTGGTTCTTGCAATAAAAAAAAGAGGAGCTTCTCTGAGGAAACTAACTGGTAATAGCTTTTGCCTATCTGAAGCTGAGGCTGCCCTCTGGGCACAGAATTCTGCTGGTGCCTGTTTGCCATGTCGCAACAGGGTGTGCTGGCCCTAGGGGAGGGTAGCACTTGGTGTTCACAGCAGTCACACTGATGGTAATGGAGAATCTGAACTAATTTATGAATTGCCAGCACTCAGGAGCACTCAGAAAGATGAATCGTGTGCAACTTGAGTCACAGTGTTGTCTTGAGTCTTGGTGCCTGTTACAGCACTCTTGTACTAAAACTGGCTGGGTGTGATGCGTCTCTGCATTTAGCTAGTACCCGCTTGAAGCCAGTGGGTCCCTTTGTGTGGGTACGAAGCCCTCTCTGGGCAGAGGTTATTGCAGGACTGCACCACAGATAATCAGGCACTGAGAGACACTGGATAGGTTAGCAAAGAAATCTTTTAGCGCAGTTAAGTAAACATGTTCTAAAATCTGATTTTTCTGGCAAGTGAAGACCAAGAACAGCCATTTTACACATGGCCAAAGGCTATACTGGAGTATGTCCTAGAGACATGACAAATGCCACTGTTTTAGGGGAACCTACAACACAGGCTACAACACAGTTATGTTCTTACCTGACTGCTACGCAGACTTATTTTATAAGCTGGTGGCACTGCTGCCCTGAAGCAAAACTGACTGCGCTAAGGTGGAAGGCAGCAGCTCAGAGTAGCTTTGCTTTTACAAGCTTTGAAACCCAAGTGAAGCAGAATAGAATTGGCCATGCTGGGTGGCAGCAGTTTGGCCATCTCTATTAAATATAAAACTGAACACACAGCAGAGAGAAGGGGCTCTGATGACACTATTTCAGCTTTGTTCTCATGGTAACCGTTATGTCATCAGGATACCATGGTTACTGTAATATTCCTTATATTTCAAATGTTAAAAAAGGCAGAAGGAGAAAAAAAAACTTTTCCCAAAGTTGAGACGTGTTTATTCAGAATTAAGTAGTCATAAGGAAGGATTAACCAGCACTTGTTAATACTTCATGGAAAAGCCATTTTGAAACCATGAAGAACTGTTTTAATTAGTAATTGTTGTTGCTGCTCCTGTCCCTGTCACCATATGGTTCATGTCCTGGGGTTTCCCCTCTCTCAGCTTATGTCACCAGTAGCTATTTTGATAAATGCACACTGTGGAAGGCTAACATGGTCATATTCAAAACTTTAAAAGCGTAATTTCTGCTTGAGGTAAAACCCTCAATTTGCGCAAAAGCCAAAAATAAAAATATCCAAAAGTTTAAGATTGAGCCTGTGAGTTTATCTCACTTTAGAGGTTCAAGAAAAGCAAAAGAAGTCTTGGCTTGGACACTTTCAAGATGCTGAAGCATATGGCTCAGAGGAAATCAGAAAGGCAGCTTGCTGTTCCTTGTTTCAGGACAAAAAGTATGTTGATGGCAGTGTGCTTTCAGGGGATCATGACTGTAGACCTCTACAGCTACCTTTGCTGAAGGAGAGAACACGTGCTTGGATACTGTGAGAATGTACAATTTTGAAAATGGTCTGACAATGACAAGTGGAAGAGCTTTACACATTTTATGTATGAATATGATAAGGAGCAAAAATAAAATAGACAATGCATATATTTTCAAAAGCAGCCAGTATTTGTGGAACTTTTGGTATTAGTAACTGCTCAGCTTGAGACTGGTGAAGGAAAATGGGTGGGCATTCTGTGCATTGTAAGTATCAGGTCCTGGGCAGAATCCACAAATGCAGTGCATTTAGAAGTTCACTTTTGGAACTCTTCTGAGTTCAGGATTGCTCAGATGGTACAGGGCTGATTTTGTAACAGTAGAAAAAAAGATTAACGAAATACTAGATATTAAGATTTGATGGGGAAATTCTAAAATGAAAATAATTTTGTTAGCTTCTGTAATTGCTTGAGCTTATCACCTGTATTGTTCTTCCTCCATTTTCCTGTGATATTGGTTATCACAGATTTGAAATATCTTTTTCTAAAGTGGATGGTAAATTCCTGAGCCCAGGATTGTAGTTTTCTATACCAACTCAACAGGGCTCAAACATAACAAAGCAGGTGAGACTCTTAGAAAAGCATGAAACTACATAGGGTGGATTTTAGGTGCTAAAAGATAACTTTTTTTACAAAAAGAAGTGCAATCCATTAAGAAGTACAGTATGTCACATATATATGTACTCATAGCCCATGAAAACTTGTATTAGCCAGCAAGAAAAAGGACTAATGCCTGCTGTGGAAACCTGACCATAAAGAAATCAGTGAGATGTATATAGTTGAATCTAAAATGTTGCCCTTTAATACGTGACAAGTTTCCTAAAGCGTTAAAGTACTCCAGTTATCCCTAGATTCATTTGACCTCTGCAGGATCCCTTCTGTCCACATCTAGCATTCAAAACACTGGCTCCACATGCTTTTTGCATTCTTACTATTGCATATTTTACATACAAAGAGTCAAATCACAAAAGTTTTGGCAAAACCAATAGCAATCACCAGTCAGATCTTCCTATATGTGAAAATGCATAGTCTAGCTTCAGCTGCTGTGGGAGGAATAAAGGGGGGCAAAAGCACAAATCTGAAAGGAGAGGCTGTCACTAAGGAGAATCTTGCCTCTTGACTATAAAAATTTCCATGCCAGCAAACAGCTAGAGGTGCTTCTTAGAAATTCTGTCTCTAGACTAAGCAATCAGCTGCCCTTTCTTAATGTTCACTGTAGCCTAGCTGATTTTGTACATCTGTTGTAGTCTTGCAAATAGTAGTAAACAAGGATTTCACAGCAAGCATTGCTGCTAAGCAGAGCTGATAGACACTGGAGATAGCTGAAGTCTATATAGCTGGGTATGGCCAAAGATTTTTACCTGTTTATCTCTCCAATTTAATAGTCCTCTTGCTCCAGATTGAAGAAAATTAATGTCAGAAATCATCCTTGGGAACAGAAATACAAGCTCCAGTAGCAAGAGACCACATGTACATTTGGTCCAAGAGTCCCGTGTAAAAGTGTTTCATAGAAAGTCTCTTCTGACTTGGAATAGTCCTACCAAGGTCAGAAATACTTGAAAACGTGGGATTTCAAGTAACTCGTTCAGAAAAGAATATTTGCAGGGATACTTCGTAAGCTGTCCATGTGTCTGGGATAAATACATATCCGTTGCTACTGAAGTTCATTCATTGCCAGTTTATACCAGCAATTCTGGCTGTACAGAGACATGTATATGAATATGATGTATATAAATAATGGTGGCCCCAAGGGATCACGATATAGCAAGCCTAAGTACTAAACCAGAGGAGTTGAACCAGTTAAGGCCGTATGATCAATAACTTGAGCAGAGTTAAGTTCTGTATTGTATTTCTAAGAGATTGCCACCATAGAAAAGGACTTTTTTGATTTTAATGGTGTCTTGATATTGTCAAAAAGGCCTTCGGTATATTGGAAAAAGATGAGATTTATCTCTGGTTTAATTAAGTTTCAGGGCATATAATCAGCTAGGAATTTTAACTTGCACGTCATGGCAGGTAGCATAAAGACAAGATGTATATCCCTTTGCTGAAAATAGCTTGATTGAGAAACCAAGGACCTGCATATTGTATGTAGTCATCATAAGTTTGCATATGCTCTGCAAGACTGCTTTGTCTGGCACCTGAAGCTGTTTTCAAGCTTTTTCTTTGAATTCTTCTAGTTGGTATTCGTTCCCAGTCTTGTTGTCACTTAGCATTACTGAACTGCCAGCAGCAGCGGCGCCCTTTCTTTCTGTCTGTTGTCACAAAACCTAGTTCATCAGGCAGTGCTCAAAAATTACTCCGAATTCTGACATATGGGAGCTTATGAATGAAGTTTCCCACACTTGAAAAATATTAATAATGAAGAATGACAATAAAAAAAACCAGAATAGCAGTAGTCTATGTCAGGTGAAAGTTTACTAGTGCAACTTTGGCATTTTTCTTGCGTAGATACTCCTTTTGCAGTAGATGGAATTAGTTTTTCTAGAATGCTGTTTACAGAATATGTGCAGGAACCCATTGTTAATGTCATCAGTCTTTTTAATGTGTACATGTATTTTTAATTCTTAGCCTGTTTTTGTCATTACACAAACTATTTCTGCAAAAATAACCATAATATAGTCTGACTTACTTTTGGTTGGGAAAAAAAAATAGAGAGTATAAATATGCAATTTCAAGAATACTTGATTTGAGCCTCCTTTCCTATAACTAACCAGTTGGGAGTAACTGTCTTTGAAAAGCTGTATTACTATTGCTTAACAGTACTGTCTGCCATGTAATTTAGTACCTCTCTACATGCAAAATATGAATGCTGTTAAAGCTGATACACTGCAAGAAACATAGAATTTTAATTTTCTGTAATAACCATTTGAGAAAGTAATAAGCAATTTCCATTATTTAGTGCCTGGGTACTGCACACCAGTTGATGTGTATGGTATAGTAGGAGTAACTGACATAGGACCCATATGGCACTCTAGCATGGAATTCAGCAAGAGAAACTGATGGATCATCCAAACTTAAACTGGAGGGTGAGCTTTATCTTACGAAAAAAAATACTACTTACCTGTAGCCAACCGTTACATCACTATATATAGCAATATAACATCTGTATCCGTACCCTGCGTTTATATCCCTACCCTGTTGCTGTATCTTAAAATGAAGCAGGAGATGGACTGTCACAGGCCTTCAGGGGTGGAGGTGGGAAGTAAATGGGTATCACTCAAGAAAGCAGGTGCACTTACTGCAAACTATGCAGCTCTGACAGTTACTGGTCTTCACATTTCGGGATACCGGCTCATGACTGGGTTGGGTCAGGTAAAGAGTTTTCCAAGAAAAGTGGATAAGGCCATGGCATTGAAGAGGGTAAGAATGTGGATTTTTTTTTTTCTCCCTCCTTTCTTTCATGTCCGCTTTTTAAACATTCTGTATAAGCAAGATACAGAGGCAGTATTCAGAGCAAAGTGGACTATTGCACTGTTCCTCAATGGCAATAGGCACATTTCATCTTTCCGTCTATTTCGTGTATAAAATAATGTAATCAGAACAAAGCAATGAACAAGCTTGAGAACTGTGAGTAGTGGTCATTATGGCCTATTGCAAAGTGCTGCTTTGTCAGGGAAATGGATCCTGGATAATTGGAGGTGGGCTGTTGAAAACGGTTTTGGTTTTACCTGGCTTGTTAATGCCCACCTGATAGCTTGGTACTGCAGGAGGAAAGAGGGAGATTCATTTCAGTACTGTACCTCTTAGCTGTTACTTGTTGAGAAAAGTCTCCCTCTGACTGGAGTTGTCAAAGGGACAAGCTGCAGATCTAGCAGACTCTGCCTCTGGAGATGTAGCTTGACTTTGCCATAGTGCCACCAAATCCCTGTGAAGACTTAGACAAATAGCAAAGGGTGCTTAATGACTCAGTGTGCTCTCGGGCTTAACCAGAGAGGCCCCCAGACAGGGCACCTGACTGGAAACCCCTCTGTCATTCTTCAAGCTTGACTACCTATTTTTTTACTCCACATAAATCAGGTTGTCAGGTAAAGAAGAAAGCAGGAAAATAGCACCTGCCCGGATAAAAACTGAGCCTGGAGCTGGGAAATTGCCAAAGTTTGCATCTGGAACATGGAGAGGAGGAATGATCTTGAATCTAATCTCTCAGCGTATCTTTTTTTTTAATCTGTGTAATAGCAATGATGCTTTACTTTGGAAAAGTGTTGCATTGGTTACCAGTTGATGTGAGAGGAAACATTGTGCAGAGGTTGATGCCCTACCAGAACTGACCAGGTGAGAGGCATTTCCGTGAGTCAACACTTGTGATATGACAGAGTTCAAAGGCAGTGTCAAGACACTGCAACATTTTACCACAGGTCTGGCAGCATTTGGTGCTCTTATGGCATGCCTACGTAATAAGAATCTTAACTTTCAAAGTAAAAACAATTTTTTTCTCCCTGTGTTCAGGGGAACAAAACTCAGAAGGAGAACAAAAAGAAGCACAGTTCATGATTTTAAATGTTTAGTGGGGTTTTTTTCTGCCACTGTCATCGTTTCAGATTGCTTGGCTGCAGTGAAATATGAGACCAAAACTGAAGCAGAACAGAAAAATACAACATCAGATATGACTTTCATTGTAATTAGCATAAGTTGGGCTAACTCTTCTTTTAAATGAATGCTTTCAATCCTGCTAACTTCAATAGGGTTCCACAGCTGTAACAAAGAGCAGCATTTACCTGTGGATCCCCTAATCTGGGTAAGGTGTAATAGCAGAAGCAAGAGGAGGTATATGAGGTAGTCAACAGTAAATGGTGGGAATTCAGTATCCTGAATCTAAATCCATGTGATTTAAAACAATACTGAAAGGACAAGGTGACAGCACTTCTTAGGTATTGCAGTATGCAGTATTGTGTTCTGCATGACCCATATTGATCATACTCTGGCTGAACCTTTACAGATTCTCTTTGCTTTTACCTCCCCACAATTTCTTCTCTCCAGAGCTTAGGTCGTGCTCTGGACCATTCAAGAGAGCGGTTTGGCCTCTCAGCTGCAGCAACAAGGTGGTGAAGGGACTGGAAATCTTTTCAATGGAGTTCCAGAGCTTCCATGCCTGTTGGGACAGTGGCTACCTGTGAACACCAGGGTGACACAAATGAAGAAAAGGTGGAGTGTTGTGGTGAACCACAGCGTCTAAGGAAGCAGGAGCTCCATTGCGGTCATGGTGCGGAAGTTCTGGATGAGGAGATTTCTGCTTCCAGCAAGATCATTTCTCTGTGAAGTGGATGGTATATGAGGGAAGAAAAAATCCTCACAGCCTGGAGACTCTGTCTCCTTCCTAGTCTGGAGAGTCAAGATATGGCATCATGTGATGACACTGCAGTACTATTTTGTGTATTGGTATCACTGAAGATCCAAATATATCAGCAATCCTAGCTGAAAGAATAGGAAAATCCCTTCCAAAACTAAATAATGGGTCAAAACTATTAAGTGCCAGAGTTTCTTGAATTATTCAGAACTTACTTCACTTTGAACTTTTGTAATTTATTAAGATGGTATGGCTGTAGGCAAATTCTACCTTACAGCCTCCTTAACCTCTTGCCCCCAGGCCCTAACTTCAAAGGTTCTGTTCCAAGCTTGTACCTGCATATATTTGACTTAGTATATAAAACAAATATGTTTTAAGGTCACACTCATCCATGGCATAAGCCAGGACAATTCTTTCTGAAGCTGATGCGAGTTATGTCTGCTTATATCCAGAGTGAACTAAGTCTCTAAAGGCCTAAAGCTTGATTTTTATCTTTACATGTTCTTCATTTGACTGGCTAGAGCTGTTTGAATTCAAGTAGCTATTGGAACGGTTCAACAACTGGGAAACAAAAGAGTTAAGACTGAGTTTTTGTTTATTTGCTAAAGTATCAACTGAAAGCTCGCTTCCCAGTTTTCACTGCAGTGTGTTGGTGAGAGACTTGCCTAAAGCAGTACTGAGGCATGAATAGATCCATATTTCAAAGTAAATTCTGTCTGAGATCCATTTTGCTTGTTAAATTTACAGCATTTTAAGCCATTCATTTACATATCAATTCTCTGGACATTAACTCTTTTACAACGTGGAAGTCCTGTTTATATTTATTGATGCAATGTCCCTGAGAGCAGGAAAGCAACAAAAGGGTGACCTTCAGTTTCAATTTAATGCAACCCAGTAGTCAAGAAATCTGGAATCTCTCTTGTTGATTCAGAGTAGTGACACATATCACTAATACATTGCATGCACACACAAAAGTAGCACAAGAGATGCTCTTGCTTGCGTTATTACTCACTTCCTATTTCTAACTTCAGAATGTGTTAGTAAGAGTGTTACACAAACTGTTGATACAGTTTTAACAAGAAGAGATATAGTACAATGCATTGTAGGAGTATGGAGTGATACAGTTCTCCTGTGTGCGTTGGAGAAAGTATTTTTTTAAGTATTTGGATTACACAGGCTATATATGATTATCCTCGTTGTCACCAATTACAGGTGTTCTGACACCCATCTTCTCCTGTTATATGGTTTTTACCATGACTGGCATCATCATTTAATCGTTACAGCTGTGGACAAAGAGTCAGAATTCCTCACTCCTAATAGTAATTTGGGTGATTAACTGTTGGTTGTTTTTTTTTTTTTGTCCTTGGATCAGTTAGAGTTCAGTCTCTTTATGCCTCCATCTTTCCATCTGATAGGAGAAATAATGTGGAGGTTGATATGCTTAGGATTCTTTCCCACTCTCTGCACTAAAAGAGCAAATATATGTAAGCATTTTATCCCACATGAAATTCTGGTATTTGAAAATTTGTGTTTATCAAGGAATTGAGCCAAACATGATAACATTGATATGATTTCCTATCTGTGGGTTGAAAAGTTGCAGTAAATGCTGGTTGGGAAATGGAGGTCTCAGATACTTCTGTAGTCCCAAAATGAATTGGTTGTATTACGTTTGCTGAACAGAAAAGCAACATTTTTATTTTAATTCAGTTTGACTTGTCTCTGTGTCACCTTAATCATTTGGGATTGTCATGCCAACCCACTGGGTTTCTCTCAACTGCCTAGGGTCAGGTGAGTCCCAGGGCATACTGTTATAGTTGCCTGACTTTGTGTCCATTCAGTATCAACTGGAGATCTCAGATAGCTGGGAATGAAGAGAAAGGAAGCACGAGGCAGCTGTACTGCAGTTCACATGAGGCAGCACAGCAGTGGATGCATGGGCAAATTAACATTGATGTGACTTGGAACCATTCCAGTTTGACTCAACAACCTGAAGTTTATTGGCGAGAAGGAGCAAAGACCAGGGCTCATGGCATCAGAAAACTGAAGCAATCCCTTCGTCCACCATGTTCATGTAAACACCAGTGATGTCAGGGTGGAATCTGATAGAACACGTGACAGAGCAAATGTATGAATGCAAAATATGAAAGAACAGTGCTAATATGAGTTTGGAAATCTGGATGAGGTGAAATAGTTGTGCCTTGTGAGGGAAAGTATGGTTAACATATAGATCTAGAAGCCTGCAATTCTGTCACAGGCTCTGGTCCAGACCTATAGCGTAAGTGGTTCATGATGCCTGAAGCCAGTCTGTATTCTTACCAGGAGAATGCCTTTCAAAACCTAAATCAGTGACATCAGCAAACTGTCCCCATCCTCCTAAGGGGTAGTAGGTCATCAGTTGAGAGATGTTTATATAGGTCCAACAAGAGTAATTTCGGTGAACCAGTATTTTCCAATGTGTCAAATGCAGAGACATTTCAAAAAGCTTGCTTAGAATACACAGGACCAACAGAAACCGATCTGGACCTCCTAGAAAATGAATGTCTAGGGTAAATATGGACTAGGACATAATTCTTGGAGAAAATAATAGCATATTTTCTTGCAGTACAAGGTTTAGTCTTTGGCTGCCTACTCAGCTGAAAGAAGGAAAAGAATTGCAACTGAAGCGGCTGGGATTTCACTGGGATGTCTTTGAAAATGAGTTCTCAATTCCTGCCTCCTACCTGAGGAGGGATGTAAGTCTGTGTCCTGAGGCACTGAGCGCACCCACCTCTCAGCTACCCCGCCAGTGGGGTGTTCTAAACCTCCTGGTCTGTTCTGCCTGCATCTAAGTGTCACAGCTGCATCTGAAAGCCACTTAAGGTACTTCAGCAATGAGCTCTCAAGGTGGCTGTAACCTCCTGGGAGACAACAACCTCCAGTGAATGGCACTGAGTGATTAGAAAAGCCTCAGAAGGAGAGGGAGGGGGGAAAGACATTTGTCAATGTTTTTTTTTGTTTGTTTTTTTCCAAGAGTGACGTTAATTAAATGGTTGCATCCTGTGTCTGAATGCTGTTGTACTGGATCATAACAGAGACTATGAAGTTACTATATTGTATCTGTGGTACCGTTAGGATCATGAGCAAGAGCTAGGAGCCAGAGAGGGATTTTTATACGGAGTTGTCAATACTCATGACCAATCATGCAAATTGCTTGAGGTTTCCAGATCAGAATTTCTGAGCAGCTCTTCAATGGTCAAGAAAAATTACGGTTAATTTTCTTTATTTGCATAGATAATCCTCATTCTGGATGTTCCAGAGATAAACCACATTCTGGATGTTCTGGGGATCTGCTTTGTGATGGTCATATTGCTTTACCTGGGTACTTTTACCCAATCTCTGTGCAGAATTCTACAATCTGTTGAGATTCAGTCCAAAATTAGGAGTTGGCAAATTCTAGGGCTTTTGGAAACATGGCTGTTTCTTAGTGTGGGATTGTTTGGGTTTTTTTTTCACCCCAGAAGTCTGGATATTCTTCCCCTTTCATATTACTCTCTCAGTTTTGAGCTAGGCATTAAGCAAAGATAGTGCTGTGTGTGTCTACTGGTTTTGTCTTTCTGTTATGCTGTGCTTTTAAATCATCATCAACAGTGCCTAGAGCACAGGATGGGCACCTTTCCCATCTGGTTTTATAAGCATGAGTAAATACTTATAGAAAAGACAACTGTGGCAGTTACCCCTCTTCTCTGATAGATCTCTCTTCAAAGCTGTGGATCAAAAGAGCATTGCAAACATTCAGCAGCGGGGACCATGACTCTGAGGACTGGCACAGGAGAGTCACATGTGAACTTCTAAGCCTGCATAAGTAACCCTCCAAAACGCAGGCTGAGAAAATAATAAACACACTTATCTTGCCAGCAGGGAGAGAAAGTGCCGCCTGTCACTCAGAGCGTCTCTCTGAGGCATTGCAGTCATGTATGGAAGCTGAAGGAGGCCTGTCTGAGACCCATTGCTTTCAGAAATGTGACAGAAATTCAAGCCTGCTTTCACTGAGACATTACAAATGGCACTGCAGAGACTCAAGAGATCTAAATTACAATTCTAGCTCTGACATAGACTTTTAGAGTGTATGAGAAAATTATCATGTGCCTCAGTTCCTGATTAAAAAAAAAAAAAAAAAAATTTCTTCTCTCTTTGTCTTGTATCAGAGCATCAGACTGAGGCCATTTCTCACTAAATAGAAGTATTTGAACCCCAGCCATCCAGGGGCAGCTAAGCAACAAAAATAGAAGTAAAAATAGTAGTAAGTAGGTAATTAAGTGATTTCTAACACCTTGGAATTAATGTGGGATGTCCTGGTATTGATTTTATACACTAAATAAGTAAGATTTATCTGTTTATGAAGACAAGTGAGTTTTTATTGAAAGGTATAAAACTTGCCCGAGAGACAAGCAAGTAAAAATAGTTTTGACTGTAGACAACTGTTATGTTCATATAAAACCAATGAGGCAAGAGAGAATTTTACAACTGCATATGCTCTCAAAACAGCTCATCCACTATTCTGTCTTTAAGCCTAGTGGAAGGTCGGTAAAGGGGAATGATCACAAACTCACAGATTTTACTGTCATGCTCCAAATTTTGTTCTTTTTCTTTCCATAGCTCATTCCAACATGACTTTGGATGACAAGGGTTGACAGCAACAAGATATCCACTGCTGTCCTGAAACTGTATCTCTGATTGGTAAAGACAGTGCTTCATATTAACTTTGTTGCCTTAAATTTGTTTACTAGAACTGGTATTCTGCAATAGAGAATATATCTCCTTCCTAACAATACTCATCACTGATTTGGACTAAACAAACCTGCTTTTTAACTGTTTGGCTATCCACCTGCAAAGAGCATGTCTTAAAAAACAGTAGCCTGGTTAGGCAAGATTTTGCAGTGACATAAATAAATGTGTGAGGCAGTACAGGACAACAAATAACGAGATCGGTGTTGTAGTTGTGGAATCCCACTTGCTGATGGTGGTTTCTCAGCCTGAATGACTTGGGAAAGTGAAAGGCAAAGGAAACTGCAGTAACTCGGCAGCTCTATAGATGTCACCAGCCTTTCACTCCAGCCTTCCCCAGCCGTTTTCCGGCTGGTACCTATATCCCTCCAGCCATTGATTTTGTAGCCCCAGAGCGGCTGTTGTTTGGCTGATGAAATACTGCGTGGTACAAATTAAGAGCTGCCAGCAGTGAGCTGTGCCTGGACAGGAGATACAAAGTGGAAAATGTAAATGGTAACACAGTACTTTTTCAATTACATCTTAAGCAAACAAGCTTACTTACTGGGAGTCAGAGAACAGTGTGAACTTCTTTTTAGGTATTGCCAGCTAAATCATTATGGCATTTCCTGAGCTTTCTTTAAAATGATTTATGGAGGTTATTTGCAACATTTCGCCTTCTCCTGGAATTCTCACATAAAAAATCCAAACCACATAATTTCCGTTCACATAACACCCACAGCAGGCATGCACTGTTCTCTTGGAGCTGGGAACTTGTCTGCAAAATGGCAAGGGAAGTTCCAAAAAGGGAAAAAAAACCACACAGTACAGAAGGAAAATGACCCCCTTACATCCTCACAGAGGATGACTTAGGTGCTAACTTCACATAAGGAATGAAAGGTGTGAAGATAGGGCAAAGTGGGAGGGGAACGGAAAACAAGGAGATGGATTTGCTTGTTGAGGTGAGGTTTTTGGAGCATGATGCAGCCTCTTTAATTAGCAACACTATTGCGGTGTTCTACAGCAACACCCCAGAGATTTCAGATTTGAGTCCCAGGTGGAGCAGCTGCACTGGAGAGGGTGGCTGTGCATTGGCTGTGCCAGTCCCACCACACATACCTCTGCTTGGTGGTACTGGGAATTTGTTGCCTCCTGTAATCAGACTCCTGCTTAGGGCTCAGAGCACAACTGATCTCTGTTACAGTAGTGGGAAAAACCTGTACCTGACTGCTGTTGTGTTCATGGGAAGAAACAGAATGAAGTCAGGTTTGTACTACCATATTTGGCTAGAGTAGTTGCTAGCTTGAGGTGTGGGGAGGAGGGGAGGAAGACACCCTGATGTAGCAATGCTTTCAGAGAAACTCCTTTAGTCATTGTATGACAAGTATCTGCAAGGGCTTTGCCACTCCTGGAGGCAAGCCCTGGCCAAAGAGACTGTGGTCAGAAACATATACTCATCAGTCCCAGGAAAGTGTTTTGACACAGGCTTCTTTCAATTCCTATTCAAGACTAATTTTTGAGACTGCCCCAAATGGTGGTACTTTCCCAGCTTCGAGTTGAAGTAAGGTGCAGGGAGCAGGATGGAGAGATCAGAGACTGAGGTTACGAGAGGGCCAGGTCATGGCAGGGAGGGCAGTAGGGTCTGGCTTCTGGGATCTTCAGGCCAGTGGTTTGTCCATCAGATCACACAGCTGGCTAGCTCACAGTAGTGCACTGAGGGGAGACAGAACAGGGCAGTGCTTTTCTCTTGGATTTTGAGCAAATTTCTTAGCGTAGTGAGGAGAAATGCATGCTTTCTTCAGGATTTCCATTTTTTAGATTCACAGCTTTAAAATCTTTGTTAGTAAATGATCCTCAAAAATTTGAACATACATATTAGCTCAGCTGATACTGACACTGCAGGCACTCCGCTGTTAAGAAGTAGTCAGCATTTTTCATACCATGCCTTTCACCTTTGGATGGAGGGCCATACCCTAATTTGATATACAAGGGTGTATTTCAGTGCAAGCTCAGCAATGTCAGTGCTATTGCTATGAATGTACATTGGTGTAATAGGATGTAGAATTTGTCCCTAAAAGCGAGGCAGTGAAAAATGAGCATATACTATAATTCCCCAAGTGGTAGATTTTCATATTATCTATGTTCATTCAGGATTTGAATCTTGGAGATAGAATTAATTCAGATTTCCTACCACCTGACCCAAAACAAAAACCAGACAGCTGTGTTTGTTACTGCTTGGTAATATGTTTTTCCAGGAAAACACAGCTCAAGCTCAGCTCTACTGAAATAGCTGGCTGTTGTTTGTGCTTTACAAAGTGCACCACTAATTGAAGGGAGAACAAGTATCTGCCTACCCCAGGGGAACTTACCATTTAACTTTGGCACAGTGCAAGAGTGTGTCAAAAAGGAGTTTGAAACAGCATTTTAGAATCCTGTTCAATGAAAAGGAGGTGAAAAACTAGAAGAGTACTGTGAGGAAGTGCTTAGTTTGGGTTGATGGTTTGACCCAAAACAGAACACACTGTTCAAGAAAAGGAGCAACCACCCAAGAGACGGCAAAAGTGCAGGCAAGGTTAGAAAGCATGAGAACAGCAGAAGAGTCCATTTTCTGCAGCACTTTGTAAAATAAGCATCAAAAAAATAGGCTTATTCACCATATTGACTGTGACACATTACTGAATCCCTGAAAGACATCTATTATGTAGATTTATGTCTGATCTCAAAATTTGAAAAAGCACTAGTACCTTGGGACCCAAAGCTGAGGTTTCGGAAGGAGTCAGCTTTATCTGAATACCAGTACTGACAGTCTGGGCCCTGTTGGTGGCAGTGGGAAGCTTTTTGGCCTGCTCCACTGCAGTCAGTCCGTTTTGGGATTCAGGCTTTTCTGCCTGGGAGCAGCAAAAAAGTTGTCTTTTATGCTGAACTCCGAAGCTGGAAGGCAGCGGAGATACCAAAGAGTTTCAGTGGTTTTGCACAGAGAGCAAAATGGCACGGTGGCTGAAAATGGAGCTTGTTGATGGACAGCCACAAAGAGTTAGTTCGCTGTGTTCGCTTGCGTACAGTCCAGTGAGGTGTCTTGGGACTATTCTGGACCACTGCTTTCTGAACAGGATAGTTCCTTTTTTATGTGCAGTGATGCTTGGAGATGAAAATAGGCACATATATGTACAGGAAATTCACAAATTATTCATAGCCATCTACATATTTAAGCAGCAGAAGAAAATAAGCTTTTCATCTCCTTTATCTCAAGAAACAGAGTTCTGGTCTATTCTTTTTATGCAACTTACTAATGAGCAGACAAAAAGACTGTTATATACTTCTGTAATGTGTAGAGTATGTGATTTAAAAAGGAAGCATTATTTCAATTAGTTACGCCAATCGTGAATGATAACACTATTTTAATTGAAGTAAAGAGAGATCCACATGAATATCCACTGCATTAATCAAGATGAGATGAATTGCAATGAATACTGAATGGATAATAATGAAACACCAAAAATAAAATGTCATCACTTAGAGATATTATATCTTAGCTCTTCCATGTACTAGACTATCAGTATTAATTGAAGCAGTACAAAACTTTATGGTTGGTGGTATGTTCATTGTTGCTGAAAAGGAATGAAAGCATAGGCACAGTCTAGCTCATGTATCGAAAGCTTGTTCATCTAGAACTTACAAAACTCAGCTGATGAAGTTTTCCAGATCAGTTTTGCCAATTGCCAGTTACAGTAGCATAGATCCATCTTCATTGGATGCTCTTGTACCACAGTTCATGGGAGGTAAATGTATGTGTCTGAGGACACATAGACAAACTTATACAAACTGTATTAGGTGATTGGAGAGAAATTTATGTCTTTTTGACGAGAACTCATTTTAAACTAGCTCACAGGCTTTGCCATCTGGAAAAGATTATGTGCAAATATATCTTTGATATGACTATTATTTATTTTGAACTTCCACGGTCATACTTTATTGCAGAGAGAGGCAGATTCTACCTGAATGATTTGTGTCCATCTGTTGCAAGTTGGCTGGAACCTGAAGTGGGATTAGCCAGCAGAAATGCAATAGTAAAGCCAAAGTGTTGGGGTCACAGATTTTGCCTGTAAATTAGGCTTGATCTTGATTACCCAAAATCACAATGCAGAGCAAAGGTACTCATTCCAAAAAGGAAATTAATTCACTTGTATTATAACCGGTTTAGATGAGCTAATGCGAATTTCAAATGACGTGATTATACCAGCAGATGAGTTACGAAAAAAATGAACTTTGAATCCTGCATTGCAAGTATTTACACCAGAAGCTTGATTCATGCACCCACTTGAGAAACAATAATGCAGGGTCCAGTTCTCCCTTCATTTGCTCTGACTGTTACAGATTAATAAAATTAAGAGCCAGATTGAATCGTATGTTTTCTAATCACAGACCAGAGACTGCTGTCCCTGCAGTGAGCTTTGTGTGTCTCACTAAAACATAGCCTGCACAAAGCAGGCATCCACTTTGGGCTCAAGAAGATGGAGAATCTACTGCTTCCTCTGCTAGTCTGTTCCAATGGTTAGTCACTCTCACTCTTAAAAATGTGTTTCTTATTTCCCATCTGGCATCCAGATACGGGAATGTATGTCAGAATAGCTCTGCTGACTTGAATGTGCTACTCCTGATGAGAGGAGAAACAGGCCTGAGGTCTGTTTGCTCCCGATCCTGAATTGGAGAGCCCATTAGTGCTACAGGTCTGAGCACTTTGTGCCAGCTATTCCAGTCAGCAAGCTGGGATGTTTGTTGCTGTCTTATTACTTTTGTCTGTTTGTTCCACTAAGTGAACATTTGTTCACTGAGTCAGCCCTTACATGCCTGTTCTACCCACTCCTTTTTTCCCCTTCTCCCCCAGTGGAGAATCGTTGTAAAGTACGGTAACGCACAGTGTTTGCCATTTCCATGAGCAGGGCAGGAGTTCATTCTGCCCATTCACAAGTTATTCCTACTTTGAAACACACATGCATATGTGTACACAAAAACATGAGCAAATCCACCCAGAATCTGCCTCAAAAACTCCTGCATAAAGCTGACAGTTATCCCACACTGAGGTAACCTTCCTTTTAGTCTTTTAAAGGTCAAATCTATCCTGTTACAGAGGATCAGAAAATCAGCGCATGTCAGATCAGGCAGTTGCTAGAGAGTGGTAAAATTTTCATTTTGTATTAATAGTGATATGTGAAAGTGTCTAGATAATAATTTTAACACTTCTGCTACTACACGATTCTGTGGTATCATTGCTAGTCTTGTAATTACATTGCCACCTGGTGCCTGCTAGCATCATATACCAAGCTGCAGAAAATTCAGTGTTTCTATGGCAATTTCTGTAGCAAATGCTGTGGGCTTCGTGTAAAATCTTGAGCTTGAAAGGTTTCTGGTGAGAGGGGCAGGGTGGGCACAGTTAATAGCAAAAATGCTGGAGCCAGGGTGTCTGATGATTTTGGAACGTGCTGGTTGCCCACAGTCCTCACTGCCATTTGTAAACCCAGTATAACCCTGTAGTTTACTGCAGTGGTGGGTCTCCTGGGGGACATTGAGGTGGTGGCTGCATCCCTGTTAGCACTGTGCAGTACAACACATGCTGCAGATCAGTGAATTGGCAGTACCTCTTCACCCTCTTCATCCCAGCGTCCAAGAAAACTCCTGATTTCTGAATACTCTTCAAATGCAGAGTTCTTTTTTGTTTATTTTGCTTTGTTCGAGGCAAACTGAATCACTAACTGACAGCCAGATACTGTTTCCCTTAAAGTGAATTTGTTCTTGATTGTGAGAGAAGTCCCACAAGGTTCCAGAGCTAAGATTTACCCTTCGCTGTACAGCACATTTAAGGAAGGAAGCAGGAGACAGACTTTCAGGACAGCAGGTAGAGTGTTGTCATTCTAGGTGTGCTGGACAGATCACACCTACAGAGCTGATTTTATTCTATAATTTCATTTCATGGTTTAGGATCACCTTCCAATAGGCTTAGTACAGAGAAGACTCTATTTCCGTGCCCTAATATGCTGTGAAGCCTGCATCCACATCAACCTGGGTGAGGGGTCTGTGCTGCTGTGACAAGCGGCTCTGTTCCCTCTGAGTCCAGAGAGTCCTGGAATGGCCTCTTCCTCACATCCTCTCTGCACATTGTCTTGAAGGGAATACTTTTGGACAACATGCGGACACCATCCCATGCCATGCTGTGCTACAGAGAGTTTCACAACTGCATTACTGTGCAGAAGGGAACCGGGAACTTGGCCACAACCATTTCCTGAGCTCCTTACACTGTGCTGTGGTTTTCAAGAGCTTTTGTGTCCTAGGCCAAGCAGAGGTGCCAGCTCATCCTTCTACCCTAAAATGCAGGCTTCAGGCAAGAGAAGCATTCCCCTATGTCTATATGACCCTTGCTTCCTGCTGCTGCCACCAAAAGCATGGGTAGCATGAGGCCATATGGTATTCTGGGGTGCACTAAGAAGAGTGTGGCCAGCAGGTCGAGGGAAATTCTGCTCCCCCTCTACTCTGCCCTAGTGAGGCCTCATCTGGAGTACCGTGTCCAGTTCTGGGCTCCCCAGTTCAAGAATGACGAGGAACTACTGGAGAGAGTCCAGCGGAGGGCTACGAAGATGAGCTGGGGAGTGGAGCATCTGTCCTATGAGGAAAGGCTGAGGGAGCTGGGCTTGGTTAGCGTGAAGAAGAGAAGGCTGAGAGGGGATCTTATAAATGCTGATAAATATCTGAAGGGTGGGTGTCAGGAGGATGGGGCCAGACTCTTTTCAGTAGTGCCCAGCGACAGGAGAAAGGGCAATGGGTACAAACTGAAGCGTAGGAAGTTCCGTCTGAACATGAGGAAGAAGTTCTTCCCTCTGAGGGTGATGGAGCACTGGAACAGGCTGCCCAGAGGGGTTGTGGAGTCTCCTTCTCTGGAGATATTCAAGACCCGCCTGGA
>Ga0065711_1004184_pt1 | contig 24694 bp, 11 predicted proteins | sample Hoacrofraction12_FD_59098 | JGI IMG/M metagenome (GOLD analysis project Ga0065711, IMG submission 59098) | Hoatzin crop microbial communities from Cojedes, Venezuela - Epithelial fraction 12 v2 (version 2) | ecosystem: Host-associated > Birds > Digestive system > Esophagus > Crop | place...
AACTTAAGCCTGTGAAGACCAGGCTTTTTTTTTTTTTTTTTTCCCTCCAGTTTTTAGTAACCTTTCAAAGATTTCTTAAAATTAGTCGCTGGACCCCATGGCTTCCTAGAACCACTAACTGCAAAACACTGTCAGAGATGCACCAGTTCCACCCCTTTGTCTGTTCTGCTGGATTTTACAACACAGAATACTTTTTAACCCAATGATCTGAGCCCCTTATAAAACATCATTCAAAATGTCTGAAAATTAGAATATATATATACAAAAGTAAACCCTTACCACCATCATAGCAGGCACATGTATTGGTATATTCCAAAAGGAAAAATCATTTTTAGTGTCCAGAGAAATACACTGCAAAATACTCTGTATGTATATAAGAAATTACTTTAAGTACACCACTCTCTAACAAACAGAATTTTTACAGATTGAAGCCAAACAGCATCATAAAAGCTTCTGGCTGCAAATGTTGCAGAATCCCATCTGGCATCGTGGAACAACTTATTTCCCTCTTCACTTCATTTAAACTTCCAGAAAGAAATTAAAAAAAGAAAAAAAAAAGAAAGAAGAGACCTTTTCTTGTGTACACAAATTATATCCAGAAGTTATTCCAAACAGGCAGAAAATACTTCAAAATTATTACAGAACAAACAGAAAAACAGAGTCTAATTCTTGGCATACAAGTTTCACATGCCAGTAAACAGTATGCATAGGATACAGCAAAAGGGTAAGAAAGAAATATTAAAGCCCAAGTTTGTAAAAATGCGAGTGACCCTTAGTCAGACTATGCCCAGTTAGTTGGTTAAGTAACAGCATAACTGACAACCCCCACCCCTTCTTTTTTTGTAAGCACAACACACAGAACCTTTAGTAGAGGAAAGATTTCTCTTAATACCCAAGAACAAAAATTCTGAATTAACCATATGTTTCCTCACTCAAGCATTCATTTTTATTGAAGTCAGAGAAGAAATGCTTTTTCAGCAAACACCATCATAAGGAAATATGTGGCTAATGGGGATAAGCCTGAAACTCTTTTTATCTGATGTTGTTCTTTAGAAGTATTTTCTGTATATAATGTACAGCTTCAGTCCAATAAAATGTGAGGTTTTTTTATCCTTTTTTGAACTACTGCATGACATATAAGAGTAGACAGAGAACTAAGTAGTATTTTAAATGAAATGGGTGAAAAGGAAATTTGGTACTCAAAAATATTCCTACAACCTAAACTAGTTGATTTTGGATATGTCTTTTAATTTGCAGAAACTGTAATGCTACAAGGTCTGTACATATGCTAATATTGCTAAGTCAGCATGGAAGTGGTTATTCTGCAATTGTTCTCGAAGATAAAATTTATTGTTCTTATTTTATAATGTTACCAATTAAAGAAATAGTAAGGCTCAAACCTTAAATGCAATACTCAGCAATACTTTCTAACCACTAGATTGCATTAGTTTGTAGATCAATTCAGCCTGCTTTGAAACTGCTGCCAAAAATTTTTTAGAGCATTAACTTGCTCTTAATTTAAACTTCAGCAGAGGACTTAAAAACCAGACAATTATCCATGGGTTCTAGGCACCTCAAAACAGAGTAACACTTTCCCTTTGAAGACTACCTCAAGAATGTAAAAGATCTCCTAACGTTAAGGGGGAGGAGGGTGGCAAGGGGAGAATTATTAAAGGAGGAAAACATGACCTTTCCAAGCAAAAACATTCTACCCTTGAGAAGAAACTCTTCATCTATCCTTACTCCTCCAAAGCAAGAATGTTACTGGCCAGCAAAATCACATCTCACAGACAAAGATGATAAATTGGGACCAAGTTGCTTCCATGTAATCCACTGATATAATAAATGATGAAAAAATTATTGGAATATTGCTATAATTGAAAACAACATACGCTTGCTGGTTCATTGAATCTATTTGTCACTTGTTACATCAATTTTTAGACACTTTTTTTTCCTGTTCAGTTTATGCTAATAAATGTTAGTTGATGAGATTAAAACATACAGAGAATTATTTGCAGAGTGCGATTTTAAGGAAAAAAAAAGCCACTGAAAAGTTTTTCACTAGTAATACCTTTAAAACAGTGTGATCATAAATACAGACAATACTAGGAACAGCAACGATGCCTGACAGCCGATAATAACTCTTTTTCTCATGATTGCCTCTTTTTAACAACTCACATTATGCCATTTCCTCTAAATTGGAAGTGTTACCACTTAATCACTGTCTAATGGTTATATCCTTTATTAGTGGAATAAACTTTCCCAGTTCTGACTGCACCGTACTAAAAACTTGAATTTTTACTAAATATTTCACTGGAATTATTCTTGGGGAATCTTGGTGTCCAGAGACCTCTCGCCAGGTTCTGCTGTTCTTTTACATGGTTTCAACTCCATGGTTTTAGAACTCTAGGATTGTTTCCCTCTTAAGTTTGTACAGGTGTGCCTACACTAGTACGTTAGTTCAGATCATGAGGGTACTTTAAAGATCATCCTCACTAACAGTGCTTTTGTTTCCATCAAAAAAGTAGACTGGGAGTACACAAACTGAATTCTTTTTGGATGAAACTACACTAGAAAGCTCAGAGTGAACCCAACGTGCTCCAACAAGTAAGAAGCCCTCAGTCTGGAGGGCCAGAAAGGAGCCACGTCAAAGTAAACTCAGAAACACACAGACTGGGGAGATAGGTCCTCATCACCAACTACCCTGCTCTACAAAAGCAGTTTGGTGGGGCTCCTCTCCCTGCTACGGAAACTGTATTGCCAAGCATCCACTTCAATTGTTTATCACAGTGACTTCATTGAGCCTCAGGAGGCCTGGGTTTCTTTCATATTCGTTAGCATTAGCATGACTACTTCAGCCCAAACAAACCTCTTCCACACATCCTGATTTCCTTGATTTCTCCCATCCTTTCCTTACTGTCTTTTCTTCCCTTTACTGAGAACTGATAGGCAACTCTTCAGCAAACTAAATTTGGTCCAATATCTGCCTTGCTAGGCCTACAATCTAATTACTGATCTCCAAAGACAAAGTTGTTCTTAAAGACTGTGTAACATGAAGTTTATAAATTTACACTTCTATTACAAAACAAGTTAACCTGATCTTCAAAAGTGCCCCCTGAATCACAGAGAAATTACTTTTACTCCCCGGCGAGTTGGTGCCCGAGTAATATGATTGTTCATCTTCTGATAAACAATTTGTGAAGCATAAGATCATTTAATGACAGACAAGAGACATTAACAGTCTAGCTTTCATTCTAAGGATTGATCTTGAAAAAGGATAGTGGGAGTGGATTTTATGCTATCATTAGAAAATCAGAAAAAATTAACATGGCTGATTCACATGGGGAGATCCTGACATCCACTGAAAGAGAACAGTACGTTATCACATCTGCATGTACCTCTGAGAACATCATATGGATAGAAATATTCAGCCAATTAAGTAGCAATGCAACTGACTGAACACTAGTAAATTAATTCTAAAGTACTGGTTCACACCAACACATGCTTTCGTGATGTAACTTACTGTGACAGGAGCTACAGAGCCTCAGAACTAAAGTATAGTTACAAAATATTACTAAAAACACTTGGCATTTGTTATAAGACAGCATTGTAAGCCCTGAATGCTGATTAGCTAGTACACATAATATTACATTTGCATAACAGCACTTTTTTACAATTTAAGCAGTCAAGTATGGGCTGTGCAATAATAATAAAACACTGTCAGGGCATACCAAGTTAACCTTTCAAAGCAAACTTTCCTGACCTTTATGAGAGGAGAGCTGAAGCCTTTTCTCAGTAGTCCCTTTTTCTGCTTTTTGATTCCAGTCTTCTGTGACCTTCTCTCATTACCTATTTTGTTTCTCAAAAGAAAGAACAGGGGAGGGGGCTGCAAAGTTTCACTAGCAGAGTACTCAGCAAAAGTTAAAAGGAGCAGACCAGAAAGTTTAGGAGCATTCTGTGAAAAAGAAATGAGGCAGGCTAGAAAGAATTAAAGAAATAGATGAAAGAAATTAATCATAAGGGAAGTGATTTCCCAAACAAGTAAAACTTAAAAAAACCAAAAACTTTTAAGATTAAATTGTATTTCTTGGCATAAGAAATGTTTGCCTTTAAGGACAAGTACTTTGAATCAATATTAATTTTATTTCTTATTACTACCAGAATATTATTTTCTAGTTAGATCTTCTAAGGGATGAGCTGTGGAGACAGAAGGTTGCACAGCTGTTCTAAGGAAGCACTAAAATCCAGCATTACCATTCCACAGATTACCACATCAGAATGCCTTCTTGTAGACAGCGAAGCACTGCAGCTGAACTGTGAGGTCTAGCCTTTCACAGCAGCTTATCTTTCTTATTAGTAAATAAAAAAAACATATTATAGTTAGAGGGCTGAGATTAAAAGAAAGATTCATAACGTTTACATCCTAACACTTAGAACTGCACTTGCTTAACAGAAAATTGCCCAGGAGTCTTCAGGCCACACAGACTCTCAGCATACCTGCAAGCAGCTACAGGTTAAACATATAAAATTCCCGTGGCCTTATGTCCCGAGTACCAGAAAGGCAAGGCTAGAATTAGGATTCACACCTTTACCTGATAGCCCCCACTACATAAAGATGTAGAAGGCAACACTTTGTATGTGAGAATGACCGACTGCCTCATGTTTCAGCTGATAATGCTGTAGTCTTAAGCATTACCAGACATATTTTAAGGAAATGTATAAATATGTAGCAGGGCAGTGTGCTGAGTGCACAGAAGCAACAGCATGTAACATTGTGCAGTGTGTAAAGACCAAACTCTCTCAGTCTCTGAGTCACTCTGTTGCATTTGAAGTTTCCATTTAATGCATACACCTATAGTAACATGGAGAAAAAAAAAAAAAGGGAATATTCTGCAGTTCTCATTTAAACCTCCAAAGGAACTTGTTTGCTTTGTTCTTAAGGCACAATGAACTTGTACACGTAAACTGTCTTGGAGCATCCATGTAGAACTCATTACTTATTTTAACATCCTAAATGTAATGGGAGAACAGCATTGAAGACCAACAGTCACTGGGCCCTCAGAAAACAAGTCCAAGGAAGCCTTTTTGCAGAGATGCATGAGGCTTTTGTGTAATACATGATCCTTGTACGGAATTCAATGTTACTAGAGCAACTCAAGGCTGTAGCAACTGTGTATGTCAGGGACCTGTCCCTGCACACCATGGGGGAGGAGAGGTGAAGATGCAGACATCCCTCCTGTAGTTTTATGTTCACAGAACAATCACAAATGTTCCAGAAGTGAGAGACAAGTAATGGCTGAAGCAGTAATGGAAAACAAACAAACAAACCAAGCTTTTCACTTAACAGGACTGTTCCCATTCCCACTCCTTCCATTAGGTCTCCATCTAGCCCGGTATCCTGGTAGAAGAGGAACAGAAAGAGCTGCTGAATTAAAAAACAAAAACAAAATCAAGAAGGGGGACAATAATCAACATAAATAATTAAGTGCTGTTTTCATAAAGGGCTTACTATTCACATCAGAAAGCAAAAAGTAAAAGACAGTAGGGCCCCCTCCTCAGATTTGCGGGTGGAAAAAGAAAGCAGTAGGTTCAAACAGCTTTCCATGATAGTAGAAGTGATCCATAAGATAAACACAGTACTTTTAGTCCAACATAAACAAACAAAAATAATCAGAAAGCCATCAAGGTCGAGATTATTCAAGAAAGTCAGAAACACAGATTTTATGTAAGAACTTAGATTTTCTATGTTAGAAAAAAAATTAATGCCAACTTAAAATTCAATGTTTCATTTAAATAAGCCATATAAGTGAGCCAAAATAATTACAAAATACTTATACTCAGCAAAAGATGTTTTCAACAAGTATTATTTTTGTTACCTTTTATCCAATCCAAAGTGAACCAGAAAATTATCTGCCCCACAATTCAGTTAGAAAAACATCTCCAAATTCTATATGGTTTTTCCTCCTTTGATTTTGAACAGATAGATTCAGATTTGACAGAAGGCCAAAGGTGTCACAGCAAGAGACATAAAAGATAAATACTTTCATGACAAACTGAACTGTCAGAATTATACCATTCTGTAAGAAAGATTTTTTACAGTAAGACTTAGTTACTTCTAGTAAAGCATGGGAGTTAATTTTAGCTGTTTAATAATAACTGAAAGTACATGAAACTGTTTTACCATTTCAGGCAGGTCCCTTTGCTTCAAATATTCCTCTATTCAGTGAGCCATAGAAGACATGCTTACAGAACATTTGTGTGTTTTATATGCTAAAAGGGTGGGGGGATGCGTTTGCAAGACCTATTACATGTCCCACAGGAATCATCTAACCACTCAGTTAAATACAGTCTTCAGAACTCCCAGTGCCAGTCGGCTTGGTTCTTGGACAAAGGAGGAGGGATTAAAGGGGAAGAGGTGGCATGAGAAAAATAAAGTTCTTAGCATTGGCTTAATTTGTTACCTATGATACATCTTTGAAGTCAGAAAGTTTATTAAAAGTTATGCTTGAAAGTAAAACAGTTTTTATACACAACAGAAGTATAAGACACTTTTCATATTAATGATCTAGTAAACTAGTGAACTGTCCCTTAACTGTGTTTCCAAAATATAACTTTCACCCATATGCTCCTTAAATATCTGGAAGATCAGTCTAGTTTATTAGAAATTGTGACAAATATATGCAATGAAAAAAAACCTTGGCAAAAGAGATACCATTTTATTACATTATATAGTGCTACTTCCATTCAAAAATAGACAAATTCCAAATGAAATTAACAGAAAACCAAAAATCTCTAAGATGTAGAGACCATCAATGAACATATTTAAGTTTAAAGCACAAACCATGGAAAGTTGTATATTTGAAGTTTTATTGATGGGAATACAAACATAACCATGGCATATCACAAAAATTTCATAACATTTCATTAAAAGCAGTTCCTTAGAAACATCTGCAATCATCTATAACAAACATGCTGAATAGTTGAATGTATGTGTCTTAAATCAAAATATTGCGCTAGAAGCCTATTGTAGATGGTTACTAAATATCCAACATCAAAAATTACAATAAAAAAATTGCAGAAATATCTACTGATATTAGGTGCCCATTTTTAGCTATCTCATGCAGCTGTATTTCAGGAAGTGCTGATTACACTCTCAGGAAAATAAATATTCCCATTTGGTCAAAAGGTGTCCCCCCAAAAAACAGAGGGGCATTTCCTGATGGCTAATTATCACCTAAAACTCAAAGGAATGCAGATGTTTATTGTTAACACATATCTTTTTTAAAATATATGCTCTCCAGTCACAAGATTCAATTTAATTCATCAATGTGCATACCTGAGGTGCTATGTTGTCTACATTCAGTTTTCCTGGAAAATATACTAAAAGGAAACAAGCCAACACAGTATATTTTAGCTGAACTGTTCATTTTCTTTAACTCATTCTTCCTTTCCAAAGGACTTTTGCACCTGCTGACAAAGTTTGTAAAACAACGCCATACATCTTTTATTTATCTCTCATGTCTTCATTGCCTGGATCTGATCTGTTAATAAAAAGAAACAGCTAGTCTTAACACCAGATGAATTCTTGCTGCATTTTGCTTTTTGAAAACATAACCCAGTATTATCCAGGTTACAGAACTATACCAATAGATATTTTGGTTGTAGTTACAACAGTGGGGAACAATGAGGTTAGAGTTGTTTTCGACTTGCTCTGTCATCCACTTCTGAAATTCCTCCACAGCCAAGTTGTTTCCACCAAATGTTCCCAATTAAACAGGAAGACTCTTCCCACATAATTCAATTTTTATCTTTTTTTGGGTTTATAAGGTAACTTTGATGAGAATAAGGCCTGGAAGTTTACTTTATGAACTATGTATTTCAATTCCTTGTACATATTTCAGCTCCCACATAACTAAACATGAACTTCAACTGCCCAACAGCAAAGGATTTAAAGTTTGTTTTTGAACAACTCACATGAAAACTTCTTTGCTCTCAGTAGCCACACTTCCCCATACTGCTTCCTGATTGCCACTTCTCAATTCACTTCAAAAACTTCCTTAGTTAGCTTAGATGTACTGCATCCTCATTACAAAATGTGGAAATCGGCACAATTTCTCCCACTAACAGGGAATTTTGAGCTGGGTTTAGACCATTGCAAGACAAGTTAGTTTTACCCTATTGATGATGTGCTGTTGCAATAGTAACCCCACTACAAAATAGGGAAATACACAAACTCAGCCTTCTCTAGGGGAAAAAAAAGTGAAACCTGCTGCCCCTGCCATCCCAAATCTGTGAGCTCCCTGTAGTGGATGTGCAAAAGGTAACTGAGGAAGGCTCAGCTGTTGACAAGGAGAACTGTGGATTCATTAACCAGGTGTCAGCTCCTGCACTGAATTTTATGGCATCCACAGGCTGTGATGCAGGGACCATTATAACTCAAGAGTTGTTTAAAGTATTTTTGTCTAGTGCTCTAACAATGAGGAGGAGAACTATAGTAAAAATTTGTTCTTGAAATACTGAAGTCTTCATCCATTAAAAGTACAACTGCCAAACTCTGCATGCTTAGGCAACAATACAGTTTAAACCCAACACCTCTCAAGCTTTTGGGGACACTAAGCCGGGGAGTTAATGGAAATTCTTTTAGATAAAGGCCATTCATGAAGAATGTCAGCTCAGAAAGTTAAGAAATTTAACAATCCATGAGAAGTGAATAGCTATGAAGAGCTATGAAAGTCACTGACAGCAGAAGCACCTGCTTACTGTGCTTAAAAAGCTAGATGTACAAATTAAATGTTTTGTCATATGTTTTAAAATGTTTTAAATATTTAGACAAGCATTTGAGATCCTTTTAAGTAGCTTGAAACTATGTACAAAAACCATTAACTCAAAACTTGGATTGAAACTTAGAAGGTTCCTCAAAGATAACCAGAGACCCTGAAAATCACATCAAAATATTACAAAATCAGAACTATACCTGAAATTAGGAAAAAGCACGTGATTTGGAATCTGCCTTTATGTGATAGAATGTGACATACAGCATACATACAGCATTTGCATACAGCAGTGAAGGAAACTCAGCAGTAAGATGCTGGTTCCCCACCACAGAACTGTTAGATGGTGGAGGATGCATCACTGTTCTTCTGCACGGCAGTCAATCTCTTTGTAAAGACTATTTTGGCTAGTATCCCTTCCTCTGAAAACATGACCCAACATTTTTGTATTCTGTAATAACACAGTAAAATAATCTCTTTCTAATTAGCAGTATGGACTCTAAGTAGAAAGGACAGCCTGGTACCCATGGGTAAGTGGAGACGCATTAAGTCAGAGGCAACGCTGGGTATTGCGCAGCTGCATTTGGAGGTTCTCAAGTTCAGTGGTGCTGGCTCCAGAGCATCCCTGACATCTAGTGGCTGCATCTACACGAAGTGTGTAACTAAAAACGTGTATGTAACTCAGCATCTAACCTGGATCTGATATCTTCTATGTAGTTACGAATGTCTGCATATGCTGTGATCATTAGAATGTAAGCTGTTCTTATTCTGGTTCTAGATTAAAGAGCTTTAGTTGAATAATCAAAATTAGCGTATTTGTCTGTGTACTTTGCTTATTTTTCTAGCCTGCTTATTCACAATTTCCTGATACATAACATTAAGTTATGGAAAACTGGGACAGAACAGTAAGAATAAATTAAAGAAGAAACTGAACTACCACAATAATAAATCAAAGTGCAGGAGCACCTGGTATTATTATTGTTTACAAGAAAGTGTTATGCTGTTTGAAGAGTATGCATTCATATTTCATAGGACACACTTCTGTCAGAAACTGACATGATCTTTTGTGTACATTAAGGAGGTAAATGAAAGGCAAGTATGAGATAGAGCATCAGTACTCACTGTGTAATTTGATCTGACAGCAGGAGTGGACAGAAAGAAAACAAAGGCAATAATAAAGAAAAAAACTTACAAAATGAAGAAGTTTAACAGAATGGAAATAGAGCAAGGGAATTACATATGATATACCTTGGAGCCAATCCACACCTTCTTGTAATCCTTCTCCTTTGAGAGCATCACTGGCACTGAAAGAAACAAATGAAATTACAAGAACATTGTAAAACTGCCAGTTTTAGTCATCACCACTATACTTGTAATTTACAGAATTGCAAAGTAGCATCAAGTCCACTTTACTTAATTTCTCTTCACATGGAGAAGGCTGCTTCTCAAATGGTATATTCTAGAGCACGTTCCCAATATGGAAACACCATTTCAAGATGCAATCTATTTTAACTCCAATTTCAAGGCAGAAGAATCATTCCTAGAACATGAGGTGTTCTGGAAGAGCTCCTACACAAGGCAGCCACGTTGTTCTGCTGCACCTCTACTTGGATAACTCCTCCTCAGACTACGCTGTAAAAGATGTTGACTACCTACAACAACAGTGATGAAGTAGCACCTTTCCTCCTCCCACACAGTTCCTATACACAGCGAGGATGTTGGGAGTACTCAAGGAACAAAGTACAGTCCATACACATTTCACTGTAACAGCAACCCTAGGAGTGTCTGTTAATATATATTCATATTAAGCTACACTGAGAACAGTGTACATCTACCTTTTGAATCACAGGGGTATAACTGTTTAAAGTCCTCTCATTCTACAGCTTATGAAAACTAGCACAGCAATGAATTGGGACAGTTACTGTGGTTAGCTATAAAATTATCTTCCAAGGAGCTTGGGAATTCATCAATGTAATTTCTAAGACAAAAAGCAGTGACCCCAAAACAATGCCCAGGTAATAAAGTTTAGTATTAAAAGGGCCTAAAATGAAAATTGTAGTTTTCAGCAGCATTCAGCTGCTGATTTTACTTTTATTTCTAATATTTGAGGACTTTGACAAGACAAAAAAATCTAACTTCTGATAAAAGGAGAGTTTTTTTTCTTGCGAACACTAGCACAAAATTCTTCTATTTATATGAAAGCTTACATCCTTCAGAAAAAGACACTAGCTCCTACAGCTAAGAAACCCCTCAAAGATTACATGGTACAAAGAGTACAGTGTCCCTCTGAATTCACATGACAGCAGTTTAGTAAATGGCCTTTCAACAGTAGTTCACTAATGCATCTGCAGAGTGGAAAACAACTCTAAAGGTTTTATTGTTGATGTTCTGAAATCTGCAAGACAAACTAGCAGCAGCACTGTGATAACAATTCTACTCAATTTCCCAGCAAAAAAAATAATAGCAGCTATTCTTCTAATAAGAACACTGCTTTCTGATTTTGCTGGAAGTCCTCCATTTCATTATTTCTGTAACAGTTCTATTGTGAAAATTTTCAAGCAGTCTACATGAATGCATTGTGCCTTTAAAACAAGTTTCATAGCAACTATTGCAATATTGCTACTGTTTGCACATGTGGAAGCACAGCATTTTATCTGGCTGATTTAATTTATGTCATAGAATACTGAGTGGCATGATAGATGTAAAATATGGATATACAAAGTAATACCAATAAATGGTTAGAAAAAGGGAAATTTACCAGATGTGCCAGGGCTTGTCTTTGATGTTTTCTAATGACAATAACTGACATACTTTCACAGATGATATTGCGTCCCTGAGGTCCATCTTGTTAGCAAAGAAGAGAATAGGCAGTCGACGGTGCTTAATATCTAGGCATGAGCAGAAACAGAACTATCATGACATTATGCAGCACCTCTTAATCTCTACAAGTAATAAGCTACAAACCACACAGGAAGATATTTTGCTCACCTGTAACCGCAACTCTCTGACGGTTGTATCCTACCAAGACACACAACTGTTGGGCACATTGCCTCTGATGCATGCTTCAAGACTGCTCAGAAACTTCCTGGCAGGCTTTGGGATCTTCCACCCCCTCTCCCCCTACCTTATACGTACATTTAAAGCTGCAGGTATAAATTGCTGGTGAAGATGAGGAACAGGAGATCAAACAACTGCCTACAAATGCTACACATCTCTGCTTAGTGAGGACTGGATGTGTAAAATGGACAGAAGAGTGATTTGTGTTCACTCATAACCTCATAACGATAGTTACATAAGGGTAGTCTGAATTATTTTTTAGCATCCTGGAGAGCATCCATGACTTCATGAAATTAATAAAACAGGAAAAACAATGCACGTCTGGACATCCCTTATCCTGCCTTCACTTAAACAAAGACGACTTTTCCAGAAGCTCTTCTCAGCTAGCAGTGGGCACTACAGAGCCAAACTAGTACACTGGCAATTTCTGGCATACCTACACATTCAAAAGGATAAGCCTCGCTAATTACCACAGAAAAATAGAGAGTCATTGGAAGGAAACAAAGTACACTCTCTTCAACCTGACAGCCGTAAAACTACCAAAACATTACCAGCACCAAGACTAACTAAGAATTTTTCACATTTAAATAAAGGACTAATTACAGGACTAGAGAAAATCTGCATTTGAGTCTATCAATCAGTTCTTGATGGGAACTCCACCCCCCAGTGAAAACTGCCATATGTGCTTTTTTTAAAATGTAAAAAGATAAGGTTACTTCACATAGGAAGCAAGCTAAGGACTAATTAAAAAACTTCATACATAAGCCAGCTGCTCCTGCTGGGACAGGACAGGACAAAACAAAACAAAAAACCCAACAAACTGTCAATGCTGAAGTGGTTTGAACCTTCCTAATTCATGTTCTTTTCAAACCCCCTACCGAACCTTTCCACAATCAGTGGAGATAACACTATCTACCTGTACTCTGACATCATGAGTGCTGACCAAAACGCTGACAATTTTCACCACTATTTACCTATCTGGAGCTATTTTTTCCTTTGATATCCTCTAATACAAATCAAATGCCTCAAATTACAAGCACAGGGTATCATTAAGTCTCTGGTTTAATTCCATAGTTGAACAGCTTTTGTGTCTCCTGACTGAAACTTCTACATTAATCTCAAGTATAATTAAATGAACCCTGGTACCCACAGGTTGAAGGTTATGTGTAAATTAAAATCACAGAAATTAGTTGACATCACATATGCAAATGCCAAGTTAATAAAGGAATTTTCAGTGTTTTTTTAACGCAATTAAAAAGGGGCACAACCTACCCACATAGACTCGTAAATGTACACTTAAAGATGTTTGCTAAATAAAGTGGTGAAATTTACATTATTTCCTACCTTATGATGTTGTTTCCTACTATGCAGTATCTCCCCCTCCCATTTTTACAGTTATTAAAGGAAAGCTAACATTTTCTAATTGCAAGTAGTTATGAATTAACACATTAAAAAAAAATCCCAGACACTAAATATGCATGATGTGTAATTCACAGGAATTTCAGTTTACTTTAGAAGCATGTGCTGGAGGTCACATGTCCCAAGAGTTAACATCTAAAGTAATCTACAGACTCCCATCTTGCAAAACACTGAAGAAAGAAGTTTGATTAAAAAAAAAATACTATAACAGTGATCATTAAACAAGCCGTTATTTGTAGAGTGCATTGTCCACTTAAATTTAAGTAAAAAAAATTTATAGTTCTGATTTACAAAACAGTCCCAACTAGTATGACTTCTAATCCCATTAATGCTTCACGTTACACATTCCCTTTCGCCTGACAACCTCTGGCAAAAAGAGAGAGAACTATTTTACTGAAGGATTGCTAAGATTTTCAGAGACAGTAATAGATTCAGCGTTGTTACCCTGCATCCATTTAAACCTTAAGTAAATATGTAAATTTAAACCACTCCAGGAGGTTCACAGAGGCAGAAGCATAGATGGGGAGAAAGTGGGGCATGCAGGAAGAAAATCAGAACAGTAATACAAAGAAAAATATTGATATAGTAAAACAGTTATGTATTGAGTCAGTTAACAGCTACTTTTAGCAAACATTACTATTAGAAGAACTTTTTATTCTCTTTGGTTCTCTTAGATGTGACCTATCAAAATGTGAAACGGTAAAACAGGAACACTGTTGCTGCATTTGAGCTGAGCTGCTCCAAGGCAGAAACACAGAACTGCCCTTCCCTGGTTCTAGGGACTGCACTAGGTGGCCATCGACATGGTCTTTCAGAACTAGAAGACACAAACACATCAACAAGTGAGCAGTGTTGACCTGCTCTATAGACCAGCATTACTAAACTATTAATGCCTAAATGAAAAGCCCCACCTAAGCTTGCATCTCTTCAGTCTTAACATTTTCACTATTTTGCCTTCTAATAAACCAGTAACATATTACAGCAGTCTTTGCCTGCCACCCTTGGTCCTAGGCGCTTTCCATTTTACCAACAGAATCGCCCTTTACCACTGTGGTTAATACCTACTTTGGTACAAAGTTCCCTGGCCTCTGTGTAATCCTCTTGCAGCCTTTGGTTCACCTCATCCTCCCCTTAGACCTTTGCAAGACTGTCTTTTCACTGTCTGCATTTAAAGTGACCCATACCCTTGAACATGAAATGAAGAGGGCCCAGTCAGCTCATACACACTCAGCTACAGCATCTTTGTTGATGAACTAATGTATTATATATAGTCTTCATGAAAAAAAAAAAAATCATAACAACATAACTGCCCCTATCACATACTGCTTTTCTTGGTTAGAAATAGAAGTCAGCTTCTCCTTTCTTTCTTTCAGCATAGCAACCCCACAAGTTATTTAAGTCTCTACCAGCTTAATAAATAAGACACTACCAGATCATTTAACTTTTACATTTCCTGCATGCAGTTTTATACTCTGGTTAGTCAGAACAGCTACCTGACATGCTGAGAGTCAAAACTGCATATTGCTTACAAAAACATTCCAGTAATGTTGGCTATATGGAAGGGCGAAGAAGCAAAGAATTGACTGATCTCAGAACTTAAAGAAGTGTAGCCTCACATAAAAAAAACAACCAAACAAAAACCCTAAAACCACCAAACCTGAATCCTCTCATATTCTCTTCCATCCCACGTATCCTTTTATAGACAATTGAAACTGACTGGTGTAATTATCCATCCTTATTTCTGGCTAAAGCTTAATAAAAAAATAAAACGAAGATGAAAAAAATTAATTAATAGTTACATTATAGGAATTAGATGTCTTCATGGAAAAATCCAGACAAGGAGATACTTTTTTTGTATGTGTTTGTCATCACATACTGGCTCTCTAGCTTCCAAAGGGTTAAAGTCTATTTTTCCTGAAAATAATGCAAATTTTGACCTATATTAATTAATAAGACACTGGTCCAACTCATTGTAGCTAACCAAATTATGATTTGTAAATGTGAACAGGTATAAAAAACCCCCAAACTTATTGAAGACTATTATTGTTCTAGTATTAATGAATGGCTAAAATATTTGTGAAGTACTCATAACACAGAATGTGTCAGATAAGAAGGGCTTTTCTTAAGACAACGTAACAAATATGGAGACAGAAGGGGAAAAAAGCCTCCTCACCTGGATGACTCAGAAGGGTGTCAAGTTCTTCTTTGGCCACAACCATTCTTAATTTATCACTGCTATCAATGACAAAAATAATGGCTTGGCCTTCTCTGCATAACATAAAAAGAGCAAAGAGGCAAATTATAGGTTCTCTTAAACTGTAACAAAAGGCTTCAGAAGAAACACCAAAAAAAAGAAAAACAAACATTATTTCTTTTCCTCTAACTTTTGTTGTTATTTACCATTAACATTTGAATCTAGCCCTATTTCTGAAATTCAACTTTTTGGTAACTTGCATAGTTCTTTTGAGACATGAAGTTGTTAGCTGTGTGACTCATACAATGTTCAGTCCACACACACCCTTCAAAAAAGCTTGTTTTCATTACTGAGGCTGAAAAATGAACATCAAAAATGTAAACAACTGCTATTCTGACAGTGTGGTCAGACAGATAAAGAAAATCTCAAGACAGGTTTTTGTAGAGATTCTTTATTTCCTACACAAAACCAAGTTAATTCAGAGAAAGGTCAATCACCTTTTTAGAAAAAACTGTGTCCACAGCTGTTTAACAACTAGGCATATGCAGATTTATTTAACTTTTACGAAAGTCTGCATAAATAGGATCTTTCCTTTGTTTTGAATAACAGGTAAAAACTTTCAACTATTTCAAATCATTAAGACATTTTGCTGGCAATAGGACCACAGTCACAACATATATACATGCTATTCAACTCATTATTTCAGGATATTACTGGTATTTTATAACTTGATGTTCCATTTATTGATACTTCTTTGAAAGCAAAATAAAGCCTGACCAATTCATGTGAACAGTTATAACCACCCACAAAAAGTACTTTTCACTTATATTAAAATGTAATATTAATTTCTCCTCTGTTTTACTTTTCTCAGATATGTTTACGGATACATTCGTCACTCCCCAGCACCATCTACCTTCGTATTTTGAGAAGAAACAGTGCTAGACCTATGAAAAACAGAAATAACTGGACCAGCCTAAGATTGTATGAGAAGGTCCATACTTTAGAATTCTAGAGTACAGAACAACTGTAACAGCAAATAAAGCTTTTGCATATTAGCTGAGAATGTCCAAGTAACTTTTATGAGCATATACTATTTTTCTAGTGGAGTCAGAGTCTAGCATGTATTTTACCACCAAAAAATAACTTCACAAAGAAGTAACAGTAATAGGGACACAAGATGAGTTTACACATATTTAAGACAAGTGTACTTTGAGGATATCCTAGAAGGTAGTTTCAAGCCAAATAGAAGAAAAGGGCAAGCCTGAAATACTCTGAAGCAACTACTTAGACACAGATAATTGACCAGATTTGATTGTCATTTTGCAATTCTTGCAAAATTAAATCTTGCTGAACTTTATAAACTGAACAGCACATTATTATTTTATATTATTCTTAGAAGTTAGTCTTATATATGTGACTACTGCACTGGATCAGCAACAGATGTAGACACAAGTGCACGTCTGACTGTTAGCACTACCTAAGAAACCCCCTTACTGTTAAGATGAAAAAAGCAGTTCATGCTACACAAGGGATAAGTTACTGCAATAAATACAGCAGTCAGAAAAATTATTTGCTTATGAAGCACCTGGCTAGCATTCTGAGAGCAGCCTAAGGGCATTAGTTACTGAAATCCAAAAGTTTTGGGAGATGTACATATAACACTCTTCAACAATGAAAATCTACCCACACACCATGTTTTCAAATAGCTAACACACTTTGCACGGACAGAAGTGTTAATCCCCAATTAAAAAATACTTTAAGCTTTATCACATTGAATATTAATATTTAATCAACATTGTAATGTTCAGAATTTCTCCGTTCTATTTCTCCAAGCTATTTATATACTGTTTACTGCTGTTCACCTTATTTAGATCAGCATCAGGTATTACAGAGTAACAATGAGACAACACAAAAAGTAACAAAAGTTCAAGTTTCATTAGAAGCTAGAAAAACAGAAAATGGTGTCTCTTACCAGTAAGGCAATACCATAGTGTTATAAGGTACAGTGAATATCCTGTTTAATAAATAACATCTAAAAATACCTGGTCAAGTTCTTAGCTACATGTGCCTCATTCTCTGAGGTTAATTTCCCTCACCTCCAAAAATCTCAGCCAACAGCCCATATCTTTTGGGTCTTAAGTCACTTACATACAGAATAACAGAAAAATAGGTATTCTTGGGCCTTTCTTACAGGATTGGTTTTTCTGGTTTCAACATTTAAACCCCATCTCTAGTATGCTCCCCCCAATCTCTGAGTCAACAAAATGTCCCCAAAAGCATGGTGATTAACAGCATATAGAAATTTTCTTTTTTTTAGAAGAGAAAGAAAAGTTGTATTTATCCAGTATGACCTTCTGTTAAACACCAGGTGTAAGTCTTCTCTGAATTATTTCTAAACACTAGATATTATCATACTGCTGTTTAAATAACACACATGGCAGCTCCTAAGAACAGCAAGGCTTTAAAATAAATGATAGGCTTACTTGTAGTAATGTTCCCAGAGGTTTCTGTATCTCCCTTGACCTGACATATCAAACACTGTGAAAGACAAACTGCAAAGAAAAGAAGTGTATGAGGCACAGAATAAAAGAATAAAACCCAAACCCAAACTATTCTCTTTGCTAGCCTGACAGGAAAAAAGCCAGATCAGCTTGAACCCTAATCAACTGAGAAAGACTCCCAAAGGAACTCTGGTTACTCTGTCTGTCTTCAAACTCTCCTGCCCGGTTTTGAAGTCTTGTTATAGACATGTTTCATAATGGGAAATGTGTTTGTTAATTCTCTAATAAAAGAACTAAGCCAATTATTAAAAGTTATATTCAATACAAAATAAGCTCCCATTCAGCCTCTCTTTTTATCACGTTAGTATCGAATATTGTTCATAATGTTGAGTAAATGAAATTCAGATGAGCCATGACTTAAAATCTATAGCTTGTCTTAAATTCTGTTCCTAGACAAGCACCAATAGCATCCAAAGGCATCTGTATGCAAAATTAAAGGCGCTTTTTTTAAAAAAAAAAAATCCACTTTCAGGAAAAAAAATCACATTCTGATAACAACAGGTCACCTGAGATGACCAAGCTACAAATGGGTAGTCTTTGCAACTTTGAGATTTCACCCAAACACTAAATACAGCAAGTCAACTTTAAGAACATTATAAAAAAATTCTGATCTACTCCTGAAATGTCTACAGAGGCAACACTGAATTCAGTATTAGGCTTTCCTGTTTTGGGTAGTCCCAAATAGCTCCCTGAGTAGAGGCCACATCAAAATGAGGAGGTTTAGAAAGGAAGCTCTCCAAGTATCCTTTCCACTCTATATCCAGGCATCATCTGATTCTAGACTAGCTGCTCTGCCACATATACAGTTATCCACAAACAATGTTTTGATGGTAATATTAGATTAATGAAGTTCTGGGGTGGGTTGTAGGTTTCTTTGGTTTTTTAATCAAGACTAATTGCATGCATTAAAAACACACTGTGAAGGCTACAGAATAATAAAATAATATCTAATGTTACCACTTTAAAGTATGCTTGTCTCACAACATTGCTTTTCTGTATCTTAGCCTCCATTTAACTGATGATTTCTTCCTCCTTTTCCTGACCTTTGCCGCTGCCGTCTTTACATTACTAATACTGTAGCCACCATTTTTCATTTAATGAGATTAGACTGCAATCTCTTCAGGGCGCCTGCAGTGAGAGTGCTTAATAGAATATAGGTTACCACCTAAGTAACTGTTTCTCAAGTCTGTAACAGTGCCCTATTCTGTATTATAAACAGACAGAAATCAGATACTTATACACACTATTGCAAAACTTTTTTTTCTTTTTAACACATACATAGTCTTACAGCAGCACAAAACACAAAATACATTCTAACACTGTCAGTCCTGGATCACGATGAGGACTCCTGTGCACTACAACATCTCAGCAAACTGCATGTCATGTCATGTCATTATACCACCACACAGATTACTCAGTTACATCCTACTGAGAGGTGTAGTTAAGTCCAAATATTGTATATTAATTACTAGTGCTAAATGGAAAGAAACTACTACCTCGATGTCTTGAATTTCTCTATACTGAATCCTATTGTGGGAACGATGTCCTGAGTTTGAGCCTTTAAAGAAAAGAAAGTGTAATTTTAAAAATCAAGTTAGAAAATGTAAATATTGAAATATATTTGAAACATGAATACATTACAGAGTTATTTTTCCCCAAACTGTGCCATACAAAGACTTTTTACAAATCCACATACTTTATATTAAAAAAGTTCCCAGCAAAGTGCAGTAATTCAAAATCCAAGTCTCGTATTTTCTGGGAAATACAGTGAATGCTAGTGGACAAGAGCATTGAAGACATTTTAGCCTTAAGAGTGAGATTCCACCCTTTACATTAGTCTGTGTGTATGCATATGTGTGGCTATTACCCATGAAACAAATAGGAGGTAGGTTAACATGGAAGATAACAGCTTGCAGATTATGACTAAGGTCAAAATTCACAGTATTTGTGCGCTTTGGAAATCATAGTGTCAACCCGAACTAGTCTGCACAATATCCCAAGCCTCTTTGATAGAATTATACCCTCTTTTATCTATATATTAGACTGGCGGTACTCCAAACTTCTATCAACAGGCCAGAAGACTCTACTTGACATTGGGAATCACACAGCAGGCATTAGACAATGGGCTAACCATAGTTCTATTCAAACTACCAGACCAGTGGAAGAAATCACCATTTACATGAATGGTCAATACATAAAGCATTATTAATCGATCTGTCTGATAATCAGGTTTACTGCTGAGCTAGCCATGAAACCTATGAGCTAACTTGGTAGAACAGAATAGCCCCTCAAACTATCACCGATACTGCGCAGGGAGAAAGGTCACATTCCTTACATTACAGAGTTGCCTGAGCAAGTAACACGCAATCCTTTTACAGACTTTCTAGAGCCCCTTATTAAAAACACTATCTATAAGCAGTTGACTCCTTGCATTCAACTGAAGCAAGCTTAGCTTGTTCACCTGCAGCTTCATTATGGAAATCGCATTCCACCATCATAAACAGTTTAGGCAACAGTTCCTGTCAACAAGGGAAAATTTGTGCAGAGCAGAAGAAGCATTATTTCTTTAATATTTATTTCAAATGTATTTATCAGGCTCAGAAGAAACAACTGCAAACAGATAAACACTGGTATTTGCCAGACAACTAACACATTGCTCATAGGGCAAAGTAGCAGTTCTTCTTAAGAAGGCTGGGTTGATCCAGAGCTCAAAATCACCTGTCCTTTGAACTTACTAAAAATAAACAATTTCATCAAGCTTGATCTAACGACATTTGTTGCACATTAGAGAATTTGTCATGTCTTGCAAGGATAGGACATACAAAAGTTGTATGCAAAACTACCCTCCTAAAGCATCACATTAAATGAAAACATTCAGAAGTAGATTCTCATTAAACAGTTTACAGTAAAGCAAACAAATTCTATTTATTCTGCTTGTGCAATTCCCTTGAGACCTTATCTAACACCTACTATTGTGATAAATCTTGAAGCCCATGTTTAGCTTCAGTTAGGAATTCTATACTGCTTAAGGTATGACATAAAAACCCTCTTATAATGAAGGTCTCACAAATTACATATAATTTGCCTGGTACCAATTGTAGCATTTCACCCCAAATTATTGGCAACAGACATTAAGCAGTTTATAGTCTTTGTTTACAAATATCTAATTTTCAGTGGAAGAAAAATTGCTAGGAACGTTAGGAAGACTCTTTACCATGATTCTTTACCATGTTACCTTTTTTAAACAATGTCCAGTGGTACTCATCAGGAAAAGTTCAATGGAAGTTAAAAACCAAAACCTGTGTCCTGACGTAAACAGCAGAGATCATGGTTTCCCAGATGCACAAGCCTCTGGCTTTGAACATGAATACCAAAATTCATCTATTTCTATTCCACAAACATACCTAGAAACAAGCTAATCCTACTTTAAATTTTGCTTAGAATACTAGGCACTCTCAGTGGCCTGAAAAACACTTTTCACTGGATAAATGAGCTGCAGGTATAAGTCTTACTTATTTTACAAGCTGTTCTGCTTTAAAAATGCTGGTCATCATTAAGTGCACATCTTCTCATTACTTCCTATCTTATTATTTATTATATACTTACTATTTCTCAGGAGGAGATTAAAATAACACCATAAATGTATACAAGTTTAACTTGTTATACAACCGTATTAATCCCAAATGTTTGACACATCACTCATAATTGCAATCCTGTAGCAATTATTTAAGTGACTTAAGAAAACTGTTTCAGATCCTGATTTCAGCCATCATAAACCCTTCCTTACTGAGTGATGTTAGAAACAAATGTGCCACATTAACAGTGTTTTTTGGGTAAATGCTTTCATAATATGCACGTGGATGCTTACATTTAGCTTTATTTAGTTGTGAACTCTTAAAATGTATTTGTTCCACTGTACTAAATCAAAAAGCTCTTCATATCTGAAGAGCTTGGTCACATTTAGTATAAAGGCATATGACAACAGTGTAAACAAACATCAACTTTGCAGCAAAAACACCAACAGTAAGCTAAGTAGGCTACTTACATTTGAAGGTTTAAGTTTATTTATGATTGTTGTTTTGCCGCTGTTGTCCAAGCCAAGGCACAAAACATGAACCTCCTTCTTCTTCAGCCCAAGCCATCCTGCCAGCTTGTCAAACAATCCCATAATTCCAGCTCAAATACACAGGGATCACCTGTTGTTCAGAAAATCAGAGAAGGAAATAGCTGTTTGAAAACTGTTACATATACAGCAGCGCTAGCACAGTAGGTGGGCATGTGGCTAAGCAGTCCTTAAACTTTTAAAAGGGCAGTGTGAATAAGACACTATACAAACACTGTCACAGCAGGTTTGCTTGGTATACTAAGCAAATGCAGTGTAAGCTGATTACAGTGAAGAAGCCTTGATACAAAAGCAGATTGGCTGTTTATAGCCCTGTCTGTGTAACACAATGTCCTGGATTCACTGGGAAGCAATATTGCCATCATTCTGAGCAGTGCAAATAGGAGCACAACTGCTGCGCCTCCTTACCTTCCGCCAGACTGAAAAAAAAGGAAGACCCTTACACTTTACTTTAAATTGTCAGTAGTCCAGTCAGTTATCAAAACTTAAGACAACAAAGCAGAACAGTATTTCCCTTCTTCAGCACCTGCTATGTAATTCACTGAACCCTGAAGCAAGTAAAGTACCCTCTGTCAATTCAATTCAAACTCTAATTGTAACAGGCTTTGATGATATTAACATGTATAAATTAGGAACTCCTTCACTACTAATAGAAACTGATTATAATAGATCCAAGAGACATGAAGTCAGACACCGTAACATTCACCCACACCTCAGGTAGATGCCACACCCCTACTCCTGTCCAGACACTGACTGAAGTGACCTGGCAGTAGTATATTCGAAGGAGCTGACATCCCCCCTTCCCTTGCGGTACCTGACTGACCATACTTTCCACAGAGGATAACCCTTGTCTATCCTCAGGGAATTGCAATAAGAATAATTTCAGCAATGACACAGCTGAAATATCTGTGACACATTCAATAACAAAACATTTAATTACTACCAGAGGAGTTTTCTGGAGTGGTGGAGGCTGCTTTTTCTCTTAATAAGGAAAACACACAGCACTGGACAACTCAGATTGTGATCTTAATTACCCCAGAAAATCATGGCAGGAGGAGGAAGAGGAAAAAACAACATTGGTGACAACTACTTGGTCTCACTTCTTCACTATCTGATTACAAAATGAAGATCAACTGCATTTTAATAGAAATTGTTTAAAAATCTTTGAATAAAGTCACGTATGCCATCACCTCTGTTTACGATTTTTTTTTAATACAGATCCTTTTTAAAGCTTTATCTAGTGCATTTTGATTCAAGACTGGTAGTAATCTACAGAGTGGCTATGTGTTAAGAGCTACACGCAGTTGTCACCAGATTAAACAAGCCCAACATCAGTTACAGCAATTCCCTTAAAGAAAAGGCATGATGATTTTTCTTCTGACTACCTTTATTTTATGCCCCAGTCCTTTTTTTAATATAAATACAACTCTGAAAGAAGATTAAGGCTGTTTACTATAAAATTAACCTGACAAAACCCTGCTCCAAAACATTTTACTTTCTAGTCCAATTAAGAGCCTTATCGATACATTCTACTCAATAAGGTCCAAAAAAACCCCACCAAACCTTGCAGGTACTCTTAGAACGGAAAAAGAGAAAATGCAAACATCTTATTTTGGGATTTAAAAGTGAAGCCCTAGAAAAGATACTTGTTGGGCTTCACTTTTAAACTCAAAAGCCTAATTACACATTCTTGGACAACAGTTCCTAAAAACTTTTTAATTGTAGCCACTTTTTCCACCAGTTTTTCATAATGGTTGGCAAAGTTGTTATCTACGAATATAACAGGGGAAAATGCACCCTTGACTGCTTGCCATGTCCCTTTTCTCCTATTCTCTGTGAAGAGTTACAGCAGGAACAGCTGGCGCGGGCTCCTCTTTTGCCAGCTGAGATTCAGCCTACAATGCCATACCGCATACGTTAGACACGTCCTGAAATTGTTTAAGCTAGAGCCTGCTCCAGGAACTTGTTACCAAACGCTGTAAACCTTTACCAAAAACCGTAAGCTACAGACACCGTGTTTTTGAGTTTTTCAGAGGGAGCTGAGAGCAGGCGGCCTGCAGAGGTCCCTTCCAAGCTAAGCGACACCCTAAATCCGTTTAATCCACGTGCACTACTCAAACGCTGATACCAAGGCTGCGCAGGCCGCCAGCAGGAGGCCCTTACAGACGGGCACCATTTAAAACTCTAGCTACCTTTCCTAGGGTTTTCTACAGTTTCTTCTTTATTTTCGCAGGACCCCGACTCCCACCGCACTCGGGATGAGCGGGCGAGGAGCCGGGGCCCAGCGCGCCCCCCGCACCGCCTGGGGCCACAGCCGGGAAGCCTCTGGGCGCCTGGGATGGCGGCCGGGATGCTCGCCGCTGCCCGGAGAACGCGGTTTCCCTTTCCCTTCCCGCCGCCGAGACCCCCTCACCAGCGGGCGCTCCCGCCCCGAGGCCCCGCGCCGCCCCGGGCAGGGCCGCTCCCGGCTGCGAATCCCCTCGCCCAGGGCGGGACGGGCGGCCCCACGCTCCCCCACAGGAGGCCGGGACCGCCCGGCGGCTCCGGCTCCCCCGTCCCCGCCGACCCC
>Ga0065711_1033865_pt1 | contig 24692 bp, 19 predicted proteins | sample Hoacrofraction12_FD_59098 | JGI IMG/M metagenome (GOLD analysis project Ga0065711, IMG submission 59098) | Hoatzin crop microbial communities from Cojedes, Venezuela - Epithelial fraction 12 v2 (version 2) | ecosystem: Host-associated > Birds > Digestive system > Esophagus > Crop | place...
ACCGACCACTCATCCAGCCCACACTTCCTCAGCTTCCCTAGGAGGATATCATGGGAGACTGTGTCGAAAGCCTTGCTGAAGTCGAGGTAGACAACATCCACGGCTCTCCCCTCATCTACTCAGCCAGTCATGCCATTGTAGAAAGCTATTAGATTGGTCAGGCATGATTTCCCCTTGGTGAATCCATGCTGACTACTCCTGATAACCTTCTTTTCCTCCACTTGCTTAGAGATGACATCCAGAATGAGCTGTTTATCATATTTCCAGGGATGGAGGTGAGGTTGACTGGCCTGTAGTTTCCTGGGTCCTCCTTCTTGCCCTTTTTGAAGACTGGAGTGACAGTGGCTTTCCTCCAGTCCTCAGGCACCTCTCCTGTCCTCCAGGACCTTTCAAAGATGATGGAGAGTGGCTCAGCAATGACATCCACCAGCTCCCTCAGCACTCGTGGGTGCATTCCATCAGGGTCCATGGATTTGTGGGTGTCCAGATTGCTTAAGTGATCTCTCACGCAGTCCTCCTCGACCAAGGGAAGGTCATCCCTTCTGAAGGCTTCCTCTCTTACCTCCAGGGACTGGGATTTCTGAGGGCCGGCCTTAGCACTGAAGACTCAAGCAAAGAAGGCATTCAGTAACTCTGCCTTCTCTTCATCCTCCATCACCAGGGCACCCATCTCATTCAGCAGCGGCCCCACATTTTCCCTAGTCTTCCTTTTGCTGCCTGATGTACTTTAAGCAGCTCTTTTCGTTGTCCTTGACATCCCGTGCCAGATTTAATTCTAGGCTGACCTTAGCCTTCCTCGTTGTATCCCTACATGCTTTGACAACATTCCTGTACTCTTCCCAAGTGGCCTGTCCCTCTTTCCACATTCCATAGACCTTTCTCTTCTGTCTGAGTTCCACTAGAAGCTTCTTGCTCATCCATGCGGGTCTCCTGCCTCCTTTGTCTGATTTCTTACTCATGGGGATTTCACTTTCCCAGAATGTCATGTGCATATGTCTAAGACTTTGCAGACAGACATCACCAGATGTGGTTCCTCTGCAGTTTTCAACTGGAATCTGCTCATGCCATCTTTATAACTATGAATTATTCTAGTATGAAACAGCTGGACATGCTACAGCTGCCCTTGTGCTCCAGGTGGTGCTTCACAGGTTAACAGAAACACAACATAATTCTCTATATGAACCAAAAACCATAACAGACAACTCTGGGGAGTGTGAGGTATTCTACATACATTACATGCAACCATACAGTCTATAAGCAATTTTTCTCAGATTCATTACTTTGGATAGCAGTCTGCCTACTCATAAATACTGCTTCTTAGCACAAATGCTAAGCAACACTGATATACAAAGGGCAGAAGCCTTCTGAACGTTGCTATGTATCTGCTCTGTGGCAATAGCCTTTTCGGTATTTAGAAACACAGCAGCGAAGATATCTGAAGTGGTACAGATAGCAAAGGCATAGCTAGGTATCTGTTCAAAACATTATGTGACTACACTAAGAGCTGTCATCCAATCTGAACTATCATAATGACATTACAAAACAAAAAAAAAAATCACTTGTGATTATCTCACTGTAATTAGAATAATTATCTTGCCTTGTAACTTACCTGAAGTCTGCAGTCGCTGCAAAGGATTCCAGCTCTGTAATAGAGAAGACACAAAGAAAGCCTTCTCCACTTCGGAAGTAGTTGTCTCTAATTGCAGCATAGTCCTCCTGCCCTGCTGTGTCCAATATATCAATCTGGACTTCCTCCCCATCCAGAACCACCTTTTTCCTGTAGCTGTCTGCTTTGGTAGGCTCATAATCTTCGACAAACTAAAAAAAAAACCAAAAAAAAAAAAAAACACTTCATGGTATAAAATCATTCTTGCACAAGGTAAATGCTTCTATTTGCTTATAAGGATATAATAAACGTCTTACATTGTTACATTAGCTAATAAGTAAGCATATGTATTTAGGCTATGTGAAGTACTCAGATGATTCACCGTTACAGCAGGCTCTGCATCAGCCCAAACAGTTTATAGGTTTTTGCTTTCTTCAACCATTATAAGGAATTTGAGACAACTGCAAACCATCCATGTCTCTGCATTACCCAAGCCTCTGCTTCTGGTCAAGCACAACATCTGGCTGTGTTCCATTACACTATCAGGCAGTCCTGACTTTGAATATATTTAGTATTAATTTTTAAAGAACACTGAAGCCGTAACTTCTGCCTTTTATAAAAAAGAATGACTTTCACTGGAAAAAGGTCAGGAAGCAACAGATTTTCTTTGCTCTCTTCAACAGTGGCATAAAAAACATGGGAAAAATTGGTCATCCTTTCAGGCATCACGCAACTCACTTAAGTGAAGAAGTTTTGAGCTATAATACTTTAATAGATCTAGTAAACAATGGCAAAATATACTGATAATATGACAGAGCATCTAATTGCTTTGAAGTCAGAAAAATCCCAAATTATACCTGCACAGGTATCTCTAGAGGGCAAATCTCTAATCCCAAAAACTACTTTTGTTCAATTTAATCACTGACTTCCATACCACATCATACACATTTAGACCCTTTCAGAAAATAACTGTTCTAATGAATGCTTAAATAATACTATGTAGTAGACGTCTCCTGAGAATTTCTAGCGCAGATTCTTACCTCATCATACATAAACTGTAGTGTTAAAGCAGATTTTCCTACACCACCGCTTCCCACCATGATGACTTTGTGTAAAGCCAATGAATTCTGTCCTTTAGGCTTATTTGCTGCCATTTTTGGATCGCAGAAAATTCACAGGTATAAAGTGAAAAAATCTGGAAGAAAAAATATTGCTTCATTAGTTGTTTCCCTTCTCCCACGTGCGCTGTTTAAAGTGGACTTTTTTTAAAACCCTATATGTCTAAGGACTTTGTTTCAGTTATCTTCAGTGAAAGCTATCTGCTTTTTCACTGGAAGCCATTCCACAAATTATACTTAGCTCATCTGTTTTGTAGCATGAGCAAAGAAAGCCTTCACCATTTCGAAAGGGCACAAGTGAGTTCACAGCACCCAAGGACAATTAAGATAAAAGATTTACATTTTGGTATGTAGTGTTTTCTTTTACAGACACTATTTGTCAAGAATTCTTGTTAGTTTACTAAGCAAGAACTGAAAAAGGAAGTCACAGTGAATCAACACCGTACAAGAAAACACGAGATATGACAGCTGCAGGGGAAAGAAAACAGACATTTGAAGGAATTTCCAGCTTAAATAGCAAGCACCAAGACACAGCAGCAAGGATTAGTTAGTGTACTTTTTCAAAGAAAACCAAGCATATGTGCCACTTAAACGCCAAAAATACCCAGTTTCAGTAAGTCTCAATCAGGAACTGAAAGAATAATCTAGTTTACGCAGAGTGGAAAGATTCAATTTGCCTTCCTAGGCTACAAATGCAGTTGTTCCATGTATTTGGAATAGTTGTCTCAGTCCTGCAACTGCTTGCTCAAACACAAGTCCTGGCACCTCACCAATACCAAATGGCTCCATGACAGTTCATTCACATACAGTCTAATGTGCTTGTGCACATGTACAAACAGTAACAATATCATTCGCTTTTTTTTAAATCACGTAGTTTTAGCAGATCTCCAACTAGCTTCCCACACCTTCATTTCATTCCCTACCTATCCCAACAGTAATGTAACAGTATTTGTGTTATATGAAGACGGAATATTTTGTCTGCTTGCACAGTTCTCAAGACATGGGAAAGTCATTGCACAGTGACAGAATGTACCCTCCTCCAGAGATTTTAAGGTCAAAACAAGCTCTGATGTCCAAAAACCACAATGACATCTACAGCAATTAAGAACCAAATGTAACTTAGATTTTGTTAATCAGAAAGCTCAAAAAGAACACGTTCACATGGCAGCACAGTTTAGTTATATACAGAACTTTCAGATAACAATACAGCGTAGTAACAAGACACCATTACCTCATTACCTTTACCCATGACAATCATTTGACAATCTCACACTAAAACTAAACCCCTGCATAATGAATCACCTTGTGTGCAGCTTAAACAATCAGAATATGAAGCATGATAATTTTCTTAAAGCTTGTATCAAAATCCTTAGTTGAGGACATGCACTAAGGTTTTGTTAGCAGTGAGGCAGTTAAGTGTAAAAGCATGCTGACTGAAGCTTCATTAGAGATTAAGCCAATCCTTCCTGGAATTAAAAAAAACCCCACAAATAAAAAGGTGTACTGGTTTTGTCTGGGATAGGGTTAATTTTCTGCAGAATAGCTAATAGTGCCACGTTTTGGATTCGTGATGAAAACAGTGATGATAACACACGGATGTTTTAGCTATTACTGAACAGTGCTTACACAGCGTCAAGGTTCTCACGCTGCCCTGCCACCAAGCAGGCTGGGAGTGGGCAAGCAGGGGGGATGGACACGGCTGGGACAGCTGACCAAAGGGATGGCCCATGCCATAGCTTCGCAATAAAAGCTGGCAGGGAAGTTTGCTGGGGCTGTCATTGCTCAGGGGACTGGCTGGGCATGGGTTGGCTAGTGGCGAGCAATTATTTTATTTTCATCACTTGTTTTTCTTTGTTTTATTTCTTTTGGGTTTTTTGTTATGTTTTTAAAAACTAGTTAAACTGTCATTATTTCAACCCATGGGTAGTGATGCTTTTACCGTTCTGATTCTCTCCCCCAATTCCAGTGGCAGGAGGGAAGTGAGCGAGCAGCTGTGTGGTGCTTAGCTGCCTAGAAAGGATAATCCACAACCTATGCAAAACATTCTCCGATCACATCAGTACCAGTACCCATGCGCTCTCAAAGAATTCTGAGAATTAAGGCCCTTAGATAACATTTCTGGGGAAAACAATTTAAGTGAAATAAGCATGAGTAACTATAGAAATTTAGCTGACAAATGTAACTAACATCATGTTACAAGTTCTTCTAAAAAGCAGATAGGGGAGAACAAAAAATATTTCTGTTTTGGCCATCACAGCTTAAAAAGAACCATTGCTTTCTTCTTACTCAAGAGGGAGTACGAGAACGTGCAAATAGCTCCAAGCTATGTGTACATTTTCACCCTGCTACACTGCATTTTGAACTACTCCACATTGTTTTGTCTTCACCTTTTTTCTTTTAAAAGTGTATCCTCAAAGTTGTGCTTTCTTGCATTTAAAACAAGTAATACAAAGAAAACTCCTCTGAATTCCAGTCATCAGCTGACCACAGTTCAGTTTGACAAGTTTAGATTACAATACGTGCTCTCAGAAGCACAGAAACCGAAGCACGAGTATACCTGGATATGGCCTATACTAACCTCACTAACCAACAAAACAAACTATTCTTCTATAAGCACTTCAGTACTGGAACAAATCTAAATGTCTTCAGCAGGACCGCTGACATGTGAGTTTCCGCAAAATGAATACTACAATCTGAGAAAAAATTCAAATACACAATAGTAATAGTTCATGTAATTTGTTGTAAATTATCCTACAGTCTTTAAGTAAAATCATAGAATGGCTTGGGTTGGAAGGTGTCTTACAGATCATCTAGTGCAAACCCCCTACCACGGGCAGGGACACCTTCCACTAGACCAGGTTGCTCAAAGCCCCATCCAACCCGGCCTTGAACACTGCCAGGGAGGTGGGTATCCATAGCTTCTCTGGGCAACCTGGTTCAGTGCCTCACCAGCCTCAAAATAAAGAATTTCTTTCTTGTATCTAATCTTAATCTACTCTCTTTCAGTTTAAAGCCATTACTGCTTGTCCTATCACTACAAGGCCTTCTAAAAAGTTTGTCCCCATCTTTCTTATAAGGCCTCTAAGTCCTGAAAGGCTGCTGTAAGGTTTCCCCGGAGCCTTCTCTTCTCCAGGCTGAACAGCTCCAACTATCTCACCTTTTCCTCGTAAGATAGGTGTTCCAGCTCTCGGATCATTTTTGTGGCCCTCCTCTGGACCCGCTCCAACAGGTCCACGTTCTTCTTGTGCTGGGGGCTCCAGATCTGGACGCAGGACTCCAGGTGGGGTCTCACCTGAACAGAGGAGAGGGGCAGAATCACCTCCCTTGATCTGCTGGCCACGCTTCCCTTGATGCAGCCCAGGATACAGTTGGCCTTCTGGGCTGCGAGGGCACATTACTGGGTCATGTTGAGCTTCTTGTCAACCAGCACCCCCAAGTCCTTCTCCTCAGGGCTGCTCTCAATCCATTCTCACCCAGCCTGTATTTGTGTGTGGTGTTGCCCCAACCCATGTGCAGGACCTTGCACTTGGCCTTGTTGAACTTCATGAGGTTTGCATGGGCCCACCTCTCAAGCATGTCAAGGTCCCTCTGGATGGCATCCCTGCCCTCCAGTGTGTTGACCACTCCAGAAAGCTTGGTGTCATCAGCAAACTTGCTGAGGGTGCACTCAATCCCACTGTCCTTGTTGCCAACAAAGATATTAAACAGTACCAATCCCAATATCGACTCCTGAGGAATGCCACTCATCACTGGCCTCCACTTAGACATCGAGCCATTGACCACAACTCTTTGAGTGCAACCTTCCAGCCAATTCCTTATCCACCGAGTGGTCCATCCATCAAATCCATGTCTCTCCAATTTAGAGACAAGGATGTCTGTGGCACAGTGTCAAATGCTTTGCACAAGCCCTAGTAGATGACATCACTTGCTCTTCCCTTATCCACCAATGCAGTAACTTCATCATAGAAGGCCAGCAAATGTCAGGCACGATTTGCCCTTAGTGAAGCCATGTAGGCTGTCACCAATCGTCTCCTTATTTTCCATGTGCCTTAGCACAGTTTCCAGGATGATCTACTCCCTGATCTTGCTGGGTACAGAGGGGAGACTGACTGGCCTGTAGTTCCCCAGGTCTTCCTTTTTACCCTTTTTAAAAATGGGGGTTATGTTTCCCCTTTTCCAGTCACTGGGAACTTCACTGCTCTGCCATGACTTCTCAGATATGAGGGATAATGTCTTAGCAACTTCATCTACCAGTTCCCTTGGGACCCACAGATGCACCTCATCAGGTCCCATGGACTTGTGCACCTCCAGGTTCCTTAGATGGCCTCAAACCCGATCTTCTCCTACATTGGGCAGCTCTTCATTCTCCCAGTCCCTGCCTTTGCCATCTGCAACTTGGGTGCTGTGGCTGGAGCATTTGCCAGGGAAGACTGAGGCACAAAAGTCATCGAGTACCTCAGCCTTCTCCATATCCCTGGTAACCAGGTCTCCTGTTTCCTTCCAGAGAGTGCCCACATTTTCCCTAGCCTTCCTTTCATCACTGACAAACCTATAGAAGCTTTTCTTGTTGCCCTTGACATCCCTGGCCAGACTTAATTCTATCAGGGCTTTAGCTTTCCTAAATTGATCAAAGTAGATTAAGCAATGCGAAAAATCTGTGTTTTACTAGAAGCTGCAATTCAACAAGTAGTGTCCCAGTGTGAGAAGAAGAGAAGCTGCCACTTTTTGTACTTCATTCAACAGTTGACACATGCTTAAAAAGCCAAAACAGTGTCCAACCAAAAAGATCCTTATAAATAATGAAGTTAATGATGATGCTCCTTTTCACTGAAAACTCTTTAATCAGAAAGATTTTATGGCAGCCAATGATTTTCAGAAGCCTTGATAACATCCTTTTGAAGAAGCATAAGAGATTGAGTCAAAGAAAGAATTAAAAAAATCTGGCCTAACCAGTCAAAGCAGCATCCTGAGTCATCAAGTCATCAATAACTGTCAGCGAACAACATTCCAGTAAGATACTGAAGACAGCAAAACTCACTCTACCACAGACTTCAAATCTTACAGACAAGCTTGTCATAAATACTATGGCACATTTCATAATGGGAGGAGGCTCAGGGAGGTCAGCACGCTCTCAAGCTCTTCACAATCCAATAAAGACATAATGCTGGCAAAATTGAGGCCTGCTGAATGGCAGACAATGAGAAAAGAGAAAGAGAAATAAGTAACAAACAAAGCAAGTACAGTCTGACACTGTGCAAATGACACTCAATCCACAGAGACTGCTTATGAGCAACTACTCTACCAGAGAGGAGAAAGACCTTGAAAGCAATGCTTTAAGCTACTGCCACATACTTCTAGCTGTTCCAGTCTGCTTTCAAAAGCTGAGAGGAACATAGATTCCAGTTTTAACAATAAAGCACCTGAGAAGAGGTTTCACACAAAGTAAGTTTTTCCACCCGTAATTTATGTAGCCTGACTTATTTTCATAAGTGGTATTAATTTGGGTCATATTTAGCTTCTGAATTGTCCTACTTTATGATAAAACTGACAGAGACTGTGGGAAGAACCCAGGATGAAGCTCAAAAAAAGCATAAAAAAAGCACACTTTCATATTCTGTGTACTGTGTTGGTTTTTTTTATCTTCACAGTGTAAAATTGTTTGGGGGTCAGAAGACAAACACAGGCTTATCCTGCAGCAGAATCCTATGTTACCCCACAGCAGAATGGTTCACACAGAGTCAAGCAGGGTGTTGTCAATAGCTGAATTATCCATTTATACAGGTCAGTTTTTTACCACACCCACTGGTAATCCCCACCACAGCAATACAGCCGATGACATATATGAAAGTTTTATTTTTAAACAGTTCTTTGTGTACACCAACAAGTTGGAAGGGAAGTGAAAGCTTAACTGGCTTAACTGCCATATCTTCACTCAGAATGGTGAGAGCATTCTCTAACCACTGTGCCATGGATCACTCTTCACCTCCGCTGCAGATAAACTCCTAGGAAACTGCCCTTTTCCAACATGCTTGAGCAGATAGGGGCACAAACAAATGAATCTCAGTGGCTGCTCCGCCAAAGTAAGCAGTTCTCAAAGCTCTTACAGCTGCTCATTGCCTGCTTGCAGATAACCACCCCCACAATTCTGTGCTCCATTTAATGGCAGGCTTCCAGCTGGAGCCAGGATCATTTTTGTAGAGCCAGGTTAGGGACTGATTGGATTAAATCAGATAAACTGCAGGAGTATGAATTATAATTTGTATTAGCCTCAGCAATGGTATCTTGCCCAACAGTCTAGAAATCCGGTCAATGGAAAGAAGAGTATGTAGCTACGTAACTTTTCGGATTATCCTACATGATTAAGATCATATAGCAACCAGAACTTATAGCTGGAGTTGTAAAACTGTTGCCTGTCTTGAGTGACTGCCTTCTACTTCCATCAGTACTAACTTCTCCAGAGCTTCACACCTTACATAGCAGTTCCTCTGTGCAAGAAATGCAATGTTTACTCTTAGTCCCCGATGGATTCAAGTACAACATTGAGCTCCACCCAGCAGAGGAGTGAGCTGGAGAGCATTTCTCTAATGGGACTTGGACAAGGTAAGCATCCTGTTAACTTCTGCATAAAGTCTTGGAGCAGAGGGATTATCCAGATCCACAAGAGTAGGTAAGACAATCAGGTGCCAGCAATAAAAGAGATTTTTATCTCCAGGGACAGTGTTTTCAGGGAAGATGGCTTTGCAAATACATGGCAGGGAGGAAGGGAGGAAGGAAAAAAAAAAGGTAGGAAACTTTGGTGTCTCTACTACATTGGTCTTTATTTTGTCCTCCCATCTACTTCTTCAGCCCAATAAATTGAGACCTGAAAACATGCTTCTGAGTGAAAAAAGAAAGAAACTTATATCCTTTCTATCCCATCACTCATATTGCTTATCTGATCAAATACAGAAGACTCCTCTTAAATTGTCCTATTTCTCAGATGACTTTTTCTTACAGAATAACTGGCTCCAAAACAATTAATCAAAGCATACATCCTTACGTATCTGTGCCATTCATCCTCTACATCCCTCCTCAACACAATAATCCCAACTTTCATACACTAAAAGGGAGCAAAAAAGCGGCCAACAGAGTAGCTGCGCACCAGCCCAAACAGGGCGACAGACCTCCAGCTCAGATTGCTTCTTTTCCTTCACAGGGAGCAATGGCGCAGATTTTCTCCCTCTTTACCCAGCAGCACACATTCAGGAAACTTGGCGGAACAATCATATCCAAGACACCTAAACCTCTGTCAAAATGTACCCAAAACTGGCCATCAGGCCTAAAATTAAGGAAGAACAGAACATTTAACCAGAGTCATTTTCTTTGAGAATGCAACTAAAAGAGGTCAAGAAGTTACTCTGTCTATTTTGATCCCCTGGAGTCTCTCTAAATGCAATGTCAGTGAGAGCAGACCGGGTAAGGAGAAGCATTACACTGAAGTCACATCACTACAGGCACAAATTCAGCTGGCATCTTCTGCAGTGCTACACATAAAGCTGAATGCAGGCTTTGTGAAAATGCAGTTGTCCTTAACAGGAGGACTCTGATTTGCTGTAGGCATTCTTCTGTAGGGAAACAGTTAAACACAGCTTTGTGTTTAAAGATAGTTGATACAGATAGCATAGCAGATTCTAGTTAATCAGTAGAGATAGTGGTGCCTTCCTTCAATTATTAAACAATTCCTTATACTGTTATTTTTACAGCCTTCATAAAACTATGACATCAAAACTGAATTCCAGCTCTTTTGTTTCCTTTCCTTTAAGAGAAGATTAGATAAAGATTTGCAAGACCGTAATATTAACCTCATTACCCACTCACTTTTATGAGTAACTTTCTTCCCTGAAGACTGTTTTATATAATGAGCATCAATTACAACCAGTAGCTCATAGATCACAGCACCTGCTTTTTCTCCATTCTTTAACTGAGTTAGAATTTGATACATTTGAAGGAATAGGAATAATTTAATCAAAATATGTGAGCTACCTGCACAATATTAAGAACTACAGTTAGTATGCTTTGATCAGAATACTTCCAGACAGGCAAAATATTATATCAATCACTTCCTGAACAATTAAAGAAAATTTAGTAATGGATACTCATGTTCTACACAAGTAACTTGATCATTTTTTTTAATTGAAGAAACTAATACCTTCACTTCGTATAATCTATCAACTCCAGCAACATTAGCCACAACTTTTTATCTCATTCTAAAGTGAAAATTTAGATTAATTATTTGACAGTAACCCCATCTTCTATAGCGAGTTTGAATATTACTCAAAGTTTCTTAATGTCCATAAAGTGATTACCAACTCTGTTGCCTCGTATGACCTACAAATTACAAGTTCAGCTTTCTGAAAAAAAGCACAGGACCAAGAATTTTAAAGTTTCAACGTATTTCATGTCCTCAGGGACCATCAAGCAATATAATCTTATCTGTTACTAAAAGATCACAATTTCATGCAGTTACTTCATTATTTATTGAGTCTAGTAATTTTAGTTTGGTTAACAGCAAAATTATGTTTGAAAGTGTATTGTTTGAAAACAATCAGCACAGACTAGCATACTAGATGCAAAATATCTGGAAGACACCTCAGGAATGACTCAGATATTCCCGCAACAAAAACGATCCTGGAAATGGAGGGAGGCAACTCCAGGCAAGCAGAGGCTAACCCTCCCAACAGCTGCTTCCAATTACAATATTCAAACCAGATCAGCAGAAACACCCCATGACCCAGAAACAGATAGAATACATGAGGACATAGGATAGCATATACAATGCCAGCTGTTTTAAGAACTGAAGAATAAGGAAGTTTTATTAGGTTAGATCAGCACTATTGTAATAAGCATCATTCCATGACCCAGCAATGTGTACTCACAGCCCAGAAGGCCTACCATATCCTGGGCTGCATAAGAAGCATGGCCAGCAGGGCAAGGGAGGTGATTCTGCCCCTCTACTCTGCTCTGGTAGAGACCCAATCTGGAGTCCTGCCTCCAGCTCTGGAGCCCTCAGCACACGACAGACCTGTTGGAGCAGGTCTGGAGGAGGGCCATGAAAATGGTCAGAGGGCTGGAACACCTCTCCTGTGAGGAAAGGCTGAGAGAGTTGGGGCAGTTCTGCCTGGAGCAGAGCAGGCTGCAGGGAGACCTTACAGCAGCCTTCCAGTACCTGAAGGGGCCTGCGAGAGAGCTGGAGAGGGACTTTTTACAAGGGCATGGAGTGACAGGACAAGGGGTAATGGCTTTAAACTGAAAGAAAGTAAATTTAGTTTAAATAAAAGAACGAAATTCTTTACTCTGAGGGTGGTGAGGCACTGGACCAGGCTGCCCAGAGAAGCTGTGGCTGCCCCCTCCCTGGCAGTGTTCAAGGTCAGGCTGGATGGGGCTTTGAGCAACCTGGTCTGGTGGAAGGTGTCCCTGCCCATGGTAGGTGGTTTGAACTAGATCATATATAAGGTCCCTTCCAACCCAAACCATTCTATGATTCTGTCTTGAGTTTGACTGGTGTTTTTATTATGGTTCAAACATGAAGCACCTGTCAAGCTCTGCACAAAGTAACATCAGTACTCTATTAAGGTATAACATATCTCAAATATTAAATAATCACTATAAATTCTAAGTAGTAGCCTAAGTGACGAGGAAACTGAACCCAAATACTCAAACCTATCTTAGAAATGACTAGTCTGATTAGACAATGAAACAGGCAGCCTGAACCTCAACCTCAGAACAAGTTAGAAACACTTTCACAATAAGTCCTTTCCTTTCTCCTGAAAATTACCCTTTGACATAAACCTGTTTAACTGGGAATGAGGATTCACAGCTTTCCATGACTTTAATGAGCAGTTAAGCCACATTCAAGGTTTGGTAAGAACGCTTCTTTCCAAAGCTTTCTAGAGCACACCGTAAAAGACGCTTGTATCTCACACCCACAAAACAAATTTACTACAGTGACTATACACCTACTACAAAAAGTAAAGGGTAGAAAACTGGCTTAAGTTCTATCTCTAAGCAGCAGCAAATTTCCTGAGGCAAAAGACCTACATTTCCAACCTTCTTGAGACAGGTACTTCAAACTGCAACCCTATCCAGGCAATAGAAGTGGAAGACTCAACCAGTGAACTCCTCACGAAGTAACTGAAGCCCCATCCATCCTATAATCATGCTGCCACAAAGAACAGTGGTCCACACATGCCCACAGCTCTATGCTCTGAAGACATTATCACAGGAATTGAGATCCCTCCAACCAGAAGTCACCAAGCCACTAGCGAACAGTAAACAAGTTCACAGCCTTCTGGCAGTCTCCCCACGGCTCCACAGGGCCTTAGTGCCAGCTTCTGGGCACAGCCATGGACTACGCAGCAGCTTCTGAAGTGAGAACAGATATGTATTCCATATGCTTGAAGCCATTGTTTCAGCATTTTGTTACCAAAACCCGTCTTTGGCATCCTGCAAGAAGACTTCTGGAGAGGCACTTCCATAAAGAAATTTATTGAAACCCTTATGGAACAGCACAAGAAAACCCTGACAAAGTGAACAGCAGAAATAGCCTGGAACAAAATCAAGGTGTTAAGATTTTAAACCTTGCAATGTACTGAAAAGAAAATGAAGCAGCTACATTACTGTCCACATAAAGAGCTTACAAAACAAAACACTCGAGCCCAATTGTGTGTGTCTGCTGATATAAACTGAACCTGCCACAGTGTGACTGATATTCCCATACCCATCCTTCCTTCCAACAGCACTGGTGTTTGCAGTTCAGAAGTTGCTCTAGACAAAAACTAACCTGTACTGGTTAGCAGATTAGCTACCTAAACAAGCTTGCTGGCACAAAAGACAGACCAGAAAAAACCACATAGCTGAGCAGGGGCAAAGCTGAACTGCAGCACCTCCAGCCTAAAAACACTGCGGAGAAACAATGCAAGTGTTGTAAGGTTCCTCAAGCACAATTTAGCACCTGTTGAAGATTCTTCACTTTTTATAAGTTATGTGATGGCTATTGTGGAACACTTGGAAGAATTCTAGATACTTGCAATGGTTTATCCGGACTGATCCAGAGATAGGTGGGAAAAGAAGCAAACTCAAGCACAGCACTTACATTAACACCAGCAGCAACCTTGTTTTCATACTTCAATTGACTAAAGTTACACTGTAAAGTAATTTCGGTAAGATACATATTTACATGGGAGTCTAGAATACTGCTTCTGCTTCCTCAAGTTCACCAGATGGCTGGTGCCCTATCTCAGTCTATCCTAATCACTGAGGGAACTTAGCTTTCTGAGGTTGACAGTGTCGAAGCATTCCTTTAACACAAAGTGTAAGAGTCATGTCTTAGATTAAGTTTCTAAATGTGGAGGTCTAATCTAGAATATTAACAGAAAGCATTAATTTTGCATTGATTTAACATTATATACCATGAGTGAAGAATTAACAGTAACGGCAGTCATAGCAGAATAACGAACTATTACACATCACCAGCCTGTCAAAACTATCCGTGCTAGATACTTGCATGGATTAAGGGCAAGACAGACCAACAGGTACTATGGCACTACAGCCGATTTTCTAGCATAAGCAAAACTAAGGAGGAATGAAAGGCTGAATCAGAAGAGGGGGACATCTGCAGAAGAGGCCCCCATACCAAATACCCATAATTGATTCTCCTGACAAAATTCAGGTTACATTCATGGGAGATGCTATGTAAAGCAGCTGCTACTACTGGATTTTATTCAGCATTTGACATACAAGATACTCCCCGCCCCCTTCACGAAATGTAAGGGGCAAGGCATAGACTAAAAGGATGAATTTTAGTAACACAGGATCAACAACTCAGGTCTTACGTTGTGCTATTCAGCTAAGGAGAGGGAAGAACTTCAAGGACACATTTCAGTTAGCGTCACCTAAGGCATACCAGCTACAGCCATTTTCACCCCGTGTTTCAAGTGCAAGAAAGCACATTTGGAAGTTAACTTTTCACTGATAAGTCAGGCATCATTCACACTTGTGTGGAGCTGCTGCTTCCAGCTATGCTGGAAAGCAACAAAAATGGAGTTCCCTCAAACGTACTATGCCAGAGCTTGCAGAACCAGCCTTGGCAGTTCACTTTTAAAAGCTGTTCAAGAGCTCTACATTGTTCAGAAGAAATCTCAGTCACATCACTGTGTCATTTTTGCCCCTGCACACTTACACTTCAACATTCACTAAATAAACTTAAGGAAAACTGAGTGCAAGCATTTTCACTTGGCTTGAAGTAAATTCTTTAATGTAAGTCTGAAGATTTCCAGAAGACATACTTGAAAAATGTAGGTTTGTCAGAACAAGTCCATAAATCAAGTTTTCCTCTAACAGAAGTATCTCATTAATTGTTAACAATACTCTCCCTTTAGTTACAAGTTCAGAATGTCAGATGTATATTTTCTAGAAAAATCAAAATGTCCATATGGTTATTTTTATGGCTACACTTAAGATCCACACTCACTAAACCCAAAACTCCACCCAGGCAGGTTCGCTGCTCTGTAGGCAGGAAAGTTAACTTGTGACAGAGAAATCTAGAAACAACTGGTATCTGTGAAGCAAAACCAAGTACCCACTAGGCTCACAGCAGGCTGCACTCAATACTTAAGGAAACTATAGGAGGGATGCCATTCGCCTATTCTGGCTGGTAGAAGCAGCCTTGTGTTGCAGGCACCTCGCTTCACAGTGAGACAATTTCTGATGCTGATAGCTCAGAGTTTATCCTGCTCAAAGCAACTTATTTTGCCTCACTAGCCAGTCATATAGTATTATGATGAAAACTCACATGAACACCCTCAAATTCTTTTAAGGTATTAGCACAGACAGAATGAACACAGAAGCCTTGTTTGAGTAACGCTTCTATGAAATTCTTGACATAGAAAAAAATTTAAGCTTTCAAATAAAGCGCTTTTGAGGCAGGCACTGCCTTCTTCTGTGTGGTCAGTGCCTAGCTGGATGAAGTTTCAACAACAGCAGAGTACGAATACCAAAATACACCATCCTTCACATTCAGTTATTGGGCTTCTCGCAATGAAGGATGCAGGGAACAAGTGCCTCAGCAGGTGCAAGCTCATTTATATCAACGGCCGCAGCACAAATTGTGCAAACACACAGGACCGCACACAGGTCATTAGCAAGTGACATCAGGAAGCAGGTACCACCAAATTCTGTCTCCTCTTCACACATATAGGCAAGCGTTCTCTCTCCCCACAGGCAGACTGCATCAATACACCAGCCAAATGGAACCTAATAAAATAGGAGCATGTTGGGTTTTGCATTTCAAAAATTTCCTTTCATTCCTCTAAGGAATCATCCAGCTGTAGCAAATAAATTTCATTAGTGAAATCTGACTTGGTAAAGTTACTTCATTCATTTTATGACTTTGCCATCTGTTTTACAACCTAATTACAAATGTGTAAGCACTCTTTTGTAGTATTATTGTAAGATCGTTACTTTTGTAGCTGTATTTTGTTCCAGCAAGTTCTCCTGTTTACACTCTATGCAGTGCAAATTGCTCCTCCTAAAATCCTAATAATTTTTGCTTTATTCAGGGGAAGGATTTCGTGTGCATGACTCACTGAATGAGACTGGTTTGCAAATACACAAAGACTTGTAATTAACCTTTTGAGCAGGTGATTCAAGGACACAAGTGGCTATAGACCTGATGTTGCATGGTAATACAGCATTCATAAAGTTGAAACACTGTTCAGTCTGATTTTTAGATGCTGTTTATCCTAAAACTATTAGATCTATGATTTGAAAAAATGGTGGAGTCAATCTAGTAGACCTTAAAGACCCAATCGGGCAACTAATTGTCTTTTAGATCAATATATGCTTGCTGATCATATGATACGTGGTAGAGTTTCATGGCTGTTTCACATACTATGGGCGTGAAACATGTAGTGGCTAGAAATCGATGGCATTCAGTTCATGAACTTAGTATGAAATTATTAATATTCAGGTCAATTTATCATTTTCCATGTTAAGTGTCAGGGCAAGGTGGTTTTGATCATGCTTTGCTTAAAATACTGATCAGACTTTTCCTGTGGTACCACAGAAGACACTTCCAAGTTAAATGTTATCAAATTGTAAAGTAACTTTTAAAAATTGCTTTTTGTTCCCATTTGAATTCTTATAGCTCTTATAATGCACATGGTAATTCAGAACATGCAAAAACTGTTAAATGACTTACAAGAATGTAAGCGTGTAAGTTCTAACAGAACAAACTATCTAAAAAAATGTTCTTAATACAGCAATGGATGTGAAAATCATGGATCAGTTCCTGAACACAGAAGCCAGTGTAACGTTCATTTTAGACTATCTGGGTAACTAAGCGAAGCAGCTACCAAAAACTTCTGATAAACAACCTAAAAATTAGTTTTGTAATCACACTCCAAAGGCAAGGAGTCTTGGAAAAGGCACCATAATGATGGTATACTATTGCCCATCACTAGATGGGTCTCAAGCATGTCTCTCTTCCTATAGCCAGACACGCAACACAAAAGCTGAAGGCATTCCAGCGGTGGTCACAGATCAAACCCGGGTCATTTTAAAGGTCAGTCTCCTCAGGAAAGAACTACTATAGAAGTCTGTCTATGATGAAATCTGGTATCTTTATCAACATTTAAATGATTTTACTGTACACACATTGCAATGATAAATGCTACCAAGTATGAGCTGTATTCCTTTCTGTTACACATGAACTTTTAAATTCCAGCGAGACGTATGTGACCTAATACCTTTTCAATGTTACACGGTGTAATATAGGATTTCCTCTAGTCTACAAAACCTTCACTACTGCTGACTTATGAAAATATTTTATTGCCAGCTGGTCACTTGCATGCTTTCAATTCTAATAGCACCAGTTCTCCACATAGTCTGAAGCTAATTTTACAGCTTTTTTCCTTGAGGGGTTTATTTCTTTTACCTTGATACACACACAGTCCGAGTCCTGCATATAGTCTGGAAAAGTTAGTGTTAAAAACCATTCCTGTTATTTTACAGATAATGCTCATTATGAAAGATCTTAGTCTGTTGAAACACAAATTATATTGCTGAAAATCTCTCCTTCAGTCTATTGACAATTAAAGAATAAGTATGCCACCCTGACTGGGTTAGCTACGACCATTTCACTATTTGATCATAATGTATTTCACTGTTCATATTTAAAAAAAAATATCCTAGCATTTAGCTACAAAATTACTTCTGCTTCAGTTTCTCCTCCCCGAATTATTTCCCCCCATATCTGTTAAAAAGTCTTACCTCCTAAAAGTGTAGAAAAAAAAAAAACTATTAGAAAGGCTATAGCATAAAACTTTGCTCTTCAAGTAATGAATGGTTTTCTTCAAATTTTCCAAACTACACTTCAGATCACTAGAACTAATTTGCTTTTGCAATGCTTTTCAAAATACTCCAGCTTGAAGAAACTCACTTTAAGTATGTTATACACACAGTCTCAGTTCTAACTCATACCTCTTGCAGAGAAGAATGCTTTTCTTGGATTATTTCATGCCTCTATCCATTCTGACTGCAAGAGCCACAAAGCTCAACCTTTGCAAGACAGAAAATACAACAGATCTACATTAAGCTTCATTTAATTTTAAGAAAAAGATGACCATCTACTAGAAAAGTTCAACATGTGCCAAACTAAGTTACATAAAAAGACCAACTTTCCCAGTAAGATCCAATGAAAAACTTTAAAGAGATGGGACAGTAAAGAAGTTTCTCAAAATAAAAATCAGGACCTTCTAAGGTTTTTTAATTATTCCAAAACCAAACACTTCATATCTCACTCTTTGGTTCTTGTGCAGAGGAGTAAATTCTAGCATTCTGTTGAGCAGCTGCACTCTAAAAATCTTTAAGTGTAATTGTAACTGTAAGCCCATCTGTAAAAATAATAACTACATGTCCAAAGTTAGTGATTGACAGGGAGCCAGTTGCATGGGAGTATGCATACAGGCTTTCTTAAAATATTTTGTGGATCAGCTACTGGCCTCTTGAAGAACACCACCAATCTACAAATCATGACCTCCCTAGCTCCGAACACAGGAAAGACCAGTTGGCAATGACTGCAATGGGATTCCTTAACAAAGCACAGAGACATTAAGGGTGTGCAATATATATTGGTTAAACGTATTTTCCCCTCACAGCAGCAGAAGGGTAAGAAGTTGAGATCATGACTTAAGACCCAACTTTTCATCAAAACAAGATGCAAGAAAAGGACTGAGACATAGCTTGGATTAAGATTTAGAATTCAACTCCTCTAAGTCCAAAAGGCAGTGACAGCTCCTGCTTAACTCTTGTCACACAACCACACCTGAGAAGTTCTTCCCAGAAAGAACGCTGCACCTGGAAAAAACACTTGGTTAACTTCACCCTTTTTAATAGTTCCGAAACAAATCCGCCTGTATTATTTTTAATTAATTGTTCTAAAAACAGTCCTTTATGCTATTCCACACCAAAACGAGTACTGATGCAAACCAAATTAATAATTCAGACTAGCAGCTTTCTTGTTGTTCTTTATCACAGCGTTTTAATTTTTCATTACTGTTCTTATCACAGTCTTCATGAAAACAGGGAAAAACAGTCAAGTAGTAGCATTTTATACATCACAAGTTACAGTGGGTATCCTACTACTGGGGTAGCCCAACACTGTTGCAGACCACACTGAATTTCACGATGAAAGTTACATGTAGCCATCTTGTCTTCCTCGCAACACTAACCATTTAATAACATTTTAGAGGGTAAACTTGCCTAACAGGAAGTAGTTTCTGATAGTTAGCCTAAGGCACCTGCTCTTTGAATTCTGAACTTTCTAGGGAAGAAGTCCAGAGTTTTCTTTCTAGGTTAAGTTTTCCTGGTTTATTATACACCTTGCTTTCAGTGCACGTGAATGAACTGGAGTGTCAAAGCCATCGTGCCTGATCAGCAGCAGACAAAAAATACACAACCTGGAACATGAAGGAAAGATGCTTTAACAAATTGTACTTACACAGACCAGGGCTGTGTCACTGACCTTGGTATGAACTATATCAATGTAAAATAAATTTCCTACTCATTTTCAAATCAGTGACAACTTCAAAAATGTAAGCATATGACAAGTGGAGAATTCAAATTGCAGTAAGGTGTACGGAGCTATCAGTTACGACCATACAGGACCAGTCACTGAAGCATTGCAATGAACCCTTAATTTGGATATTGTTAAATATAAATTTTGACCTTACAGAAATCGGTTGTTAAGAGTGTGTGATTTAAAGTGTTATTCTTAAAATACCAGAGTTCTAAGGATTGGAATGAAGATTTATTTGCATGTTATACCTCAAAGGTGGAATTAATTTAGGTGGTTAAATGTGTAAAAACTTTGTAATTTAGTGGTGTCATACCAAAATAACTCTTCCACATAATAACCACTTTAATTCAGTATCTGATTTTTCTTACTTTGATCTCCATGGGTAACAGTGACAGATGATTAAGGATGAGCTTCTACCAGCCTTGCTTTGAGCAGGGCCTTCAGGTCTGTCCATTCAAACATCTCCCATGGCATGACCTTACCACCAGTCAAGGGTGGGGTTGTGAGTGACACAGCACGCCTGCAAGACCGCCACATTACCATTGCTCTCCCGCCTGTATAGTTACTTCTGTTTCAAGGTCTGAAATAAATCTTACTGGGGAAAGCATTGCTGGAATTAACTACTCCCATACTAAAATCCCTATCAGGAAACAGCACAGCTATGCCAACAGGACTACACCAGTACAGCCCTGAAATGACAGATTAGCTTGACTCTGCACTGTCTGATGGGCTCAAATGGGAGTACTAGCAAGGAGGAGGACTATATCACACATAGCTGGCCTTGAACATTCTTCACAGAAGTTTCATGTCTGGAAGATCTCCATGTTTACTGCATTCTGTTGACAGAAACATTTCTGCCTGCCTATATGAGGGTGTTACACAAGCATTTTCAGACTGCTGGAGACAAGGATCGAAGTTAAAGATCAAGTCTAACAGTGGCACAGAAGGGTATCAAGTTAGCATTTCAGAGAGTAAAATGAAACAGGTACCAAGGCCTGAATGCATGGCTGATCCCTGGCTACCTACCTACTAAGCACAGGTGCCAAGCTCCTTCACAAAATCATGTTTTCCATAATTTGCAGAAATAAGTATCACAGAATCATGGGTTGGAAAAGACCTCTAAGATCATCAAGTCCAACTGTCCATCCAACACCACCATTCCTACTAAACCATATCCCAAAGTGCTACATCTACACTTTTTTAAACACCTCCAGAGATGGGGACTCAACCACTTCCCTGGGCAGTCTGTTCCAATGTCTGACCACTCTTTCAGTAAAGAAATTTTTCCTAATATCTAATCTAAACTTCCCCTGACACAAGTTGAGGCTGTTGCCTCTTGTCCTATCACTAGTTACCTGGGAGAAAAGACCAACACCTGCCTTACTACAACCTCCTTTCAGGTAGTTGTAGAGAGCGATAAGTACCCCCCTCACAGCCTCCTCTTCTCCACGCTAAACCACCCCAGACTTGTTTGGTCATACAGTGTATTTACATGCCATTTTTTACTGAAAAGTTGTGGGCCACTGCACCAGACAGTCCCACACTCTTGCATCAAATGATGCAGTAAACTTCCTGTTGTCGAGAAAAATACAATACACTAAATGAACTGTACTGGTAGGAATTCAATTTATATTGTAATTGCTTGAACTAAGGAGCCAATATCTCAAAATAAGCATCATCAATTCCACTAAAGTAACAATTGCAGAGTTACTACGCAACCAACTCCCTTTGTATCTCTTGTTTGTGCTACCTTCTTTGCATTCTTGGCTCTTCTCCATATTAACATTATAAACCAATTACAGCATAGCTTATTTTGAATTCTCTATAGTAACTGTCTTTTTCATTACTTCTCCCCTCTTTATGTTGTCTAACCTCTCCTACACACCTCTTTCTCCATGTTTCCCCTCTATACATAGCCTCTACACTTCAGTGTTGCCCATCTATTGCCCCAAAGGTGCTGGAAATTTGAATAGACATAAAAGTAATCCCAAACAAAACACTAGTAGTAAAGACCAAGCCACCCTCTGGGCAAAGGCAACCAATTCTCCCATTGAGTCATTCTACGGCAGCGTTACTTAGCCTATACGACATTTCTTTCCAGCTTGCTCCCACCCCTAAATCCAGTACTATTTTTTCTGTAGGAATTTCAGAATTTTTTTGCTGTTGTGTAAAGCTCCTAAGACTCAGAGTATAAGCCTGACCTGATGGTTGTGGGTTACACATCTGCCAAAGAGATCTGAGAAGCAGCTGTGCCCACTGACAAATCCTTGGTTGGTAGGTGCTCACTGCCTCACAACAGTTAAGAAAACACATGCTGAGAAGCAAAAGAGGATTTAAGAACCCCCTGGTCTGTCTGCAAGGCACATTTGCTACAAAGTGACTAAGTTCTTTGCATCCACAAGGACTGTAAATAATTTCAGATTCTGTAGATGCTAAGATGTACCAATAACATTTTAGAACTCCCCTGAGAGCTGATTTTAAGTACTGCAACAGACTAATAACATACCATTTCTGCCCTACTCAGTAATTTTTAAAATGTACAACATTTTGCACAATGTTCAGTGGATATACAGTAATTATACCAACTGTTCTATTTTCTTGGTTCCTCACATTAGTTCTTCATAAGGTAGGAAGGAGACTTAAAACAGTTGTCCCATAATTGCGTGTGTGATGTGGGCAGGCTATAATGTGTTCACAAGAACGCTGTCACTAGCTTACCAAACTACCTTGTTCACTTAAAACAGATTTCAATTTAGATGCAAAGTAATTTCAATAGCTTGGAGTCATTAGAAGTTTACTGGAAGCTGGCTGTAAGCACTCTCGAGGGGGTGGGGAGTTCCCTGTCCAGAACATGTGATCAGCGACTTACTCCCAGGACCATTACATCCTACAGGCCTTGCTAGGGTGGCAAAACAAACAAATCTAATTGCAAACTTAGAAGATCTTTCTCTTATAATTATTTCTTCTTCATTTGTCAAACTGCAGGGAAAATAATGCTGTTGTCAATTAGCCTAAATGCAGTTGCCTAAACAGCTTTTTACGTGACAAGACACCATAACTACATTATTCTTCGATACTGGAGACCGCCATACATCAGTTTCTAAGACAGCAACACCCTTTGCCTCAGCATTATTTTCTCCCAAGTCAGATGCACTTGAAATTTAACAGGAGGAAAAGCTCATCTTAGACAGAACACTCCTGTTTCAGGGTAATCCCTTAAAACTGCATATGCAGGGCTGTCAGTGTATGTATGACTTAACTGAGGTTGAGAAGACCACGGAAGTCAATCGGAGTACAGAAGACACGTGGACCACTGCAAGGTCTCCAGCAACGCTTGTTTAACAGCCTTGTGTTCCTCCTTTGTAGCTTTTAGCCAGCACTGTCTTATCCTCACAGACACATCTCTCCCACCCCCCAATAGCCTGCTATTTCTCTGGATTATTCATGTAAAGAGGACATGCCCACAGGTGACACAGATTACAACAAATGCACAGTTAGGAGACATTCTAGCTTTCTCTTTCATGACTAAAGATCCTCTCCTTAAGATCTAAAAAAAAAAAAAAAAGACATTATTTCAGCACTGTCAAAGCTCATGCAACTCAAAATACTTCACCTTAAAGTGGTTATATTTTTTTCCCCTCCTCAAATTCAGGAGAGCACGACAAAACAAAGACTGAGATCAAGGAATTAGCAATAGGAAAGAGGTACATTTGCTATTCAGTATCACAGTTCATTTAACCCCACAGCTGACCTCTCATGCAGTGGACTGAAGGGTTTTTTTGATGTTTTTATGCAACAGTATGTCACACTCTCCCATTTTTACAGAAAAGAAAAAAGGGTGAACATCACTAGCACTGGCAACCCCTATAACTTCTACCATTTAGAGGCTTCCGCACAAAATGTTTGCCAAGCTGTCTCACAAGCCTAGGCTGAAGGGCTTAAATCTACACCAGAGATTTACCTATCGCACAGTTATTCTTCATTCTGTTGAGAATGCTCACAATATCCCAGGATTTGAACGCTGAGGTACATGTTATTAGATGAGTAAGGTGGCTGAAAATAAGGACTTATAATTAAGAATCCGGTTATAATCACTATTATGCTGATAACTAATAGAACACAAATATTTTCTCCCGGTCCATGCAGCCCCTCTCCCAGGAGCTCCTCTCTTTCCAGTTTAACTTCCACTGGAAAAGACAAAGAATGACTGGTGGCTTTTTGTGTAGACCTGTCCGTAAGCTACCTCCAGACGTGGAAACGCCAGCAGAGGTGCGTATCGCTGCCACGCGTGGAAGGGCAATGCTGTGCACTGCAGAACGCAAAGAGCCTGTTCCCAGTGAGAATTGGAAACGCAAACTTGAAACAAAACATTGGGGCCATTTTGAGTCCAGAAATGAACATTTCAGCAGCCTTTCTGCCAGGACAGTTCAGCAACGCTACTGAGCGGACACAAAAATCTCTCTCGGAGCGACTCTTGGGATGCCTATGGCCCACTTCACATCTTCATTCCCAACGAGACTCCGCTCAAGGGAAGGAGCTGAAGCTGTCAGCTTCCACCCAGAAGACAGCCAGCAGTAACCACGGAATTGTTTACCTCGCCGAGAGCACCGAAAGGCTCTGTTATTCGGGGAACTTCACAGCCACGCTCTGCCCTTCTTCCTCTTGCTGCAGGCAAGCGCAAGCCACCCTCGGCCTGCCGCCGCGTACCACCGCCGGGGAGAGCCGCACGCCGAAGCCGGCAGCCACCAAACGCGACGAAGACTCCGCTCTGCCTCACCCCGGCGGGCACGGAGGCTCCGGCACCGGCCGAGGGCCCCGGCTCCCCGCCCCGGGGCGCGGCCCCTTTGTTCGGGGC
>Ga0065711_1006465_pt1 | contig 24691 bp, 15 predicted proteins | sample Hoacrofraction12_FD_59098 | JGI IMG/M metagenome (GOLD analysis project Ga0065711, IMG submission 59098) | Hoatzin crop microbial communities from Cojedes, Venezuela - Epithelial fraction 12 v2 (version 2) | ecosystem: Host-associated > Birds > Digestive system > Esophagus > Crop | place...
CCACCAGTTTCTGCCTCTTTCTTTTCATTCTCCTCCGCACGCCGGCGGGGGGAGGGGCGGCCGCGTGGCGCTTTTGTTGCCGGCGGCAGCCGAAACCAAAACAATTAGCTAATTTTTCACCAGTATGGAACATAACTATGTCTTATCAATAGCAATTATGAAAGTTTACACCATATTAGCATACAGAACTGCACAGTCTGTGATGCCATCAGATTACCCAACGAAAGCAGAAAGAAGCGTTGACACTGTAAGGAAACACATTGTCAAACTGGAGTAAATCCAGCAGGAGGGAGGCGGTTAGGAGCCTCGAGAAGATGACATATGAGGAGAGACTGAAGGACTTGTGTTTGTTCACTCAGAATAAAAAAAGAATCAGGAGGGATCTAACCACTAATCATTCAGCTACCTAATAGCTGGTAATAGAGAGGGCAAAGCCAGACTCCTCTCAGAGGTATCTGTGAACATACAAGAGGCTTTTGATGCAAGTTGTAGCAAGGGAAACTCTTACTAGAGAGAGAAAAAGTTGTAACACTTATGGTGGTTTCTGAGGGCTGACTAGGGGAACTCTAGAGGTCCCTTTCAACTGAAACTATTCTAGGATATATGGATTTTCTTTTATAAAAAGAATAAGTCCCTTCTCTTTTTATTTTAGTGCTAGAAAGTTTCTCTGCACACTGCTTCTTGGTACAAAGCAGTATATCTGCTGCTTGAACTTCCACTTGATAAACCATTAATACATGTTTTTTATTCATTCTTCTTTCTTTGATATCAGAATTACCAAAATACCCCTCAGTACATGTTCCCTGTTAATGAAAATTGCTGCTGCTTTGAGATGGATTAGAGACATCTGTAAGGCTACCTGTAAGGCCTCCGTTGCTCAGGCTTTCAAACTCTGGGCTACTGAGTAGGGTTCTTTAGCACCTTAAGAGCCTGCTTGGTTGTAATCGTTCATAATCTTCCTTTTCTTACTCCTTGTCTGTATGTTTTCATTCTCTAAAATAAAATTAGGAGGTTGCTTACCAGCAGAGGAGGCTGTTTGGGGTAGGTTGCTGAGTGAGGGAATGGTGGGGATGTGGAAAGGCTGAAGTAAGTGACATAGGAAAAGGAAGCATGAAGCAGCTTGGGAAAAAGATGCAGAGAAGCATGAGCAAGACCTAAGCAGCAAATGTACTAACTTGCCAAAACAGTAAGAGCTGAAGGTGGAGGCAACATCTTTCATAAAAATTGGAAGGAGCCTTGAAGCCTGTTTAGCTTGTAGGAGATGGAGGGAACAACACACGCGATGGTAAGGAACAGGAGTCAGGAAAGTTGGAAGCTAGGGAAGACATATTCCTTCTGAGCCATAACACAAGATAGACTGTTTTTCAACATCACTTTCTTTCACACGAGTTTCATATTACACTAGTGTGAGATGAAGTTTGTCAGCTCTCAGGTCCATAAGCACAAGCATTGCTCAGTGTTTTTGTATCCTACAGTAGAAATTCACTTTTCTACCTCTATTACAAAATCTCCCGATAAACCCAGCTATGGCCACATGGCTACAGAGGTCACGCAGGCTGTTTTCTTCCCCTCTTCTCCTCCCCCTTTCCACAGCAGTGTGGTCCATGACCCTCATACTTGGAGGGGAGGTATATCTTCGTTGCACAAAGAGAAATTTAGAACAGACTCTACTCTTGCTTTTCCCAGCTGGATTTTATTCCTTCTGGTAGTTTTAACTTAGCCAAATTTGTTGACTGTCTTTTCTTAATTTTATTAATTTTAACCAGCAACCTACAGCTTAACCATGCCAGCCTGACAGGGGGTAGGAGAAATGTTTCAGATGAGCAGTTATGTTGGCCAAAATCACACATCTTTGAGCAGAACTAAGTTAAATTTGGCCATTAGTTTTACAAGAGCCAACAAACAAAAGATACAAAAGTGTTCACTTAGGAGCAACTCTGAGAGCTGAAAAATAGGTTTGAAAAAAATGTCCGGGAATTTGTCTGTGTTTATAAATATTTCTCCATATCAGACAGTACTTTGTGACCAGTTATGAGCAGCAGAGCCAGAGCTGGAAGTCGTTCAGATAACAGATCACTGGCGCTAGACAGTGCCTCCTCTGCCTGTGTAACAGTGGTTACTTGGAAGGATGGTCTTCACATTCCCACCTTTCCAGCTGAGGCCAGAGTCTCCCACGCTCCAATACGGTGACAGGGGCATCCCTGAGAAAAGCAAGAAACCCCCTTCACTTGATTGTTTTTCTTCTGTTCAAGCAAATAATTTATATCAGGTTAAAAGACAATGTTACAAGGCCTATTTTAAAAGAATAAATCCTGTCTCAGTAAAAATATTAAACTGCATCATAATATATTGTAATTAAAGAAAATACAATAATTTGCATTAGCCAACTGAAGTCCAGTATTATACAGAGCCAAAAAGGAACAAAAATATTCCCTACAGGTTTATGATTTATTTTTTCTGCATTGAACAGCTATTTCTAATTATTTTTATTAGGCATACAAAATCCAGACCTGTGTACTTCGTGAAGAACAAGAAAAACAGTGGAATCCAAAGTGCTGTGTTTCCTCCAGCTTCCTTTCAGACCTCTGGTGTTACCATCCCTCGCGCAGTGAAGGCAAAGGAAGCCATTTGCAGAGCATGAAAAGGTTGCTACTTCTTATGCAGGTTCAATGCTACGCATTCTTGAGTGCCATCTACTGGCATTTTATTAACTGCTTGCATACACAAACGGAAGCGCTCCTGTAACCTCTGGTGCCAGTCAGAGACAGAGTATCGGACTTTGTGCTCCCAGGTATGTCCCATTATGATGGCTCCCATGCTTCAAAATCAAGCGCAAGAAATTGTATCTTAAGATGTGTTCTCAGGGTAGAATGAGATAGAGGAAAAAATACTGATCTAAAACGTAAAACAAGAAATTAGATACTTTAATGTTGTTCTTAAATGTAAGCCTTTTATCAGGAAATTAATTGTACATATGCATTTGTCACTTAGGAAAACAAAACTTTCCTTAAACCAAAGCGGAATGTTTTTGGCTTTTTAAGCAAAATCCAAATTTATTTTGATTCTATGAGCAATATTTTAGCTTGTCTTAATTTCTGAGTCATTAAACAATTATTGCCTCTTCAAAAGGAAAATTCAGATAATTTTTTTAGACCAAGCTGTCATTTTAAAATAAGAAATTAATTTAGCACCTAATAATATTAAGTTTAATACTTCTGGTATATTCAAAAGTAAACATTTAAATTTTATTTACTTGGTATGAAACATCTGAAATTTTCTGAAATCCAAATTTTTTTTTTCTTGTTTCTTGGTAGATGAAAGTCATATGATGTTCATTTGAGAATTTTTGCCCAGTTGTAGATCCTTTACCTTATTTAGGTTTGTCTCAAGAAAAAGAAAATGCCATTTAGCATGACTTTGTGTTTTTAAAGCAAATTTTATGCATTCTTTTCCAAACTGAACAGATGAAGTTCATTAAATCTAATGATAGCTTGAACATTTTTGGCTCTAAGTTTCCAATTATTCACACCTGTGCTCCCAGCTTTCCACCACTGCTGAGGAGATGAAGCTGTATTTCATTACATGGTGAGACCTATCAGAATAACGCTCATTTAGTTTGCAAAGTATTTGCAGACAAAGTCTCCCAGTGCAATTTAAATCACCTCCATTGCAGTATGCCACTAGACTTGTCACTTCAGAGGCCAGGGATGATATCTGAAAATGGGATGTTATAAATAGAGTGCAAAGCATTTTTATAATAGTCTCTGGTCCTAGGCTACGGCGATAACTTGCCTGTTGAACGGAAGATGAAATGAACTCTTTCTAGCATTCCTAAACTGATTGAGTGGGTTGGTGGGAGAAGGGAATAGAAGGTCTATTATAAATTTTTTTTCTCTGTTTTCCTGCTACCACTCTCTGACAATGAATCCCCAGGATATATAAAGCCTTCAGGTTCACAGGGGCATGACAAGACCTGGTTCTTATTGTCACATAGACACAGGAGAGAATGAAATACACTAAAAAAATGTATTTCTATTTCCTTGCTGGAGGGATAGTAACTGACATCTTAAAAATAAGTGAAAAAGGTGTAATATCACAAGCTTTTGAAATCAAAGTCATCCTCAGCACAGTCAATAGCAAGCCTCTACTTACTGCCCTACTAATAAGTCTTTTTTGGCAGGTCGGGTAGCTGGTAACCCAAAACAGCAGAAGCTACACACTCTGTTCTTCTCAAGACTTATTTCCTCCAAGTCTCCCTGCTTTCCAGACAACCCGTAGGACATGCAACTTCACCAGTCAGGCCTAAGCCCTGATTGCAAGAAAACTCTCTTCCATCCTTTTTTTTATGAAGGAAAGGGTTTTGCATATCTACTGCCTAATCCCAGGCCCTGGCAAAGCAAGGTAAAACTCTCTCCAGCCTTCCAGATCCCAGCAGTCTGCCCAACATACTGTTGCCTTGGATTCTTTGAAGCTGTTTGTCTAAAGATGTCTTTTCATTTGTCATTTTTTAATTTTATGGCGATTCTGCTTGACAATCTTTTTTGATTGCACTCCATAAAGTTTGCCATCATTAGATCATTAAATATATATTCATGTTTAGTGAGTGTTAAATTAATTTTTGTCTTTCTAAGCATTGCAGTCTTCATTTTATAAGAAGTTGCATTCTGCTGATTGAGGAGGATTTGTTCTGTGGCAGTACACCTTGAGGGAAGCAGACATCTACTGATGGACATTTCAGGCAGCGCTCTTCAAAGGCAGCTATGTTATCCTTTTAAGACAATAGCTGACAGTTTGCATGACTCAGGTAGCTCTTCTTTCATCACAGTTGCTGTTCTGTCATTTAAACTGCTCAGTTACGGGTGCTATAACCTTTCGAGTTAGCTTTGGTGTTAGTGTAAATGGGAAGAAGACCCAAGCATTGAACACCTGCTGGAGAGGCAGCCCTTGATGTCCTGCATCTCTGCTCACTGACAGGTTTATTGCATAGCAAATAATCTTGAAGGTTGATTAAGCCAGTGAACACTGCAATTCAACACATTTGCGGCCTTACCATACTAATTTGGGAAGAAAACCCAATGTGTCACACATCATGCTGGGTTACCCTCCTGATCAAATCCATGGTGAGGCTTGTCACCTCTCCTTTTTTGCAGTGAACTTCATAAGCACCATACTAAGCCCCGGCAGTGGTAGTCATGCACTAATTTACAGTGTTTCTAGCCAAGGCCCAATCAATTTCTTTCCTACCAAGTGAGACTGGTCTTCTCAGTAACATAAATATTGTGAAGAAATCAATTCTAGGAGAAAGTATCATTCCTTCTGCAGCTCCAAAGAAATCTATATTTCTCCATAATGGTGCCAGTACTCCACTATTAAAAAGCCTTCAGGTCTTTGTGATTTATTTGGACAGAAGACTTAATTTAATAAGGCATATTCTTACCTTGCTTCTCATGACCCACATGGCTGTCAGCAAATACCAAAAGCTTCTGAAATTCTCTGAAATTCCCAGATAACCTCATAAATGTAAGATGACAGTGTTCATGTTGGAGATTTTTGCTAATTTCTTGAGTTTCACTTTTTCTATTAAGCCATTAGGAAAAGCAAAGAGGCTTGGGGGCAGATATGTTTCAGTCTGTTTACTGTGCTTAGCAAGTGGATTAATTTCCTCCTGCTGAAATTGCAACTTCAGAACAATCAATCTTTCTACATCTTGGAACTTTAAACATTGCTGTTCATTTTCAGCTCCATTTCTCTCTGTGATTCAAATGTTTTCTTGAAATGTAGCTGATTTGCTGTGCCTCTTATTGTGGCATAAGGCACCACCAGATTGCGGAGGGTGCTACAGGGTGGTCATCTCAAGGCAACATTCCAGCTGGAGAGAGACAATGACCTGGAGAGGTGGCTGACGTCTTTATTGCTTAGCTAAACATTCGCTTGCCCTCAGCAGTTGGTAAGCTACAACTGACTGTGGGAGTCGCAAGAATAAAGCAAATAATTTACCCTTAAAACCAGTAAACAATCAATTAGAGAAATTTTTCACTGCACCAATTATGGAATTTAGAAACCTTGTTTCACCTAAATAGGACACTATTCTCAGGAAAAGCAGCGAGAAGTGCCAGTGACACCAAAATGTAAGACTGTATTTTAACATAAGATATGTATATTTCTGCCCTGTGCCATTTCTCCCGAACAAACAGCAAAATTAGAACATCAAATATTAATAATGTTTAGAGAATTAAGTGCAGACAATCCGTAGACTATATAAACTGCAACAAGAAAAAAACCACCTAATAATTTTGAATAATGGATAGATTCAAATAAAGCCTAATCTGCTTGTAGATATTCTGTGAGAAAGATATGCCTAAACTGTCCACGTTAATTATTCATTATAAATTAAATGTCTGCTGTTAGATTCCTATGAAAAAGTGTTACAATACAGTCTGTGATCAGCCTAAGCAGTCAGCAACACTTTAGATACTGTAAGGTATCCTGCCTCCATCTGCTGGTGTAGAACTGGTCCCTGTTAGATGCCAAATCTGCCAGCCCTATACGGATGTCTCAGACAACCTGGAGCACATCAAGGGACGTTAGATGCCTTTGTTTAGACCTCTGAGAAAAATGTCAGGTATCCCATTTGGTCTCGAGTCATCTACCTTGCAGGACACGTGTAGCCCTAAATCTTGTGCCACATTTGCCATATGGATTTCCTGGACAGCTGGATGGTGTCACAGATGCTACCAGACAGCTCGATGGAGATGAATCCCAGAGTCCTGAGGGAACTGGCTGATGTTATTGCCAAGCCACTCTCCACGCTATTTGAAAGGTCAGGGCAGTCAGGCGAAGTCCTTGGTGACTGGAAGAAGGGAAACATTGTGCCCATTTTTAAAAAGGGTAGAAAGGAGGACCCCAGGAACTACCGACCTGTCAGCCTCACTTCTGTGCCTGGGAAGATCATGGAACAGATCCTCCTAGAAGCTATGCTAAGGCACATGGGGGACAGGGAGGTGATTCGAAACAGCCAGCATGGCTTCACCAAGGGCAAGTCCTGCCTGACCAACCTAGAGGCTTTCTGTGATGGTGTGACTAGATCAGTGGACGAGGGAAGAGCTATGGATGTGATCTATCTGGACTTCTGTAAAGCCTTCAACACAGTCCCTCACAATATCCTTCTCTCTGCATTGGAGAAATATGGATTTGAAGGGTGGACTGTTCAGTGGCTAAGCAATTGGTTGGAAGGTCGCAGCCAGAGAGCAGTGGTCAATAGCTCAATGTCCAAATGGATGTCGGTGACAAGTGGTGTCCCTCAGGGGTCCGTACTGGGACCAATGCTGTTAAACATTTTCATCGATGACTTAGTGACACCGAGTGCACCCTCAGCAAGTTTGCAGATGACAGCAAGCTGACTGGTGCAGTTGACACAGCAGAAGGATGGGATGCCATCCAGAGGGACCTGGACAAGCTGGAGAGGTGGGCCTGTGTGAACCTCATGAGGTTCAACAAGGCCGGGTGCAAGGTCCTGCATCTGGGTTGGGGCAACCCCCACTATCAATACAGGCTGGGGGATATGGGGATTGAGAGCAGCCCCGCCGAGAAGGACTCAGGGCTATTGGCAGCTGAAAAGCTGGACATGGGCCACCAACGTGTGCTCGCAGTCCAGAAGGCCAACAATATCCTGGGCTGCACCAAGAGAATCATGTCTAGCAGGTCGAGGGAGGCGATTCTGCCCCTCTGCTCCACTCTGGTGAGACCCCACCTGGAGTCCTGCATCCAGCTCTGGAGCCCCCACCAAAAGGACATGGAGCTGTTGGAGTGGGTCCAGAGGAGGACCACCAAGATGATCTGAGGGCTGGAGCACCTCTGCTATGATGAAAGGCTGAGAGAGTTGAGGCTGTTCGTTCTGGAGAAATCTGCAGGGACACCTTATAGCAGCCTTTCAGCACCTGACAAGGGCCTATAGGAAACAGGGGGAAAATATTTTCAGCAGCGCTTGTTGCAATAAGACAAGGAGTACTGGCTTTAAACTAAGAGAGGGTAGATTTAGACTAGACATAAGGAAGAAATATTTTACCATGGGGGTGGTGAAACACTGGAACAGATTGCCCAGAGAGGTAGTGGAGGTCCCATCCCTAGAAACATTCAAGGCCAGGTTGGACGGGACTCTGAGCAACCTGGTCTAGTTGAAGATGTACCTGCTAACTGCAGGGGAGTTCGGCTAGACGATCTCTAAAGGTCCCTTCTAACCCAAAGCATTCTATGATTCTATGATCCTAGACCGCTCAGCAGCTCAGCAGAGCACAAGGAAGAATTCAGCTGATCAACCAGGCTCTTAGAGGAAGACAAACCTCGCTCTGAGCTCCAGACAGGTTGTCTTCGATTTTTAAATTTTTTTTACATTGACTGTAGATTTTGCTAGTGTTTCCTTGTTACAAGTGAACATAGCATAGAGTAACAAAGGGCAGAAGGAACTTAGAGCTTCATTCTAAGTTATACAAACCTTTAAATTTTAGAATGTGATTTTTTTAGTATTATTTCAACTTGAATATTTTGCCATGTATACCACGTTAGTCCTGCCAATCTGGTGTCATTTTTCTTACTACAGCCTCAAAAGCCCACTTCAAAGACATTATTTTTGAAAAGATAAGGTCACAAAACCGCTGTTAGAAGTGACAGTGGGACTGGCATAGGGGGACAGCCATTACCATGTTAAAATCCATATTTGTGAAATTTTATCAAAGTATACCTGGATATGACAGCTGATGAATTACTCTTTTCACTTTGTAAATGCTGTCACTGCTGCTCTTTTTCAGAGTAAAAACTGTGCTTTGTGCTTGATGGTAGTCAAGATGGCAAGATTTTGTGGTGCTCTGCAATTTCTGTTTCCAGGTTGGTAGTGAATTGTGTCAAAGCAGGGAGTATGAATGTAGCTGTTGTTTTACAACTGATTGTCTTCCTGTGTTTTCCTGGATTGGACTACCGAAAAAATGCCTGTGTGATCACAGAACATGTCATTTGTTTGTAATGTTGCTACAGTTACCACTTTCAGAGCTTAAATAAACAAGTTAGAAACTATATATACTACAGTTGTGCAAGGAGCTGAAACTACCAGTTTGGACAAGCTGGATAATGGATGTTTAATTGCAATAGCAAGCCAAGAATATTAACAAAACAGTTTATAACAGGTAGTTATTTTGGATTGCTACAGAATGTTAGCTCCAACTGTTGTTAGAATTTTTTTTCCGTGCTCAGAAGTTACCACTCCTTTTTATACCCTGAAAACTAGGCTTCTTTAATGCTTCTAGAAATTCAGATATGCTTGTTAAATATTGTGTTTATGGAGAACTTCTTTACAGCATGGAAAGATTCACAAATATTGGAAGTTTAAGAATCTATCAGAAATCAACTGTTAACAAACTTCACTACGCTTAAGGTTCAATGTATCAGCCATATACACTTGATTGATGTATATGTGGCCAAATATCCAGAGGTGACTCAGAAAAAGAAGGAATCTTTTTCACTTTTTTTATCAAAGACAGGAGTGTTAAGATAGGAACTATCTGAATTGCTGTTGTGAATGAGTAACAGTGGACGAATGTCAAGTTGCTGGGAGGACTTCTAAATGGTTTTTAAATGTAAAGATGGTCAGATTGATGCTACAGTTGCCCACCTAACCAGAAGGGAATTCCTTGTAACACAAAGCCCATGGTACATAATAAATTAACTATATTCAAGACTATTTCCAGATATTATATTGCTCATATCTGGTATACCATAGAATCATAGAATCATAGAATGTTTTGGGTTGGAAGGGACCTTTAGACGTCATCTAGCCCAACCCCCCTGCAGCGAGCAGGTACATCTTCAACTAGACCAGGTTGCTCAGAGTCCTGTCCAACCTGACCTTGAATGTTTCTAGGGATGGGGCCTCCACTACCTCTCTGGGCAACCTGTTCCAGTGTTTCACCACCCTCATGGTAAAACATTTCTTCCTTATGTCTAGTGTAAATCTACTCTCTCTTAGTTTAAAGCCATTACTTCTTGTCTTATTGCAACAAGCCCTGTTGAAAATATTTTCCCCCTGTTTCCTATAGGCCCTTGTCAGGTGCTGAAAGGCTGCTATAAGGTGTCCCCGCAGACTTCTCTTCTCCAGAATGAACAGCCCCAACTCTCTCAGCCTTTCATCATAGCAGAGGTGCTCCAGCCCTCAGATCATCTTGGTGGTCCTCCTCTGGACCCACTCCAACAGCTCCATGTCCTTCTTTTGGTGGGGGCTCCAGAGCTGGATGCAGGACTCCAGGTGGGGTCTCACTAGAGCGGAGCAGAGGGGCAGAATTACCTCCCAACTTGCCTTGTTAAAAATCCATTACTACAACCACAGTAGTAACTCTCAGCAGATTGGTATAATGTAGCAAGAATATGAGTCCTTCCAGATTTGACTGATTACTGCATTACAGTAAAATTACCCTTACCACCTAAGGGCAAAATCTTTTTTCTAATAAAATATTGAAACTTGTTTTATACTTTGAGTACCTGACCAGCTGAGCTTGTATTGTAAATTGAGCTGGGTTTTTTGCAGGTTTTTGATAGTGTTTTTATCCCTGAAGTATTTCTATTTCTCAAGTCTAAGAGAATTATTGTGGAGGTATGAGTATCAGTATTGGTAATTAGTGTCACAATTTAGCAATTAGAGCCTTATCATGGAGCAGCAGAAAGATACTGTTTTAATATCTCCTTAAAATTATCATCATTTCTATCACATTATGTAGTTGCCTGCAGTTCAGATAATGAATTCTCTTTTCTCCTTTGCCTTCACTACCTGGAAGGCAGCTCCACCAGGTCTAGTGGAGTTTTAGGTAAAGTTTTTTTGTATTTGATCTTCATTTACACCATAAGAAGGTGAAGAAAACTGAAGAGGAATTTGCAAATGCAGATTTATTGCCATGGGAAGGCAATTCAATGGTCCTTGAGCTCTTAGATCACCCAGTTGCCATTGTACACTCCATCTGCGCATGTCAGAAACTAAGACTCAAAAGAGAACACAGCTGCCTGTGCGAAATGTTGGGACAAACGGAAGCAGGTACAAACTAGCCATGAATAAATCTGTAGATGTTACAGGAAAATGTCCACAAAAAGCTTGCCAAAGCTTCTCCTCAGGGGCAGCAGCTTGATTTTACTAAGTTTTCAGTTTTCACCACCATTCTTGACAAGCATCCAGACACCTGCCACTTATACTAAACATGTTACCATTTAACCTATAGCTATACCAAGTAACTAGCAAGTTCAGAAGGACTTCTAGGAAATGCAAAAAAATAGGCCTTCAAACTAATGATTTGGCTATGCTTCCAAAGTACTAGTGAGCCACATACTAAATGCGTGTAACCTTTTTTTTTTTTTTAGCACCAGACGAAATAAGGGCAAAAATGTAGCCATTCCAAGAATAAATATAGTTTACAGAAGTCCCTAGAGCTTTTTGCAGGGGTTAAATGAGGACAAGTTCCTTGCTAGTTTCTCTTTCAAAAGGAGGAAAATGTATTTCTAGCAGCATCGTATCAGGACAGAGTTAACTATCATAGGATCACCTTAAAAGCAGTATTTTCAAGGCTTTTGAAAATTGCTACTTTTCTGGTACGTATTTGTATCTCATTTAATTATGCAGCAAAGCTTGAGCAAGAACTGAACTTTCACAAAGGCAATGAATTTAATTTTGCTACAAGAATTTTCATTTGATAGTTCATTTTAGGGTTTTTTGCATGGGTCAGAAATCTGTTTAGCTAAATCCTTTTTGTCCTAGCCTTAGCTTACCAAAACCTATCTCAGTGCATCCTCTCTTAAGACTTATATATTTGCTTGTTTAAGTCCCTGTACTGAAATGTCTCTCCTGCAGTTCTGGGCATCAATCAGTCACTCAGCCCTCACTACCATGCAGGCAGAGCTGTGCTTACAGGTGACTGAAGCACAGCTAGTCACCAGCTGGTTTCAAATGAATACAAGAAAAAAAAATCAAGTAATGACAGCAGGAGGAGGCAATACCTGGAAAGAAGTGATAACTTTCTAACTTCACTTTCCCAATGAATAAAAATGCCAGCATGGTAGTCAGTGCATTTTTTTAAACCTCAACTTGACTATCACACTGCCCTCTACTTTGACTACTAATTCTTCAGGACATGTTTGCAAGATAAATATACTGTCCTTCGACAAAGCTTCCTTCCTGAGAATGATTAATACCTCAAGAATCCAAATGCCTAAGGGTCAATGTACTAATTAATGAGAACTCAGACCTGGTATCAGAAAGAGCTGGTTAGCGTGTCTGTGGAGCACATAAGCTTTACAGTGTGCGCTGCCTCCTGGACTCCCAAGTGTCAGGTTCAGCGACCTGGCTAGGGTACTACAAAACTCACTTCCAGACCATGAACCCATTTGCTTTGCATGAAAGAGCTGTGCTCAGGTGTTGTTCGAATTAAAGTCGGGACACAACCATGACATATATTTGGACCTTTGCTGGCAAAATGCTTCCATGCTCCACAGTGCAGGTTGAACTTTGAAACACACAATCACAAAAGAGTTGAACTGCATTTTTTAATATGCAGTATTTTCAGTTTGGTGTTCTGTAGCCAGAAATAAGCAGGTCATACAAGTTATAAGTTGTAGATTGCACTGATTTGAGTAGGCTTGGAAGAGATGGATATGGTTGTATCGTACCAAAGAAGCTTCTGATAGTGTACTTCTCCATTAAAGAAAGAGAACAGCTCAGAATCCAGTCTAACTCAATGCAAAAATGCATTACGAAATTGGGGAGTATGACAAGAGCCAAGGTTCACTGGGAATAGAACATTAAACATAAGTTCAGTGCATAGTGGTTGGTTTAAGAAGGATGAATGTACACCTTTATTATGATAATAAGGTATGAACAAAGGAGCGGTGAAGAACAGTGGCTGTTAGAAAGAGATGAGAGATGAGTGCATAGGGGTCACCAGGAAATAGCAAAAAACTACTAAGAAACCTTAAGAAGCAACCAGGTAAACCTGGCTTGAGTCAGGTATAACTTAACCCATCTTAAATACACCTAAAAGTGAAAATAGGCATTCCTTATTAAAAGGTTGATGAATCTAAAAACCTTCTCAAAGACCCTGTCCATCCTTCACAATATCCAACAACTGCCTGCCTTGGTTAAGTGGACAGCTGGTCCTGCAGTGACCAAAGGAAACAGAACTGTTTTCCAGTCACGACTTTGACAGCTTCTAGTATTCAATTGGGTCTTAAAGTACATACCTGAAACCCCAAGTTGAAACTCCCCAATGTCACAGCTTCCCAAAAGAATTCAGTAATAAAGTCTTCACGAAGAGCTACTTTTTAAATTTTGCTGTGCTTATTTTCACATTCACACATATTTATCTTTTGAGTTTTTAGAATTCTTCTTTAAAAAAACAGCCTTGAAATAAATCTGTGCTGACTGAATTCAGAAACCACAAATTAAATAGATAAATTCATTTGCACCGTTCCCAGTCTGGCAGGTGGACTATTTTCCTTAAAGACCTTCTCAATGCTTACATATTCCACTTGTGATTTCTTTGGAGAATAACTCCTATAAAGATTTTTCTCTTTATATATGGATGTACTGTGAGGAGCCAGACTGGATCTAAGTCAGAATCATTTACAGAATCAGTATAAATTCTTTTATTGGCTTCAGATGGAATACAAGACCTCATGTACAACTTTCTGTTCTTCTCCTTTGGCAATGTTTTGAAGAAAATTGTCTGAAAGGCTTGGCTATGGACTTTTGCCATAGTTAACATGAAAGAAAATTGAAAAATTATGACAAAATTCTGTAAAAAACAATAAAACTATAAAAAACATATTGCCTGTAACCTTGAACAGAAAATGATGTGCAGATACTCTGTCTGGTTCACTGTGTAACAGTGAGAATTTAAGGCATTCTGTGGATGTATTTACAAAAGTATTTCAGGTCAAATTGGTGCATTTTTAAGCAAATTGTTTTACAGCACACAGCAATCTTCGAGAGCAAAAGCAGTATTCCTCTTAGGAGAAAATTAATTCAAAAGATGTACCATAGGTGCTTAATTCTCTCCAGATGCTGATTTAGTCCCTCTGAAATCAAGACCTTGAAACATGTTTTAAGTGGATATAGGCAGAAACCAAATTTTTCACGTTACAGGTCTTCTGTTGTCCTGAACTAATGGCTAATGCAACCATAGCCAAAGGAGGCACCATTTATTTTGATAACTTGAAAGGGAATTTTGGCCTTCACCATCTGAAAAGTAAATTATTTCTGAGGCTAGTTTTAGTTTTTTAATTTGGCAGTAGTTATAGTTCCCACACCCATGTCATATTTCTCTCTTTCTGGATTGATAGGCTTCAGTTATTCATTGCAGAGATGTGTGCTTGTGTAGCCTGGCAGCTAGGTGACAGAGGGAATGGATGCAGCCCACGGATTACTATCTGCTGATGAGGCTGGTTCTGCTCACAGGGAGTAGATTTCTACAACCTTGAGAACTCTCTCTTCCAGGAACAAGGAAGGGCTCCTAGGCAGAGATGGGATGCACCTGATGAAGCGATGCAGAAGCATGCTTACTACTAGGCTTGCTATTCTTATACTAGTTTCCATAATAAATTTGTCTTCTTACCTTTTTAGGCGGAGAAATAGGGGATGAGTGCTCTTAGCACATTGTGACAGGAGACGTTCCTACCCTCTTCCAAGAGATCGCAGCAAAAGGGGGCCCTATCCCAAGTGCCTATAAATTAATACATGCTGCCTGGGAAAGAGACAGCGAGGATTAAGAAATCCTATGCAAACACAGAAGTATGGGATACTTGGGATTACAGATTTGTGGTAGGCAGCTCACAACTGGACCACTGCACTGGATAAGTAGACGTTTTTTAGAAAAGACAGGCTGGGAAGACGAGACCTGGGGGATCGCACTCTACACAAAGGAATAGTTCACGTGCACAGATCTCTTCAAAACTTACAGGTCAAGATCAGAACAGTAGCCAACAAGTGGATGCTGCGGCTAGCATCTGCTACAGATTGCACAATTAATAAGAGGAGAAAGTGGACAAACCTTTAACAACTAGAAGCATTCTCCTAGTTGAGAGCTCTTGTTTTCAAGGGGCACTTTAATCCCTCCAATATTTGCTGGGAGGGCAAAAATGCAGGGTGTAAGTGATGATTTTTTGGTGTAGCTGTGAGAAAGGCTGACCGGGAAGGATGTTCTGCTGAACTTGCTACTTATGAACAAAGAAAAACTTCCTCTCCAACCAGTGACAATCACTGAGAGCTATGACTGAAGTGACCACGAGTTGAGTTTAAGTGCCTGAGGGAAATGAACACAGGCAGCAAAGACAGTAGATTTCAGGAGGGTGGTCTTGGCTACTTCAGGACCTTGGTAAGCAGGATCACTTAAGAGGCTGTCCGAAAGAGCAAAGGAGGCAAGAGAGATAAATTTTCAAGGACAATCTCCTCAAGGCATAAGAACAGTCTGATCTAATGGACAAGCAAACAGGCAGTCATAGCAGGAGGCCAACTTGATTCAACAGATTATTCCTGAGCTCCAATGCTGAACGGAAGCTTATGGAAATGGGATAGGTGACCAAGGATGAATATGAAAAAATTATCCTGGCATAGATGGAATGGAGGCCCTAGGGACAAAGGACACAGAAAAAGCTGAGCTGCTAGTGTGTCCTTTGCCCAAGTCTTTGCTGGCATTGTCTGCTCTTAGGTTCCCCATGCCTCCATGAAAAGCAGCAAAGTTTGGGAAGAGAAGTACTATCCATGGCAGAGGACAATCAAGTTGGTGACCACTTAGATAAGCTGGACACACACAAGTCCACAGGATCAGATGGGATTCAAGGATGCTGAGGCAGCTGATAGACAACAGCAAAGCTGTGGTCTGTTAGTCTTAGAAAAGGTGTGAGGACCTTGGGAGGTTTTCAGTAACTGGGGAAAAAAAAGCAAATGTCATTCTCATCTTCAAAAAATGCAAGGAGAATCTGGGAAAATGCAAGCTAGTCAGTCTTACCTCTATCCCTGGAAAGACTATGGAGCATGTTTGCATGTCCTCAAACAAATAAATAAACATGAACAAGGTGAACTAGCACATTCACTGAGGCCAAATCATGACTGAGCACCCTAATTGACTTCTGTGATGTCTGCCTTGCTGCAAGATGGGGGAGGAGTGGATTTTTTATACCTCAAAAATGCGGGGTTTTAAGCATGAACAGTCCTACTGACAGCCGAAGTGAGGCAAAATGGCCTAAACAGATAGTCTATAAGGGGTGTGAAAGACGTAGCTGGACTCCTGGCCTCAGAGAGCCAAGGCCAACAGCAGTCAGTTACAAGTGGCTGTCTTCAGGTGTCAGTATCTTCAAGCCCAGTCCTGTTCAATATCTCTGTCATCTACCCTGCACACTCACCAAGTTTATAGACGACACAAAACTGCGGTGGATGAGAAAATGGTTGGTATTAATGTACTTGAAGGGGAAGGCTGCCATTCATAGGGACCTTGACAGGAGCGTCCTCCAGTCCAGTAAAGACAATCAGAGGAAATTCCAGCAAAGTCCTGCACTGTTAACAAACAGGCTCGGATGCATAGGGCCAGTGCTGCAAGTCTGATGGGCCACAAGTTGAACGTGTGTCAGTGAGCCCTTTTGGCAGCAATGGCTACTTGCAAATTTGTGTAGCAAGAGCATAACTGAGAGATTCAGGGACATGTTTATTTCCCTCTGCTCAACACTGGAGACCCCCAGCCAAAATACTGTGTCCAGGTTTGGGCTGCCCTGAACAGACAACTAGACAAGGTCAGCAAGCTGGACGGAGTCCAGTAGAAGGCCAGGAGGATGGCCAGGGGTTGGAGAGCACCAAGTGCAGAGAGAGGCTGAGTGAACAGAAATTTTTCACCCAGGAGAAAAGAAGTCTTCCTTTTCACAGAATCACAGAATCACAGAATGGTAGGGGTTGGAAGGGACCTCTGTGGGTCATCTAGTCCAACCCTCCTTTTGCTTTACTCCACAGTCTAATGGGGGCTCTAGAGAAGATGGACATATTTTCAGAAATGTGCAGGGTATCGAGAAGAGACAATGGCTGCATCTTGCAGCAAGGGATACTCCAGAGGGCTTATGCTGTGCTGCGAGTGCACCAGAAGAAATTGCCCAGAGAGGTTTTGGAACACCCATCCTTGGAAACTTTCAAAATTTGACTCCATGAGGCCCTCTGCAACTTGAACCGACTTTGAAGTTGTCCCGGCTTTGAGTGGGGGGGTTGGAGTGGACGGTCTCCAGAGTTCCCTTCCAACATACATTTCTTATGTTTCTGTGCTTCTGCTGAATCAGTCTGGTCCTGTTTTCTAGCTGATTGTCCTTATATTTTGAAACTGTGTTTTTTTGACTGTGGGGGGTTAGATAGTTGTTGCCACTTTAACATTTTTTTTAAGATATTGGATTATTATGGTGTGAAGTAAGAACCTAATGTGGACAAGAAAATCTCTCCATCCCCACATTTTCAAAATTTCTGTAGCGTCTTATGCACCTACAGCAATCCACATGACCATTCTGAAAATAATCATCCTTAAAGAAGCTGAACTGTGCTGTAAATATTTTGGGTTTCTAAGCTTTATTTTTTTTGTCAGGTCAGGGTTTTTATATTTTGTGAAAAATTTAGAAATTATTTTCCTGTCTAGATAGGAAAATCACCACTACTGCTACTCTCTGCTATCGTAAATCTACACTCTTCTTCTTTCTATATGGAAATGGTTTAGTAAATTGGGATGGTGCAGAGGCTGGAGACATTCTTGTTTATTGAGAGTTTTTCTGAGAACTGGCTACTCTGTACCTAAAAACCTGTACCACAAGAGTTTTAGTTTATGACTTCTGACTGGAGACATGTTTTCCTTGGCTTTAGAGAATTGTGCAATCTCTACTTGTATTGAATTTGTACTGCAGCATACATTTCTGGGATTGGGGGATTTTTTGGTAAATTATTTAAATATTCTGCTTCAGAGGTATGCAAAACATTTTTGCTTTCTAAGTTCAGGGAGCCTATTCTGTACTTGACAAATTATTCTTTGTTGGAACCAGAAGGAAGAAGAGTTGCAGCTTGCTTCACATTACTGATGCATCAAAAGCTTGTACGGCTTTAAACGCATCACTGGACACTCTTTCTACAGTCCCAGCAACAGGTCTTGTGAAACAGTCACGTGATTTTTTCCACCTGTGTTTCATTTTATTACTATTTGGAAAAGGACATTGTGTTTGTGTAGTGCCAGTTTGAAAAGTGTGCTTTTATGATTATAGCGATGGTGTAGTAGATGGGTAGATAGATGTAGTTCCAGGGCAGCACTAGGAGTAGGGCCGAGTATGGTCAACCACCATCCTGTTAGATGCAGCAATGCTACTGCCTTTGTATATTGCCACCCATACCCAAATATGTACATGGCAATTTGCAACAAATTTGAGAAGATATTTATAGAAAGTAGATGGTGGATCCAGTAACGAAATATTCAGACCTCAAGTCTGATTCCACAGCAAGCTTGGGAACATGCATACAATTGACAGGGTGAAGAGAATAACTGATAGAGTTATCGATCTTGCTTTCAGATGCTGAGATAGGATGTTTTCCAGGAATTCCTTGGCTCTGAGACAAGCTGTCAATAATCTTGAATATCCTGCTAGCAGAACTTTTTTGTCTCCTGCCAACGGATGCCCTGGATAACTCTGTACTAACTCAAGATTAATCTTGGGAAAAGTGCTTGCTAAAAGAAGTGCAAGCATGTAAAACTTGTCAGGAAAGCACGTGGGTGGAAGCATGGAGGACTCGACTAGCAGAGGCCAAAGCTGAGTAACAGCTGCTGGATGGAGGAAGCTCACTAGTTCATCCCTGCACCAGGAACTGATGTTGCAATTGCATAGATTTCAACAACAGCAATGGAGAGAAAGTGTGTTGGCAGTGTGGCTGGAAGCATTCACCTGGAAAAATGCCTTACAATGCACACTGCACAAGAAAAACCAGGAGAAAACTTACAGCCTTACACCGAAACACTTGCTTTTTCCACAACAGAAAGACACCACTTCTTATCTAGAGCTAGGAAAATTCTTGTCTTCATGGCACTGAAAATTTACACAGTGATTATCCCTGTGAGTAAGATGCCTTTTATGTTTACAGACTGTTCTCCTTTCAATTAAATTTAAATTTTGTTGTCAGAAAAACTACCCCTAATAGTTATTAAATTCTAAACTGATGGAGTAAAACAACTTGCAGACTTCCCAGGTGAGATTTGATCCATTTTATATTTCAAGTAAATAGGAAGAACCAGCATAAGTTGCTAAATCATTCTTCTTGCTTGATCAATAGCCTATGTATAAAACTTTCCAACAGACAGAAAATTCTTTGATTATAATTCTTCAACACTGTTAATCTCCCAAATTAAACTCCACCTATGTGCAGATGTCTCATCCCCTTGAGCTCTATTTTTCACAATAAAAATTAAATATAAACTTGCCTTACAACAGGCCCATAAATTGAACTTCCTATTAGATACTTTATGTCGCATTGGTTATGAACCTGTTCACAATCCTGGGTATAATAACTAAAATGCATCTGTTCAAATTTTTTCCTGAATTTGTGTGTTTAAAATATTAAGTGTCTGATTCACACATAACTCTGAGCATAAGTTTAACTGCATCCTACCTTGAGAGAATCCATAATAAATTGTTTCTATTTCAAACAAAATCAGAATGTCTGCTACCTCTGTAACATCTGATACAAATACCCATGGATCAGTAATATGAAAAAGTGGAATTTCCACCAGCCATTTCTGCCAGTCTTATATATTTTGAGTGTTATCTCATGTCTCCATTAGACATTTTCTCTGAAAATAACATGAGAGTAATAGGTTTTTAAAAAACCTTGGGCTGAAATGAAACATTCTGGTTGATATATTTGTACTGTCATTTTAGCTTGGGTTTGATCTCACCCTCAAAACTGAACTCTTCAAATAATCCTTATTCAAATTTCAACCCTGCAGCCACTCAACCAGTGTGCCATATGGGGAAAGGCATATGCATGATGGGTGCTGGCTCTGAACTCAGCCCCGTTTCCACAGGCGCTGTGGATGCAATCAGCTCAGGCCATGATGAATAGGAACCCACACTCACGAGTCTAAAAAAAGCCATATAAAATAAACCCATGGAGACCTGCAGCTGTCAGCGTGCCTTACTGGGTGACAGTGATCCCATGTCCCTCATGGTACTGATCTTTTCCGCAGAGCTTGCTAAATTACCTGTTGTTATGTGAAATACATATATCATAATGACAAATGTCAGCCCACAGATGTCCAGGAACACTGCATTAACATGAACATTTATTGTGATGTTACTACTTTAAAGAGGAAAATACTACAGAACTTCAACTTGTGGGGAAGGGTCCCTAGATGTCATTTTCCATTGTGGAAACTAACCCATAGATTGTAATTTTTTTGTGATGAACCATGCTGACCATGGCTTTCCAGCTTTCCAAAGAGGTTATGGAGAATAAAGTCTAATAGACCCCTCAAGATTCACAATCCCAAGCTCCTTTTTTGTGTGAATCCCACAGTTTTCCTATCCATCCATCTAAATACCTTTACGCCAAAAAGCCAGTATGAGTCTGCCTGTGAGTCACTGAAATTCAATGACATCTGGAAATTTGATTGCGGTGCGATTTAGCGGGTGAAGCTCAGAGCCAGAAGCTTACAACTCCTCACTGCTCATCCGATTTTGCTGCAGACATATTGGCTATCATTAGGCAAGCTATTTAGATGCTCTGCCCTAGTTTGTCATGCTGCAGTAATGGGAGCAACAAATACTATGAAATCCTGCTAATCAGAGCACTGTGCAGTCCCACTGCTGGTCAGGCTGGTGAAAGTTTGCTGTACTACAGCTAGTAGCAAATACATGTTCTTCAGCTATGCTACAGATCTGCCAATCAAACTTAGGTTTTTAAGATGAAACAAAATAAGGCATTGTTTTCAAATACTTGTAATAAATATATTTCTTAGGATAATCACTGCAGATAACACAGAAGCTAATGTTAAGAGAACTCAATTATTTACGTTAGTTAATATCCAGAATGGATAAGATTTCTCTGTGTCTGTACTGCTGGGTATTTTGAAGTTTAGCAAGTTAATACATTCTGCAAAGCACAATTGCATATAATTTTCTATCCAGAAGCTTGCCTAATATTTTTATGCAAATACCACAATTAGCAGTAGGCCCAGTGAACATGAACACTTCTAATTGCTTCCATATTGTCATGTGATTTAAAACTGAATCTTCTGTTTAGTATTAAAGCATTTTTCAGATTAGAACACAGCCTGCATAGCTGTTTTAGCAGCTTTAGTATGGTTTACAAATGAAACAGAAATGATAAAGGTGTCATATGCTGGATATTTGCCACATGGTTGTAAATGTCAAATAAGGCTCTAGTTAAGAGATATGTCCTCCAGCCTCCTCCTCAGCATTACTTTTTTTATCCTTTTTCTCTAGCAAGGTCAATGTCCTGCAGATCCAATACTGCGGCTGCTGCTCATAATCATGTCACCTTTACCCTTTGTTTTTCCATCCATCACATCAGGCTTTTTGTCCTGCACTTTGCTTGTTAGATTTATATGGCAGGGACCATCTCTTGCATTTTACATTCTTTAAATCCAGTGAAGGCTGATATATTGTAAATTCATAAGTCACATTCATCACTTAAACACCATTTATACATTGCTTCTAACTGTTCCCATGTCATAAATTTCTGTATTGGTTAAGTAATGCCATTAATCAGACCATGGTCATCTAGACTAAATCACAGTTAAGGAGAGGGTTGTTACACCCTAATGTTACAAATTCCTGTTTAAATACAAAAACTCTCTTGATTTTTGTGTGCAAGAAGGGGCAAAAACATTCCTGTTTTTCAACAAGAAAGGCTTCTTAGCATTGAGGCTGGGGCATTAAGGAGCCCTGACGTGCGTAAGGACGGTGGGGCGGCAAGGGGCGAAGGCAGACTGCTCTGTCCCCTTGCTCCTGCTGGGAGGATGCACAGCGATACCCGGGCGGTACCCGGGCGGGATGTAGAGCCCGGGCACAGCTGTTAGCATCTGCGCTATTCCTCTGCATGGCGCTGGCAACACTTCTGCTCCACAGCTTTTTGAAGGGTGCTGTGAAGGGACCACTGGGTGATGTTTCTTACCCCCACAAATCTATTTTGGAGGGGCAGGTGGGTGGCAGGGATGCTAGGCCTTAAGTCTCACACGTCACTTTATGACTAGTAGACTTAAACAAGAAGACAAAAATTGCTTTTCTCTCCAAAGCAAGGACAACAATAATTTCTAGAGTGCAGGGTGCTATTACCCCATAAAATCTGCTTGCTAGCCTTCCCAGAATGTTGCTACTCTCACCACAATTCCCAGTGGTTAATGGCTGTATCATGAAAATGTTACAGAAGTTGGCAATCGGCTGGCAGCACATTAGGAGAAGGCCAGGGGCCTTCAGCAATCTCAGAAGGCTGGCTTCCATTCGAAGTGCCTGTCTGTTTGTGGCTGCTTCGACAGCACCGTGCAATCATCAGCTGCACCAACGCCCATGGATGGACACAGGATCAGCGTCTCCAGCTCCATCATTCTGGTACCTCCCATAACCACCATCATGGAGAGCCCAGTGTCCCACTCATCGTCTCTTTTACAAAGAGCTCGGCTAGAAAGAGGATTGCAGGATGAGTCTGGTTTCAAGCTGGTGTCAAGATGTCTTAATTAAACGTTTTCCATGGCTTCTGCTGTACGCTCCATCCCCACCACAGCTTCATCTCCAGCATTGCCTCTTACCCCTACCACACTGCAGCACACACACACATGCCGTAAGGATAAGCAGCCTGAAATCAGCATTCCTGTGAAATTCAAAGGGAATACAAACAGAATCTCTGGGGCCAAATTCATAACTTAAACTAGTTACGTACAGCCCTGCTGAATTAATGGCATCTGAGTCTCTGCATGCAAAATAATCTAATTTTAAAGAAATACAAGACATTAATTATTCAATATAGTGTGCTTTTATTATGTTAATACTTTAGTTTACATGTTTTTATAAGTTTGTACTGTCATCATTTCTCATATTCCTGGCTTAAGATGAAATTTTTAAATGAATTGTGTATAATCTGGCTAATAGTCACTGTGTAGATACAGAAATGTACTGGTTCAGAACTAATGAAAAAGTGACAAAATGGTCATGAGGGTTATGTGGGCAATACTTTGAGATGGTTTAATTTTCATACACTCATATTATCTATATGTAGAATATGAACATTCCTTAATTTACATTAAGGTTTTAAATCAGATTTGAATACAGAGGACTAAAATTATCTGTCATGAAAAGATATATACATATAAAAAAACTAATTTACAGATATTTTGTCCTATACTAATTTTCAGCTGGTTTTGAAATTTTCAAAAACTCTCAATTCTTGTCAAGTTAATTTGTGATTGCAATAAAAGCTGAGCTAAATTAATGAAAATACTACATAGCAATTGCATTCAGTAGGTCCTAAATATGTTTTACAATCATGCTAGGATATATTTTGTTTTTTTACAGTTTATGAGGAGATTTATATTATCTTCAGGCTGTAGAACACATCACTAACAAAGCAATATATACAGAGGCTTGGCCACTGTTTTCACAAAGCCAGTAAAAGAGATGGGTATGAACCAAAAAAGTGCTGGGGAATTTTTCCAGGGAAGGATGTCCATTGTCTGCTTGGCTGCAGGCAGGAGGATGGTCCCTGGCACAGATTTGGCCCAGGCTGGCTGGAGGTTCCAAACCATCCCAAGCACAGCTCAGGAAATAAAACCAGTCACTCCCAGTGGGGACTCTGCATATGGCCACCGGTCATAGACGGTCCTACAGTATGTGTGTAGGTGGCCTTTCCTTGACAGTTGGCCTCCAAGCCAGGCAATGGCATGATTACATACTAACATAGATGGAGCCGTATGGTTCACAACTAAACACAGGGAAAAAAAATGATCTCTCAGACATTTCAACACAAATTCCTATGCTGTCAGCTCTGGTTTTATTGTAAGCACCTTGATGTTTGATATTTTATTTAAAATGTGATTTCTGGAAATATTTTATTTAAATACTAGCTTCCTTTTCAAAAGCATCTCAACAGTTCCTTTTTATTTTTAATTTTATTTTGACTTTGATTATATTGGGAGGGGTTGCAGCTCATTCTGCAACATGAATTAATCCTAGTGCCACTTTTTTGGAGAAATCCAGTACCAAATGAAGGTTATCAGGAGTAGTCAGCATGGATTCACCAACGGAAATCATACCTGACCAATATGATAGCTTTCTACGATGACATGACTGGCTGGGTAGATGAAGGGAGAGCCGTAGATGTTGTCTACCTAGACTTCAGCAAGGCTTTCGACACAGTCTCCCATAATATCCTCCTAGGGAAGCTGAGGAAGTGTGGGCTGGATGAGTGGTCGCTGGGGTGGATTGAGAACTGGCTGAATGGCAGAGCTCAGAGGGTTGTCATGAGCGGCGCTGAGTCTAGTTGGAGGCTGGTAACTAGTGGTGTCCCCCAGGGGTCAGTACTGGGCCCAGCCTTGTTTAACTTCTTCATCAATGACCTGGATGAAGAGTTAGAGTGTACCCTCAGCAAGTTTGCTGA
>Ga0065711_1004185_pt1 | contig 24690 bp, 9 predicted proteins | sample Hoacrofraction12_FD_59098 | JGI IMG/M metagenome (GOLD analysis project Ga0065711, IMG submission 59098) | Hoatzin crop microbial communities from Cojedes, Venezuela - Epithelial fraction 12 v2 (version 2) | ecosystem: Host-associated > Birds > Digestive system > Esophagus > Crop | place...
TCTTTTTTTTTTTTTTTTTTTGACCTAAGCGTACAGCGGCAGCATTTAACATTGGCATTTGAGTAGAAACTGGAAATGCTGCCAGCACTCCAACTGGTGACACCACCAGCCCTTAGTGAGACCAAATTTTGTCTAAAACTGTGATTTAATCTTTTAAAATAAATTTCAAAGCTTCTATGGAGCTGGCAGCATTTATATGGTTGCACAATGAACAGTTATCCAAAATTTGAAATACTCTTTAGATTTCATCTTTTGAGTTCATCTTTGAGTTCAATCTTTCATTTCCAGTCTTTCCACAAAACCTGAATTTGAATTCCTCAAACTAAAAGTTGAAACACATAATTCAAAACTTTTCTTGTAACCAAAATTTTGATCACTGCAAATATTCTGCCAGACTAGCAATTTTTCTCCAGTCAGAGCCTTCACAAAGCTAAAGGCAGAACACAACACTTCTCATACAGCGTTTTCAAAAACCTTTGTAAATTAATTACTTGATGTAAACTTTTAGGACTACACTAAACTTTTTAATAATATAACTTCAGATGCACCCAACACTTTTTATAGAATATCTGTTCTATCATTATATAATAAAACAGAACGAAAGTCATCAATTTGCACTACAGAACTTCGGTTGCTGTGGAAACCTTCATTATTTATTTTTTTAACATGTGCAAGTTATGTTTCGACACTGAACACGGACAGCTTTGTGTTTGTTTTTTTGTTTTGTTTTTGGGCTGCTGGTTTTTCCTTTCCTGTGTACAGTGCAAACAGAAAGTGGCCAATAAGTAAGCATGTTTGTACATTATTGATTTAGAAAAAACCAACTTATTCAATCACACCTTAATTCACATTCGCATTTAGGCATATATATTTACAATAGCTTCATTACTTTCCTTCCTGAAGCACTCCCACAGCATGCAGAAATAGCTTTCTGAAGGGACAAAACCTGACAAAGTCATTGAGTTGCATCTGTTGGAGATAGGCTGCTGCTGGGTTTCAGAATTCGTTTTTTTTTTTTTTAATATATGTATATTTTAATAACAAATACCTCTTAATCTCTTACTAGTCCTGCAGGAGCAGAAAACCTCTGCAGTGACAGGAACTGGTTAATTCTTCCAGCTCTCCGCCTCTTCATTCTACAGCCTCAGCACTTGATGGATTCTTCTGGCTGACCAGTAGTGAAATAGATACTTCTGCTGCTTAAGAAAAAACACAGCAGAATTTTCTTCAAAATACAGCCATGTCCGAGTTGACTCTTCCCATTAAAGTAAATATGGAATGAAGGTGAACTTGGGAGTTCACCAAGGTGAGAACCTTGCAAGGCTAGATAAACTCTGAGGAGGACACCAAAACAGTTGACAGAATGGGACCTGCAAGGAACTAATGGTATACAAGAAACATTTTGTTTAAAGGGAACTATGCCATTTGTATTTCCTGATCATGGGCATATAAATGACAGCATTAATAGGTACAGTTATATTGATTATAGATTACTGTTACTTGAAATATAGTACATATTATTATACGTTTATTGCCAACACTTTTCTGCACCGCTGCTGGTGATACCGATTTTTGAACAGACAGAGTCAGTAGAGGGGCATACGACCCACTTCAGAAAAAAAAAAAAATCAGTGTAGTTTACTGTAGAGTCAGTGGAATGCAAGTTTGCATAACTTAAAGTTACCAAATATATTTACACCTGTTCCTCTGATACATGCATTCACCAGCTTAATGAGTCTCCTATCACCTCTACATAAATACTGATTGCTTTAGTAAATATTTTCAGCTAAAGCGTAGCACAGAACAAACATCTCATCCTGTTGAGGAGGCAGAGGCACTAATCTCCAGGCAGCAAGTAGGTATTCAGGATCACCCATGTGCAAGAGGCAGACCAAAGCAAAGGGCAACTATTACACAGGGCTACAAACCAACGATTTCTTCTGTCCTTCTGCTCTTAACAAAGCTTACTCCTGCCAAACTTCTACTCAAATCCATGCCGTTCTGTAAAGCATGGGAAAAGCATAGCAGTATTGTGCAAGCACAAACAAGAAATTCCAAGGGTTATATGCCCCAGTTGTTCTGTTTGTTTGTTTATTTGTTTTTCTGGAGCACTTTTCATTTTTCCTTATCATAAAGATTGTACATTTAAAAACCACCACCGCAAAATTGGAGTCCAATGCCCACTTACTTTTATTATTTAAATGGTTTTAAGGTTTTGTTAAAAAGTTTTTTAAAATTAACTTCAGCAATCAAACTACATTTTAAAATTTGCTGTAAATGTCAGAGCTCCTACAAGAAGAACTTCTGTTGGTGGACATCATGGGACTCAAACACTAATGCTTGTCAGAGAAAAGCGGCCTCCCCTTGCAGAAGTCTTCTGAGCTGCTTTTCTGACAGCATTTGGAAATAATGGTGAATACACACTTCAAGACCTTATTTAATTGAACAAGACAAGTCAGGAGGAAAGCACTCATCACTTTGAATAACACTGTTAAAGGTTACTTAATGTCCACTGTGTACAGGAGCTGTTATGTCAGAAGCACTGCGAGTTGCTTACGGTTACTGCAAACGCAATAGTCCTTATCCAAACAGAACATGCATTAATGTTCAACACAGTGTTAATTAAAATATATTAGACAGTTCATCTTATCTCATGCTATCTTGCCATAATATAGATGTGATCTGAAAGACAGCTGGCTAGGGAACGGAGAGATTTGACACAGTTTCTTTCTCTTAAATAGATCAAGGGAACTGCACAATCCTTTCACATGCTCTGCAAGGGACAATGGAAGGTCGGAGTGCAGAAAGCAAAGAGACTCTTACATTGCCCTGCAAGCAAATTTTTCTCAGTTCTCCCAGCCTTAAGGTATCATGGAACATACAACCCTCTTGCCCTCTCTTTCAGGTAAGAGCATCCCCATACTTTACCCTTTCTCCCCACTCTCAGGGCTATAGATGCTGGTACTTCTACTTCCATTGTTACTTCAAACCCCTGTCTTAGAAACATGGCCCAGAACCCCTGCTATCAGAAAAAAAAAAAAAAATCAGGGATTAATTTTAACTCCCTCTGACAGTAAATTTATTTGATTAAGTTACCTCCTTTTCTCCACGATGTTCCAACTTTGTATGTTTTTTTCCTCAAAGTTCATATTCTCTCCCTGTTGATGAGATGGTTAAAGCAGTTAAACAACTTGACTTTCCCATTAAATTATAAATTCCTCACCTTACAGTGAGAAACAAAAGGATCCAAAGCAAATACACTCTATCACCATCTCTGACGACCTGGCGTGTCCTTTTGAAGCACCAAGTGTTTCTCCTTTGTGCCTCAAAATAAGGATTCACACATGTCCAGAGCTGAGCTATTCTTCCTTTGTAGTAGTACTTCCTTTTTGAAGTAATCTTCTGAAACTTTTAAGCATGTAGTCTCATCTTTTCATGTACAGATCCAAATTATATTCTCTGTCTTACTGCACAAGGCTATCTCATGGATTTTTTTCCCCCGCACAAGAAAAGGACCAAACCATCACACTAGGAATCTAAATGCAGCAAATGACAGCAGTTTTCCCCTTTAAGGCACTACAGTGTTTGTGCCCCACAACTTAGTTCACCCAATTATTCTTCATCAGGATGGTTTCCAATTAGTGCTGAGGACTGGGGGAGAATTTTAAAGGCCATTATCTGAAGACTCCTTTTCTTAACTTTTGATTCAGAGTGAGCTCCTTATAAGCAAGTCCACTCCCAACACTCATCATTTCTGAGAGTGGCAGGAAAGGAGGCAGACCTCTGCACCCCAGGCAGCACTTCCAGCTGCAGTTATGTAGTCACTCCATCGTCTGTTCCTTACTGAGTGCCTGGGAGCTCATGACTGAAAGCAACCAACACACATCTAACTTCATCACGTGAGATGTAGCAAACGTAACTTTCTAGTAATCCTAGGAACACCTCGATTACAATAGTTCTGTTGTTCCATTTCTTCAGTACCAAAATTTTTCTTTCATGCAAAGTGGAATTCAGCATAAAATATTGCAGTACATCCGCCTAATTTCGGTGTTATCCTCTTCAGAGCAAAGGTCATCTAAAATCATCAAGGGCAGAGAAAGAGGTACTTTCAAATGCCTCCAGAACATTAGACATTAAGTCTCACCTAAAAAAAAAAAAGTCAACTAAGAACAAATAAAACAACTTTCATTTACAAATATAATGTTAAAAGTTACTTTTACTCTATTTGTAATATTGCTTGAAAACAAATTATAAAAACATAAAAGACCAGAACTCGCTCAAGGACAAGTATGGATCAATGTTGTTACGCCAACAGATTACCATTTGCAAGTTTACATGTTGCTTGCCTAGCAGGTATCTGGTCAGGACAATAATTTTTGATATATTTTTTTTAGCACCAAAGGAGAGAATGGACTGACTAATGCTATAATACCAATACATCAAGTACAATTGCCAGAAATTTACAGTGCAGGTGGTAGTTATTTAGTCAGCTGGACCTTTATTTAAAACAGATCACACACTATGCTGAACAAATGTTCTCCTGACACTAAAGAAACAGAGTATTTTGTTCTTCAATTAATAAAATAGGAAAAGATTCATTTGTATCTTCCTGCTTCATAAATAATTCAGAAATTTGAGAAAAATACTACTGCAGCCTCATTCTCACATATCCCTAATGTTCTCAGTACAGCAAATTACCTATTAGAAGAGTAAGAAATCATAGAACGCTAATTAGCACTGTTGATACCTTTTCCTATTAATTTCTTTTAATGTTCAGGATATAAGAAACCCTACCAAAGTAATAATTAACTCCTGTCTTATTTTTTGAAATGAGAGTTCAGGAAAATTTGTGAACTTTTCTTCTGAGCATGCTTTTTATGTTTTTTTTTCATTCCTGACCTTACATAATTCTTATAATATATTAATTTATTGCCTTGAAAGAGATCTCTTTGGTGCTAAGAAATTCATATTATTGAGATAAACACCAGAAAACTGGTTTCATTATTCACAAAAATGCAACAGGGATGCTATTCCAGGGGCTGCCTTAACTGATTTGAACTATCACTTAATCAATCCCTAGCCAAATCTCTACAAGTGAATGCAGAGTTTTGTTTGTTTGCTGTTTTTTTGTTTTGTTTTTTTTTTTTTCAGTGCTCTCTCTAACGTTATTGCTTTGTTCCAGGGACAACTGAACGTTGGTTTGCAGAGAACAACCCAACACACCTCCAGGGAACGGTGGCTGAGCACTAAACTGTTCTATACACTTACTTACGTACATTGTGTTGATCCGTAAAAAGCGAGCCGATGTATTTCATCGTGAGCTGGCTGAAAGGCCGAAGCAGGAATACCTGCTCAGCAGCGCGCTATCTCCAGCCCCCCAGCAGCCTGACTGTCCAACGCAGCGTCCCGCGGCCGCTGCTTTCCGAAGGGCCCCTCCCGGCACCGCGGGGCGCGGCGCACCCGCAGGCGCCACGCGCCGGGCGGGGCCGAGAGGGTCCGGGGCGCGGCGCTGTCCGTGGTGCTGCAGCCGGACCCGCCGAGCGGTGACGGCATCGCCCTCCCGCCGCCGTCACGGCCGCACGCCGCGTCACCGCTCCCGGCGTGCTACCGGTGACCTGCTGCATTCAAGAGGTCAAAGTCTTCCTCCGTCATACGTCAAGTCAACCTCCCCCACACCCCCGCGTTTTTATGGAGAGAGAGCTAGCTGGCTATGTTGGTCAACCCATGGGCTCCGGGACCAGCAGGCTGCTTTAAGTCCAGCCATTACCTTTTGACCTCTACAGAGAATATGTTGTTATTTGGAAATAAAACTAGCACTAACATAAACAATTGGAAAAATTGGAATTTAGCGGCACTGAGATGGATAATTTCAAGACATGCTGGACCTATCTACCTTCGTCCAATTTTTTCTTATAGGAATGCCACCGCACACGGTTTAGCTGTAAGCGTACTATTCCAGTTCAGCTGCTGAGAAGAATGATTACAGGAATATACAGTCATGGCAAGGTGCTCAATACCCAAGAAACGCTGTTCAACACCTCCTACTATTGTACTGTCCATATTAGTTACACATTTATATTTGAAAAGATAAACATCCTATATGCTTAACTTTAAAATTATTTATTTTTACCTAGATAAATTCACTATTGTATATATATATTAAGAATAAACAATGTATTTTGATAGTACATAAATATTAGAAAGCTTAAAAAAATTGATTGTTAAGATTGAAACAATTAAAATGCAATTAGTTCAACAGACAGCCAAATCAAGTTTCTAATTGCTTAGTGTCATGTGCCCAGATTGAGATTCTTCACTTAAAAAGTAGACGATAGTTAAGTCTTCATATGAGCTTCAGATTCCAAAATGAATTTGAAATATAATCCCTGTGAAAGAAATTACAATATTCTTGTGTTTAAGAGAAAGATATGTCTTCTACTTGTGTTCCCAGCATGCCAAAACCACTTCAGTCTTCTACAGAGCAAACTTTTGAAACTGTCTCATGCATGCCTGAATCACAGCTACATCCAAAGACACTCACCTGTGTCTCTTAGGTTAATTGGAAAAAAAAAAATTGACAGGAATTTAATTTAAGAGCTGTGACATACGTAATGAAACTAAGATCTTCTTGAGCAGAATAAAAGAAAGTAGAATATTTTGCTACCTGACACAGCAGAACAATTAGTCAAGTATAGCAATTACGCAGACTGGCATATCTCTGAGTAAGAAGGCTGAAGTTACTGTAAATCCATCCAAATACTTACATCCAGCCCTGAAAGTGCATCAGCACAAAGTGACCAGCAGCTGATTCATCTAAATAACAAAAGCACAAACACCTCATCAGCTGTCACCACAAGGAGGTAATCAATAATTACACAAATACACTCTCCTGCCATAATGTAGTACAATCAAACTGGCAAAGAGCTCTTAATATATCCAGCTACCTTCTACTGAGAAGCAGAGAGATAGAGTCAGATGACATCCACACGACTCCTCAAGGGAGCTGAATATTCACTTTTCCTTAATGGTGTTCTTGACACGTAAGCAACAGAATAAGTACATTTCTGATGGCTTTTCACCAAGCACAAAAGATACGGATTCAAGTCATTTCCCCACCCATCCCAGCTCAAGGAACCACTTTTGTGTAAACTCAAGCAGTAAAGACTTAGCCTAGAGCTCCTCAAGATGCTGTCTAGCTGTTACAACCATGCAAACAGCTCAGTCTGTATGAGAGGCACGATCCTGAAAACCAGCAAGAAATGTCCTCATACCATGAAGTGACTGAATCAGATGACTGAATCAGTCAACAGGAGAAAAAGCGTAGATTAAGCAGGCTGTCTTCCACATGGAGAGAAATTACCATCTAAGATTGCCCAGGTGCTATGTAAAGGCAAAGAATATGTTCTTTATCTCCTGTAAAGCTATGCAATAAAATCTGAATTCTTTATGTTGCTGTTAACTTACTAAATAAATAGCAACAGTAACCAACATAACTGTCTGTCAGAGGCAGAAGTGTAGAGCTCTCCACGAAAGCTCTCATCGAAACATTCCATCTGAAGGCAGGTCACTGAAAGGGGAAAGTAGACCCAGATTGCGAAGGGGTCAGTGACAGGCACAAAACCTCGCACTCTGCAAAAATAATGAGGAAAGAAGCTTGAAATGCTCACTCGGAAACCAGCTATGACCCAGGTAGTGTTTCAGCCACAGAAGTGCAAGTTTGAAGACTTTATCACACCCATTCATTCCTTCAAAGGGAAGGGAAAACCTGAAGAAGAGTTTGCAAAAGCTGTTTTTTTTACAGGCATACTTTTACCTACAAAGCATGACACACAGTAAAGGACAGATTCAGTTAGAAGAATTATGTTTCATTTATGATTTATAAATTATCTATCATCAGGTGGATTACCATCAGGTTTTGGATTAGCTATGGCCACTGCAACCTTCCTACACAGGATAAGCATAACATATTAGTTTAGTAGTACTAAACATATTAGTTTAGTAGTACTAAACCCAGCAACCAATATAAAAATACAACATGCTTGTCAAGCAAAGTGCAAATATACACTGCAAACAGATTGCTCGATTAATTGAACTTGTTAGGATTATGAAGATAGAATTCAGACAATTTTTAATAATTCTTTTTTTTCTTCCTATTGTTAATAGAGAAGGATCTCCATGAATTTAGACTTAGCATGGACTGCTGCAAATGTTTTACTGTTTAGAATTAGAAGAGCACAAATTTTGATATAATTATTACATTTTCCTATTAATATGAATGATTTTCTTTTGGTGTCTGATACATCTCTCATTCTCTACTGCAGTTCAAAATATTCTTTTGTTCTCAGAATGCTTGACTGTGTTAGCTTGAGTTGAACTGTGACAGCTGTCCCTTGTCACCCTCTAGACAGGATGCATTCAGCAGAGACTTAAGATTTCAAGCTGCTCTCTGGAGGAGCTAATGGCAGGATTTCTGGAGGACAGGTAATCTTCCACTAATACTAATTCTGTCGCAACCTGGTAAAATCTGTTGTTCACCCACTAAAATAGATTTACCATTCCTTACTAGTTATTCGGGGATTCATATTAATTATTGCAATTTGCAAATTGCTCATTCTATCATCAGTAATGAAGGCAGTGTAAGTATCTTTTATTGGACCAACTCATGTAACTTTGAGGGAAGAAACAGACACATTTTTGGGTGCACAAGACGCTGAAGAAATAATGTTATTAATATTGCTACCAGTGTGTATAAAGAGGCAAGGACTGGAATTTATTAGACAAATATAACATTTTATAGTTGGAATTATGAAATACAGCTTATCCCCAAAGAATAAATATAAAAAATATAACTAATAAAAGAAAAAATGAAAAGGAGTATATAGCAATTTGATGTAAGTGAAATATTTTATTGGTGTGAGATTGCTGTCTGAGTAACTAATAATTAACCTGCATGTCTAATGCATCATTTAAAAGAACCTGATTAAAATATCTAAGAAAAATGATAATGAAAATTGATAAAAATAAATTACAGAATTAAAGTGCAAAAATACAGATACACTAGTCTTATGAAACAAGGAGACAATACTTAAAGAAATGTCAGTAGCATGGACAAAACAGAATTTGTCTGAACTGAAATAATTTTGGGGAATGATAAGCAAATGAGTTTGCTCAGGATTTTTAAGAGCATTCTAGGATTGGATTTGATTAGAGAAACTTTTTAGTTTTATGGCTTCTAGAAATTGTACCAATATAGGAACTAACTTTCCAGACATAGATGGGAAAATAGATGTTCCTGTTGGTGATAGCATTCATATACTCATTAGTGTGAGAGCTGACAGATTTCTTTCCCAAATGTTTCGCGAATTCAAGCAAAGTGCTACTATTGTGAATGTGACCGTGATTTGCAACAAGGACATTACAAAAGAGCTGATCAAACAACCTCGGCGTGAATGCACATAAGATGATTCAATCTAAATGAAATGGTAAACACACATTGGGCTCAATCTTGATTTTAAAAGAAGAATCTTTGAGTAACTATGGTAACCATTTACTGAAAATAATTAGTCTGAAAAACTTATGAACTTGAACATGAAGGTCTAGAATGTATTTAATTTTTAAATGGATTACTATTTCTAAAACTTGAACACCAAGCAAAGAGACGTCAGTTAAAACGGGCTCCAAAGGAATAACCACCTCAAAACAACAGTGCAAACAAAAAATCTAAAAGGACTTTCAAATGTATGAAGTTGGAAGAGTCAGGTGCAACTTACAAGCGTAAAATGTGAAGCGAGAAAGTCAGAATTTCCAGAAACCAATCTGAACTAAATCATGGAAAGGACAATAAAATAGAAGATTTTTTCAGACCGATTTTTTTTTAAAGGCAAAAAGTGGGACTACATTGCGGTAAAAATGAGACAGAGATTAAAGGTAATCTAGAAAAAAATCCCTTTATCAATTTTCAGCAAGAGTGTGTGGCATTTTCTTGTGCTGGATGGCAAATTAACAGCGGCCATTTGGTGTACAAGGCAGAAGAATCACATGTAAGAGGCAAAGGTCAAAGAGTTCAACACAATCTAACCAGAGACCTCATGGTATACAGCTCCAAATTCTACAGTATCTCGATACCTTAGTGTCCTGGTCTGAAATCAGAAATTTGTAATGTATTTCATCTTTTGGTTCCAGTCTTAAAATGAGACAGACTCATTACTTGCATTTAGAAGGCAGAACAGGTGATCCAAGCAACCATTTCCCTATTAGTCAAACATCTGCAGCATGCAAAGTTCTCAAGTGTTTTGAATGAAATGCTAAAGGGAAAACAGAAAAGTGACAAAACATAAGCTTTATTTAAACATAAAATGACTACTTTTCTAGATAAAACTATATATATGATAAGCTACAGGAAATCTACCTGGGATTCAATGAGACTAACCAGGACACAAGGTAGAGAAGAAAGATCTTAATAAGGGAACTGACTACTTGAGAGTCCCCCAAGGGTTCTTTATGAGATCATATTTTCACATGGTATTTATGTTAACAGCATCTCCCCAAAAAGCAGAAACAATATAAACTGACTGCACTACAATGTGGAAGATCAGCAGAAGGTCAGAGTACCTTGGGAAGAAATGGATAATTTTAATGACAGAGCAATCAGTATGGGATAAATGTTAATAGTACAAAGTGGAAAAGCCTGCTCTCAGAAATTACCTGCCTGCTATCAGCTTAAGATTCGTTGGTTGAAAATGACCGAGGAGGGAAAAAGCCTGTGTGTGGCTGATCACAGGATGGCCAACAGCCTGATCTGTGGTGCAACTAAGAGCAAAAAAAAAAGCAAGCCTGATACCAGGACAAAACAGGACGAACCTCTTCATTGAAAACAGAGCACTCAACTAAGCCTCAGTAAAAGCGCTTAGTAAAAACTTGGGAGTACTTTCTGTAATTGTATTGCCCATCTTCCAGCAAGACTAATGCGAGCACAAAGAAAGGCTATTAGAACAATTAGGGAAATGGAAGATCTATCACATGAGAAGAGATGAAGAGAAGAAACTTCGCTTGCCTAGCGGAGAAAAACAAAGAGAAGACACAGTTGCTGTTAGGAGATCATTGCCAATCCAATGTTCATTACAAAGACCTTGTTATACAGTAAAAGTGTTTATCTTGTATGAGATTGCTACTGTAATAAAATAAATATTTTATTAAAAGCATTTCCCCCCATTTTAAAATTAAAATACATTAATCACCATTTTCTTCTGGAGGGAGGAAAAGTTACGTATCATGTAATGATGATAAAAACATACAAGAAGAAGTATCAACCTGCCTGAGTTTTTGCTGCTGTAACTGTACATATATTGGGTCCAGGAGCCACAACATGTGCCTGGAATAGACATTAAGCAGTTTGTATGGGAGCTGACTTGTTCTTCCCAAATGTAGAATGTGACTGATGCAAAGAATACCCTCTTATGGACATTTCAGAAGGAGTTTAGCACAATATTAGAAAATAATTCTGAAGCGAATATACCATCTACTGATCATGGCCAAAAGCAGTTGTGAACTATTCATAATATTACAAATATTATACTAGAAGTAATCCTATAAAAATACAGAGAGCTACAAGAAATACGTGAATACTAAGTTAATTTGCTTACAACAACGGCAGACAGGGTGAGCTACCTGAAGTTCAGTCACATTTTTACATTTTATTCCAAATGCATTTTTATGTGAATTGCAGCCTAGGAAATACTTGATTCAGAAGCCATCCAAAGCCATACGATTTACTCAAGCAAGCTGTAAAATAGTGATGAATCCTATGCAGGGAACTTTGCATTCTGAAGCTATAAGACATCTGATATACTTTCAGAAATCACTTTCACTAATTCAGATATTTACAATCCACAGATGCCTAATTTCTCTAGGATTATTTGCTGAAATATTAAAAAACTTTTCTGTTTACAACGAACATGAATCATAGGAGGCTTCCCACTTAACGTCACATAAATGTGTTAGCTAAAATGCTTTTGGGACAGAAGCACTATAATATTGAAAAATATAATGGTAATTGTCATTTCTAAAATACCATTGATGTGCATCCTGGGCATTACAGATCTATTAAAGATTAATACAACACTCTGAAGATTTTATTACTGTTCCTAGCAGTAGCTCAGTCCAGACAACTTGAATGAAGCAATCAGACCATAATCAGCTGTATAACTAATTGTAACAAACCTCATGCTGTTACAAGTCTCAGTGAGAGCAACACAGAGCTCGGATTGATTCAGATGAAAAGGGAAACAATTATTTCTAACTAATTTGCATGGATCTAATCTTACCACAAAAGTTTTGCATCCCTTTCATATTGTAACATACTGTGCCAACTTCTGATATCCACCCTTCCCCCATAAGAAAACAGAAAAGGTTCAGGAAAAAAAGCCAAAAGAAAAATATGAAGTCTGGGGGGAAAAAAAATCTTCCTAATACGGAGATTTAAAGAGATCAATCTCTTTAGCTCTATCAAAGCGAAGTGTGAGATATGATATGATCAGTGTCTGTAAGCACATACACAAGGAGATTTCTGATAGCTCTTTAAATCCAGCAGACAAAGGCATTACAAGATCAAAAGGCTCGATGCTGATGACCTATTCAGACTGGAACAGGTGCAGATTTTTAAGCATGGGAGTAAACTGGTACAATTTATACCAGAAGATGTAAAAGATTCTCTGTTCCTTCAGCTTTTCACTCTAGGTTGGCGCTTACTAGAGGAAGCATCCACTAGCTCAACCAGAAAGGACAGTCTGGAGGTAACTCTTAGGTGAAATTCTTGGACTCGTGTTTTTCAGGGTAGGTCACTTACCATTTTCCACAGAACAAATCATTAAGTAGGTGATCCTAACTCAAATTTATCTTCATTATTGAAAATTAAAAGATATTTATATTAATATACTAGCCCATACAGGTTTTATTTTAAAAGTTCATCACTAGACGCTACATGTGGGTTTTTATTATGTCTATTATATGGAAACAAACCTTTCTAAAAATTAAAAACAATTTTGTATCCTTTTCCATGCAGAATATAATTTGTGCATGAATCAAAGAAGAGAAGCCTCATTATATATTGCCTGAAACAGTCTAAAGGTAAAAACGATCACCATAAAGCATGGCTTATTCGGAATTTTCACAGCCAAGAAAAATATGTTTTAGCTGTTAGGATCCTGTGAATTTTCTTATTTTTGTAGTTCAAAAATTCCTTCCAGGCTTAATAAACCAAAAGATGCTACAGACATGACAACTCTCACTGGAATATTGACAAATTGTGCTTAGGCTCAGTGGGCAATACCATCTACATTTGGTATTAAAGAGAGAACTACAGGTTGATCTCTTCATTTAAGAAATGCAGCTGTCTGAATCTGCTCAGACATTTGGAATGGCTGAATAAATCCTGGAAACATGGCTTAGTGAGCAGGGTGTCAGTAAGACGGTCAATACTGACCAGTGAAATTCACAGTATTAGCCATTTTTAAAATTTTTATTTTGTTATCTGGCTGGCCACACTCTTGCTCTTTCCTCTCTGCCTATCATGAGTCCTTAGTCTTGACTCCAGTGCCAAGGGGTGCAGTCTCCCAGGCAGAACAGAGCACGGGGCAGGGGTCGCACCCAAGGACTCTGAGCCCGAGACTCACTCCCAAGCAAATGAATTAAACCGCAAAACAATCCACGAGCTTCTGCTCCAGCCTTCACACTCACCTGCTCTTTGCTAGGACGACCAGCCTTCCTTAGCCTCCTCAAGCTTCTCTCTTGCTTAGAGAAAAGGAAAAGGACTTCTTAATACTGTATAATCTCTAACTGCTTTCCTAACCATGTACTGCTTCTGAACCACACAATCCTTGAATCAATTGTCAAGTGGTTAAGACTCAGATGTTCAGAAAGTACACAATGAATTTCCAGTAAAACTGTGACTTTGTGCATGCTTTCCAATAAAAACCAAGCCCCAACTTTGTGATGCTAAAAGCAGTCATGGTATTTTCACACCTGCGTACTGGTTCCCGTTGCCAAAGGGATAGTCACAAGCAGAATGAGGGGGTTTCTGTGCGACAGCTCCCATGGAACAGCGCATGCAAAATGCTCCACTTCTGTTTCTTCTCAGTGTTGCCCTTCTGAAATATTCCAGGCATACTTCTACTATGTGCACAACACTAAGATTATGCTTTGCTTTTTTGATGATTCATTGGGTCAGCTAATGCAGTAAATGTTTTAGGGAATTTTTTTCAGATTAGGCTGAACCTAGCAGAGTACTACCCGGTCAGCAGTCTTTACCAATTACTTACAGTGCTAAACATTTACTGTAGCAAAGGCCTTGATTAAAGTGCTAATGGAAAAGGCATCTCCGTGATTTGGAGCACAAAGCTCACTTTTGTGTGAGACTTTCCAGTATATGAGTCCATGAACTCAGCTGCCTGTGGAAGAGAATTGTTTGCTTGAATGATCGCACTGGAGTTAGATGGAAAGCTCAGATGCAGATAATTAAATCTGGATAGATGAATCTTGCATTTTCTTTCAGTAGTTATATGAAGCAAGGTAGCTAAGATTTGTAGGGAAGCAGCAGGCTCGGGAAGTATGCTGGTGTACCCCATCCTTCCTCAGGGGTCTTTCCAGCTGAGCGTGAGTCCAACGAATGCTGTTAGCTGTAGCTAGACATATACTGTCACTTAGGCACACACGAACAAGTCAGACTGTGAACTGCTCTCCTGCTTCTTCTGTCAGTGGCCTGTCCACCATACTCCTAAGATCCAGGTAATTTATCTAAGAGACGGTAAAAGTAGCATGCCTGCTGAGTAGCCTTAACTGAAACAGCTGGCAAGATCTTCAGGTCCCTGAGCACAGAGCAGGAACAGAAATGGAGGAGAGGAAAGACAGTAACAAGCAGAGCTATTTACTCTGATCCTACTTCTCTGCCTCCAATGAACTTCCCAAAACCGGGGCAAGCAAGAGCCTTCTCAGACCACAGCGCTACTTTCTGTTAAGATTCACATGCATACTATCACCTCAATCTTCCTGCAGTGTGAAGTGAGACAGGAGAACACCTGCACAGTGAAACAGTTGGTGCCGAGAACCCAGCATCAACAATGTATTCACTTTGGATAAGCTGTGGTGTGGACGCAGGAACTAATGTTCTCCAGCTGCTTAATGGACATTCAAGGGTGTTCCTGGAGTGCATATTCTAGTTTAGTTTTAATCAGAAGGATCCAATTCGTGTGCTCTGACACCATTCAGTGATATGAGGCAAAGTGCAATAAATGGGAATGACTGAGAGATTTCCTTCAAAACTGCAGCAAAGGTAGATGTACTTTGTGGTAAAAACTGCATCTTAAGCTTATAAATAAATTCTATCTCATGGTAGACCCTGAGATTAAAAAAAAAAATATCAAATAAAAAGCAGAGAACAAGCTGGAGCAAAATGTGAACTGGCTCCAACTTTCTTAATTTAGTGTAGAGAATTAGGCTTTGCTTTGAAGGCAACTTGACAGATATTAAACAACTGACATGAACCTTCATACAGAAAGGTACTTTTACCACAGTGAAGGGTGTGCTAGAAAATCCTGCACTGTCTCGAAGAGTGAACACATTCCCCTGTTCTCTAAGCCAAGCTCAAGACTCAGTGAAGTAGGACGAGAGGTTGTTTGTGTGTTCCTTAGACTGCTGAGCCACAAGAGTATGGCACAGATATAAGGAGATTTAGCTGTCCTAGGAGCAGATCTAATAATAATTGAGTAGGGGATTTATCACAGAAAACAGAATGGTAAAATAGTAATCTACAATTAGTTCCAAATCAGGTTAGAGATAAAAATATCAAACAAATTGGCTTGCTAGGCAATAGTGAGTGGGAGGACCCTACAGGCTTTCTGGAGCCTTGGTTTCCCGTGACTCTCTTGCTTGACAGAGTAAAGCTGAGGTGGTTTATATGAAAAATGGCCTTCAAGAACCTCAGAGGAAGAACAGATAAAAAGGAATTTCTCAAGGAAAATGATCGCAGCTTTACTACTACTGGGACAATCATTCACATGGCTAAAAAGAAGCGCAGACTATTTAAGGATGACTGTTTGTGCTTCCAGACTAGCTAATAAGAGGAGAAATTTGAGTATGAAGTTCCTATGAAAAGGCAATTTTCAGAGGTTGTGGTTCTGCTCTCTCAAGTTTACTCCTGCTGTGAAAACTGGTGTTAAAAAATATATATCAAATACTGAACTTGTATAATTGTATTTCAAAATACATGAACAAGTATGTAGCTGACTAGCAAAATTACTCTGAAATCTAACCTCCACAGCTTTAAAGAAGACTAATTTTTGTAATTTAATCTTAAAATTTGTTTCAAAGGCAATTTCTTCTTTTCTTATTATTCCAACTCTAGCTTTGTCATTGCTTGCAATCCACATTGGCAAGACACCCCCCAACAGAGAGTTTCAGAAATACTCACTTCACTTCTGAGCTATCCAGAGCCTAGTTACATATTTCAAAGGAATTCCTCATCCCCCAACTTTGAGAGAACTTGAGAAAACAAAACCCTAGAATTTTCTGAGACAGAATGTATAACTCAGTACCAGCAACTATGGCCAAGTTTTCCAAAATGCTTAGTTATTCTGCTGAATATCCACTAAGCTGAAAGCTTAGAGAAAGGAGCATTTATAGTGCCGGCACAGCAAACAAGCTTTTCAGAAAACCTGGTCTGTGACTACGTACAACTGATGGAATCAGTGAAGACTTTTCAGGATGCAGGCATATCTGTTCTGTCACCTATGGCTGTCACAAGAATGAATTTAATTAAATTGCAACAGTAGCGTATAAACAAGAAGTGAATTACATTTTGGGGAGTATCTAAATGCTAACCTAAATAATTATGGTTTATGTGGAGATGAGTAGAAGAAAATGTAAATTATACTAATATAGATACAATACTGAGTTTGGCCTGATTAAAAAACTTCTAGAGACAAAAAGACTTTTAAGATGCAACTGTAAGTAATGCCTAAATCTCACTTAAAGTCAAGGGAATTGTATGAACGTGTAGCTGTTTAAATATTTTGTCATTAATTCAGATCAGGCTATCTGAAATATTTAAAAAATACACTAAGTATATGCTATATACTTCATGTCCCTTTGGCTCTCAACAAACAAAAGAGGAGCTGCTGTTGTTATAGGCACAATGCATGCACACACATGCGCGGAAACAGTTCCCAGCCCAAGGCAATCACAATCTAAGCAAATATTCAGACATAAGCTAGAGACAGTGCTATGCTATGTAAACAGCATATAGTGGTGGAAAACATCACATCAATTCCATTGCATATACAGGTTCATTTAAGTAAGAAATTATTGAATAGAAAGAAAAGTGAAAGGGACTTGGGACACTGATGGAAGTGGATGAAAAGCATCATCATACAGAACAAATATATTTGAGTGGCAGCAGTGGCTACTGCCATTCAGGAGAAGACGACACCTGTCCGGAGCTATAGTTAGAAGCAGTGTGATGACAGGGGGACACCAGGAAAGGACAGGATGCAAGACACGCAGAGTTGCTCCAAGGTGTCAAAAAGCCTCACTATAGCTCAGGAAACAGAGGGTGAGAAGGGAGCAAAAAGAGCTATTAAGACATAAACTTTAGCTGAAGAGAATTTAAGGGATAAAACCAGATGAGATTCCACTGAAAGCTCGTGACAGGCGTCCCCATACTGTCTGAGTGAGCCAGAGTGATCCATCTCCTGTCTGCATGTGTATTTGTGTATGAGGGGAACCAAAAACATAATGTATGGCTTCATCAGTGGGTATCAACACTTCAATTTGCACAAACCCAGAGCCCAGTGACATACACACAGTGTGGCTTTGAAACTTTCAGAAATAAATAGAGCAATTTTTGGAAGACATGTTTCAGCGCTACACCTAAAGAACAGAATTAAAATTCCACGTAACTATTTGTGAAAAATGACTGAAATAAAGCAGTCTTACGCCAGCCCTATAAATGTGTGTATGAGGCAGGACTGCGGGACTTCCCTCCTTTGTTTTCTCTTTCAGCAGCTGTGGTCAGAAGTTTCACTGTATTGCATATGTCTAGACCCTGACCAATTGCTCTTTTGAACAGCCAGCTACTATGGGATTCAAATTCCAAATGTAAGATTAACATGCTGCTGCAATAAAAAGAAAACTAAAACATGTAATTAGTGGCCTTTCACTGATGTAATTTAATCAATTTGCAGCTTCAGAAGAAATGAATATAATCCCAGGGACAGTGCCAGAAAGCCTGCGCTGTGTACAGCGTTTGGAAACAAAAGGTCCATCGTCTTCCCCTAGTGACGTACTAATGCTTTGATTTCCATGCTGAGGATTAAAACTCCCTAAATTTCCCCAGGTAACCACACTCTACAAGCATTATATGTATTTGTTAACATTTAGTAAAAATTACTGTTGGCTTTTTCTCTACAGTTAGAAACTCCACTACAACTATAACCACTTGAGCCACTTTGCACCAGAATTGCACTGTTCCCTAGGGGAATCGGTTCAAGTCCTATGCGATGGGTTGTTCTCACTTGCCTGAGCTCCTGTGTATGTGCAAATGTGACAAACTCCAGTGCAGAAACAGAGCTCACAGATCTGTTTATGAAAGAGTTCATCTGCCGGCCCAGGAGCAGTCACTGTACTGTGGGAAGGTGCAGAAAAAGGAGTTGAATGCCCCTTGGTGCACGAAGTTAGAGAGATTTAAGAGAGTTAGAGATCCCAAAGTCAGCCTTTGAAGACTGGCCCAAACACTGCTAACTGTCAGATGCTCTAGTTTACAACCAGGGGCTACACAAACTTCAAATGAGCACCATTTCCAAAAGGCAGCACAGGACTGAATTTGATGCGCATACAACAAGGGTTTTGATCCAAGAAGTTTCACAAAACTCTAGGTTTGAAAACAGCCATGGCATGTAAACAAGGACCCAAGGTCTTCAGCCCTGGAAAATTCCAAAGGTATAAGCATGTTGGTTCTTTCTATTCTTTCCTCACCCCATTGCTTTGTTGAGAAAAAACAGAAAGGTTTCACAATCAGCACCCTTTTGCATGCATGTGCCTGATGTACACATTTCTTGATGAATATATTTTTTTAAAGTTTCACTCCACATGTATTGGCAACAAAACAAGAAAACATTCAAAGACATATAAAGGAAATGGAAAAAAAAAATCTGTAGATTGTCCTCCTTTTGTAAAGAAAGGCCACTTTGCTATTAATTGCAATTATATTTGGGGTTTTTTTGAGCTGTATATACAGCATGACAGCTCCATTCTGTGGGACACTTTCCTTTAATCACTTAAGTTGTTATTCACACGTCTTGTTTCTCCTGTCCTGAAAGATCGTTTCCTTAAGGAAATATGTAAAAAAAATCTTTGCATTTCGGAACACAACTTCTTCAGCATATCCAACTCTTGTTCTATCCAGGTCTCAGTCAGCACATTTCCTGCTCATCAGTTTCCTTCAGACAGCAGCAACACATACATTCTTGGTGTAAATTAGTTTAGCTCCACCCACATAATTACCAGCAGAGGATCTGGCCTAATACATTCAGTAGATAAATTGTCTTCTATCAGATTACAGTATCTTCAAAGCTATAATTTATCTGCATATTCTACAGTACAAGAGTCTCGTTACATTGAGTCTGAAATGAAATTAAATTTACTTAGGTCTAAGATACTTTTTATCAAAGAATCTCATCCCTAACCAAAAAGAAAAAGAAAAAAGACACAAACATCCAAATTTCCCTTGCTGTACAGAATACTCAAGACTTACTGAAGACTTCATGTGGCATATGTGAGAAAATGTTCTGTTTCATTGCAGAACTAAAGTCATTGAAAGATCAAAAATGGAAGATCAGAATTTTAGAATTGTTAGAAAAGTACATAACTTATTTACTCAAGAGACTATCTATTAGAAAAAACTTCTGGAAATCACACATGGAAAATAATTAATCCATATTGAACAAACAGACGAAACATGTCTTTCACCAGATATTACTGAATTTTTCTCAAAATAATAATTCTTCTTCTGCCATTTTTGTGTAATGTGAAAACAGTTTTGAATACAAACCAGTCTGTTCGTTAAGGCAATTTAAATACAGACAAAAATCTTATAGCTGGCACTATCATCTGCTAAGTACAGCCACCTGCCTGTACTGAAATCTTCCTATATGCCATACCTATCATTCCCAACAATTTGTCCAGCTTCTGTTTCTTATATGAAAAAACAAAAATAAAACAAAAATAAAACCAGTATCAGGCCCCAGCACTCCTGGCCCCAAATCCACATGCCATGCTTTCTCGTATTCTCAGAAGTGGCCCACTTTGAATCAGGCAGCCAGTGGGTTTATGTGGCTGCACACATTCTCAAGACACATGATGAAACACAGAGCATGCTGCAACTGCGTTCACACCAAAGTCTTGTTATGTTACCTTATAATGATGGATTGGAAAGTTAAAAACAGGATTATTCAACTAAAATGAGAATTTGCAATGACAGAAACATAACACGCGCTTTCCTGTTAAGGAAAAATCTGGGACTTAGCTCAGCACAAGAACAGAAGGAGAAGAGGCAGTCTTCTAGCACAGATAAAACAAAATGGTGCCAGCAGCATGTCCTCAGACACAAACACGACTGAAGTAGATGACGACAGCTTGGTAGCCAGAACTGTGAAAGATATTACACACAATCTTACCCTAGTAATGGTGAAAAAAAGTTTCAGCGTTTCTAATCCTCTCTAACAGAAAACTCTTATGTGCAAAATTCAAGTAGAAACACGAAAATTATAATGAAGGAACTGATATGCAATTTAGAGTATCACACAAATACAGAAGGTACGTGAAGATAAATTTCTGCCACTGCTAAAAGAGCTACAAGAGCTTCAAGATTCACCAGAACATAGCAAAAAGGCTACAGAGAAAATACTTGCATTTGTGCATTACTTTCAGCATTGAACTGACTTTTCTGATTCTATGTTGTCTTAGCTTCCGACTTCACAGTAAATGGTAGAACGAGCAGGTTCAAACTGCAGAGGCACATCAACCGGTCGGCCGTAAAGCTATCACGATCTGGATTCATGATCAGACAGGCAGACAAAGCTATTCTGGCTGCTGAAACAAATAAATGAGACTCTACTGCAACGAAGTGCAAGAAATGCTGATATTTCTGTGTAACAAAACCCAGACACTTGGGCCTCTGCCCTAGAAAAGCTCTTACAGAGTATGGCACGCAGACACAGCTCCAGTACTGCAGCTGTTTTCAGAATTTCTTAACAGAGAAAAACGTAAGATCTTTATGACACTAGTCAAAGGCTTACTCAGAAACTGCCTAAAGCACTGGCACAGACAGACATTTTCTAAACATATACTACTGGAGAGAAATGCTTGCATATCACCATATGGATTTGTAGGATGTATATACATATTTGCTGTTGGCCTGTAAACTACAATAAATTAGAGCATGCTTAATCACCTTCAGTTACAGCTTCTGCATTAAAAGTAAGTTTCACGTTTGTTTTTGGCTGAAGAGAGGGATTAATTTTGCTTGTAAAATTCTGTCCAAAGCTTGTACATGAAATCTGAGAATCATGTTTAGGGATGTGTTTGTTTGGTTTAGATGAATTCAATACTCAGTAATTAATTGTTTATAGGATATATATTTTCCCTTAGTAGACAAGAATCTTCATATATAGCTGCCCTTAAGGTTTCATCACTTTTGGATACAGTCAGCATGGTTACACTGAGTCTAAGCTTTGTTCTTGGCATACAAGAATGAAAATGCTCTTGTTCCTAGATAAAAAAAAAAAAGGGAAACAAAAAACTTCAGGGAGAGAAGGAGAAAGGGTCCTAGAAGCCTTTCAACAGAATTATGTTTATAGAGAAGAATTGCCCACTGTAAGCAGCAACTTCTTTCACTGTCAAACCTCTTTTATGTCCTAGCCTCAGGGAATAACTTTTTATTCAAAACAAACAAATCCAAAACTTCTCTTAGCAAAGCAAACAGCTACAAACCCAGAAGGCTCTCCTTTGGCCCCTCTTTCTAACCAGAAAAGGAGAGAGGAACTGGCAGGAGAAACACAGAGCAATATCCCTGCCTCCAAAAGGCTGCCGAATCATGTGACAGCCAGCCAGCTCTTCATTTTTATCTGTTTTGTCCTGTCACGTTTGAATTCAGCAAGAACATCATATGGTACTAAGATCAATATTGCTGGTGTATTTTCATCTCCCCAAATGCAACATATTTTCCACAGTTTTTATTTCAAATTTGACTGAATTATAGTTATTCCTGTAAGTTCTCATCTTCCTAATAGCAACAGACCTGGCAACAGTGCTGCAGGAGCTGTGGGATATTATATACTATTTTACCCTGTTAGCTGAGGAAACCCATTTAGACTTTTATGCCGAGTAGTGCAATAAAAACACAAGGAGACATTTAAACAGTACAAGGAGAAAACTTCAGTTTTCACTTCCACGGACATTAAACAGACTCTGCTTCCTTCTAGGCATCACTGAGGATTCTGCTACAGATGTGCAAAAGCAGAACCAATACTGCTCACTAAAGCTGTCCTGACACTTGACATCAGCAGACTCAGTTTTCAGTTAGTTCTAATTTTGCCAAACTTTATCTATTTAGCCTGAACATTTTGATGCTGAATGTCATCTGCAGGGGAATTTGTTTTCTTCCCTTATAGACAGACAGTTAACTGTTTGTAACAACAAAGCTACAGCAGGGAAAATACATTATTTTGCTAACATAAAACTAAGTTCTGGCAACTTCTGAAAAGCAACTGACACAATATTCATCAAACTTTCCATGCTAGACAACAATCACGCTGCTACTGAAATTCACGTTCGAAGTCCATCCACTTTCTAACTTCATCTTATCTGGGAAGCTTTCAGAAGACAGCTTCATCCAGAAGAGCACCTTGGCCTACATTTAGAGAGCAGTCTCGAGAACTGGAGAAAAAAAGACCAAGAAAACCGGCCTTCACTGGGCTCCAAAGGAATAAGCTGAAATCCCCTCCTGTTAGTCTGAGAAGAATTTAGAGGCTCCAGAGCAAATGTAAAGAAATGGTCTCATAGTCAAAATGGCTCTAAACTGGAGCTGCAATAATTTTTGATGCATAAAAAATTTGCATAAAACAAAAGTCAACAGGAACGTTGCTGGGACATCACAGGATGGACAAGAAAGTTCGGTCTGCGCAGAGCCAGTGGCAGTGGGCTGGAGAAAGCACCCGCACTGAGGCAGAGCTAGGGTAAATGGGGGTGAGCGGGGTGGAGCTGACATGAAATCTCTGTAGGAAGACAGAGCTTTCAGGTAAAGCAGTCTGTTTTTTAATATATCAAAACAGCCTGTTTTCCCAGGCTGGCAAGATTCTCAGGCATGCTTACTAAAAGGGGAGAACTACTACTAAAAAGGCCTTTAGGTATTTGTATTTTAAACTCCTGGAGTGAGAATTTAAGAAGAGATCAATTGTGCGACTAGAAAGCCAATGTTTCGTTAATGCTCAAAAGGATCTTTGATGTCATGTCACACCCACATAATGGCCATTACACCTGGCAGAAGGGTTAAATAAACCTCTGTGAAACAAAGGAGTAGATTTCACTATTGTTGCCTCTAGCCTGGTGCTCGATACACTTTATTCCGAAAATAGCATGCAGCTAACTGGCAGTACTTGCCAGCGCAGCTGAATTAGTTGGAAAAGCTGCCAGGGAGGTGGGAATTCTCCAAGTCTCTTTGCTTGCTCCAGGGCTTGTTCCACCGTGGCACAATTACAAACACACAACTGTAGAATCTGCTGTGCTGCTGGTTCTGAACACAATAGTTCAGGGTCTATTTTCTTCATAAATTTCACTCAGCGCTCCAATTAATGCTGACAGGAACCACTCTCATACCGAGAGCAGCACAGACTCGTTTTTCTCCCAGGTAAAAGAATCTCATTCAGACGGCCCATGGTTAAAGATAGAATAATTTCTTCAAGCATGCGAGTTTCTGACTTACTACAGCTGTCTGATTCTTTGAAGTCACTGCTGCTCTTCTCTGTTCAGTGATACTAATCAATTTATTATTGCATTATAGATAACTAATCTATAGGTTACTAGATAGACAAAATGTAAATCTCTATCAGAATCTCTAACAGAAAGGATGGGTAATTATAACAGAGAAGCCTATTATCGTGCCTGTGGTCCTGTCAGTTCTCACAAAGGTGGCAATGTCAGGCCAACCAGTAATTCATGGCAAGAAATGGAAAGATCAGGAATCAAGTAAAGGACAAAGGAATTCAGCAGATGAGAACCACAAGGTTTGATTTAAGCTGGCCCTCTGAAATCTTTATCACATACGTATAGTCTCTTTTACATAAATATTTTGCATAGTCTTTGCATAATTTCTGCATAAAATGGAAAAAGAGTTAGTGCATTAAGATATGGTAGCTCCCAGATTTTTATTTAGCAAGGGGTCTTGGGGAACTGCTTAAAAGAGAGAAAGGGAGAGCACATGGAAAGAACTGCAATGACAGGAACATGCGCATGGGAAGAATATGCTGATTAGATTAGGGCTACGAGGATGGTGAGGGGACTGGAGCATCTGTCCTATGAGGAGAGGCTGAGGGAGCTGGGCTTGTTCAGCCTGAAGAAGAGAAGGCTGCGAGGGGACCTTATAAA
>Ga0065711_1007400_pt1 | contig 24688 bp, 13 predicted proteins | sample Hoacrofraction12_FD_59098 | JGI IMG/M metagenome (GOLD analysis project Ga0065711, IMG submission 59098) | Hoatzin crop microbial communities from Cojedes, Venezuela - Epithelial fraction 12 v2 (version 2) | ecosystem: Host-associated > Birds > Digestive system > Esophagus > Crop | place...
GAGAATTTTAAAGTTCTAAACTGAAACTGCTTCTTCCATTAAACTTCCTCAGTAAAGCCCCAACTTAAGGTGAAGTACAAGAAAATTAATGTCACTGCTTATCTTCCTCCAATTCTTTTAGGCTTTGCAACAGCTGGTACTTCTGGACTGTGTATTTCAAAACTTTTTCAGAATTTAAATTACCATCAAAATCTTTAAACAGCTTTGAATATCATGGCTGGACACTTAAAAGACTCTGCTCTTCAAAATATCTTGCAAATGTTTATTGTTAAACACAGAAAAGACGCTGATGTCAGTAGCTGGCAGGATCCCAGACTGCTATTACACTTTAATGGTTATGGTTTTTATATAGATCCTTTTCTTCTTAGGGATATACATCTATTTCTTCTTTACCATTCCATTTCAGATGATGTTGGAAGCTGCTGTGCCTCTACCCTTGCTTTCTAAACTGAGCACAAAAGTCAAGTTTGGCCAGTATAAAGAACCGAAATCCTCCAGCTGATTATGCTGTTAATTCCAGCACTTTGTGTACAGAGTTAAATACTTAACCTCAAAACTCTTTTCAGGAGGTGGCCTATGCCAGGGAGCATACCTTGGAGACATTTTCTGAATGCTTAGAATAATAAAGCAAGACAAAAGCAAAACTACAAGAAAAGGCAGGCATTTGATCCAGCCACTGACTGATCTGCTGTATAATCCAAGGCATGTTCACACCTTGTACAGGCACACCTGAACTGCCTATAGCACAGCCAGATCTACGGGCTTCAGCCACTGCTCATGGCAAGGCTTGGACAGCTCTCCCCAGCTCTTAGCCGGTTTCAAGCTGACTAGCTTGGCTTGAGCAAACTAGCTACAGTCATATACCACTGCCTGGCAGGCACGTGCCCACTCACATCCTTGTTTTCATCACACAAAAAACTCTTCTCCCACTGCTCATGTTACCACTGAGTCACCACGCTAACACTCTGGTGGTAAGCACTGCATGGCAGAAAAGAACCTGCACCTTGACAGGTGTAGGCAAAACTCTGTCAGGATTTTAGCTGGAAAAAAGAAGCCCTAGCTAAGTTAGTTTCAGCTGTAGCTGGAATGGTTCAAATATCCATTGCTTACCTCATCCTGTTACATTCAGCATGGCTTCTCTTCTTCATAAAGAAAGGGCACAACCGAGAGCAGACGTTGTCCCCTCTCTTGGCAATCTGGTTATGATTGTCTGACTCCTCAACTCGTTTTCCTCCACTGTAAATCAGACCAGGTAAGCATTAGCTGTCCCAGATCAGCCTGTTCTTTAATCCCAGACACTTTGCTGCAAAAAGACATACTGTAAGTGAGCAACGTGATCACGCTCCATGCAGACAGCTCCAAGCAACAGAAAAAATCTGACGTAGAAAGGGAGACACTGTCCACCCAGTATAAGAAGCATGGGCCCATTTCTGCCTGGAAGTGAAACAGATCCACAGAGTAGCAATAGTTTTCTTTAACGCTCGTTTCAACTAGTAGGGCAACTGTCCGTGGGTGGAGAAACAGTTTTGAGTTTTCAGACTTATTTCCACTAGAGGCTTTGATTTGCTCCTGAATTCACGGCTCAAACAGGTGGTTACAGATGGAGAGAGAAGACTAAATATTGGGACATGAAGTCTGCAAAGCAGGATCAGACATCCAGCTCTGCCCAGTCATTGCACATTTCTGTTTTCCAATGCCCAATGCCTACATTTGGTGTCTGCCTCTGCTGCATGTTCTTTAATGATGTGTTTGAAGCAGATCTGTTGAGTCCTACACACAGTCTTCTACATACGTTAGAGTTGTGTATATTCTGACATCTCTTCTTCATGCTTTATTTCACGTTATAGTAAAAAAGGCAGTTTAGGAAACACCATTCAAAAACATGCTCTGTGTAGCAGAAGGGGTAAGAAACTGGCATTTGCTCATCTGTTCACATTCTCCGTCCTTACCTTATACCCCCCAAATTTTCCCAGAAGACTGCAGTTATAGACTATTTGCAGTACAGTGCTTCATGTGAAGTTGGAGTAACTCTTCATTCTCACCTCAGAGCATTCAAAAACACACAAACAAGTTGAACAAGAAGGTAGTTTCTTTTGAGATTGCCTAGGAAAGACGGTCAGCTTACCAAACACGGTCTTCGAAGTTCTTATTAAACCTTCACACAAAGCCTTATCTAAGCTTTGCCATAAACCAGTGTAAAGGTTTGAAAAAACCCACATTTTAGCAACAGCTTTACCATCTCACCCCATTAACAAGCCCTCAAGTTCCTTGGTTGAAAAGATGAAAATCTACATTTCATATCATCTTAAAAAAAATTTTGGAAGTAAAGAATTACTAGGGCAATTTTCTTTGTGAACATCACTAATAACCAGCTTTGCTCTTGCATTTCCTTTTTTAAAAGGATCCTTCAGGAGAAATCAAAGAGGATCTCAGCCAAAAAGAGACTGTAGTAACAGAGAAAGAAGAACTTTAATAGTCCAGAGAAAGAGGAGAATTCTGCAGACTGTGGGGAATCCTTCCTGGAAGGAACTCAGTGGAAGAATGAATCATCTCAAGTGAACACAGAGCTGGATCAAAAAATAAAAGTAAAGAATTCAGTATCAATGGCTCATTATGTGCAACCTCTATTCCGAATCCAATTTAACTGCTAGTTTTACTGAGATCAGTTGTCATGGGCTCTTAAATAATGTCAATTTTGCTTAAATAATGCCCTTATTATCAATAAAACTGATTTCATTCAGAAAGGTATACGTGCTGTGGCAAACGGATCAAGACACAAAACTACTCTTTCTAAACAAATTCTGCAACAGGTTTGCAACTAGTTGCTGTCCAGTTTACCCTAAGACAGCCCTATTGTTTTCAAGGGAGATTAACTGCTCCCAGAAGGACGAGACAAACCTTGCAAAGAGCATTTCTATAGTGATCTTCAAAAGAAGTAATTGAAGCTAGAGGCCATGCCCAAAGGGGCACCAAGGGGCATTTCATGATTTTTTTTATTATCAAGCACTAGAAAACACAGAAATTGGGTTAGAATTTAATTCCAGCAAGAAAAATATCACACCTAATACACGAAGTCACAGGTATGATTCTGATTTTAGTTACGCTAGGTCCCCTTAACCACCCCACACATGTTATAAAAGTGCAGCTAGTGAAACTGCTGGACAATAATAATTTCTTCCTGAAAGGGCCAGATAAAGCTGAATTAATTCTGAAAATCTGAAAACTTTTCTTACACAATTAGAGAAGGAAGATCCTTTATTAGTATTTCATTTCAAAAGCAGATTTCCAAAGTCTTTGTTCCCAACTAATTAAGTTACCTTCCTACATAAGCAGAGGAAAAAAGGTGAAAACTTACAAAATGAAGGAACACCCATCTGAATGGAAGGAGGTTTAATCACTGCAGTGAAGAACACAGCACTGAAAGAACAGTGGAGATCTCCTAACTCTTACTTGACATGCAAGTCGACAAGAGATGGACAATTTTCAAGTACTGGACCTCTTACATTTTACAACTGTTTGCTAAAAAGTGCAGTTCATGACAGATGGCTTTTTTGCTATCTAGGCTGCAATGTGTAATTAAATACCCGTACTCGGAGATTTAACATGCAATATTAACTTCTCTATTTCACAGTTCTTGCAAATAAATAGCACTTAACATGCATCACACTCACCTTATGAGGCCATCAGTTGGCCTTCACTGATGAGAAGTTATCAAGAAGACACAGAAAGACACAGAAAGCAAACCAGTTTATGTTGATGCTTCACGGGCACAATTTATTATCTTCTGCGGCTAATGTTCATTGGGACTGCAATTAAATCCTCTTAATGGAAAAGGATTCTTGTGGAAGCATGTTCAGTGCTAGATCACCATTCCTAATACAGTCCACCTGGGTTTTGTAGGTCTTGGACCTAGTTTCTTGAACAGTTTACTTAGACTATCTGAAATTGGTGAAGACCACTGATCACATGTGCTCCACACATTCGGGTTTCTGCCAGCTGCAGCTCCTTCCTCTGTACTAGCAACATCTCCTACAAGGGGAAAAAGACCTTAAAGCTACATAGGGAAACCGTAGCTTGAAAGTCAGGACAGTAGATCTGAGAGATGCAGCCCACTCCTTCACTTGTGATTGTGAACCACAACTGAGCTATTAGTATTTAAAGCAAAATTCTTCTTTGAAGATGACAAAGTTTAATTCTCATGCTTTTAGGACAGAGCAAATTTTTGACAGAACTGCAATACAGTACAAATTAAATCAAAGTCTCACTTAGTGGCAAGAGGAATAGAGGAGATCCTAGATACCAGTGTGCTGGTTTTAAAGAGATCAACCTAAATTTGCTGTGGGTGGAAACTCCCACTCCAGCTGGACAGCGTTGGGATGCAGCTAGCAGTAAGTGTTTCTCAGTACCCTTGTTAAGAGGACCTTATTTACAAATACCACACAGAAACAATGACTTGTCAATTCAACCACAGAAGTATGCCAAAACTGTTTCTCTTGTACACAACTGAAGAAGTCAATTCTTTCGACATCAAACACGAGTTCTCTGGGACACTGCCAGAAGGGCCTTGCACAAAGTAAACCTGATCACTGCTGGATATTTGGTTTAATTTAACTTTCATTTAACATTGGGCATTCACTAACAAACAGAAGCCCTCATTTGATATCCTGGCAGGTGAGATTAGAAAGCAAATGAGATGAACTGAATCCCAAAGAGAGCAAAGTGTAAGCATGCTTTCCCTTTGCGGCTTGCAACATGATGAAATTTGAATGGCAAGCAGTGCCACCAATATATTTTGAACAACTATTAAACACAGAAGCTATAATCTTTTAATTAGTTTCCTCACAGAAAAACTGAGCAAGAAATGTTCGGCACCACTCTATCTGGCAGATGGGTTTACCATTCAAGATAATGAAAAAAAATTAATTTTCACTGTGCCTACCCACTGTATACGAGGCTCAATCCTGAGACTGCTATCTATCCTATTACAAGGTGCAAGACTGCATATTAATGAAAACATGTGCCATCTTGGCAAATGATGTTCTCATTTCTATTCCAGCCACTCTCAAGATGTTGTGTCGAGACAAGGGGCCAAATGCAGACTCACATGCCATGCCCTGATGCATGACAAGAGTTGCAAATCTACTTTATAAAGCATCTGGTAGAAGCTGGCCTGAAAGGTAAGGCTTCCTGTGGTCGAAAGTTTGCCTTGTTACTGGCTGGGTTGAGTTGGGTTCTCCCAACCCTCGACTGTGGCAGGACGTGCCCTCTGTGCCAGGCAAGTGGCCTTGCACATTGTCTCATCTTCCCAGACCCAAGCAAGTTCCAGAATATATTCCTGGAACAAAAATTTAAAAGTGTTTTAAGCAAATCCAGATAACCCAACACCAACTCACTTCCCTGTCATGCCAACTTCAGTCAGTTTAATAAACAAAACTTGTAACACTCTCTGTAGCAGCTCCTCAACTGTCACAACCAGAATTGAGCCCTAAATGTCTGAAATGGAATCACTTCCTCAAGCTTTGCTAAGTCAAACACTACTTCTTTATTTTAGTCTAAACATGAAATGAATCTGTTCAATTTTACAGAGTGTATCATTATAACTGTGCTCAGACATTCTAAAAATTATTTAAATCCATGCAAAAAAAGTTATTAGTCAAACTCGTTCCTGTAAATGAATACCAATATTTTGAATGCATCGATATTACTGCCCTATCAATGAAGACCAACAGGACTAAGTAAAGAGATATCAATATGCACCAGCTGCAGAGCTGGTTTAATGTGCAGTGTCATGATGTTTTAGTTATCAATACACAGCAGTGGAAACAATGCTCCCAGCTAAGAATCTTATTTATAAAAGAACTCACAAACAAAATGTGAAGCTTAGCAAAGTTTAATACAAACAAGGGGGTAAACCTATCCCCAAGAAATGCTGACTTGTTTTTCACTAAATGGTAGCCTATTCTGCTTTAAAATACAAGCTTTGAGCACCTTACAGATAGCAATTCATCTCATTAAGTTCTTTTCTTAAATCCTCGAGAAGAAAATAGTGGTTCAGAATTGACAATCCTTTATAAATGTTCAGATGCACAGGAAAAGTAATCAATCCTAAAGAGAAATACAATAATTCTTTTCGTCTTTACAACAGCTTCATCCTAGCTTAACTCCCCTGGAATTACTCTCAGCTGGCATCAGCATAATAACAGAAACAGAACCACAATATATTAAAAGATACTAATACAAATGCACAACAAATGCATTGACTGCTGAAAAAACCCTGATGTGTGGAAGTGGCGTAACTGGTATAAATCAAAAGGTCTGGTTTGCAAGTCAGAAGTTTGGTTTTTGGTAGGTAGATATACGGATAGATAGACAGATATACGCTATATGCTTGAAGACTGATGGAGTGGCCAGAGGGAGGTGTCTAAATCCAGCATTTCACATATTTAATTCAAGGACTTGGATTGTCAAACTTCATGTTAGGAAGCCTTTAACTCTGTCTTGCCTTTGTCTCACACTCACTCCTGATAGCAAAGAGAGGGGAGTTTGCTCCAAGGCCACAATGATTTTATACAGAAATATTAATGAAAAGGAAGAATCCACACTGATAAAAACCTACTATTGTGTTAACTCCAGTGGAGTTTGGCTGATTGAAATTACTCAGCTCAGGTATTTGAAAGCCATCCTTGGGATAATCAACTGGGACAGGGGAAAGGAGGCTGTGTTCATTTAATACTTTGATTTGGGAAATGCTTTAAACCCATCTGTCCCCTGGGCTTGTGGCCACACTATTGCATCTGCACATCAAGAATCCCACACAAGTTGACAGTCATTCACTCAAGTTCGCGTCCAATTCACTGGGCTTCCAGGTGAATTTCACTGCTCAGGTTTCACACTTGATTCACTACATTTGGGAACTACCACGGCTGAAAAGCCAAGCCAAACTCAGTTTTTTCATCAGTCTCAGAGCAGGCTACTGTTCCTCATGGCACAGCACAGGCCCAGGAGAACACGCACTGCCCAACGTGCCCTCAGTTTCCAGTTTCTGAGAATCACCTTTGTAAATATTTGCTTTATGTAAAACATTGACAGAACTAAAGCCGTGCCAGCCGTGCTGCCCACCCCTCTCGCTGCTGAACAAACATGCAGTGGCTGCCTTTCCAGCAGAGCCTGCCAGCTACATTACACTGGGACCTGGGAGGGAATTTACTGAAAAGGGACCCTCGCCATTCGCATGCTGGATCTCTATCAGTGCTTACACACCATGCAGCGAACACAAACAACTAAAGAATCATTTTCTCCCCATCCCCAGCAAGTAACACCTTGCTGCATTTCATTCGAGCTCTCTCGGGCAAATGCATGTTACCAACAACTGCAACCAGTGAATAATAAATATTAATAAAGCGTTTAATTGGAATCTTATTGAAAAGCACTTCCACCAGCACAGCTGGCAAGAGGCCCCTTGAACAAATGCTGTCTGCTTGCCAAGTACAGCATAGGTAGAATCATAATTAGTCAGCAGAGGCTAAGGACCATACATGCGTAAACATCACTGCTGAAGCCTGAGCTTTTCAAAGCATGTATTTAATAGACTGAAATAATTTGGGAATTCTGCCTAAATTTCCCTTCTCCGGCCTTGTCATTTTTGAGCAGGTGCTGGTTATTTCTGAGCACGCACACTACATGCTAACAGACTCAGACACTGCTCCTGAGCTAAACCAGCACCCTGGGAAAGCATTCCCTCCAGCCTCTACATTCCAGGTCATAACATCTATGGCTGTCAGAAAAATAGTTCTTTAAGACCAGTAATAGATGAAAGGGTTCAGAAACATTGGGTAACTATCATTTCCCTTTACTTAGTTTAACACTGATGGGTCTCTGCCTGCCTCACTCTCTTTTCCTCCAAAGCACTGCTATTTGCTAAACCAGGGAAAAAATCCACACTCTTCCATCGTGCCCTGATCCTTTTCTTAAACAGCCATTTACCAAAGTCTAGTAACTTCAATGGACCAAGGCATTTGCCCAGAAACCACATTTGCTTGGAAGACTCTAAACCATTACAAAAATCTGTATCACTGTTTTACACTGACATCACAGCACCAGGTGCCTCTAGAAATACTTGGTATTGGGTGGCAATTGCAGGCTTTATAACAGCAAAGTGTGGGATTTAACAACCTTCCCACTGGCCTTAAATACATGCCTCTAGTCTAAGCTACTTTTGTTCTAGGCCTTAATAATTTCCCATATAATCCTTTATAAGGACTCATTTGAAGAAGAGACTGGATACTTTTTAGTGTGCACTTAATCAACAATCTTTGCTGTAAATTAATCTGTGTATTTTCCCCCTTGAAACCCTTGCACTAAGATGCTGGTTGGCATAAGAATTCTTCGGACAATTTCCTCAGCACATTGATGTGTAAATGTGAAGGATGTGCTCCCTCAGCAACCAGAGGACTTCATACAGGACAAGGAAGATGGCCTTCTGTTGAACAGTCATTGGTGAAAGTGAACCATACTTTGCGATACATGAATAGAACATCCATTTGGATAAAAGAATGCCTTCATTTTGAAATTAGTATCACTTTGCAACCTGAAATCTTCTCTTCCAACTGACAGCCACTGCGGTTTTGAAGTGAACAAATTCTCATTTATATTAAGAGCATGCAAAATACTTTTCCAATTATGTTTATTCTTCTGCAGCCTTGTTCCTAGTAATTTATCCAAGCCTAGTACAACAATATATTTCAATCATATGGTCAGAGATGAGAAATAAGGCCATATGACTTAGGAAAATCACATTGAGTGGTAAACAATAAAAACTTACAGCAATCATTCTGCATAAGACTTGAAAATGTCAGAAAAGCTACCCAGGCGCGGTCTAAGGGGATGAGCTGGCACGTAAAAAGGTAACAAGAATAAGCCAAGCTTCCCAGGAAGCCAGTATGGCTAATTTCTTCTTTAGCAACGCCCACTGCATGTCCTTGTCTGCTCCGTCAATGCCACCTGCTGGTAATTCCAAAGATCATCTCTGTGTTGGCTCCTTGGGGGACTTGCTGACCTCGGAGACAGAACACCGAGCACCAACAGGGCCAAAGAACCTCGTATGTGGGGGAGAAAAGACCTCATGGGCAATGCCTATGAGGACCCTAAGGATCACAAGCCCATCCATGCATCCTCATGAAAGAGAACTGTTGAATGAAGATCTATTTAGATCCTTTGTAAGATCAGCTAAGTGCCAGTGCATTTTCAAATAAATACAATTAATCAGGGACTTACAGTTAATTAACGCTGACATCGAGCTATTCACAACAGGAATAACTTTCGCCTGTTGGAGATCAGATCACCTGACAGATCATTTTTTTGCAAAACAAAACATCAAGGGAAAAAAAAAGTACAAAAATTCTGAAATCAAGAAAAATGTTCAACCTAGAAAGTTAAAATGGAAGTCTTTCAACCTCCGTCCAAAGCCTTACTATGTCAAAGTTACCACTGTATGCCAATGCATAAAATCACAGCAATGTCTTTTTCAAGAGCATCAAAATATTTTGCCCAGTTCTACAAATTTGAAACACCTGACTGAAATGGAACACATCAAAATGTGTTACACGGGACATGCCAGCTGATTCTGACATTGGCTGAATGGAACTCCTCACATGAAAACACATCACACACAGCTACCACGTTAACACACATTGAGAAGCTGCAACATAGCATTGCTATGTCTATCATGAGACCAGACTGCAGTTTAAAGAACTTTTCCCTGGAAATAAAACAAAGTGGGTTAGTGATCAGAAAAGACAGACTTCAGTAATCTATACTAAACCATGGTCCCAACAAAACAAATTCATAGCAAGGACAATATCCCAAGGTAGCTTCCTGATCACACCAGCCATTATGCAAGGTCTTGATTTTCACTCTTTTTAATATCACACTGGCTTACTCCTCCAAGATGTTCCTACTTTGGGTGACTTCCAAGATCTACCCAGTTCTTCTTTACCATATCTTTGTTACCATTATTTCCTCTAACACTTCTTTAGCATCCTGAGTCTAGTTTCTTCAATTCTCTCCATTCGTACAGATCACTCAAGACTTTATCCGCTCTTTCTGGGGTTAAAGTCTCAGAAGGACTATGCACTAATGATTACAGAAGGGTGATCTTCAGAGCCAGTGGTGTACTGACACAAGTGCAGAGTATGATACAAGTGACCAAAGGTCACTGCTGTACAAAATGAACTCTTTGTAGGTGGAGAAAAATCAAGTCCAGGTAGCAAACTGACAGTTGATTTTGATCCCTCTGCACTTTCCAAAGCTAGGTCAAAAGTGTAAGAATTTGTTCCCAATTTATTAACTGAATGATAGTGTTGAAACATCATCCACATTCAATATCAGGTTGGGGACTTCCCATCGCCATCACTGTCATTTTAACGCCACACTCAAATGCATTTACACATTCGTCAAGGAGGCTGACACAGCCATTCTACTGTCAGCATAACTCAACAAGTATTTGAATTAACACTTGCTTGAACTGACTAAAAATAAAACCTTTACAAGTTTATGCAAACACCATTAAGCTTGCTGTATGTTCACTGTTTGTATTTCCCTTAGCTTGCACTATGACAGTTTCTCATGCACTTCACTTTCTAGACACTCATAGCTGCTGCACCACAGCTGTACAATTGCGGGGAATTCCTCTCCTAAGCTGAGTCCAGGAGAATTTTACAGCATGGAAAAGTGTCTTCACAGTCTTGCGAGATCTGCTTTTTGTAACTAAAAGGAGCAGAAACAGTTTTTTAAGCAGTAATTTCAGAATTTCCTACAAATATAGTCAAATGAAAAGTGACATGACATAATAAAATACGAACTATGACAAATAATGACAGGAAGTATAAGGAAAATAACATCCATTCAAAATGCTATCCCTTCTAATGTCTGTCTTTTCAATGACATACCATTTCACTGACCCCCGGAGCAGAGGCAGTACCTTCCTATCAAGCTCAAATGAGCAACGCTTTTTACCTGGAGGGCATGCATCAGCACTCTGCAGGCTGACAATATCAGCTTTGTTATTTACAAGCCACTTCCTGCATGTACCTAACATTGCTAGGGAAATTCCAAGAATTAAGAGTTCCTTTAAAACACAGATGTTTTCTCAGTGGATTTCAACCCACCTTTCATGGAGAAGAATTCCTCCACAGTTTCTCACTGCCTCAGAAAGGCAGAAGTGAAAACTGTGGCTGGCAGAAGAGTGAAGCATGGCATAGCCTGCAGCACGGTTACCACTTTCAACTGCCTGGCTTTTCATGGCTGCATTTACATTCCTGCCCCGACCACAAACCCGATCCTCAGCACGTACCTGCAATATCTACACCGATGAATGTCAGCAGAGGGCTATCTCCTATTACATGTCAATACATTTGACATGGATTCTTCTCACACTGGAAGACATTTTCATGTGTACATAGTAGCTTTATGTACCTTCATCCACTCATCCACTGACTTGTGAGCTGTCTATACATTACTGGATCATTCGTTTACTCCTTTCAGAGCTACCTCTGTTATACAAATAAGGATGCACTACTGCATCAGAACCTCAAACTGCTGCTTACTGGGAAAACATTACACATACTACAGAAGGCTATTTATGGTCTCAGATTAGTATATATGCAGCTCCGTGCCAACCTCTGCTTGCTTTAATAAGGACAAAATACTCATCTAGCACCACTGAGATCAGGATACCAAGATAAATACACAGGAGCAGAAAGTTGAGGTTCAGCTTGTGTGAGAGCTGCAGTTTTCTCTGTGTACAGGAAACTTCTTTGGACTTCTTGGAGCTTTCAGGACCAGCAGGGTTCTTGCTGCCAGTTCTCTTCCATCTTGCTGATTTGTTGATTTTAATGTTCCCATTGTAGAAGAGCTTTGATGACCACAGCAACAGGGTCAGACACGTGCTCTTCAACTAATAGAGCTAAGCTGACTGATACACATTAAGGGTCAAATCATTATTTAAAGTTAATTTGACTGATATTGTCCCAATTCTAATTTTCATTTGCTCATGAACATAACCAGCTACTAAACATACTGAATTAAAAGTTGCTCAAGTTGCTGTGTTGGATCAACTCTTCCAATTTCTCTGAGTGTATTTTTGACTAACAGATCCAGTTTTCTTCTCCTTTCCCTTCTCTCTGAGGAGGCAAGAGGGAAAAAGGGTATGTTATGGTTTACACTTGCTCTCTGTCATGGAAATGAGGGAGGCAAAGTCTGTGTTTTCCCTGCACCAACTAGCTTTTTCTGTACACAAACACCACTAATTACCTTCTCTTCATGTCTGAATATCAGAAAAATTATCTATATTTAGCAGACTCAATATAACATTAGGAGTAGGATAAGGCTCTGGAGCAAGAGACAACAAACATCTTGTTCAAGAGAATCCGGTGTTTCTCAAAACTTAATGCTATCAATCCGTCTGCTTACAGACATAAGAGAATTAATTTGATTAAAACTTCTGCCATCTTTTCAATCTTATGGATTCTCAGCAGGAATCTTTTAGAGGACAACACGGAAGAATTGTGTTCTGTGCGTGTTACTGCTGCTGCAGATACTACACCGTACTCAAGCAGATAACAAATGACACAATCTCTTATCTGCATCATGTTGTATCCCTCTTTCCCTCCCCTGTTCTTCTAGTGTCACAAAAAATACAGAAGGAAGGGCAGAGTGCAAGAAAAATGAGGGAGATTTCTGAAATAAAGAGATACCATGGGACTGATGGGAGAGCAAGCCACTGACTAAATATGAGGCACCCAAAGGAAAAAAACCTAACAGTAAGCAGGACAGGCCAAGAAAAGATCATGCGAGGAGATACATATAAGCCTGAAAAAAAGAAAGAACTGGTTTTCTAAGAGTGGAGAAGCTCTGCTGCTAACTACTCTTGCATCCAGTCCTAAATACACAGCCATATCGTACCTAAGATACCTCACACACATAAGACCAACTATAAGTGCAAGTCTCCCCATCCCATTGCTGAGAAGAGCCTTTGGATTCCACAATGGAATTATTCGGGCTTGATTTACAAAGCCTCAACTTTGGGGAAATAGTTTTAGAGCAGTTTTATTGAACCTCAGAAGAGTGCCAGACAGTGGCGAACATTCCAGCTAAACCTAAAGTGAAAATTGTCAATATGACTTAAAACCAGTTCCCTTACATTTTTCTGATCATGAGGTTTCCACTAAAATTGTGCAGTATGCACTGTGGATATATTACACCAGGCTGTGCTGGGTTATTTTTCCAAGTACATCAATTACCATGTTGTTAGGAAAAAGACCAAGTACAGCTGAGAGATTAGGACATTTGATGATGGCACTCGCCTTGTCTCAAGCCATGACAGGTAAAACACACATTTCAGGAGTGCGAGAACAGCCCTCATTCACATTCTAGAAGACACCGAAGAGTGAATTTTAGTTAGAAGTACTGTAATTATCCACTTTGCAATAGATAATTATCAGTGTTTCTAACTAAAGATAGGCAACCGTACAGGACTTCGTAATTACGTGAGATAACCTTTGCATCAAAATAAGACGTGGCCCACACTTCCTCATTTGTGTTGCATAGCCACGTAGGTTCAGAGCATACCAAAAACATTTCAAATCTAGCCAGCTGTACCAAAAGCAGAGGTACAGGCCTATACGAAGAGGATCATACCCCTTGTAAAACTTATTTCACTCGGGGAACTAGCACACACACATTAATTTGGGTGACGTAAGTAGTATCTACAATGAGAGTTTGCCAGGCTGGTGGCCATCAAGCATTTTCTATTAGAAAGATCTAGAGACTAGATCACCAGCTACATAACTGAAGCTTCAACCATATGGGTCAAGCCTATCTCAACAAATTTACTGGGCATCAGTTTGAGGAACAGAGCCTCTGGAAACTGGCAGTGCAGGCATTTCATCTTAACCCCCTTCACAATAGTTTCTATGCTCTTGAGCCAGCCTGCATTCTGTGACAAACCCTTCGCCAGATGACCTTTAGCTTGGCCAGGTGGCCAACCATAACCCAGGCAGAGAAATCCCAGGCAATCACTTTCCTCAACAATCCCAAATTTCAGGGGCATGAGTGAAAGCAGCTATGCCAGGGAACGATCTGTGCGACTGTCAACATAAAAGTTATGCAGTGAATTACTTGATGACAACCAGAGCTGCACTTTCCAATCAACAATTTGTTCTTCATTCTCCAACTAGCCTGTCCTCAGGGCTAACCACCTTGGTGGTTTTATACCCAGAATGAAGCTGCCCCCGTGTGCTTATGGCCATTCCTTCAGTTTCTATGTAATTTATCTCCTTGCTTCAGCACAGTGACAGGAAAAGGCAATGATTGCTTCAAGACAGCGGTAGAGCAAGGTAATAGCGAACAGTGATGAAGGAATGCGGATGGGAGGTGTTACCATGGCAACAGGGGGACAGAGAGCTTTCCAGGTTTGGGAAAGCAAATGAATTTTTCATCACCCTCAAAACGCCCAGCTTTGGTTCTACCCTGAGGTCCAAGCAGCCCTTGTGACTTTGGGGTGGGGGCAAGAGTTAAAACAGCATTTGGCCCAGGGAAGCTGTTACATCACGGCAAAGCGTAAAGGATAAAAAGCAGCTGGGCAAATAATGAAGAAATTCAAACTGGTGTTCAGGTCAACATCTTCAGCATAAATTCAAGCTACTGAATTTTGCAGTGGTTCCATAAATTCACTACGTTTCAGAAGAACTTATAAAAAAATCTCCTTCCTGTTCTCTTCTCAAACAAAATGTTTAATACCACATTCCCAAGCACTGGCTATATTTGCCATATACATGTCATGTAGACACTGTACGGTAAGTACTTCCTTCCCAAAACTGACTTCAAGAAGCAAGTGCAATACATGACTATAGCCATGGAAGAATCACATTAAAAGCAAGGAATACAACAGGTCTGTGACTAATTGAGAGCATCTGTTGATGGTCCTTTAACAGTAATAGCTTTGCCCATTTTGGTTGGTATAGGTTTTTCAGAACAGTATAGGGTGTGACACGCGCAGACCAGCTACACTGATGCAATTATGGAGCAGTATAGTTTGAGTACAACGTATTCTCTATCTTTAACAGACATAAAATGATCTTACATGTTACTCAGACTGGCTATCATTTACATTAACTGTTGTTCCCAAAGAGCCCAGCATAAGCACAGAGAAGGCCAAAATTAGAACCCCATTTTCCCCACTAAAGTTGCCAAAAGATTATAGTGGGTGACCAGCTAATGTGGCTATACTGTAAAAAGGAGCACTGATTTTCATTTAAATGTACAATGAAATACCAAGAAGGCTGCAATGCTTTTCTGAGTTAAGATGAAAAACTCACTGTGAGGGTAAGTGTATGTGTGTCCTTAAATATCAAGAAGCTGTTAGCCTAAAGGACGAACCACATGAACTCTGCAGGTTGGCAGAAGATTTACAGAGAGGCAAAGCTGCCAATTTACAGAGATCACCTCCTGGGGCATGCAGTCTACAGCAGTTATAATTTCTGAAAGAGACTGTGGGAGTGCTATTAGAGGGAAGTGTCATTTGGAGTAAAGGAACAAAATGCAAAAAATTATGTTTGAGTATGTAGGTCTGCTGATGGTAGGTGTTTCTGCTGGTCAATACAAATACATTTTGGAGGAAATAATGGTAGTCCTAATGTCAAAGTAAAGGCTGACAATAACAGCAAGAAGATGCAAATCTTTCACCTTCTGAGGGGCATGATACAGCTGACAGTGATGTATGATACAGTCCCTCCTCCTGCTTCTTAGGGAAGCTGAGCATGACAGATCATCTTGCACCTTTTTTTGGAGGAGCACATAAATTCACCTGGTGAGCCATGAAGATCCTTGTTGAGGTCACAGCAGTTTTTGCAGAACATCGCATCACAGCTGCAGACATTTGCACTTTCCAATTTGTTTCTAACTCCTCCCACAACCACACCTCAGCAGCACACAGAATACAGCCCAGATCACTTTTAAAATCTAAAACAACAGCCTAGGAGCAGGAGGCTCGTGGTATTAACCAACCATCAGTAGTGCCCAGTGAGGCATGCAGGCTGCTGGTCGCATCAAACAGAAGCCTACAGATACAGCTATGCTAGTCCAATCCAAACACAGCCTGCCTCTAGCCCCCAACTCACCTAGGGCAGGAAAAAACAAATCCCTCCAAACCTGTAGCCACACAGCACGTTGCACTTGTGAGATAGGGAGAATTAGAGGACTTAATTGATCCCTTCACCCACTGACAGCGAACACAGCTGTGATCTCCAGGTTTTCTAGGAGCAAAGGATGCTCCCTCCAAGCCGTCCCTTAAACCAGTACAGCAAACATTGTCTGCTCCCCACCACCACTTTGTTTGCCCCCTCAGCAGCTCTCAGCTGTGCAAAGCCTGTGATGGAGTCTCTGCAGGTCTCTGGAGCAAACTCTATAGCTGTAAGTGTCCTATTAACATCACGTACTCAAGAGAAGTTCTGTTATCAGAGGCACACAGTACCTTCCCAGGCACACTACTGGAGGCTCTGGGAGAAGAGATTTATGTTTAACTTCTCATTTCCCATATCTGGCCTTTGATACATTCCACTTGCTGGCAAGTGTGTAATACAGACAGTCAGATATGCAGGAAAAAGTCTGATATTTCCTGAGAGAACGCAACATCATCCACTGATCTGAGGTGGGGGAAAATCTGGAATGCCAACTTTGTCTCAGTCAGATGATATGGAGACACTTCTTCCACGTTAGCCTAGATGTGCCTCTGGGAAAAGGAGAGGGCACAAGTGGAGCAGCTGTAGGCAAACAGATATGACCACTAGCTTTGTATCTCCCACTTAAAACCCAGAGAGGTGTTTGCTGGCTCTGTATTAACCCCCAGGAAGACTGAAATTACGTGAACTGTTACAAACAACCTTATCAGAAATAACTCCCATCATACCTGAAATGATGACTTTCTTAGACAAGTAGAAGAATCCTCTCCCCTTCCTGCATCACCTCAAATGGTAACACAATTTAACATACGATAGTGCTTGCAGAAGCAGCTGTTTTCACTTATAAAACGGTCCCTGACAGTTCCTGCACTCTCATTAAGAGTATGTTTATATTCACAGTGGGGTAGGTACTTCCTAAACTGGCAGGTTAATACGCTATCAGACCTTTCTAAATCAAGGTTTCACTTTTCCTTATTCAAATCTCTGTCTCAAAGGGGATTTTCTGTTACCAGCCTGTTAACAGTGGTCTGGATCAAAACAACGCGGTGACTGCAGCCAGATGGTCTGGCAGGAGGATTTCAATCAGCATACCCCACAGTTTCTGTGGAGCGAGGACTTCACTTACACATTGCAATTGCAGGAGAGAATGTTACCGTGCTGTCTAAATGTATGCACTTCAGGTAGGATGCATCGGCTGAGATCAGGAACAAACTAAAACAAAACACTATAGGTTAGTGTTGGCCAGCAGCAGTATTAGCGTCGGTTTATCTCTACCTCTGTTACACTTAGGGCACACCTACACCCCAAACCAAGCACACTGCAGTGATGTGATTGCAGCTGATTTTAACCAAACCAATGCAAAGCGACATGGCACCACAATCCACCCTGACTCCCCCACGTTTTGAGCCACTGTGAGGTAGTCTGGTTTGCAAGGTGAGGGGCACTGATGGATCGGTTCCTCACTTCTCCAGGCTAGACTGCTTGGCACCACTGCCGTGGATGTAAGAATCGTTCCTGTCAAAGGCTTCCCTGCAGGAAGACCAGGCTGAGGATTAATGCTTGCTAGACTTTATCCCTAAAGCTCAGAGTTGATGCCTCCAGGACACAGCACTGGGTATTGCTGCTGGTATGGCTTTCCTCCCATTTAGGATCGCTGGAGCAAAGATGCCCTTGCAATGTCTACGCTACAGAAGAGGCCCTACAACAGCTGTCCACAGCACAACAAGATGGGGAAGCAGTCCCTCTGCAGTTTGTAAAATGCTCAAGAAGCAAACTCAGTGGCAGAATGCAGAAGTTTTAGATGAGGGATTATGGTTAGGGCAGGGAAGCAGCAACGAGGTCCAGAAAGCCCTTTTGTCCTGTTTGCAGGACAAAGAGGATGGACAGATGTCTGGAAGTGGGGAAAAGGTCATCAGCTCTGGTTTTGCCTAACTTCTATCCACGTGGCAATTCTGAACACTGACGACAGGGCACCAGAAGACTCTGTCCTCCAGGCAGCCACCTGATAAAGCCATTGCCTAAAGTGAGTTAGAGGTCTGAATACTTCAGACCTGAACAGATGGCTCCCAGGTGCTTCAATACCTCTTCAGCTGGGATGAAATAGAGAGGAGAACTGTTTCTTACTTATCCAGGCTATGAGAGTGTCATGTTTCCAAGCAAAACTAGTGACGTTGAAAATATTTCTAAAATGCCTCACTAGCTGCTCCAAATGATGCCATGACAGTAAATCAAAGTAAAATATAAACTACAATTGTCAAACTCTTCTATGCCACTATCACCCTCTGTTTGGCTACAGAAAAAGAAACAACCACCAGCATTTTTGTTTGGGGGAAAAATACAACAAAGCTAAAGGAATCAAACAGAACAGATACAGGCAAACTGTGCCAGACACTCTTCAGGACTTTTGGGGCTTAATGTGGAACAAATACCTTACTGAAAGCAGGACCACAGATTATGAATTTTTGCATTTTCTTTCAGTTTTTCATAAAATACTATCAATCACACCTTGGCAGGAAAACACACTGCTAGCAGCTTCACCTTACCATAGGGATCATCTCCATCTTGAGCCAACAGAGGCGAGCAAATGCTTTGCTTTTGCAGTGCTTTGGAAAATCCTGCAGACCTGTACATCTACTGGGGAAGGAAAATTCGCAGCTCAGGGGTCCCTCAAGCTGTAAGCAAGCAGAAAAGCCTCAGCAGAAGAGGCTTAACTCTGAGCTGTTCACACCAAGTGCTGCAGCACCAAAGTTTAGGCCAAGCAAGTGAAATGCCCTATGGTTCAGATTCCAGCTTGTTCAGTTAACACAGATGTCAGGCCAGCAGAGAGATGTTCTTTCTATCTCATGGCCTTCAACCCACCCCAATATTCTGGGAACGCTACATCTTTTTAACACCACTAACTTAAGGAAGAGGATCATCTGAAAAGGAGTCAGCCAGGGACAGAGTATTTTTCATGAAGCTTTTATGAAAAACGCACTGTAGCTTGGGAGGAAAAAATAACCTCCAGAAGCGTGAAACTATATTCCAGTTCCTACTGCCTTTCCTGTTTGTTCCCAAGGCACCCACCAGCCAGGCTGGCAGCCCTTCTCCTTTCCACCATTAAACAAACCTCCAGGTAAGAAGATACAACAGTGCAGCAGAGCAGCACACTGTCAGAATTGATTCCTCCCAGCCTTCAAGCTAACTTCTGGGCTTTGCTTTATTCAGTTAGTGCCTATGACTATTACAGCACAGTTACTATGTGTATTCTCTTTTGATCTAAACTTCTCTACATAATGGTGAATTTAGGCTACTTGATGGGGGAAGAAAGAAGAACAGTAGCAAATAATTTTATTCGTACAGAAGAATCTATCTGCAGGAGAAAAGAGCTGGTAAATTGCTGCCATTTTACTGTTTTGTTTGAATAATTTTCTGTAGGAGAATTTTAAATGCCTTGAGTATCAGGAAGGGGCAGCTGCTCCGTTTTCCAGACGGGTATTACGGTACAAGCCACTGATACAATTTGGAAGATGGACTATTGACTGTTGTGAAATGATGCTGAAAATGATACAATCAATTTAATTCTCTAATGGCCTAAGGAAAGGAGGGGAAACTTTCTGGGCATTGTTTGACCAGCCTTATGAGAGGCTGAAAATCCTGTTCTGAGTAATCAGAAGATGGATCTCATTTTATACAACTTTTTTTTTTATTCAGTAGCTGAAGGATGAAGAACTGAATCTCAATTTGTAATTCTAGTTCCTTCCACTATTACTCAAAACGAAAGACGACTGCAGCTTTCATTCCAAAACCAGAAGTGCTTCAAGCCTTTAGATGACCTTCAACAGAACTGCAAGACAGACTGACAATAGTCATCAAAACTTTTGTGGTTCAATTGGATCTTGTGGAAGTGTGCCATTTTTTCATCTATTTTGTGGTGATGAATTAGTTTGAACTTTTTTAAAAAAATAAATATCGAGTGAGATTGCTGTATCATACAATGAAGGGAGGCATCAGTTCAACTCCCTGTTCTGACGATGTCAGGATTATCTGGGATGAAAAATTATCTAAGCATACGAACCTCTATGTGTGAGTTACAGGGCGAGCAAGAGATCACATGCATCTTGGTGTCCCACACAAAACTGGACTTTCATCCTGAAATGTGAGTTATGGCAATTCCACACTCACATAAAAAAAGGGTTCATATTGCTCCACAGCAGAATTAACATGCGTTTCAAAACCTGAAAAGCTGCTGAAACTGGAATTGCTGCCCTTTCATCAATGAAATACTGACATCAAAAAAGAGGGAAACATCCTCCTGATCAATACAGGTTGCTTCAGAGAGTGTGTGTACTACAGAAACAATAGTTTCTGTTGCATCATTCTGTACAGTCGAAGCCAAAGATCATGTTCCTCTTTTTTTTTTTAAACAAAAAAAAAAAGAACTTTTTTTAAACAAACAGGAAAACTACAAATGACGGTTTTACTTCACACCTGGAGAACTGAGGTTCCATGAACACATTCAAAATAGGTACCGTTTAAACAAAGCAGCCCTAAGTTCAGAGCACTGGCTGATGTTCTACATTTGAAGAGCTCCTGTGCAGCTGCAAAGTCTCTCCTGAACCTGTGCAATACTACTGGGATGGCCATGGTATTTCTCTCCCTGTTTACTGTATCATGAATTTATTATCACTTTGTTACAGTCTTCTGACCCTGGACACATTAACCTGAGCTGCTCTCAATCACAGCAAGGTTCAGGGAGCAATTCTAATCCAAAGTTTGTTTGCCTGCATTAGCTTGGTGCTGTCTATAACGGGCAGCTTGGCTATAAAGGTATGGGACTAGGATTCATGAGATCTGTTTTCGGCTCTCAGTTCCACTACAAGTCTCCTGAGGAGGTAATTTAATTTCGTTAGAGCTTTCACCTACTCTAAACATACACTAACCACTTCAGCTGTAAGTTGCCCAAGAGCAGGACCACCTAACACTCTGTACCTGTAACAGCTGGCAGAGAGCGAGGAACGAGTCGCAGCTGGACTCTGGAGCAATACTGCATTAAGACACCGAGCAAGCTCCTCCCAGCCAATGCACCCCAACTGGGTGTTTCTCCCACTGTTTCACTGGCAGTCACAGGCTAAGCACGCAGTGAGACATTCTGAACAAAAAGTCAGGCTCGCAGATTTAGGCATCTGCTTTTTGCATAAGGATGCACAAGGAAAGTGTCCAGGCCCTGATGCAACCTTGCTGCTTCAACTTGCCTCCCCCTGTACCCACCACACATTCCCTTTGTAACGGGCCTTCAGGATAAACAATGCCTCAACATTTTTGATTAAATGCTTTTCAAGCTCTTAAAGTCCCTAGCAAGTGAGTTAGTTCAGTCAGTGATACTGCATTATACAACAGAATGATTGATTGAAACAAACCTTTTCCCCTTTCACTCCACTGCTATTTCCACAAGTATTTTGATTCTGGCAAGAAGTATGACATTATTGATTTGCTCTGCACTGCTTGGTCTGGAGCCTCATCTGCAAAACCATTATTCTTTATTGCTTCAATAATTTCACTGAGCGCAGAGAACTCCACTGTATTTTTTTTACTTAGCATTCAGTGATTCTTTAAATTTTTTATGTGCTCTGAAACTGAGTATCAGCCATTTGCAGAAATGCACTGGAAGGTAACCAGACATTCAGATGTCTCCATAGACGTGGGACTACTACTGCTCTTGCTGATCCAAAGTTCTTCACAGAGGTTTTGCTTGGTCTGGGACACTGATAGCACACTGCATTTATGGAAGATTTAAAGTGATAAAGAGGACTAAGCAGGGAAAGGAAACTAATGCTGAACTCAGGACAGCACCAATTTCTGTGCTCAAATGTCTCTTGGTCAGAAGTAGTAAAAGTAGCATTTGATGCCTGAGCCAGACGCACAGCTGATCCTAGCAACGGGTCTCTGAAAGCACCTTCATTTCACCCCTTCTCTTTCCAAAGCCCTCTGTTTATGGTGCTGGATGCACAGCTAATTCCAGACCACTGAAAGATCCAAGGACACCACGAGTGCACATTTTTGGCAGTTTTCCAACTGTGGATCTGCCCGTGTAGCCTGTGAACGTGTGGGGACTCTCTGAATACAGAATTTGCCCTTTGACACAATCTGGAGTGTTGTCTGCTTTCCCCTTTGGTCCCCACACAGAAATAGTAGTCTCATTAGAAGACAAGACTGCAGCTGATGCACTGATAGCAAAGGGTGCCAGAAGGGTGCCAACTTGTTTGCTCAAATAGAGGAGTTTAGGATAATGCCTTAAAAAACCTGCATGATTTGAGCATCTTCTGCTCTTCAAGAGGTGAACTGTAAAGCCAATGGCATTGGAAAATGGATGCTGGCAGAAGGAGTATCTACAAAGTTAGGCTAGGAGCCACTTCCACATGAAGGAGATAACAGACTGCTGTTGGGCTCAGAAACATGCTGGAGCCTCCAAGGAAAGGCAGTGCTGTGGCCCACTCAACTAAGGGCAGCCCAAGAAAACACAGATACAGTGTGGTGTGACTTGAAGGAGCTTTGGTCCAGTGGTTTTGTAATGGGCCAAGATCTAGCAGCAGAACCACTGATCATTGCTTATTTACGCAGGCTGTTTCCTTTTGTTTCAGCTACATGCTGTAACCCAGCTTGCAGGCTAAGGACCAAAATGATTACAGTAAGACAGAAAACCTCCCACTCCCATTAGAAATGTGAATGAGCTGTGATCTTCACATTAAGAAGCATTTTAAAGTTTCCAGGATACTGCAACATACAGAGTTATTTAGCAGCCTGAAAAGGTCACATCTACTCTGCCTCCCACAACTGTTTACAGAGCACAGTAGGCATCAAAAACAATAGGTCACGTATTTTCATGCTCTATGGAGGAATAGGATTTTGGAGGAACAGGAACTAGAAAAAAAGAACGTCTTTGCAAAATAACAAATCTGTGAATGGGGCAAGTGGACAGCCAACGCATCCTCTGTCATGTGAAAGTTCCCTTTCACTGGTCTTAAGAGGAACACTGAAGATTTTCCACAGCTGAGGAATCAGACTCCAGCCTTGAATATTGAGCAAAGAATGAATCCCTAAACTAAGATTTCATTATACACAACATCTGCCTAGAAGCCATTTCACACCTCAGTCTTTGCTTTATGACCAAAGAAATCAACAGCTTCATGTGATATGTCAGGTAGAGAGTTTGTAAAACCAAGCCTCAAAGCTTCTCTTTGTCAGGCTGCTAACTTGGTGGATATTTTGGATAGCAAAGGGTGTTCTGAAAAAAAGAGAGCATTATATCCCAAGATACTGCATTATGACACTTTAAAGATGTATAGTCTTATAACAGATTGTGTGGTAATTTTCTGATGTAGAAGAAAAATATCCTTAGAGGGTATGTTTAGAGGAAGGAGAACACTGTAAAACATGCAATGCTGCAAGCATATACGGAAACTCAATATATAGAACCTTTTCACATGTTTTCTCTCTCTCTGAGCAGCTGGGTGATCTAATGCAACACTGCTGACTCATTCCCATCGCCACTACCCTGAACTGTATTTCCACCCAGGGTGGAGGCAGAACATCATCCTAATAACTAACCTTACTCACTTCTAGAAGTGCTTCACTAACCACCTCCTTCCCTACTTCAAGAGATGTCTATTCAGTGCAATTGAAATTCCACCCCAAATACGTAACTCTCCCATGAGGGCACACCGACCTGATCCTGCTTGAACGTGCAGAGCCTGGACTGCCGGTATACCCAAGGCCCCCCAGCACGCCTCCACTGCACCACTCGCTCCTAAGGCAGGCACAGATGCGCTGCTGAAAGGTTCAGAGCAAAGCTACATTAAAACACCAAGTTCTGCTTTTGTATGAGTGAAAATTGGGTCAGCTCCATTGAAATCAGTAGCATGCTGCCTCTCCACACCAGTGAAGAATTAGGCTTAGAACTAATTTTGTCATGTTTTTAAAGATTGTCCCAGTGGTTTTAAACCTATTTCTTTTGTTGTGCATTTATTGACTTTATTTAAGAGACTTTTTAGTAGTTCTAATCTGCACATCTGTTCAAAGCAACAACAGGGCAATTACAAAAGCAATTTCAAAAGATACCTCTCGTATTCAGGACTGACAGATTCTTGCAGGTGACAGCTGTTTTGCCACACTGCCAAGCGCCCAGCATGCTTTGTATCACACCCAGAACGGCTCCAGGAACCAACACACGAGCCACCAGTCACTAGCAAAGTGGAGACTTTGTCAATGGATAAAACATCACGCGGTCCTGCCAGGGCACAGGGGAGGTTCACCTAACCTCACCTCACTTCCAGCACTGCAAGCTCCGTGGCATCGTCTTCCTCACATGCCAGCAACTCCATGCTTTCCAGACACCCTTTCTTTCAGACACATTTGCCACATACAGCATCTTTCCAGACACCATTGGGTGAAATTGAATTGGGGAGGGGGGGGGG